>Ga0193706_1000144_pt1 | contig 50980 bp, 40 predicted proteins | sample U3c1metaG_FD_160130 | JGI IMG/M metagenome (GOLD analysis project Ga0193706, IMG submission 160130) | Soil microbial communities from a riparian zone of the East river system, Colorado, United States - U3c1 | ecosystem: Environmental > Terrestrial > Soil > Riparian zone | place: USA: East River... | reverse complement strand
AACGCCGAAGAGTTTCCGCAGTGCTGGCCCACCTTGCGCAGGTACTTCGGCGCGATCCGACCGGCAGCGATGATGATCTCGGCGGGCCTCAGCGATCCGCGGATGCGTATCGAGATCGAAGTGACGGCCCGCCGCCCGACGAAAGTGGAGCGTTCACCCGTATGATCCTAGGACGCAAGCTCCGTCTGCGCCGTCTCGACGGCGCGCACCAAGGCAGCCATCGCTCCACGAAGCGCGCCCGCGATCTCCGCGTCGGCCACGATGGCATCCTCGCTCATCGTCTTTCCCCGTAGCTCGACGGCGATCGACGCTTCTTCCACCACCCGCCCAGCCATGATCGTGAGCGTGTCTTTCAGCGACTCTTGCGCGCGAGTCGCGCGCGGGGACGCGTTGAGCAGCGCGACGTTCTTTCCTACGAAATCGTCACCGCTTCCCACCAGCCAATCGAGCGCATTTTTCAACGATCCCGGAACACCGTGCATGTACTCGGGGCTCGCGATGAGAAGACCGTCCGCGCCTCGCACGAGAGCGCGAAAGGCGCGCACGATCTCGGGTGGAGTCTCCTCGATGTCGGGGTTGTAGTGCGGTAGTTTGGCAAGCCCTTCGTAAAACGTGAAGGTGACGCCTACGGGCGCGAGGCGAGCGGCCGCGTGCAAAAGCGTCTTGTTGGAAGACACGGCCCGAAGGCTTCCGCAGATGGCGACGATGTTCACGCGCGCATCTTGCCGTGACGAGCATGGGCCGTCGACCCTGCCGGCCCGCGGCGCCCCACGAGCCGCTCGCTTTTCAGCCGCGACGGATTGAGCGCAGCTCGCGTCGGGCGGGTACACGCTCCCTCCTCGTGAGCCGCTCGTCCATCCCGCCCTATATAGAGGAGTAAATACGTCCAGGGAGCAACTTAGGCATCGACGAACCGCGGCAAGGCCGAAGGGGGGCCTATTGACAGGCCCTTGCCTCGCTGGGTACCGTGGTTCGTGGGATAAAGTGGCAAATAGTGCCCCAGAAGCCCGCGCACTGGCGCATCAAGCGGCGGATACATGTTCCGAGGACATTTCGAACACGCCATCGATGCCAAGGGTCGCACGAGCTTGCCGGCCCGGTTTCGTGACGTCCTCGCTGCCACGGGGGACGCGCGAATCATCCTCACCAAATCCCCTTTCGACCCGTGCCTGCACCTCGTTCCGATGAAGGGATGGGAAGAGATCGAGGCCAAAATCGCCGCCCAACCGCAGTTCGACGCCAACGTGATCCGGCTCCGACGACTCTACATCTCTGCGGCCGTCGAGTGCGAGATCGACAAGCAGGGCAGGGTGCTCGTGCCCAATGCGCTGCGCGACTACGCCGCCCTGCACAAAGACGTGCTTTGGGCCGGCATGGTGAACCTGGTCGAGCTCTGGTCGCTAGAAAAATGGGATGAAACGCAAAAGATGACGCCCGAGGAGCAGGTCGAGTTCCGGCGGGTCGTCTCGGAGCAGTTGAGGATATGAACGTGACGCCGGACGACTTCATGCCTCTGCCCGAGGCCGCTACCTACGGACACACCACCGTCCTTGCGGCGGAAGTGATCGCGGCGCTCGCTCCGCGAAGCGGCGGCGTGTACGTGGACGCGACCCTCGGAGGAGGCGGGCACACCGCTTCGATCTTGGAAGCGGCGCCGGGCGCCATGGTGATCGGCATCGATCAGGATCGCCGTGCCATTGCCGCGGCAGGCGAACGCCTCGCCCATTTCGGGGACGCGGCGCGTCTCGTGCACGGGAAATTTTCCGCGATCGAAGAGCACCTCGCCGCATTCGGAGCCCCCAAAGTGGACGGCATCATCGCCGATCTCGGCGTGAGCTCGCCCCAGCTCACCGATCCCATCCGCGGCATGAGCTTTCGCACCGAGGGACCGCTCGATATGCGCATGGGGGAAAGCGACGAGACGGCTCTCGAGCTCATCGAGCGTCTTTCCACCGACGAGCTTGCCGACCTCATCTACCAATTCGGCGAAGAACGGCGCTCGCGCCGCATCGCGCGTTGCATCCAGCACGCCGTGCGCCACGGCGAGCTGCGCACCACGCTCGATCTGCGGCGTGCGGTCGTGCGCGCGGTAGGTCCCGCGCGCGTGGGTGGCGTCGATCCCGCGACGCGAACGTTTCAGGCGCTGCGGATCGCCGTCAATCACGAGATGGAGGAGCTCACCTCGCTGCTCGAGCTTTCACCGCGCGTGCTCGGTCCGGGCGCGGTCTTGGCGGTGATCTCGTTTCATTCGCTCGAGGACCGGCAGGTCAAACGCGCGTTTCTGCAGAGGGAGATCTGGCAGCGGCTCACCACCAAGCCGGTGGTGCCTTCGCGCGCCGAAACCGAGCAGAACCCGCGCTCGCGCAGCGCCAAGCTGCGTGCCGCGCGCAAGGTCGCATCGTGAGAGCGCAGCGCCCCTTTCTCATTTTGTGGACGCTCGCCGTTTCGGCGACCGTGACCGCGTTCGTCCTTCATCTTGCGCTCCGTGGCAAGAACGTGCAGCTCGGCTACGAGCTCGGCAAAGCGCGCGGAGAGCAGGCGCAGCTGCGCGAAGTGAAGCGGGTGCTCGAGCTCGAAGCGGCCAGCTACGAGACGCCGCAGCGGGTCGAGGTCGTGGCGCGCACGCTGCTCGGCATGCAAGCGCCGGAAGCCGCGCGCATCGTCCCCATCTCCGGCATGGCAGTGGGCCCGGAGCGAACCGCGCCGCCGGCGCCGACGAACAACGGAACGAAATCCACCTCCACGGGTGCGCGGGCCGAGCGCTGATGCGAAACCTCGACCCGCGCCGCGCCCGATGGATCAAGGTGCGCATGGGTCTGCTCTGCGGGCTCATGGGCGTCGGGCTCGGGCTCATCGTGTCGAGCGCATACAGCGTACAGCTCGAAGACGGTGACAACTGGCGAGAGATGGCGGAAAAGCAGCGCCAGCGGCGCCTGCACGTCGTGCCGAAGCGCGGCAGCGTCTACGACCGCAACGGCACGGCGCTCGCGGTCAGCATCGAGGTGCCCAGCGTTTCGATGGACTGCGTCGAGCTCTTGCGCGGAGCCGACGATCGGCGTGCCCTCATCATCGCCAAAGATGCAGCCATGCGCATGGCCAAGGTGCTCGACGTCGACGCCGTGGAGCTCGAAAGAAAGATCCTCCTGCGCCGCCGGTTTGCGTGGGTGAAGCGCCGCATCAACAAGGAGGAAGTGGAAGGTATTCGCGCCCTCGCCGATCCCAAGGCGCCGCTCCCCATCCGTGGGTTGGTCATCGAGGGCGAGGGTCATCGTTTTTATCCGAACCGTGAGCTCGGCGGGCCTTTGCTCGGCTTCGTGTCGCCCGACGGCGAGGGTAAAGACGGCATCGAGCTCGAGCTCGACCAAGAGCTGAAAGGGCGCGTCGATCAGGTGCGCGGGCTTCGCGATCGGTCGGGGCGCCTTCTCTTCAGCGAAGGCATTCAAGACGAGCAGGCGCTGGCGGGGCACAACGTCTACTTGACCATCGATCAGGGCATTCAGTACACCGCCGAGCAAGAGCTCGCGGCTGCGGTTCGAACGTACGAGGCCAACTGGGGGGCGGCCATCGTCGTGGAACCGAACACGGGGGAGATCCTCGCGCTCGCCAACGCGCCTGGGTACAACCCCAACGACTACGGAACGAGCGAAGTCGAGATGCGCCGTAACCGCGCCATCAGCGATCGCTTCGAACCAGGTAGCACGATGAAGATCTTCACCTTCGCCGCCGCGCTCGCGGCGAAAACCCTCTCACCCACGCAGACGATCTTCTGCGAAGGGGGGACGATGGTGATCGACAACTTCGTCCTTCACGACAGCCACGTCAGCGGGTGGCTCACGCCGACGCAGATCCTCGCGTTGTCGTCGAACATCGGCGCCGCCAAGATCGGCATGGCACTCGGCGAGCCGCAGCTCTACGACGCGCTGCGCAGGTTCGGTTTTGGCGAGCCGACCGAGATCCCGATGCCCGGCGAGGCCTCCGGCGTGCTGCGTCCCAAAGGACGACCGTGGGTGCAGGTCGAGACCGCGGCCGTGTCGCGCGGCTACGGAATCGGAGTGACGGCGCTGCAGCTGGCCATGGGCGTGGCCGCGGTCGCCAACGGCGGACGGCTGCTCGAACCGCTTTTGATCAAACGCGTCACCGACGGGGCCGGCGCGGTCGTGCGCGAAGGTGTGCCGCACGTGCGGCGCGAGGCAATGCCGGCGCCGGTCGCGCGCACGCTGGCGGAAATGATGGTCGCCGTCACCGAGGGGCAGGGGACGGGGGTCGAAGCGGCGATCGCGGGATTTCGCGTAGCGGGAAAAACAGCCACTGCGCACAAAGCCGATCCCGCCACCGGAAAGTACGCGGAAGACCGTCTGACTTCGTCGTTCATCGGTTTCGTGCCGGCCGAGCGGCCGCGCATCGCCGTGGTCATCGTCCTCGACGAGCCGTCGGTCGCGCACGCGGGAGGATTTGTGGCGGCTCCGGCGTTTCGAAGAATTGGAGAGATGAGCCTGCGCTATTTGGGGGTCATACCGCGCGGGACGCCGCCCGTGGCGATCTCGAAGATGACGAGCGGGCCGGATCCGGCGGCTGCCATGTACGAAGCGATGCGGCAGGCCCAGCTTCCCGAGCCGCCGATGAAAGAAATCGCGATGACGAACGTGCCGGCGCCGAAAGGGACGGTGCGCGTGCCCGATCTCAAGGGGATGTCGTTGCGAGAAGCGACGAAGTCGGCTCTCGATGTCGGGCTTTTGCCGGCACTCGATGGTACGGGGACGCTGTCGCGGCAAGACCCCGCCGCGGGTGCGGTCCTTCCCAAAGGGGCGCGCGTGAAACTCTTCTTCGAGCCCCCCACATGACGTCCACGACAAGCACGACCTCGCGCGGCACGACGGTGGGCAAGCTGGCCCAAGTCTTGGGCGCGCTGCGCGTCGCCGGCGATCCGAATGTCGTCGTCACCGGCGTGAGGCAGGACTCGCGCCGCGTGGAGGCGGGCGAGCTGTTTGCCGTGCGCTGTGGGGCGCAGACGAATGGTTGGAACTACGTGGGGGCCGCTATCGCGCGCGGCGCGGCGGCGATCATGGCCGAATCGGACGCGCCCGAAAAGCCGCTCCCCGTACCCGCGATCGTGGTAGCCGACGTGCGCGACGGGATCGCGCGCGCAGCGCACTACGTTTACGGCGACCCCACGCGGTCGCTCGAGGTCATCGGGATCACGGGAACCAATGGCAAGACCACGACGAGCATGCTGGTCGTGCGCGCGCTCGAGGCGAGCGGCCGGCGACCCGGCGTCATGGGGACGCTCGCCTATCGCTTCGAGGATCTAGAGCTCGAAGCGACGCATACCACCCCGGAAGCCGACGAGATCGCGCGCGTGGCGAAGGCCATGCTCGAGCGCGGCGCGTCGCACCTCGTGATGGAGATTTCGTCGCACGCCCTCGCCCAGAAGCGCGCCTCGGGATTGCACGTCCGGGTGGCGGCCTTCACCAACTTGACCCAGGACCACATCGATTTTCACGGCTCGATGGAAGCGTATGGCGCCGCCAAAGCGCAGCTATTTTTCGAGCTCGAGCCGGCGGCGTCGGTCGTCAATGTCGACGATCCTTTCGGTCGCACACTCGCCGAGCGAATCGCGAACGCGCGCGGCGCGGCGTCGCTGTTCACGGTATCGAGCGAAGTAGGTGCGGTCGCGGACATCGCGCCCCTCGAGGTCGAGCTCGGCCCCAGAGCGACGCGCGCGGTCGTGCGCACGCGCGCGGGTGACGTCACGGTGCAAACGAATCTGATCGGCGCGCACAACCTGGCCAACGTGCTCCTCTGCCTCGGGATTTCTTCGGCGCTCGGTTTGGATTTGACACGGGTTGCCGCGGCGCTCGAAGAGGTCGTCGTTCCGGGACGGCTCGAGCGATGCGATGGGCCGCAGGATGACATCGCGGTGGTCGTCGATTATGCGCACACGCCGGATGCCCTCGATCGCGTGCTCGGCGCACTGGATACGTTGCGAACCGACGCCGGCGGGCGCTTGATCTGCGTCTTCGGATGCGGCGGCGATCGCGATCCGAGCAAGCGCGAGCCGATGGGTCGCGCGGTGGCGAAATGGGCCGACGTGGCGGTGGTCACGACCGACAACGCACGAAGCGAAGATCCGCGAGCCATCGCGGAGGCGATTCTGCCAGGGCTCGTCGGCCCCGCGACCGTCGTGGTGGAGCTCGATCGAGCGCGGGCCATCGACGACGCCATCGGGCGAGCTCGGTCCGGGGATGTGGTGCTCGTGGCCGGTAAGGGGCACGAGACCTATCAAATCGTCGGCAACGCGTCGCGCCACTTCGACGATCGCGAAGAGGCGAGGCGCGCGCTCGCGGCGCGGCGAAATCGCGCGGGAGGGGGTGGGTGATGGCGACCGCTATTCCGCCGAACCGCGCATCCTTCACCGTCGAGGAGATCGCGCGGGCGACCGGGGGGCGCGTCGTCGAGAGCGGGGCGCCGTCCATCGGCGTGTCGACCGATTCGCGCGCCATCACCGAGGGCGCCGCTTTCGTTGCGCTGACCGGAGACAAATTCGATGGTCACGCGTTTCTGGCGAGCGCGGTCGCGCTTGGAGCGCGCACCCTCGTCGTATCCAAAGACGACATCGGACCGTGGGCGGGCGAAGCCAAGCCGGCGGTCGTTCGCGTCGACGACACGCGCCGCGCGCTCGGCAGCCTTTCCCGCGCGCATCGCCTGCGCTGGGGTCAGGCAAAACCGCCGCGCATCGTGGTGGCGATCACCGGTTCCGCCGGAAAGACGACCACCAAGTCGGTGTTGGCGCGCCTGCTCGAGTCCATGGCGCCGGGAACGGTGCACGCCACGGCCGGCAATCTCAATAACGACATCGGCGTTCCCATGACGCTGCTCGGGCTCACCGAAGAGCACCGCTATGCCGTCGTCGAGGTGGGGACCAACGCACGCGGCGAAATCGAAAATTTGACGGCAATTGCGCGACCCGACGCCGGCGTGCTGACGCTGATTGCGGCCGCTCACACCGAGGGGCTCGGCTCGATCGACGAAGTTGCGCTCGAAAAAGGTGCGCTCCTGGCGGCGCTGCCGGCGAACGGCGTGGCGGTCGTCAACGCCGACGACGACCGTGCCCTGCAACAATTGTCTCGTTCATCCGCGAATGCCTCGTTCACTTTTGGATTTGCCGAAAAAGCCGACTACCGCGTCGCGTTCGCCGACTCGCGCGGCGCGCGCGGAAATCGCCTTCGCATCCAGCGGCGCGCCGGCACGGTGGAGGTCGACTCGCCGCTGCTGGGACAGGCGGGCGCGCTCGCGGTCGCCGCGTCGGTGGCCGTCGCCGAGTGGGCGGTCGGACGCGCCCCCACGGAGAGCGAGCTCGCCGCCGCGTTGTTGCCGCTTGCCGCCGACAATGACGGGCGCCTCTCTCCCGTGCCGCTCGCCGACGGCACGATCGTCATCGACGACAGTTACAACGCCAACCCCGCGTCGATGGAGGCGTCGCTGCGCGCCGCGTGCGATGTCGCGACGCGCGAGAAACGGCGGCTCGTCGTGGTGCTTGGCGAGATGCTCGAGCTTGGCGCCGTGTCGGCCCGCGAGCACGATAAGCTGGGCGAGCTGGTGGCGCGCACCGACGTCGCCGAGGTGATCAGCGTGGGCGGGCAAGCGGAGCGCGTGACCCGCGAAGCAGCACGCGCCGGGAAGAGCGCGTGGTTCGCGCTCGACGCCGAGCAAGCGGTCATTACCGTCCTCTCGCGCGTTTTGCCGGGCGACGTCGTGCTCGTCAAAGGTTCGCGCGGGGTCGCCACCGAGAAGATCGTGCGCGCCTTGGTCGCCGCGCGCGGGCGCGCTCCTCACGGGGGAGGTGCGGCTTGATTTACGAGCTGCTCTACCCGCTGCGCCATACCGCCGACTGGCTGAGCTTTCTCAATGTGCTCCGCTACATTCCGTTTCGCACCATCGCCGCGACCATCACCGCGATGCTGATGTCCTTCGTCTTGGCGCCGTGGTTCATCCGCGAGCTACAACGCAAACAGATCGGGCAAGTGGTGCGCAGTGACGGTCCCGAGTCGCACCTCAGCAAAGCGGGCACGCCCACCATGGGAGGCGCGCTCATCCTCTTGTCGCTGCTCGTTCCCACGGTGCTCTGGGCCGAGCCGACCAATCCGTTCATCTTGGCGACCATGGCCATCACCGCCGGCTACGGCGTCATCGGCTACGTCGACGACTATCTCAAGCTCAAGCACCGCAAATCGGGAGGTCTCAAAGGGCGCTGGAAGATCTTCTGGCAGGTGACCATCGCCACCCTCGTCATGGCGTACATCTTCGCCTCGAAGTCCAACCTGCCGGAAGATTGGCTGGAGACGCGTGACAACCTCTCCGTTCCATTTCTCGCTTTTTCCAAGCATCCCATCGAGCTTCCGGCGTTCATCTACATCCCCTTTGCGGTGCTCGTCATCGTGGCGTGGTCGAATGCGGTCAACCTGACCGATGGTCTCGACGGCCTCGCCATCGGGCCGGTGATGGTCAGCTCCGGCACCTTCCTCATCTGGTCGTACATCGCCGGAACGACCTTTCTCTTCAAGGTGGGGCAAAAAATGGTGACGCTCCCCGCTTATCTCGACATCGCGCCCAATGCTTCGGGCGGAGAGCTGTCCGTTTATTGCGGAGCGGTGGTCGGCGCCGGGATCGGGTTCCTCTGGTACAACACGTACCCCGCGCAGGTTTTCATGGGCGACGTGGGCTCGCTCTCGCTCGGCGGCGGGCTCGGCACGCTGTCGGTGTTCACCAAAAACGAGCTGCTCTCGGTTCTGCTCGGGGGCGTGTTCTTCGTGGAGACGCTCAGCGTCATCACCCAGGTCGCCTCCTTCAAGCTCACCGGCAAACGCGTCTTCTTGATGGCGCCCATCCACCATCATTTCGAAAAAAAAGGTTGGGCCGAGCCGAAGATCATCGTGCGCTTTTGGATCATCTCCTTTTTGCTCGCGCTCGTGAGCCTTTCTTCGATGAAGCTTCGCTGATCTCTCGTCGGGGCGAACCGTAGGTCGAGAAAGATGATGAACTTATCCGGCAAAACCGTGGTGATCGTAGGGCTCGGCGAAAGCGGCGTTGCCGCCGCCGAGCTGGCGCGCAAACGTGGCGCGGACGTGGCGGCGAGCGATAGCGCGCCCTACGACAAGCTGTCCGCCGATGCGCGCGCTCTGTCCGACAAGGGGGTCCGCGTCGAAGCGGGCGGGCATCCGGCTAACCTTCTCGGCCGCGCTCACTTGGTGGTCGTTTCGCCCGGCGTTCCCCCGCTTCCGGTTCTCGAGGAAGCCCGTCGCGGTGGCCTGGAAGTGATCGGTGAGCTCGAATTCGCGTCGCGATTCGTCGAAGCGCCGATCGTGGCCGTCGGCGGCACCAACGGCAAAAGCACGACGACGGCGCTCGTGCACGTCATGCTGCTCGAATCCGGCAAGCGCACCTTCGTCGGCGCGAATTTCGGCGTGCCGCTCTCGCGCGTCGCAGGAGAACCGTTCGATGCGCTGGTCCTCGAAGTCTCGAGCTTTCAGATGGAGCGCGCGCCGACCTTCCACCCCCGTGTCGCGGCGCTGCTCAACGTGACCGACGATCACCTCGATCGCTATCCGAATTTTCAAGCCTACGCCGCGGCGAAGGGAAACATGTTCGTCAACCAAGGGGTAGAAGACGTTGCCGTCATTCCCAAGGGGGACTCGGTCGCCGCGCGCGAGGCGCGCCGCGGAGACGCTCGGCTCGTCACCTTTGGACAGGGCGCTGACATCGGGGTGGACCAGGAGGGTCGCGCCTTGGTCGACCGTTTGCGCGAACGCCGTTATCCGCTGTCCGACATCCGGCTCACGGGGGCGCACAACCTGCTCAACGTCGCGGCCGCCGTGGCGTGCGCTTCGGAGGCCGGCGCGACCGAGGAAGCGATCGCTCGCGCGCTCTCCAAGTTCGAAGGGCTCGCCCATCGCACCGCGTTCGTCGCCGAGGTGGCGGGCGTCCGCTACTACGACGATTCCAAGGGGACCAACGTCGGCGCCGCGGTGGCGGCAGTGAAGGGTCTCACCGAAGAGCGCGTCGTTCTCATCGCCGGCGGCCGCGACAAGCGCGGTGCTTACGCGCCGCTCGCCCAAGAGCTGGCACACAAGGGGCGCGCCCTGGTGCTCATTGGCGAGGCTGCCGATCGCATTGCCGCCGAGACGAAGGGCAGCGTGCCGCACGCGCGCGCCGCATCGATGGCGGAAGCGGTCGCTCTCGCGGCGTCGCTCGCGCAAGCAGGTGACGCGGTGCTCCTCAGTCCCGCCTGCTCCAGCTTCGACATGTTCCGCGATTACAAGGATCGCGGCGACGTCTTCGCGCGCGAGGTCCGCGCGCTCGCGCAAGCATCGCCGCCGGCGGGAAAAGGGCACGCATGACCATCCCCTGGGCTGCCTACCAAGCGCGCGTGCAAAGGCGCGAAGATGGACCGATCGATCCCGTGCTGGCGGCGGTCGTCATCGCGCTCATCGGGTTCGGGGTGGTGATGGTCTACAGCGCGAGTGCCATCGAAGCCGCGGTGCAGCTGAGAGACCCGCAATTTTACTTGAAGAAGCAAGGTTTCTACGCGGTGATAGCGCTCGCGCTGATGTGGGTGACGAGCCACGTCGATTACCACCGTTACCGGCGTCACACGTACACCATCTTCGCCCTCGTCACCGTGCTCATGCTCCTTTGCGTGCTCGGCTTGGGGCACATGGGAGGCGGCGCACGGCGCTGGCTCGCCCTCGGCCCCATCCATGTGCAGCCGGCGGAAATGGCCAAGCTCGGCCTCGTCTTGTGGCTGTCGTATTCGCTTTCCAAAAAGGCCGACAAGATCCGCACGTTCCTCATCGGTTTCGTGCCGCACCTCATCATGGCCGGATTTCTGATGTTCCTCTGCCTGAAGCAGCCGGACTTCGGCAGTGCGGTCGTGCTCCTCTTTCTCACGTTCACCATGCTCTTCGTGGCCGGCGCCAAGATCGGCTACCTGCTCGGCGGATCGATCGTCGGAGCCGTGGCCGGCATTGCACTCATCTTCACGCGTTCCTATCGTTTGGCGCGCTACCTCGCCTGGCTCGATATGGACAAGCATCGCCAGGACGTCGCCTACCAGCCGTTCCAGTCCGTGATGAGCTTCGGCTCGGGCGGCGCCGTCGGACTTGGGCTCGGCCGCGGCTTGCAGGTGCTCTACTTGCCCGAGGCGCACACCGATTTCATCGCCGCCATCGTCGGGGAGGAGCTCGGCTTCGTGGGGGTGCTCGGGCTCTGCGCGGCCTACTTGGTGGTGGTGTCACGCGGCGTGCGCATCGCGCTTCTCGCCGAAGACGACTACGGCAGTTTCATTGCGTTCGGCATCTCGACGATGTTCGGCGTTCAGGCGCTCGTGAATCTCGCCGTGGCGATGGCCATCTTGCCCACCAAAGGTTTGACGCTGCCGTTCGTGAGCTACGGTGGGTCGTCGCTTCTCGTCAATGCCGTGGCGACGGGCATCCTGCTCAATGTCTCGCGCCGCCGTTCGAAGCCGCGCGACATGGTATCCGAGGGCATCGACGCGCCCGAGGCAAGCGCGCTCGTGGTGACGTCCGCGGGGGAGGGCGCATGAGCGCGCCGGTGGTGCTTTTCGCAGGCGGCGGGACCGGGGGCCACGTGTTCCCGATGATCGCCGTCGCCGACGCGATGCGCGCCGAGGCCGACGTGCGCGTCGTGTTCGTCGGGACCGCGCGAGGCATTGAAGTGCGCGTGCTGCCCGCTCGCGGAGACGAGCTCGAGCTTTTGGAAGTGCTCCCCATCAAGGGGCAAGGTGCCGCCGGCGCGATGCGCGGCCTCGTGCGTGCCGCGAAAACGTTGCCGCGCGCGCGTCGAATCATGAGGCGACTCTCTCCCTCTGCCGTGCTGGCGGTGGGCGGATACGCCGCCGGCCCGGTGGGGCTCGTGGCCGGTCTTTCGCGCGTGCCCCTCGCCATCCTCGAGCCGAACAGCGTGCTCGGCTTGTCGAACCGATGGCTTTTGCCGTTCGCGCGGCGCGCGTACCTGGCGTTTCCCGAAACAGGGAAGAAAATGCGGCCCTCCGTCGTGCGCCACACGGGCGTCCCGCTGCGGGGCAAATTCGTGCCGAGCGCGTACTTGCCGGTCGAGGGTGCCGTGCGCGTGCTGGTGCTCGGTGGGAGTCAAGGCGCACGCGTGCTGAACGACGCGTTGCCGGCGGCCCTCGCGCAAGCGGCGCGCGAGATCCCCGGTCTTCAGATTTTGCACCAAGCGGGGCGCGACCGTGACGAGGACGTACGACGCGCCTACCCATCGGCGGGCGTGGATGCGCGCGTCGTACCCTTCCTCGACGACGTTGCGTCCGAGCTCGCTCGAGCGGATCTCGTGATCGCGCGGTCGGGCGCTGGTTCGGTGGCCGAGCTCTGCGCCGTCGGGCGCGCCGCCATCCTCGTTCCGTTTGCACAAGCGGCGGATGATCATCAACGTCGTAACGCCGAGGCGATGGCGCGCGCGGGCGGCGCGGTCGTCGTGCCGCAGAGCGACGCCTCTTCCGAGCGGTTGGCGCGAGAGGTGATCGCGCTTGCGAAGGATGCCGCAGCGCGCGTACGCATGGCGAGCGCAGCGCGAGCGCTCGGACGACCCCACGCTGCGCGGGACGTGGCGCGCGATTTCTTGGAGCTGGCGGGCATTGGGGTGCGACGCGAGAACGGCAATGTCGGAACGAGGTCGGCCGTGAGTGAGGTGCGCAATGTTTAGGGGGCGCGTACGTCACGTTCACTTCGTCGGAATCGGCGGCATCGGCATGAGCGGGCTGGCGGAGATCTTGCGCTCGCTCGAATTCGACGTGTCGGGCTCCGATCTGAAAGAGAACGACATCACCAAGCGGCTCGCCGAGCTCGGGGTGCGCGTCGACGTCGGACACCGTACCGCCAACGTGCACGGGGCCGACGTGATCGTCTTTTCTAGCGCGATCGCGCAGGACAACCCCGAGATCCTCGAAGCGAGGGCGTGCGGAACGCCGGTGATCGGGCGGGCGGAGATGCTCGCCGAGCTGATGCGCGTCAAATACGGCGTAGCTATCGCCGGATCGCACGGAAAAACGACGACCACGTCGCTCATCGCCACGGTGCTGCGCGCCGCCGGGCTCGATCCCACGGTCGTCGTGGGCGGGAAGATGGCGGCGCTGGGATCGAACGCACGCCTCGGCGCCGGGGACTTGCTGGTGGCGGAGGCTGATGAGAGTGACGGATCGTTCTTACGGCTAACGCCCACCGTGGCCGTCGTCACCAACATCGATCCCGAGCATCTCGATCACTACGGAACGCACGACAAGATCAAAGAGGCGTTCGTCGAGTTTGCGAGTCGGGTTCCTTTCTACGGCCTCGCCGTCATGTGCCTCGATCACCCCCACGTGCAGGACATCTTGCCGCGCGTGTCACGGCGTCACGTGACCTACGGTGTCTCGGCGCAAGCCGACTACTCCGCGAAAAGCATTCGCTACAGCGGGCCTCGCACTTCGTTTCAGGTGTTCAAACGCGGCGAGCCCATCGGAGAATTTTCGGTGAGCATGCCGGGCACGCACAATGTTTTGAATTGTCTGGCCACCATCGCCGTCGCCGACGAGCTCGAGGTTCCGCTCGACGTCACCAAGCAGGCGCTCGCCACCTTCGGCGGCGTGGGGCGGCGCTTTTCGATCGTGGGCGAACCGGGGGGCATCACCTTGGTCGACGACTACGGCCATCACCCCGCCGAGATCGAAGCGACGCTCGACGCCGCGCAGCGCGCTTACAACCGGCGCGTCGTAGTCGCCTTCCAACCGCATCGTTACACACGCACCCGCGATTTGTTCGACGGCTTTTCGCGCGCGTTCAACAAGGCCGACGTGGTCGTGGTCACCGACGTGTACGCCGCCGGGGAAGCGCCCATCCCCGGCGTCACCGCGGCGCGCCTGGCCCAGTCGATCCGCGAGCACGGCCATCACGACGTGACCTACGTGGCCGACAAGCGCGACGTCGCCGCGGCTTTGCAGCAGCGCATCAAGCGCGGCGACATCGTCATCGCGCTCGGCGCGGGTGACATCAACGCCTCCATTCGTGAGCTCATGGTGCGGCTCGAAGCGCGGGAGACCACGCCATGACGGTCACCTCGCTTTTTCCGCCGGGGCAGCCGCTCCCCCCCAACCGCAGGGTCAAGCGCCGCAAAGCACCGCCGGGCAACGTCGAAGCGCCGGAGGAGCGCGTCCTGCTTGGTCCGGAGCTGGACGACGACGACGACTATCTCGACCAGCCTCGCCCCGGGATCTCCCGCGCTCGCGTCTGGGAGGCGCTGCGCTTGACCGCCGGAGTGCTGGTCACGGTGGGGGCGGCGTTGCTGTGTGTGTGGGGGCTTGTACGCTACACGCGAACGAGCCCCCGCTGCTCCGTCAAGATGCTGCAGGTGCAAGGAAGCTCCCACCGATCCCCCGAAGACATTGCCCGGGCGGGTGGAATTGCGCCCGAGCAGAATATCTTCGCTACCGATCTCGAGGTTGCCGAGGCGCGGCTTCTCGGCGATCCCTGGATCGAGCGGGTGAGCCTGCGCCGCAAGCTGCCGGCGACGATCATGGTCGACGTGGTGGAGCGGGAGGCGCACGCCCTGGTCGCCATCGGCGCCGATCTGTATGTCGCGACGCGCCAGGGAGAGCTCTTCAAAAAATACGAGACCGGCGACCCCTACGATTTGCCGGTCGTGAGCGGCATCCGCGCTGAGGAAGTGGCGGAAGATCGCGCCGCGGCGGTAGCCCTCATAAGGCGCGCGCTCGATCTCGTCGCCGACTACGACCACACGGCGCCGGCCAAATCGCACCCGGTGCAGGAAGCGCACCTGGAGGATGACGGCGCCATCGTGCTCGTCGTCGGCAAGGACGCGACGGCGCTGCACCTCGGGCGGGGGCCCTTCCGGCAGAGCCTCGAGCAGGCAAGCCGGGTGCTCGCCGAGATTCAGAACCGCCGAGGCCAAGCGTCCGTCGTCTTTCTCGACAACGACGCCCACCCCGAGCGCGTGGTGGTGAGGATGCGATGAGTGGTGAACGTTTGCAGAAACTTGGCCAGTTTCGAGGGCGCATGGCAGCGTCGGTCCGAATGGAGCAACGCCCGGTGAATTCATGAAAGGTCGGTTGGAAACCTCCGAAATCGTGGTCGGCCTCGACATCGGCACCACCAAAGTGGCGGCCGTCGTCGGAGAGGTCGATGCCGACGGCATCACCGTGCTCGGTGTGGGCAACGTGCCGTGCCGCGGGCTGCGCAAAGGGGTCGTCTCCAATATCGACTGGACCGTGCGTTCCATCCGCGACGCGGTCGATGCGGCGCAAACCATGGCCGGCGTCGAGATCCGCACGGTGTACGCGGGCGTCGCAGGCAGCCACATTCGCTCGCAAGGGTCGGACGGCGTCGCCGCCATCTCCGGAGACGAGGTGACGCGCGTCGATTTGGAGCGCGTGCTGGAAGGCGCACGCGCCATTCCCGTCGATGCCGACCGCCAAATCCTCCATGTCTTGCCGCGCGAGTACATCGTCGACAACCAAGACGGCATCCGCGATCCCATCGGGATGAGCGGCGTGCGCCTGCAGGTGCGCGTCAACCTGGTGACGGCCGCGACGAGCTGCGTACAGAACGTGATTCGCTGCGTCGAGCGCTGCAACCTCAACGTCGCCGACGTGGTGCTTGAGCCGCTAGCCAGCGCCGAAGCCGTCCTTTCCGAGGACGAGAAGGAAATCGGCGTCGCAGTGATCGACATCGGAGGCGGCACGACCGATTTGCTCCTCTACGTCGAAGGCGGGATCGCGCACACCAGCGTCATCCCGGTGGGCGGCAACAACGTGACCAACGACGTCGCGGCCGGCCTGCGCACTCCGATGGGGGAAGCCGAGCGTCTCAAGCGCAACTTCGGCTGCGCCTTGGGGCGGATGGTGGCGGACGAAGAAGAGGTGGAAGTCCCTGGGGTCGGCGGCCACGCGCCCCGGCGGGCCGCGCGGCGTGTGCTCTCCGACATCATCGAGCCGCGCGTCGAGGAGATCTTCGCCCTGGTGCGCAAGCGCATCGAAGACACGGGCATGCTCGAACAGCTCTCGGCGGGTGTAGTTCTCACGGGAGGCGCCGTTCTCCTGGAGGGGATGAGCGAGTTTGCCGAAGAGATCCTGGGAATGCCGGTGCGAATCGGTTACCCCGTGGGGATCAAAGGCATCACCCAGCTCGTCCAGGGTCCGCAGTTTGCAACCGGCGTCGGGCTCGTCAAATTCGGAGCCCAGGCGCTGGCCCATGCGCGCGAAGTGGGCGCGACGCCCAGGCGCGTGACGGCGATGCGGCACACGACGGAGGCGCAGCCGCAGATCCAAGCGCCCCCCAAAAAGGCCAAATTCCTCCAGTGGCTGAAGGCAGCCTTCTAGAGATCGGAAAAAAAGAGCGCGAACCCAAGAAAGAAGCACGGAACAAATTTTCACGACCGGCCACCAAAGAGGGAAGAGGCGCCCTCGGCAGGTCCCCCATTAGACACCCACGACTTTTACGTATCCGGGAGGCACCATCATGAGTTTCTCGATCGAGTTTGCCGACGAGACCCAAGAATACCAAGCACGCATCAAGGTGATCGGCTGCGGCGGCTCGGGCGGTAACGCTGTGAACGCCATGATGGCCTTCGGGCTCGAAGGCGTCGAGTTCGTCGCCATCAACACCGACGCCCAGGCCTTGAACTCCAATTCGGCGCCCCTCAAGATCGGCATCGGCGTGGCGGTCACCAAGGGACTCGGCGCGGGCGCCGACCCGGAAAAAGGGCGCAAGGCTGCGCTCGAAGACGTCACGCGCATCAAGGAGGCCATCTCCGGAGCGGACATGGTCTTCATCACCGCCGGCATGGGGGGCGGCACGGGCACCGGAGCGGCGCCCATCATCGCCCAGCTCGCCAAGGAAGAAGGCGCGCTCACCGTCGGCGTCGTCACCAAGCCTTTCCTCTTCGAGGGCCGGAAGCGAGCGCGTCAGGCCGAGCACGGGATTGCCCTCCTGACCGAGCACGTCGACACGCTCATCACGATACCGAATGAAAAACTTCTGGCCCTCGAAGGGGAGGATCTCTCGTTCATCGACGCCTTTCGCAAGGCGGACGAGGTCCTCTACCAAGCCGTCAAAGGCATCAGCGATCTCATCACCCAGAGCGGCATCGTCAACGTCGACTTTGCCGACGTGAAGACGGTCATGTCCAACATGGGTCGTTCCATGATGGGGACGGGCTGCGCCAAAGGACAAGGGCGCGCGCGACTCGCCGCGGAGATGGCCATTCAGTCGCCGCTCCTCGACAACATCTCCGTCGAAGGCGCGACCGGCGTTCTCATCAACATCGTCGGCGGCCCCGATCTCAAGCTGAAGGAAATGGAAGAGGCCGCGAGTCTCATCCAACAGCAAGCCCACGAAGACGCCAATATCATCTGGGGCGCGAGCATCGACGAGACGGCGGGCGAAATGGTCAAGGTCACCGTCATCGCCACCGGCTTCGATCGCGACGTCCAGGCCGACATGCGCGCGCAAGCGGCAACACGCCCGGTTTCGGTTCAGGTTCCGCAGAGCTTTGCGGCCGTGCCCTCCGCCGGTCGCGGCGCGCCGGGATCAGTTCAAGCCGGTGTGAACCGCGCCCCCGCGCGCGAAGAGGCCTCGGTGTTCACGCGCCGCCCGCCCACGAGCGGTTTCCAGTCGACGACACAGTCGTCCTTGCCGATCCGCGAGCGCTTGACGCTCCCGGTCGGAATGGACAGCGAGTGGGACACGCCGACCTTTCAGCGTAAAGGGCAGTAGGAGCGGAGAGATTGCCAGCGAGAGCACAGCGTCGCTGTGCTCTGCTGGGCGTGAGGTCGTTCCGCCGCCGCCTAGGCGGGGATGCACGTCGAGCTTCAGTCCCACGGAATACACCACCATGGCGGCCATGCTGAGGGCTGGCTTTCGACCGGAGGCGCGACGCTTCCGGAAGCCCTGCGGCAGCCACCCGTTAAGTGAATGACGCGATTCTCGTGGTAAAAGACGGGCCGATCGTCCATCCATTCCTTATGCTCTGAGGACGAACCTAGCCCCGGTGCGTTTTCGTCGGGTCTTTGGGTCAACCGTGTGACTCCATGGTCGAATCTCTGCGGCTCCCCGTCGTGCCGTCGGCAGCGCCCGGGTCGCGGCGGCTGCCGCTGGCCGGCGCGTCGCGTCCGAGAGATCGCGAAGCGCGGCCCATCGTCGCGGTGTGGGAGCTCACCCTTCGTTGTGATCTCGCCTGTTCGCATTGCAGCTCGCGCGCGGGCCGCGCTCGTCCCGACGAGCTCTCGACGGCGGAGGCTCTCGATCTCGTGCGTCAGATGGCGGAGCTCGGAGTTCTCGAGGTTACGTTGATCGGCGGCGAAGCGTACCTGCGCGACGATTGGGCCACCATCGTGCGCGCAATCCGCCAATCCGGTATGGAATGCACGATGGTGACGGGGGGCCGCGGGATGACCGCCGAGCGCGCCCGCGCCGCGAAGGCAGCGGGGCTGATGAGCGTCTCGGTTTCCGTCGATGGGCTCGTCGCGACGCACGACGCCTTGCGCGGTCTCGCCGGAAGTCATCGCGCTGCTCTCGAAGCGATGGCCCATCTCGCGCGCGCAGGCGTGCAGGTTTCTGCCAACACGCAAATCGGCCGGCGCAACCGCCGCGAACTCCCCGACCTTTTCGAGCTCCTTGCCGCTGCGGGGGCGCACTCTTGGCAATTGCAGCTCACCGTCGCGTCCGGGCGCGTCGCCGACGACCCCACGCTCCTCCTCGAGCCCTATCATTTGATCGAGGTGATGCCCGCCATCGCTCGGATTCACCGGCGTGCGCGAGCGGTCGACGTGCGTATTTTCCCTGGCAACAACCTCGGCTACTACGGCCCTTTCGAGTCGCTCCTTCGCAGCGAATTTCCGGGCCAGCGAAAGGGCTCCTGTCCGGCTGGTCGGTCCGTTCTCGGCATCGAGTCGAACGGTGCGATCAAGGGCTGCCCTTCTCTCCCGAGCGACGCCTACGTGGGGGGCAATGTCCGCCATCACCAGCTGCGCGACATTTGGGAGCGCGCAGAGCCCCTTCGCTTCACGCGCGACCGCACGGTCACAGAGCTCTGGGGACACTGTAAGGATTGTTATTACGCCGACGACTGTCTGGGCGGCTGCTCGTGGACCGCGCATTCGCTGTTGGGCCGACGGGGAAACAACCCCTATTGCCATCATCGCGCCCTCGAGCTCTTGCAACAGGGCCGCCGCGAGCGCGTCCTTCGCGTCGAAGCGCCGCCCGGGTTGCCATTCGACTACGGAAAATTCGACATCATCGAAGAGGACTGGCCCGCTGCCGAGCTCGAAACGGCGCGTGCGGTCGCGGCGGGAAACGAATCGTGGTTGCTCGAAGGGAACGGCGGCATCATGACGATAGCCGGAAGGGTTCTGCCATGAACCGATACGAGCTCTGCGCCTCGTGCGCTCGGCATCTTCGTCGAACCGAAGCCGTCTGCCCTTTCTGCGGCGCCGCGCACGCGTCGAATCGACGCGTTCCGCGCATGGCGATCTCGCGGATCAGTCGTGCGCGCTGGATGCTCGTCGCGTCGGCGACCGGGTTCGCGAGCTGCACGGCGACCGCGCCCGCGGTGAACGACCCGGTGCCGGAGCGGGACGCAGCACGCGAGCGCGACAAGCCGGCCGATGCTGCGCTCGAGGCAGTGTCGGGCAGCCAAGACGCTAGTATCGAGACGACCGCAGCCGTGGACGTCAGCTCCGACGGTGCTGCGCTCGAGGCTAGCGACGACGGGACCGTCAGCATCCAAGACGTTGCCATCGAAACGAGCAGTGATGTAAACCTCGCCGACGCCATCGGCGACAGAGATGTCAGCGATGGGCCGGGCGAGGAGATCGATGCCGACCTCGATGGCACGAGTGACGCGATGGCCGACGCCGGCGAACTCGACGGTCGCGCAGACGGTGAAGAAGCCGACGCAGCTTGCCCTCCTGGCACCCTTCTCGGACGACGAGACGAATCGAATTTGAAAGAATGCGGTCGCAAGTGGGCAGGATGCCCAACCGACGGAGGGCCGAGCCCCGGTGCTTCGATGACCGTACCGCCGTCCGACGCCGGCATTTGCCCGCCTGGCTATGCCCGAGCGACGCCGATGGATATTTGGTGCGGCAGAACAGCGTGCTTTGGTAGTTCGAGTCCGGTGTGCACCCAGGATGGGTGCGACAATTTGGATAACACCGGGATCGTCATCAGCGACGGCTACGCATGCTGTCCAGGCATCTGCTACGGCGCGCCGCCCGCGCGGCTCGATCGAGTGTCGTAAAGGGTGACCCAAGCCAGGCGCTCATTGTAAAAGGTTACGAGCTCGCTGCATCCTGCGCTCGCCACGTTCGCCGGGCCGAGACCACTGGTAGTGCTCGGGTGACGCCACTGCTATCGTCGCCATATCGCGGCCATGACCCGGATTTTTGCATGCATCGGCGCCGTTTGCGGGCTGTCCTGCACCGAGCTCAGCGCTCAGTGGAATGACCATCGCGTGTTCTTCGGAGCGGTGCGCGAGTCGGGGACAGGAGCTACGCTGACCACGTTCTGCGCCGAAACGTCGGTCGAGCGCGCCCAGGCGATCATCTTTTCCGCGCCCGCCGAAACGATGGTTGTCGCGGAAGTTTCCGTGGAGGGGCGGACCGAGAAGTACAAGGGCGACGCGCCGCCCGACCGGGACGCCGCGTTCTGGTGCAGCGACGTCCCCCAAGTGTACCTCTACCCCGTGGAGCCCTGGACCTGCCTTCGTGCGGCTGACGACGATCCTCCGGCCAAGATCCTGGCCATCGAACCTCGAGGCGAAGTGGCCGCGCGCGGCGCGAGCAGCGGCTACGCGCTCGACCTCCAGGTGCGCCATCCGGGCGTTCTGCGCGTGGTCTTCGAAGCCGAGTGCCTGCGCGAGAACTTTGATTCCCTGCCCGATGCCGGCGCGCCCGAAATCCGTGGAGAATTGACGATCCAGTGAGAGGTGGGACGGGGGACCTTCTGGCCTCGACGTCGGGCGCGCCTCGGCGGCTCATGATCGCCGCGGGCAGCGAGCCATGGTTGCTCGACCAGACGTGCCATGATGAAATAGCCGAAAGGGCGATACCATGAATGCTTACGAGGTTTGCACTTGGTGCAGTCGGCATATTCGACGCGCCGAGACCCTTTGCCCCTTCTGCGGCGCGCTGCACACGCCCGAGCGACGTGTTCCATGCATGCCGATACCGCGGATGAGTCGTGCACGCTGGATGCTCGTCGTGTCGGCGACCGGATTCGCGAGCTGCAGCCCGGCTACGCCCGCCGTGAACGACTTCGTGTCCGAGCCCGACGCTGCACGCGAAGCCAGCGATGATACGAATGTCGGCATCCACGACGCTGCCGGCGAAGCCAGCGACGAGGTGAGCGTCCCCGACGCCGTCGCGGAGGGAAGTGTCAGCGACGCGTCAGGCGAGGACGACGCCGGCGAACGCGACGATAGCGCGGATGGTCAAGACGACGACGCAGGTTGCCCGCCTGGTACCCTCCTCATTCCAAGAGCAACGTCAAAGGAATGCGCGAAGAAGTGGGAAGCATGCCCCGCCGACGGAGGGCCGACCCCCACTGCTTTGGCTGTCGTGCCTCCCACCGACGCCGGCATCTGTCCTGTCGGCTATGCCCGAAGGACGCCGACGGAACGTGATTGCAACATAACAGCGTGCTTCGGTAGTTCAACTCCGGCGTGCAACCAGGATGAATGCAGCGGTTTATATGGCCCGCTCGGCATCGGCAACGGCTACGCATGCTGTCCAGGGGCCTGTTACGGCGCTCCGCCGGCGCGCTTCGATCGATTTGCGTAGCGGATTGCGAAAGGAGCCGCGACGAGCACCGACGTTCGCGACGAGCCAGTGGGCGGCGGTTCGGTGCTACACTCGCCGTCCGCATGAACGACCGCTTTCTCCGCGCCTGCCGGCGCGAACCCGTCGACGTCACCCCGGTGTGGTTCATGCGGCAGGCGGGCCGGTACATGCCGGAGTACCGCGCCCTTCGCGAAAAGCACACCTTGCTCGAGATCTGCAAGACGCCCGAGCTTTCGCTGGCCGTCACTTTGCAGCCGCTGAAGTTCGGCGTCGACGCCGCCATTCTTTTCGCCGACATTTTGCTCCCGCTCGAACCGATGGGGGCTCCCTTCGAGTTCGCCAAAGGTGAAGGGCCCGTCATTCACGAGCCCATCCGCGACGCGCGCGCCATTGCGCGGCTGCGCGTCATCGAGCCGGAGGAAGGGCTCGGCTATGTACTCGCTGCGCTGCGCCTCATTCGCCGTGAGCTCGACGGCAAAACACCCCTCATCGGCTTCGCCGGGGGCCCTTTCACCCTCGCCAGCTACCTCATCGAGGGAGGAAAATCGTCGCACTTCGAGAAGACGAAGCGCCTCATGTACGGCGAGCCCGCGGCCTGGAATGACCTCATGGGCAAGCTCGCCGAAGTGGTGCGCCGCTATCTGCGCGCCCAGGTCGAAGCGGGCGCGCAGGTCGTGCAGCTCTTCGACTCGTGGGTCGGCTCGCTTTCGCCCGACGACTATCGTCAATACGTAATGCCGCACGTGGCTCACGTTTTGCGCGACGTAACCACGCTGGGAGTGCCGGTGATCCATTTCGGTACCGATACCGGCGCGCTCTTGGCGCTGCAGCGCGAGGCGGGGGGCACGGTCATCGGCGTCGATTGGCGAACCCCGCTCGATGACGCGTGGGACAAAATCGGTCCCGGCGTGGCCGTGCAAGGAAATCTCGATCCCACCGTGCTCTTCGCTCCGTGGGACATCGTGGCGAGCGCGGCCGAGAAGGTGCTCGCCCGCGCGCGCGGCCGCCAGGGCCACATCTTCAACTTGGGCCACGGTATTCTGCCGGAAACCCCCGTCGACACCGTCGCGCGGCTCGTCGACTTCGTTCACGACTCTACGGCTGAAAATCGCGCTCAGCGAGGTTAGGAAAAACATGTCCGGCGGCACGATGCGGGTAGTCGTGATCGGCGGGGGAATATCGGGGCTCGCCACCGCGCACGCGGTGATTCGCGAAGCAAACCGCGAGGGGCGCTCGCTGCGACTCACGCTACTCGAGGCCTCGGCGCGCCTCGGCGGCAACATCCACACCGAGCGAAAGGACGGCTTCGTCATCGAAAGCGGTCCGGATGCCTTCGTGGTGACGCGCCCGCAAGCGCTTCACCTGTGCGAAGAGCTCGGTCTCGGACCGCGCCTCATCGAGACCATCCCCGAAAATCGCAGGGTCTACGTCTTGCGACGCGGCAAGCTCACACCCATGCCGGAAGGGCTCGTCCTCGGGATCCCTTCGCGCATTCGCCCCTTCTTGCGCTCGCCTCTCCTTTCCATGTCCGGCAAGCTGCGCGCGCTGCGCGAAGTCGTCGAACGCACCGTCGATGCCGGCGGCGACATTTCGGTGGGCGAGTTCCTCGAGCGCCGGTTCGGGCGCGAGATGGTCGACGTCGTGCTCGAGCCGTTGCTCGGCGGCATCTACGCCGGCGACGCTTACCGTCTCAGCCTGCGTTCGACATTTCCCGATTGGTTCAAAGAGCGCGGGCGCGGCGCCAGTTTGCTCCGGTCCGCGCGCGCCGAGCAGAAAGGCAAGGCCGGCAAAGGACCGCCGCGATCGCCGTTTCGATCCCTCACCACCGGAATGGGCGAGCTCATCGACGCGCTGGCGCGCAGCATTGGCGGCGGTGTGGTGCGCTTCGAGACCACCGCCCAAGCGATCCGGCGCGTGGGGCGCGCCTATCGCGTCATGCTGGCCGACGGCGAGCTCGAGGCCGATCACGTCGTCGTCGCGCTCCCGTCGCGCATTGCCGCCAGCGTTCTCGCGTCTTGCGACGACGACCTTGCCCGCGAGCTCGGCTCCATCGAATACGTCTCCACCGCGACGGTGTGCTTTGCCTATGAGCGGTCCCAAATCCAGCACGCTCTCGACGCGGTCGGTTTCTTGGTGCCGAAGAGCGAAGGGCGGCGCATCACCGGAGGGACGTTCATCTCCAGCAAGTGGCCCGGTCGCGCGGCTCCCGACGCGGCGCTCTTGCGCGCGTTCGTCGGCGGGGCACACGACGAAGCGACGCCCGCGCTCGACAACGCCGAGCTCGTGAGGCTCGTGCAGCGCGAGTTGGAAGGGCTGCTCGGAATTCGAGGCATGCCGCGCTTCGCCGAAGTATTCCGCTATCCCAAGGCGAGCCCGCAGCCGCAGGTCGGGCACGCCGACCGCGTCGCGCGCATCCGCGGCCGGCTCGAGGCGCTGCCGGGGCTGCACGTGATCGGAAATGCGTACGATGGCGTGGGCATCCCCGATTGCGTGCGGCTCGCGGAGCAAACGGCGGCGCAGATTCGCTCCATGCGCGGCGCGGGCGGGCGCTCCTCGACGCCGCCGCCCCGCTCCTCGACGCCGCCTCCGCCACCGCCGAACGACGCGCGTCACGGTGCGTGACCGGACGCGGCACCGATCACGCCGCGGCCCGGTGCCGCTCGACGGAGCGATGCGCTTGGCAGCGCCATGGCGTCGGCGACACGCGTGCATCCGCGCGCCCCCCTGTTTTTACGAGAGAACACGTGCGTTTTGCGCGGGCGCCGGTGGGTTTGGAGATGGCGCGATCGCGTCAGGCGTGTCTAATATCCCGTAAAGATGGTTTCGCTACCGTCTTCCAAGAAGACCTACATCGATCCGCGCGAGCTGCCGGACGTCGAACGCGCCACACTGCGGCGTATTTTCTCGTATTTGCGGCCGTACCGCTGGTATGCGTCCCTCGTCCTGGCATCCATTACTTGCGCCGCGCTGCTCGGCGCCCTGCCCCCGCTTTTCATCAAGCGCATCGTCGATCACGCGATCCCCGAGCGCAACATGCGGCTGCTCGTTCTGCTCTGCTGCGGAATGGTGGTGGGGCCGCTGCTCGGCGGCCTGCTCGGCGTGGCCCAGAAATACTTGTCCGCGTTCATCGCCGAACGCGTGATGTTCGACCTCCGTGTTCAGCTGTTCCGCCACGTGCAGCGCCAGTCGCTCGGATACTTCGCCACCGCCAAGCCCGGTGAAGTCGTGTCACGCGTCCTCAACGACGTGCAGGGCGTCGGTCAGATGATGCAGGACAATCTGGTCAAGCTGCTGCAAAACGCGATCGTCCTCGTCACCACCACCTGCATCATCTTCACCCTCGACTGGCGCCTGGCGATCGTCGCCTTCGGCCTCTTGCCAGCGTTCATCGTCCCTACGCGCAGGGTCGGACAAACGCGCAAGGCGCTGAAGCGGCGCGTGCAATCGCGCATGGCGGAAATGACGGGCATCTTGATGGAGACCCTGTCCGTCTCCGGCGCGCTGCTGCTCAAGGTGTTCGGCACCGAAAAGCTCGAAACGCGGCGTCTGAAAGCCAAAGCCAACGAGCTCATGGCGCTGTCGCTTCGCCACAATCTGGTGGGGCGATGGTTCAACATGCTGATGAAGCTCTTCGAGGACCTCGGCCCGGCCCTCGTCTACGGTTTCGGCGGATGGATGATCATCCAGGGCGAGATGCCGCTCGGCACCGTGGTGGCCTTCGTTGCCCTGCAAAAGAAGCTCTACTCGCCGGCTTCCGATCTGGCCGGCGTGCACGTCGACGTCGTGACCTCGTACGCCTACTTCGATCGCATTTTCGCCGTGTTGGACCTAGAGCCGGCCATTCGCAACGACCCCGACGCCATTCGCCTCCACGAAACGAACGGCGCCATCACCTTCGATCACGTGTCGTTCTCCTACGGTCCGGATGCTCCATGCCTCGATGACGTCCACCTCGACATCGCCCCCGGCGAGTGCATCGCCATCGTGGGACCGTCGGGGGCCGGCAAGACCACGTTGGCTTCGCTCGTGCCTCGTCTCTACGATCCGACCGAAGGAACGCTGCTCGTCGATGGTCACGACATCCGCAAAATCAGGCTGAAATCGCTGCGCTCGCACATCGGCATCGTCACCCAAGAGACGTACCTCTTTCACGCCTCCATCCTCGAAAATTTGCGCTACGCAAGGCCGGATGCCACGCCGGAAGAGGTGCAAGAAGCGGCGCGCTCGGCGCAGATCCACGACTTCGTCGACTCGCTGCCCGAAGGGTACGAGACCATCGTGGGCGAGCGCGGTTATCGCCTTTCCGGCGGGGAACGACAACGCCTCGCCATTGCCCGCGCTATCTTGAAGGACCCCAAGATCCTCATTCTCGACGAGGCAACGAGCTCGCTCGATTCGACCAACGAGACACTCATCCAGGCCGCGCTCGACCCGCTCCTCATGGGCCGCACCAGCCTCGTCATCGCACATCGCCTCTCCACCATTCGCAAAGCGAACCGCATCGTCGTGTTGGAGCGCGGTCACATCGCCGAGCTCGGCACGCACGACGAGCTCATTTTACTAGGCGGGCTCTACGCCAAGCTGCATCGCGAGCAGTTCGGCTATCAAGAACAGCCGTATGCGGCTTTGACGACCTAGCGCGACGCTGCGCGAAGAGCACCGCGCGTGCGCATTTATCCGCGCGAAATGGCGGGATAGGGCACAATTTGACGGTCGTTCATCCGTCACGTCAGCCCCATTGGCAATTGACACAGTGCGATGACGCTCTCAGCAGGTGCGACCAGCGGGCGATTGCGGCTGAGTTCGCGCGCTGCAGCGCGCGCCCATACGCAACACCCGGCGTCGATTCTCTCGATGCAAGCTTGGCAACACGTCGTGCGATGGGCGCGCGCGCGTGCAACCTCGCGTGTGTGGCGTGGACGACGTAGCGTGCTTGCAACGTTGTCGCGCGCGCACGCGCGAAAACTGAAACCGCAACATATGTCGCTGCTCCCGCGTGGGTCGCCACGTTGCAGGCGTTGCGTAGCGCGCACCTCGCTATTGACTGAGGCGCGCAAGCTACGGATTGAAACGACGAAAGTGCAGTGACTGTCTATGGAAAAAATGGGAAAGGTCGCTATAAGAAAGATCACTCCGCGACGATGTCACCTACCTGATCGCGAAGTGACACTCCGGCGATCGGCGGACTCAGCACCGGTCCTCGCGGTGACCGGCATTCTCCCATTCATAGAAAAATGAACCCATGACGGACTCGACTTTGACCGCACGTTCTTCAGCGTCAACCCTTCTCCGAGTGGCCCGTCACCATCACCTCGTTCCAGAAACATGGCGAAGGTCGGAGGAGCTCCAATGATGCCGGTCTTTTCAACTTCCCTTCTTGCTGGCCTTCGGCTTGCGCGTCCTTCGGCGCGTTGGGCCTGCGCCGCGACGCAGTTCGGGTCGGCCCTCTGCGCGTCGATCGTCGTGATCGCTTTGGGCGCTTGTGGGTCGTCAGATGGCGCAGGGGACACCCCACCGACACTCACCGAATGGCCATGCGAGATCCCGTCGGGCACCACCGCGCCCGACTCCCTCGCGAAGACCGGCTGCAAGGCCGATTTCCTGGCCGTGTCGTCCAAGCCGCTCGATGCCAGCATCCCCGGCGCGCGCTCGGGCAAGGTCATCATGGATCTGCTCGACAATGACACCCTCTATTTTCAGAACAGCCAGATTTACGAGATTCATTACCAATTCGCCAAGGCGCATTTGAATGGCATGGGCAATCGGAGCATCACCACCCTGCCCGAGTTCAATCCGCAATACACGTTGCCGCTAGAGCAGCGTCGGTTCTTGTTGGGTGCGGTGACGTATTACGAACAGCCCGACGTGTGGGCGCTCGAGATCGCGCCTTATGACACGTCCACGCCGGAGATGATCGCGAAGCTCTACAACGCGGTGAAGAACAAGGCGTTTTACGGACCGGCGCTGGCGTTCCATCCCACCTCCGAAGCGGTCGAAGCGCAAGCCAAGAAGCTCTCGTCCGACATCAAGATCAAGACGACCAACGATCTTTTCGCGAACATCGACTACCAGCCGCTCAACATCGGCGAGGCGATCGGGACGCTGAAGTTCGTCAACGCGGCCGACCTCGCCAACATTTACGTCAACGCGCGCGACGTCGTCGTGCTCGACGAAGTGCCGAACGACATCAGCCCCACGGCGGCGCTCATCACGCAACAGTTCCAGACGCCGCTCTCGCACATCAACGTGCTGGCGCGCAACCGCCACACGCCGAACATGGGTTTGCGCAAAGCGGTCACCAACTCGAAGCTCACCGACTTGAAGGGCAAGCAGGTGAAAATCACGGTCGAGGCCTTCGAATGGAAAATAGCCGAGGTGAGCCAGGCCGAATCGGACGCGTGGTGGGCGGCGCACATGCCGCCCAAGGTGACGCTTCCCGATCCCGATCTCAAGGTGAAGGACCTGCGCGACATCGCCACCGTCACCGAGCACACCGACACGCCGCCCTATGTGACGCTCGACGCCATCCAAGCGGCGACGCGCGCCTTTGGCGCCAAGGCCGCCAACTACTCGGTGTTCGCCACCGACAAAGACGTGCCGAACAAGAAGGCGTTCGCGATTCCGGTCTTTTATTACGACCAGTTCATGGAGGAAAACCTCTTCTACGCACGTGCCAAAGCGTTCGCTGAGGATCCGGAATTCGTGGCCAAGGAAGAGGTGCGCAGCGCCAAGCTCGCCCAGCTACGCGCCGACATTCTGACCGCGCCCGTCAACGCCGAGTTTCAGGCCCTTCTCAAGGCCAAGTTCGACCAGGATTACCCGGGCAAGTCGATGCGCTTTCGCTCGAGCACCAACGCCGAGGACCTCGACGGCTTTCCTTGCGCGGGCTGTTACGACTCGCACACCGGCGATCCCAACGACAGCAAATACATGGGCAACCAGGTTTTGGCCGCCCTCGATGGCATTCGCAAAACTTGGGCAACGGTCTGGAGCTTCCGCACCTACGAGGAGCGGCGACTGCACAGTATCGATCACAACAAGGTGGCGATGGCGCTGCTGGTCCATACCAACTTCCCCGACGAGGAGGCGAACGGTGTGGCCATTACCGCCAACATCTTCGATGCAAGCGGCAATGCTCCCGGCTTTTACGTCAACGTGCAGAAGGGCGGCGAGTTCGAGGTCGTCCATCCGCCGCCCGGGATCACGAGCGACTCGTTCCTCTACCAGTTCAACCAGCCGAACCAACCGATCATCTACTACACGCACTCGAACGTCGTCGATCCCGGCGCCCACGTGCTGACCGAGCGCCAGATCTACGATCTCGGTCGTGCGCTCGACATCCTGCACAAGCGGTTCGCCAACGCGTATCAGACATCGCCCACCGCCTGGTACGCGATCGACTCCGAGTTCAAGTTCGACGACGAAGCGACTCCCGGCATGGCGCCGTCGCTTTACATCAAACAAGCACGGCCCTACCCGGGCCCGCAGTGATTCGGAGGTAAGCTCCGGACCCATGCAATGGCAGAGAGTTTCGATGGTCGTGACGTTTTCCGGCATTCTCGCGACAGGTTGGCGGGCTCGCGCGCAAGAGCCACCCCGCGACGCCGGTGCCGCGCCCGCTGCAGAACCCGCGCCGGGTGACATCGGCGCGGTGCAGCCGCCCGAAAACAAGCCGGCCCCCGTCGAGACGAATCCAACGTCACCGGGGCTACCAGGGGCCGCCCAGAAAGCGGAGGCGACCGCGCAGCCCGCAGGGCCCGCCGAGCCGGCCACTTTGCCGGCCGAAGAGGGAGGCAAGGGCAAAAAGCGCAAAACCAAAGGCGCTAAGGCGGGCAAAGACAAGGACGAGACGCCGGCGCGCGAAGACCATGGCCGGTTCGGCTCCTTCGAGTTGAAAGGTCGCGTCTACGCGCGCGCCGAATACGACCGGCGCAACGCCGTCATTCTCGACGACATGCTCCAGCCCGTCGCCCGCACCATCGATTCGCTCGATTTTTCCGTGCCGACGGCGCGCCTCAGCCTTCACTACCACGCGCCCATGGAATGGCTCACGGCTGTTGCCGAGATCGACATCTCCGGCAAGCCGGACATGAAAGATGGCTACATCCAAGCGAAGGACACCCATTTCATCGTGCGCGCTGGGCAGTTCAAGGTTCCGGTGTCGGCGATGGAGTCGACCTCGCCGTGGACGCTGCCGATGGTGCGCCGTGGGCTGCTCCACGACGTGCTCACCGATCGCATGGACTACGGCGGGCGACGCCCCGGTGTCATCGTCGGCTTTCGCGACCGCAGTATGGCCCTTCATCCGCGGCTGACGGTCGGCGCCTTTCAAGGCTCGTACATGTCCGATGACCCGACTCCTCTCGAGCGCGAGACCGATCTTCTCAACGCCACGAAGCTCGCCAGCCAGAGCTTCGTGGCCCGCGGCGAGGTCGAGGTGCTGGGAGCCGACATCGGCGCGTATTACGAAAACCGCGTGGGATCGCCGGCTCTTTTTCAAACCTACCGCTATTGGACGGCCGGCGCGGACCTCTACTACGACCACGTTTTCGACAACGGCGGCCTGCGCGTTTGGATCGATGGAATCGCTGGCTCGAGCTGGTACGAAGTGGCCAACAAGAATCCTGATGGCAAAGACGTGCTCTTCGTGGCGGCACGCGCGCTCGTTGCCTACCGCTTTGGCGGCACGACGGACGAGGCACTCTACGTCGAGCCGTTCGCGCTCGGCTCCGCGCTCGACGCCGACGCCGACGTGACCTCCGATCTTTTGTGGGAAGGCGTCGTGGGGGTCAACGTCGGATACTGGAAGCGCGCGCGGCTCACCTTGCAAGGTGAGATGAACAAGGGCCAGCGCAACTTTCCCGGCGGAGTTTTCGTCGGTCCACCGCCCGATCGATTGGGCATCATCCTCCAAGCGGGAGTTGCATTCTGATGTTCGTCGTCTTCGAAGGCATCGACGGCAGCGGCAAGACCACCGTGTCCAACATGGTCGCCGAGCGACTCCGGGCCGGAGGTCTCTCCATCAAGCACCTTCGCGCCGAGGGCAAGTTCGTCTCCGTGGTCTCGGAAGCGATCCGCGAGCTCGGACGCGACGCGCGCAACATCGAGCTCGTACCGCAGGCGGAGTTTCTGCTCTACGTCGCGCGCGACGTACAGCTCATCGAGCAAGCGCTGCGACCCGCGCTCGGGCAAACCGACGTCGTGCTCGCCGATCGCTTCCTCTACACCGCCGAAATCCTGGGGCGGCACGGGCGCCGGCTCTCGCTCGAATGGATGACGCCTGTCCTTCAGGCCGCCGCCGGCGGGCTGGTGCCCGATCTGGTCGTGCTGGTGGACGTCGATCCCGTGCTCGCGCGCGCGCGCCGCAAAGCCGCCAAGCTGGCTGCAGACGACCAACGTCCCCCTTCGCGTAAGGGCCTCGCCGGCGTGGGTCTGCAGCACCGGATGCGGCGCGGGTACCTCGAGCTCGCCGCGTCGTCGCCGGAGCGATGGGTGATTGTCGACAACGAGGACTTGCTCGAGGATTCGGTGAATCGCGTGACCGAGCTCATCCTCGACGCACACCGCGGCGGTGTTGCCAGCGCGCTCGCGAACTTTCGCGCCGCCGGCAAACGGAGCGCGCGCCCCGCGCAGCCGCTCACCTCGCCGGACCAAGCGCTCGAAGCGTTCTTGCAATGGGTCGACCTGCGCAGCGAGCGCGAGCCGCGCGTCGCAGCTTATCTACTGGGCGGGCTCTTTGGAGCGGGCGTCGACGATCGGCGCCGCGCGCTCGCCGATCGCGTGCCGCAAGCGGTGCTGGCCGGTTTGAGTGGCCTCGGCGACGACGTGAGCTGGGAGCTGCGCGAGAAGCTCCAGCGCGAGCACCCGCGCGCCGTCGCACAAACGTTGGGTGGCTTCCTCGGCAGCCATGCGCGGGCGAAGGCGCTGCGCCGCGCGCTCGAAGGCGAGGCTCCCATCGAAGTGGTCACTTCGGTCGGCCGCCTCGATGACGATTTTGCCTGGCAGGTGCGTGAGCGTCTCTACGAGAAGTACCCAGCCGCCGTGGTGGGATCGCTCGCCATGCTGGGCTCGGACCGCGCCTGGAACATGCGACAGCGCTGGCTCGACCGCGCCAACGGGCAGTTGGGGCAAAGTTACGAGACGGCGCGCGTGGGCGCCAAGTCGGTCACGGGGCTCGATGACGAGCGCTCGTGGAACGTTCGCCGCGAGGTGCGCACTTCGGCGCCCGTGGCGGCCCTCGCCTCACTCGAGGGCGTGGTCGGCACGCGCAGCTGGGAGTGGCGAAGCGAATTTCTCTCCCGCGCCCCGAAGGTCGTCATGCTCACGCTCAAACGCCTCAGCCATCCGCGCGCCTGGCAGATGCGCGACGCGGTCGCGGGCGACTGCAAAGAGGCGATCGACAGCATTGCCTGGCTCGACGACGCCGAGGCGTGGGACATGCGCGACACGCACGCCGACACCTGGCCATCCACGGTCGTCAAAACCCTGGGGCCACTGTCCGACGGAGCACGCGGGCGCGAGCTTATCGCGCGACAACTTCGAAACTATCCCGGCAACGTCTCGTTGCTCAAGCACGCCGCCGCGGTGGCGCTCGGGACCCACCGCGTCGGCTCTCCCGACGATTACTGACGAGGAACATCGGATCATGAACGGATTGAGGACGCTGTCATTTGCCCTACTCCCCCTCGCCATGGTGGTGGGATGCGGTTCGACCGACCCCGGCGCCGATCCCAACGGCGGCGCCACGTGCCAGCGGGAAACGGGCGTGCTCCTGCCTTGGAAGGTCGGCAACAAGTGGACGTACAAGGTGACGGACAACGGCGAAATTTCGCAGAAGGTCACCACCATCGAAGCCGCCGAACCGGTGGGCGGCTCCGGGCCAAACGCCGACAAGATGGCGTACAAGGTCGTCACGAAAAAGGGAATCGACGATCAGACGATCAGTTGGCAAGCGCCTGACGGCGACAAGGTGGTGCGCTATCGCGAGCAGTCTTTCGGCGCGATGACCAAGATGCTCCAGCTCGAAGAGCATTGGGACCCTTACAAGCTCCACATCGACGGTACGGCCGAGCACTTGGTGGCCAACAAGGTGTGGGTCGAGACCTACAAAGAAACGAAACTGCCGGCGGGCAGCCAGGCCACGACGGCGACGGCGATGGATGCGTGGCAGGTCGTCAATGAATGCGAGGTCATTCAAGGGCTCGATAAGACCTATAACGCCTTGAAGGTCACCAAACAGGGCGGTGACCTCAAAACGTATTGGTACGTACCGGGCATCGGTAAAGTGAAGGAAACCGGCGGTCAAACCGAGGAGCTGGTCAAATTCGAGGAAGCTCCATGACCGCCATGGCCGTGCCGCCTTCGCTTGGGCGGGGCGACGAGCGGATGACCGCCGAGCGCGAGGAGATCAAATATTTGGTCGCCCCGGACAAGCTGGCCGCGCTCGCAGCTGAGCTGACGCGTTGCCTGCCGTCACACCGCTTTACCGGCGAAGGTGCGAACGGTTTGCCCGGGCCGCATCACTACGTGACGACGCTCTACTTCGATACGCCGTCGCGACTGCTTTTTCGAACGGCGGTCAAGGACTTCGAGCACAACGTCAAGATAAGAGCCAAGGAGTATTACGACCTCCATCCCTCGCTGGCCGAGCTTGCCACCGATGCGACGCAGATCGTCCGCTACCAGCGGTGGCTTTGGTTCGAGCTGAAGCGGCGCGACGGGACGCATACCTCGAAGCGCAGATTTCGACTGCGCAAACAGGAGGTGCCCGCCTTCTTCAGCTACGGCAAGCGGTCGCCCGACTCCATCCTACCGCCGCCGCCCGGCGATGAGCCGCTCGCCGCCGGCTTCGACGCGGAGCTGCAAGAGATCGTCGATTATTGCCAGAGCCTCGACGAGCCGCTCGAGGCCGCGTGCCTCGTCAACTATCGCCGCCTCTCTTGGCAATCGGACGACGCGCACCTCCGGGTGACGGTCGATCTCGGGCTCATGTTCTACGCGCCCCCCGCCGACCTCTGGACCCGTGAGCACGCGCTCGTGCGAAATACGCTGGGGCCGCCGCGCGGCGGACAGGACAAGGCCGTACTCGAGATCAAACGCCACGAGCAACTACCGAGCTGGCTCGACGCAGCCCTCGACCGCGCCGGGGTGCAGCCCATGCCATTCAGCAAGTTCGAATCCGCCTCGCGTGTCGTCGCAGGACAGCATGGCTGAGGGCACCCGCATCCAGCGTCGCGCGCGTCTCGGCGCGATGTGCGTGCTGAGCACGCTCCTGGTTGCGGTGTACGTCGCGCTTCCGAGCGGCGGCGAAGATCCGATCAACGATACGGCGACGGCGCCGAGCGCGGCCGATCCGCCCGAAGAGCGTCGGCTAGAGGTGCTCCAGGTCAGTCCCTCCGACGCGGCGCCGGGCAGCGTCGTGGTCTTGACGTATGGGGGAAACAACGACGACGCAGGGCTGCGCGCCCTGGCCGGCAAAGAGGAGATGCAGGTCCTCGCGCGCCGCCCAGGATCGATCGTCGCGCGCTTGCCGAGCAGCGTGGGCGCGGGGCGCCTCAAGATCCGTATCGCGTCCGGCGACCAGCGAAGCAAACCGTACGATTTTCGCATCAAGGCGCCCAATTGGCAGAAGCGTTTCGCCGCGCTCATCGGCGGGTTCGCCCTTCTCGCGTTCGGGATTGGTGTTTTCGCGCGCGGGGTGCGCGAAGGTGTCGGCCTGGGGAGCGCGCGCACGCTCGCGCGCATCGCCGGGCCGCGCCCGGCCGCGCTTGGTCTCGGCGCCGCGATCGGTGCGCTCGTTCAATCGACGACCGCGGCGGCGGGTCTCTTGGGCGGTCTCGTTACTTCGAGCCTGCTCGCGGTTGGTCCCGCGGCCGTTGCCTTTCTCGGCGCTCAGCTGGGCGCGGCCACCGCACCGCTGCTCGTGACGGGCCTCATCGATCCTCGCGAGGGACTCGTGGCCGTCGCCATCGGCGTGCTCTGGCTCGGTCTTGCCACTGACCGTCGTGCGGCGGCACTCGGTCGACTCGCCCTCGGAGCGGGTCTCATCGCCTTTGGGCTCCAGGTGCTGCGGCCAAGCTTCGAGCCGTTTCTCTCCGCGCCCGCGCTTCTGCCGTTTCTCGAGAAATTGCGAGCCGACGGCCCGCTCGGCGTCGGGCTCTGTGCGCTCGCCGGCGCGGCGCTCGTCGCCGCGCTGCACAGTCCCGCTCCCGCCCTCGTGCTCGTGCTCGGGATCGCCGAGACGACAGGGCATTGGGACCTTCGCACGGGTCTCGCGCTCCTCTCCGGTTCGGGGTTGGGCGCCGCAGTGGGTGCCCTCCTCACGACGCTCGCGGGGCCGCGCTGCCGCCGGCTCGCGCAGTTGAACCTCCTCTGCGGAGCGGCCAGCACCCTTCTCGTTGCCTCGACGCTCGACGTCTGGGCGGCGGCGTCCGATTGGCTCGTCTCGGGCACGCCGCACGAGATGGAATGGGGCAAGCGCGTGCTTTTGCCGAACCTCGGCAAGCATCTCGCCGTGGCCCACGGATTTTCGCAGCTCGCGGCAGCGCTCTTGCTGATGCCCATCGTGCCCGCGCTGGCGCGGTGGATAGAGCGGCGCTGGCCGGAGGTGCCCGGCAAGGCACTCGACAACGTCGGCGACGCGGCCGGCGTCGTGCGGGCCAAGCTCGTTCAAGTCCTGCTCGCGCAAAAGAGCGGTATCACGCCGCTGACGGAGCTGGCGTTGACCGGGCACCGCGGCGACGGCCGGACCGCCGAGCATCGCCTTGCCGACGCTCACGCCGCTCTCGAATCGGTGCTCGCGGGTCCGGTGCGCGAGCTGCCGCAGACCCCGGATGGGGTGCAGCTCGGGCGCGTCGCGTTTGGATGCCTTCAGCTCGAGCGCGCGCTCGAAAGCCTGCTGCAACAGGCCGAGCACCTCACCGACCGACGCATGGCGATCGCCGCTGGTGGGCGCGAAGTGCCGCCGCTCCGAGGCGACGACGAGTCCACCGTTCGGGAAATGGAGCGCCTCTTTTCGGAGGGGCTCGACGCTTTGGCGGAGAGCCTTTCCTCCCGCACCCCGGTCGATCTCGAATCAGCGCGCGCCCGTGAAATTCACATGAATGGTCTCGAGGCGCGCGCCCGCCGAGCGCTGCTCACCGACGCCGGGGGCAACCTCGCCGTGCGGCTTCAGCTCGGCGTCCTCGAGTTGGTCGACGCCTACGAAACGGCGGGAAACCAGGTGTATCGCCTCTCCGAGGCCCTCGGCGAAGCGTACGTCAACGCGAGCCTCGAAGCCGTCGTGTGATGCTGGACCCCCGCTCGCGGGGCGGCATGATGCGAGAGAGCAGAATTCACAGGGAGGCGGGGAGGCGGGGAGAGAGAGATTTTGGGTCGTCCGGTGGGGCGCGCGACGCGGCGCTCGCACGCGGTGAGCGGCGCAGCGGAACGGCACGGATTTGCGCGACGTCCAGAATTCCCGTCGCGGCGGTGGCCTGCCAGGAAGGCCACAACGACCAATGCCCGTCCGGTCGCGCCCCCCCCAAAAACAAAATTCTCCCCGCCTCCCCGCCTCCCTGTGAATTTTTTCTCGCTCCGCGCCGCCTCAGTCCGTTTCATTGCCGCCCGTGCCGCACTCTTTGGCGTAGCTCGCCCGGTCGACCACGGCCCCGAGGACGTTCACGAATTCGAACGTCATGCCGTGGGGGTCGGCGGTAACGCGGAGCGCGCCGAACTGCTGGCTATATTGCATGCGCGTTTCGGGAAGCACGGTGACCGGTTCGTAGATCGAAGCTCCGCCGAGCCCCACCGTGAAGTAGGGGATCTGACCGACCTCGAAGCGCTCATAGAGATGATCGTGACCGGCCATGACGGCGTCGGCGCCCCAAGCCTCGAAGGGCCACTGCATTTCGAACGTCGACCCGTGCGGGCCGGACGAGTACGGCGGGTGGTGGAAATACACGACGTCGAAGCACGCCGTCGACGACGCGAGCGAGCGCTGTAGCCACGCGGCCTGCGTCGAACCGACGCTGGTGCCGTCGGGCTCGTTGAAATCGCTGTCGAGCGAATAGAGATGAACGAGGCCCCGAGCGACGTCGTAATAACGTTCGTTGCCCGGTAAGGTGAAATAGTCGATGTACGGCTGGAGGCCCGGCGTAAACCAATCGTGGTTGCCCGGCGACGGCCAGAAACGGTTGGCGGCACTGCCCGCGCCTGGTTTGCCGCGATAATTGCCGATGAACTGGCAGTAGTGTTTGCCGATGTTCGGGTCGATGGTCGACGCCGCGCCCTGAAAGTAGTTGTTGTCGCCGGTGGTGATCACGAAATCGGGATTCCACGACGCGACCAGATCGGCCACCCTCGCTTCGTCTTCCCCGTCGAGCCCGAAGTCGCCGATCACCGCAAAACGAACCAGCGTAGCGAGCGAGGCTCCACCGTCGCCGCCGTCAGCGTCCGTCGCGCTTCCCGGCGCACTTCGCTTCCCGAGCGGCTGCGGAGGTACGGCGGGTCCGCCGACGCGGGCGCTCGCCGGACAACTCGGTTCGACGGGGGGGCGTTCCAATCGATCGGCAGGGTCGAAGCACGCCGAACCACATCCCATTGCCACGACGGCGACGCTGACCGCGCGGCCCATGGCCCGCCCGCGTTCAGCGGTTTGCCGCCGTCGGCACGCGCCGACTAGCGTGCCCACCGGTTCCACCGGCGCCTCACCGTGCTCCGCCCCCCGAGCCGGCGGTTTCGGCCCCGCGGGCCCCCGTGGCTCGCGTTCCCTCGGGTCCGGTGCTGCCGGTACCCTCCGGGCTGCTTGCTCCGCCCCAAGGCTCGATCGAGCGCGTTTGCCGTCCCGCCGCCGACCCCCGCGGGCTGGTCAGCGATGGCGTCCGATGCGGCATTTCTCGTGAGTCCTAGGCAAGAAGAAGGCGGGCGGATACTACCAAGCGCGCCAAATGAGCGCGGCGGGAAAGTCACCGGAACCGCGCTTTCACGGCGCTGAAACCGAGCGGCAACCCCTCCCCGCGCCGTTCGCCGGTCGGCCAAGAACGGAAAACTCTGCTGCTTCGCAAAAAGCGGGGCCGAGGGCGTCGTGGAGGCCCTCGAGGCATCTCGCTGCGTTCACGACGAGAACCTACGCAAACGTCGCAAAGTTCGCCTAAGATGCCGCCGGCCGGGCGCGGGCCGCACTGTCCCACCGGCTACGCGACGCGCGTCGCGCGAGCCGACATAGAAGATCGTTCGAAGGGCAATCGAAGATGAGAGAGCTGGTTCTTACGTGTGTCATGGCATTGCTTGGCTCAGGGTGCGTCGAGATCGTCTCGCACCGCGACGAATATGATGCCGGCCCCGACATCGTCATCAAAGACAGCACCGGTGAGGCCGAGGTGAGCAGCGGCTCGTGCACGAGCGGCCAGCGCTGGACGGGCGGCAACACGCCTTCCGCCAACATGGCTCCTGGCCGTGCCTGCCTAGCAAGCGGCTGCCACACGCCGAATTCGAAGGTGCCCTTCACGCTGGCCGGCACCATCTACCCCGCCAAAGGCGAACACGACGACCAGGATTGCAACGGCCTCGACGGCGTCGGCGTCGCGGTCGTGCCCATGGATGACATGGGCGTGGAGCTCGGACGCATCCAGGTGAACAGCGTCGGCAACTTCAGCTCGAACAACAAAATGCTTCCGCCCTCGTACAAAGTGAAGGTGATTCGCGGAGGCGTGGACTACGTGATGAAAGCCACCGTCACCAACGGTGATTGTAACTACTGCCACACGCCCGAGGACTACATGGGCGCCAAAGGCCGTATCGTTCCGACGAACCCCCCCTGAACAAGGTTGCTCGTCGCGCAGGCAGCCGGCCTGCGATCGGCGCTTCAGATCCCGAAAAGATCTTCCTTCGGCTTCGGCTTGGCAGCGGGGGGCGGGGGCGGCGGAGCAGGAGCAGCGGGCCGGGGTAGGGAAGGCGCCACGGCCGGGGTCGGCGCCGGCGCTGCAGGTCGCGTCACCGATCGCGGCGCAGGACGATTCACGATCGCGGGCGGCGCGCTCACCGAGGTCGGCGCTGCGCTCGTCACCGCCGTTGGCACCGGGGCCAGGTTTGCGGCCGCGGGACTCGCATTGGACTTGGCGATCGCATCGCCGGGGCTCGACGGCTCGGATCCCGCCGCGGTCGCCGCGGTCGGCGTTGCGCCGGACAGAGGTGCCGGCTCGCCGGGCGCGCGCGGGGCCGATGGCTGGCCGGGCGTCGCGGCTTTCGGCGCGAGCACAGTGGCCGTCGACGTCGTCTCGGGGCTGCGATCGAGGACCCGATAGGCAACGATGCCCGTGATCGCGAAGCTTGCCACGACGGCGCCCAACACGAGCGCCCTCGTGCGTCGCGATATCGGCGCGGCCAACGGAGGCGTGATGCCGCTCCACGAATCGGCGAGGTCGATGGAAGACGGCACGACGGCGCTTCTCTCGGTGGCGACTCTATCGTCAGTGGGCGCCCAGATTCGAGGCGCAGGAGGTGGAAGTGCCTCCCATCGCTCGCCGACGGGTGCCGGTTCGACCGCGGGCACCTCGACCGGCTCCATCGACCGGGACTCGGGCGGAGATTGAATCGAGCTCGCGGTCGGCGACAAGCTGGTCACCGCGGTCGGCGCGGGCGGCGGAACCGTCGGCATGGCCTGGGACCTGATGGAGCTGGGCCCCATGCCCGCCGCGAATCCTGCGACGAGCGCCGCGATTTCATCGGACGATGCCAGATGCCCTCGCGCGATGTTTTCGATCTGCGCGCCGAGAGCGCTCACGTCCGGCCAGCGCTCGATGGGATCGACGGCGAGCGCGCGCATCGCGACATCCGCGAGAGGAACGCCCCACAACGCGTCACCGAAGGGAATCGGGTAGGGCACCTTGCGACCGATGAGCTGCGTCACGATCGCGTCGAGCGGCCAGTTGCGAAACAGCGGCTTGCCCGTGATCGCCTCCCACAGGAGGACACCGGCGCTGAACACGTCGGCGGGCTGGGCAGCCACGTCGCCGAGCAGTCGCTCCGGCGCCATATAGCCGGTGACGTCGGGACTGGGCGGCGCGCCGTCACTCCAGTGCGCCGGCAGCACCGGCACCAAACGCCCAACGCCGTCGCGGCCGATGAAAATGTTGCTCGGTGCAACCCCGCCATGAACGAAGTCGAGCGGCTTTCCGTGCTGCGTCGCCTCATGGACGGCCGCGAGCCCGCTGAGGGCATCGAGAAGAATGCGAAGGCCGACCCGCAGAGGAAGCGGGAAACCTCCCGCGTCGCTGCGACTGAGCTCGGAGAGCGACATGGCTCCCGCGATCTCCGGCTCGAAGCCGGCACCTTCGGTGCGACGCATCACGACGAGATGCGGGTGCCGAAGATCGGCAATGGCCTGCACCGGATGGTCATGGTCCTCGGCAGAAGGGGGAGGAACCGAGGCGCCATCATCGGCTCCCTCCGTGTCCCACGCTTCATCCACCGGGGAAGAATCCATTGTTCTCAATCCTACATCATCCAAGATGGCTGTACCTGCCGAGACCGAAGTTTTTACGGCGACCGTAGCGTCAACGACATGCCTGTCGCCAATGTGGGATGCGCCAGTGAGTGATAGTTCAGCCGGCGTTCGGGCGGAAGATTTCGATGCCTGGATCCTTGGCGGCCCATCGCGCGACGTCGCCCACTGGCGTCGCCAAGACCGGCACGCCGAGCGCGCGCGCCTCGCGGATCACGGTCGGTGCTCCTTCCGCTTCGCTCAAGTGCACCAGCTTGTGAGCATCGGCGATGAGAGCGAGTGCGTGGCCGCGCGGGAGCTGTCCGGTGAATCGGGCGCGTGGCTCGAAGCCGGATGCCAGTGCTTCCAGCTCCGCGCGCAGGGGTCCGTCACCAATGACGGTGAGGGCGGCGGATTGCCGCGCGGCTTCGCGGATGGCGAGATCGACCCGTTTGGATGGGACGAGCCTCGCGCACACGACCCATCGCGGCGGAGCGGCATCGACGGTTCGCGGCAGATGATTGCCGTTCGATGGAAGGTGCACGGCGGCGTGCCGCGCAACGTAAGAGACGGAAATGCGCGGCAGCTCGATGCGCGAAGCCATATCGACGCGATGCCGTTGCGACGCCGGCAACATCGCCAAAAATTTGGCGCGCAGATCCTCGGCGACGAACCGGAAACGAGCGCGGCGCGCCAAGAGCCGTTCGACGATATGACCGCGCATCGCCGCGGGGAGCGCCAGCACGACGCGCACGTCCGAACCGTGCAGCACCACCTCGAGCTCGCCACCCGCGCCGAGCGCGAGCGGGTAAGCAGAGGGCACGATAAAATGCGCGATGACCGCATCGAGCGGCGCGAGGCGGGCAAGTCGCCACCTCACCGCGGGCAGGAACTGAGCGAGCTCGAGCAAACGCAAGGGGTGTTGTCGAAGACGGACCAGCGCGCCGGGCAAACCGAAGAGCGATCCCCCGCCCGCGTTCCACACCGCGATGTGCCCCGCGCCGCAGCGCGACGCTTTGGATACGCCGGAGCCGAACGGTGACGACGCGAGCAGCGCCGACCAGGCGCGGGACCACGGCGCCGAACGGGGCCCCGGCGCGACGACGTGAACGTCGTGACCCTGGCGCGCGAGATGAACGGCTTCCGCCTCGATGAAGTGACCTGCGGGATCTCCTGCGTGCTCAGGATAAGAAGTAGTGAGGATGGCGATGCGCAAGTCCCTCGCCTATAGCCCGAGTCCCGGCTGCTCGTCGACTTCGTCGTGGTCGAACGCCGGCCCAGGCGCCGGCGTCGGTCTTTTTTAGCTAGGAACGACTTGCAGATTAGAATGTTTATTACTATGGTGTCCTTCAATGAAACGAGCCGAACTGTCCGAAAGGGTGGAGAAGATGCTGGGCGGCGTACGCGCGGCTGGCCTCAAGCTCACGCCGCAGCGTATGGCCATCGTGAAAGAGCTCGCTTCGGACGAAACGCATCCCACCGCGCAGGAAATCTTCGAACGGCTGCGGCCCGGTCTGCCCACGATGTCGTTCGCGACGGTCTACAACACGCTCGGCGCGCTCTCGTCCGCGGGGCTCTGCGCGGGGATGTCGCTTTCTCCGGGCTCGGGTCGGTTCGATCCCAACATGACGCCGCACCATCACGTCGTGTGCGACGTTTGCGGCGCGGTGCGGGACGTGCCCGCGGGCGCCGCGGTGGTCGACGGGGGCCATGAATCGTCGGCGGCGCGTGCCGTCGCGCAGGTCGCACCGGGGTTCGATCTTCGCTCGATCGAGCGCATTTTTCGCGGCGTCTGCGCCGCGTGCAGTCGGGGCCGGGCACGATCGAAAAGCAGCTAAACAAAATTCGGTCGGGCGAGCGGCGTGAGCCGCTAGGATGCGGGCCCCCGTCGGAAGAGTTACGTGATTTCGCAAAAAACATTCACAAACAAGGAGCAAAACCATGTCCAAGTTGAACGGCACCAAGACCCACCAAAACCTGAAAGACGCCTTTGCGGGGGAGTCGCAGGCGAACCGCCGCTATCTCTACTTCGCAAAAGTCGCCGACGTGGAAGGCTACCCGGAAGTCGCCGGCCTCTTCAAAGACACCGCCGACGGCGAGACCGGGCACGCTCACGGTCACCTCGATTATCTGAAGCAAGTGGGTGATCCCGCTACCGGCCTTCCCATTGGCAACACCGCCAAGAACCTCAAAGCCGCGGTCGCCGGCGAGACGCACGAGTACGAGACGATGTACCCGGGTATGGCCAAGACGGCGCGCGAAGAGGGCTTCGGCGACATCGCCGAGTGGTTCGAGACCCTCGCCAAAGCCGAGAAGTCGCACGCGGGCCGTTTCCAGAAAGCGCACGACACGCTCGGCTGAAAGTTCCCCCCGAGCTCCGATCCGAGACTGCCCCGGCCCCGTCGTCCTCCGTCCTTCGACGCCGTGACGCGAGCCGGGGCTTTCACCATCATGGTGTTCGCCGTTCAGTGAGATCATGTCCCAACTTCCGCGCCGTCCCCCGAAGCCGCCCGCCGCCAGTCCCGACGACCCTCGCTACTGGAACGCCGACGATCTCACCTTCGAGATGAAGCGTGTCTTCCAGATTTGCCACGAGTGCCGTATGTGCGTCGGCTATTGCGGCTCCTTTCCCTCCGTCTTCGACGCCGTCGATCGCGACATCGACGCGGGGCGCGCGGAAGGCGCCGAGCATCTGACCGCCGTCGACCTCGTCAAAGCGAGTGAGCTCTGTTGGCAGTGCAAGATTTGCTACATCAAATGCCCTTACACGGAAGACGAAGGCGCCACCGAGCTGGTCGATTACCCTCGTCTCATGGCGCGCGAAAAAGCGCAGCGCGCCCGCCGCGACGGCGTCCCTCTCGTCGATCAGGTCCTCGGTGAGCCGGGTCTCATGGGGCGGCTCGGGGCGGGCATCGCCGCTCCCGTTGCCAATCTGATCAGCGCGTCGCGCCTCGTGCGCAAAGCGGCCGAGAAGGTGACCGGAGTTTCGGCGGAGTTTCCCCTCCCGCCTTTCGAGGCCGACCCCTTCCCGGCCTGGCTCGAGAAACACGAGCCGCTCTCGGGCGCGGGCGAGGCGGGCGAGGTCGTGATCTTCTCGACGTGCTACGGCGACTACAACCAGAGCAATGTGCCGCGCGCCGCGGTGCGCGTGCTCGAGCATCAGGGATTCCGCGTCATCAGGCCCCCCCAAGTGTGCTGCGGGATGCCCAATCTCGACGGGGGGGACGTCGAAGCCATGAAAGCCAAAGTGCGCGAGAACGTTGCTTCGCTCGCGCCGCACGTTCGCGCGGGCCGGAAGATCGTGGTGCCGGGGCCGACCTGCAGCTACACGATGAAAAAAGAGTGGCCCGTTTACGTGGACACGCCCGAGGTGCACGCCGTGTCCGAGGCGACTTTCGACCTCATGCAATTTCTCGACGGCCTGCGCCGCGCGAAGTCGTGGAAAACCGACTGGAAGAAGAGTCTCGGCAAAATCGCCTACCACGCGCCGTGCCATCTGCGCGCGCAGAAGATTGCCTACCCCGGCATGCGTGTTCTCAATGCCATCGGTGGCGACACCGACGTACGCATGGTCGAGCAGTGCTCGGCCGTGGACGGCACCTGGGGAATGAAGGCGCAGTACTACGAGCTCGGCCGAAAATACGCGCAAAAACTGGTGCGCGGCATCAGCGACGAGGAGAACGAGCTCGTCATCAGCGATTGCCCACTCGCGGCGCGCCGCATCCAAAAGGAGAACGGCGTTGCCGTGCTGCACCCAGTCGAAGCAATGAAGCAGGCTTACGGACTTCCGGAGTGACCATGAAGAAAGTCGAACGCAACGAGCTCCTCGGTCTGGCGGAATACGAACAGATCCGCCCCCAATTTTTGGCGCGCATCGTCGGCGAGAAGAAGGTCCGGCGCGTGCTGGCCGGCGACGAGATCAGCCTCGTTTTCGAGAGCCACGACACCGCCCTTTTTCAGATTCAGGAGATGCTTCGCACCGAGCGCATCACCAAAGAAGCCGCCATCCAGCACGAGATCGAAACGTACAACGAGCTCGTCCCCGGCGACGCCGAACTGTCGGCCACGATGTTCGTCGAAATTGCCGATGCCGCCACGCGCGAAAGGCGTCTCGTCGAGCTTGCCGGCCTCGAATCGAAGATCGCCCTCGAGGTTCTCGGCACCAAAATCGCGGGCCGCAACGAGACGCGGGGCGTCTTGCCCGACCGGACCACTGCCGTGCACTACGTCAGATTCTCGCTCGGCAAAGATCTCGCCGCGCAACTCGTCGCCCGCGCGAACGCTGCCGAGGGGGCGATGTTCTTCCTTCTCGAACATCCAAAGCTCACGCTGCGAAAAGAGATTCCCGCCCCTACCGTGCGAAGCCTCGCCAGCGATCTGGCGGAGTAGCCGTCGCTCAACGTCTCGAGCACGTTCCCGAATCCGCCGTGTCCGGGCGCGATTCGATGGTAAGTTCGATACCGTGATCGCCTACGAGCGTCCCGTCCGATTCGACGAAGTCGACCCCGCCGGCATCGTCTTTTTTGCGCGCTTCATGAACTACGCGCACGAAGCGATGGAGAACTTTTTCTCCGATCTCGAAGGCGGCTATGCGGGCCTCATTCAAACGAGGAGGATCGGTTTTCCTACCGTTCGTCTCGAGGCTGACTTCAAAATCCCGCTCCGCTACGGCGACATGCTCCGTGTCGAGACCTCGTGCAGCAAGCTCGGCAACACGAGCGCCACCTTCGTTCACGAGATGCGCAGCGCCGCGAACGGCGCCCTCTGCGCCGTGGTGCGTCACGTGGTGGTGACGGTGAAGCTCGGCGTGCTAGAGCCCTGCGCAATGCCCGACGACGTGCGCGCGAAGTTTGCGGCCCATCTGACGCCGTGAGGGCGGCCGCGAGACGCCCCGACGGCCATTCGTCGGACGCCCTGTGCGCAGAGGAATCGAGCATGTTAGGGTGACGAAATGAAACGAGCGGAGAGCCTCGACCGCGCGCCAGCCGGGTCGCTCCGCGCGCCGAGCTCGATTCGCTCTACCTGCGCGTCATTGTTTCGGGCTCGCACCATGCTCGCCGGCGCTATCTCCCCGTTTTCCATCATTCTTTCGACGCTGCTGTTCGCCTCGCCGTCCCACGCCGGCAAATCGTTCGATTTTGCATTCCACGACGATGAGTTCCTGCTCCCGCGTCAACACGGTGGGGGGCGCGCGTATGTGCCGAAGCAGGTGAACGCCGACGAGCCCGTGCCGATCGTGGTGTTTCTTCACGGGGTGAACCGCTTCAATCAACTTCACATGTGGCTAGGGCGCGGGCCCGATGATTTGAGAGCAAGACTCGACACGTGGATCGCCCGAGGTGACTTGCCTCCCGCGGTTCTCGCGGCTCCCAGCCAGACACGCGACGCCCTGTGGCCAGGCACGTTATGGACCGGAATCGATCTCGATGAATTCGTCACCGCCGCGGAGCGAGCGATGGCCGGTCGTGCGCGAATCTCGCGCGACCACGTGATAGTGGCGGGACACAGCGGGGCAGGGTGCAACGTCGACGGCGGCCTTCTCAAGATTGCCGCCGACCGCGGCGCCATTCGGCCGATGGGCATCGTCGCCCTCGATACGTGCCTCGACGCCGGCGTCGGTGAGGCGCTCGCACAGGCCAGCGAGTTCACGCGCATCGCCGCTTATTGGCAATCGGTTGTTTGGAATCGAAAGGTTGCCGACTTTGCCATCGGATTCGAGCTCACGCGCGCGGAATCAACGCCCGGCACCGATTGGTTCTCGCATGTCGATCCCATCGGTCGATGGCCGCACGATGCTCTCGTCGCGCCGAGCCTTCTGCAAGCCATTTCCGTTCTCGTCGGCCCGTCGGTGACGCCGGAGGCCGTCGTCGAGGAGACCGCTGTCTCCGATCGCGTCGACCTCGCGCACTGAGCGACGTCACATCCCTCTCCTGCGCGCTACGCTCGCGACCGCCCTCCGCACCCAATCGCGCTGTCCCGCACCCGCCATCACCGGATCGAGCTCTCCGCAAAGGACCATCAGCGCCCGTATTTGCACGGTCGAATCGCGCACCGATTCAGCGTCGCCCGATTGCTCGGCGTACGTTCGCAGCCTGCGAAATGTCGCCAGCGCGGCGGGCCACGCCTTGTTTTCCACGTAGCGTTTTGCCAGCGCTTGGAGTGTGTCCGGACCTTCGGCGAACCGCGCCAGATGTTCCAAATCCGCCATTTCGCGCGTGAGCTCGCCCATGCGCCGTAACAACGCCGCCCGTGCGCGGAACGCGGCCACGAAGTTCGGAACGTGCTCAATGGCGGCGCTGTACGTTCGCTCCGCCTCTGCCAAGTCCCCCGCGCGCTCGCGCGCCGCGGCCAGCTCGAGGTACGCCGGTCCGTAGCTCGGATCGAGGTGCAGCGCGTCGGCAAAGCGTCGCATGGCGAGCGCGTCGTCACCGCTCTTGGCATGCTCGCGACCTTGCCGCGTGAGCTCGGCGGCGGCAGAGGAGGCCCACGCAGCGTCCCCTTGGGCGCGCAGGGCTGACGGCGCAGTCACCAGAACCATCGTGACAACTGTTCTCGCGAGAAGCGCGCGAAGGGAAAGCACGCCGACAATCTATCGTATCGAAGCCGCGAAGCCCGGCCGCGGAAAAGTCGCCAGCGCGCCTGCCACGACTTGCCAATGCGTCGCGTGTTCGACGCGTTGTGCGAGACGCGAGCGGTGATGAAATAGCGGCGCGGTCGTGGGCGTCGACGTTGCGATTTGGAAGTCGTCTTTCTCCCCACACATGCCGACACGGCGAATGCGCCCGAGAAAGAAGAAAGCGATGCGCCGAGTTGTCGGTGTGAATCCGTAGCCGCGTCTGTTAGCGTGACCGATTAATCGGGGGCTTCCATCTCTGGGGCGGAGGATGTGAAAATGAATGATCGGCTTTGCCGTATCTCGACGTCTGTCGTCACGAGCGTACTCGCGACGCTGCTTCTTCTCGTCGCGACGCCGCGTTTCGCCGCTGCGACCGTTATCGGCGATTACTTGGCGATCCCGTCGACGACGACCTATACGCCGATCGCCGGTGGCACGACGGCGCTCGCTGGCACTAACTTGAACATCACCGCCCGGTACAGGGACGCGGCTACCACGGGCACACTGCCGATCGGCTTCACCTTCATCTTCGATGGGGTGGCGTACACCTCGCTCTCTGCCAATACCAGCGGCCTTATCCTTTTGGGCAACGCCACGTCGGGCAGTTTTGCCAACGATCTCGCGGCGGCCCCTGCCTACCCAGCGATCGCCCCACTTTGGGATCATCAGCATCTCTACAACAACGGTGGGGGAGCTTGTACGTTCAACCCGCAAATTGGCGTGAGCTACATCCTCTCGGGGTCGGCTCCGAACCGCGAGTTCGTGATCGAATGGAACACGCAGGTCGCCGACACTGGCAACACCTTCTGGTGGGCGGGATGCGGAGTTACGATGAACCGCCTGCAGGCTCGTCTACATGAGGGGACGAACCTCATCGAGTTCGTGTACGGCACCGTCTGGGCAAGTGCAGGTCAACTTACCGCCGCTTCGATCGGTCTCGCGCAGAGCGCCACCGACTTTCTCAGCGCGACGCCGAGCGGCGGCACTTCCCTGACGACGAGCGGCGCAATGTCGAACAACGGCATCCGATTCGACCAGACGCCCATCGCGCCGGCAACCGTGTACAGGTTTTTCTTCTGCCCTCTCAAGATAAGTGGCGATCCGGCGCAAGGCGGGACGAGCGCAATGAACAATGGCGACACGCTCCTTTCGACCGTGTCCGTCGTCGTTCCCGGCACGACGACGCTCTCGCCGATGACGCTCTCACATCCGAATAGCATCTGCGGCGCACTCAATTACACGCTCGCTATCGGCGGCGCCTCTGCGGCGGAATATGCGTTCCAAGCAACCACCAACCAGGCGCTGGCGGGGACGCTGAACACCGGCGAAACGCTCACGCCGCCCATCGTTTTCACGCCGGCGGCTGCGGGCGTTCGCAGCGCGAGCCTCGTCGTGACCGACACCACGAGCGGTCTGGTGCTCACCTACCCCTTGGCCGGCCTTGGTCAATCGACCACGACGACGGCGCTCGTGTCGAACACCAATCCGGCCTATCCGACTCAGGCGGTCACCTTCACCGCCACCGTCACGGGCGCGAACCCGGGATCCTTGGTGCCGACTGGCAACATCACGTTCAAAGAGGGAACGAACGTTCTCGCCGTCGTGCCGCTCGATGGCATGGCGCAGGCGGCGCTTACCATGTCGACGCTGCCGGAAGGCACGTATTCCATCACTGCCGAGTATGCCGGCGACACGTATTTTGTGGCGAGCACGTCGGCCATCGTCACGCAGGTCATTCAGAAGGTCGTTGCGACTGTTTCCGTCATGTCGTCCCTCAACCCATCGTTCGTGGGACAGACGGTCACCCTGTCGGCCAGCGTCGCGGTCGCCGGTGGCGCGCCGACTCCGACGGGCAGCGTTAGATTCATGGACGGCCCCGACCTGCTCGAAGTCGTCGCGCTGAACGGCTCCGCGCAAGCCGTGCATGTCAACACCACGTTCATCTCGGCCAATCACGCGATCCGGGTCGAATACACCGGTGATGCATTCACGGCGGCGGGCACGTCGCCGGTGCTCAGCCAGCTCGTCTACCGCAACGCAGTGACCGTCGCAGGGACGTCCGCTCCCAACCCATCGGTGGTCGGCCAGGCCGTCACCATCACGGCAGCGGTCGCCGGAGGCGCAGGTACGCCCGTTGCGACGGGAAGCGTTACCTTCAGCGCCGACACCGGTCCCCTCGGCATCGTCATACTCGATGGCACAGGTCAAGCGGTGCTCGTGACCGCAGTGCTGCCCGCAGGAGCGCGGACGATCACAGTCAGCTATCCAGGAAATATCGTGTTTCCCAACGCATCCACGAACATTGCGCATTCGGTCGAGAAAAATCCTTCGGAGGTGGCCATCGTATCGTCGAACAATCCGTCGCTCACCGGACAGCCGGTCACGTTCACGGCGACCGTGCGTGGCAGCGCCGTGGGCGCACCTCCGGGCACCGGTAGCGTGACCTTCAAGGAAGGGGCCACGGTGCTTTCGACAGGCGTGCTCGATGCCAATGGGCAAGCCACGTTCACAACGTCGAGTCTCACCGCCGGAGCGCACATCGTCACCGTCGACTACGCGGGCGACGGCTACTACATGGCGGGAACGTCGATGCCCGTCACGCAGACCGTCAATTTGAGCGGAGCCTCGGTGTCGCTCGCATCTTCCGACAATCCATCGTCCTACGAGCAATCCGTTACTTTCACGGCAACGGCGACAGGTTCCGCGCAAATGCCGACGGGCGTCATGACGTTCAGGGACGGAACGACCCTGCTCGGCACGGCGAACTTGAGTGGTTCCGGCGTGGCGGCGTATTCGACGGCTGCGCTCACCACCGGGGCCCATACGGTCACGGCGGTGTACGGCGGAGACAGTGTGTATTCCGCCGGGGCAACGGGAACGGTCACGCAGGTCATCGATCGCGCGTCGACGATGACGGGCCTCGCTGCCTCGACTGCATCGACGACGAGCGGCACGAGCGTCACCTGGACGGCGACGGTGACGTCGACGGCGGCCGGGACCATCGGCGGTACGGTGACCTTCAACGAGGGATTGACCGTCATTGGCACGGGAACGCTCGGCTCGAATGGCACCACGACGACATCGTTCGTTCTCGCCGTCGGGGCGCACGACGTGACCGCAACGTTCGGCGGTGACACGAACTTTGCTCCCAGCACATCGTCCTCAGTCAGAACCACGGTGACGCAACCTGAGGCGGGTGTCGACGCAGGTCCCGACGCAAGCAGGGATGCAGTGGCCGAGGCGACCCCGCCGCCGATCGACGGCACCCCGCTCGATATGGGCCGACCCGACGCGGGTCCACCGGACATTTCGAGCCACGACTCCCAAGCTGACGTGACCACGATGGACACGGCAATGCCGCCAGTCTCGGATGTTCGGCTCGATCTCGCCGTTCCGGTCCCGGATGTCCAACCGCCGGTCCCCGATGCTGGCCCTGATACCGCCGACGGCCGAGTTGCAGCGCCTGACGTGCGAGCCGACGCTCCGCGCACGGCCGACGGCAGCGTCGTCACGCCGCCGTCAGACGAGACAGGCTGCGGCTGCCGCGTCGGCCAGCGAAGCAGCTCTCGTGCTGGCTTCGCGATGGCCGGTGCGCTCGTCGCGGTCACCCTCCTGCGCGCACGCCGCAGGAGAGTGGAAGGGACAAGGAACGATCGGACCCGATAGCGTCGGCGCTCTGTCGCCGCCCATTCGTTCGTCCCGTCATGGCCCGTCGGGCTCGTGCGTCTCGTCCTTGGCTCTCAAGGCGAGACGCACGACTTTACACGTCTCCGTCAAGGTCGATCGCGTGGCGACCGTCGCCATGCGTCCGCTTGAGAGAATGCGGCCTACTTCGCTCCCTCGTTGCCGAGGTCGGTGCTGAGAAAAACCTGGTGGACGAGCAGCTCGCTCGGCCCCGCGAACATCTCCTTCGGCGCGCGGTTGGCGTGGGCTTCGGCGAAAGCGGGACTCTTGGTCCATGCGGCGAAATCTTCCATTGATCGCCACCACGTTTTGACCTCGTAGTAGCCCTGCTTTTCGTGATCATCGACGAAAGTGC
>Ga0193706_1000143_pt1 | contig 51037 bp, 49 predicted proteins | sample U3c1metaG_FD_160130 | JGI IMG/M metagenome (GOLD analysis project Ga0193706, IMG submission 160130) | Soil microbial communities from a riparian zone of the East river system, Colorado, United States - U3c1 | ecosystem: Environmental > Terrestrial > Soil > Riparian zone | place: USA: East River... | reverse complement strand
CGGCGAAGTGGCGTAGGGAGCACCGCCCGTCAGATCGCCGCTGATGGGCGTCCAGTTCGAGCCCTGGTTGGTGCTCTTGTAAACGCGATGCGTGGCGGTGAACACCGTCATCGGATCGGTCGGGTGGAAGATGGTGACGTGGTAGAATGCCGTGCGATCGCTGGTCGTGATGCCGGTGGCCGACTGCGAGAAGTTCGTTCCCCCGTTGATCGAACGGTAGAGGGAGCCGGCGTTGTAGACCGTGACGAACATCACATTGGGATTCGCGGGATGCAGCGCGGTGTACCCCCCGTCACCGCCCTGCACGCTTCTCCACATTCCTTTGGCCGTGGAGAGGTGCGACCCATTGTCTTGGAATCCGCCGAGCAAGAAGTCGCGGTTGGTGGGGTGAATGGAAACCCCCGCGTAGAGCTGGGTCACACCGTATCCCTGGTTCATGCGCGTCCAGGTGGTGCTGCCCGCGGCGCGGCGGTTGATCCCGCCATCGGTCCCGACGATGAAGTCACCGTTGATCGCCTGCGCCAAGGCTTGGTGATCCGAATGCGCCGCGTTGGCCTGCCCCCAGCTCGTGCCGCCGTTGCTCGTCATCGTCATGCTGACGCCGCCGGTAAAGACGATGTCGGGGTTGGTCCGATCGACGACTAGGCAATTGTCATAGTTGCCCTGGTTGCCGAGGTAGTTGCCGGCCATGGTATTCACCCAGGTCGCGCCGGCGTCGTCGGACTTGTAGAGGCCGACGGTGACGGATGCCGTGCTCGAGATGTCATTCCCGGGACCGGCAATCGAAGCGTAAAGACGATTGGCGTTACTCGGTGCCACGGCCAGGACGGTGCGCGCCGGGTTGGCGGGGTAACCTCCTGCGAGCTTGGTCCAAGTGTCACCGCCATCGGTGCTCTTGTAGACGCCGTTGCCGGGATCGCCGAGCGCCGCACCGATGGCGGCGTAGAGCGTGTTCGGGTTGTCGGGCGCCATGGCGACGTCGGATGCATCCACTGCGGGAAGTCCTCCGGCAAGTTGACTCCAGGTGGTGCCGCCATCCGAAGATCGAAAAACGCCGCCCGGGCCGGTCGACAACGGGTGCCCCTTCATGGCCGTGATGCCGCCCGGGTACCCGAGTCCCGGGTGGGCGATACTGGCGTAGAGGATCTGCGAATTGGTCGGGTTGATGACGATGCGCGAAAAGGCGCGCCCCCCGAAGGTATCCGCCGCGAGGACCTGCCACGTCGCTCCCGCGTCGGTCGACTTGTAGAGACCGACGCCGTAGTACGCGTGCAGACCGGCGTGAGGTTCACCCGTGCCGGCATAAATGATGCTGGGATTGGTGGGATCGACCGCGACCGCGCCGACCGGATTGAACGGCATCTGGTCGGTGAGCGGTGTCCAGGTGCCCCCCTGGTTTCGCCAAACTCCCCCGGTCGCGGCGCCGACGTAGAAAATGGTGGCGTCCGTGGGGTGAGGAGCGACGGTGATCGTGCGGCCGTTATCGCCATTGCCGAAGGGAGCCGGCCCGATTTCGGTCCATTGTGCGTTCGCGAAGCCGGCGCTGGCCAGCACGCCCAAGAGGACAGCCGCCGAGACGTGCGGAGCTTTTGACGTTCTCATCACTTGCTCTCCGAGACTTCGAACACGAGCTCGCCGACGCGTTCACCGTCGGGCTCATTCTTGACGAAACGGATGACCCAGCGGCCAGCCTGCGAAATCTGAAAGTGAGCCAACCCACCTTCGCCCGTCGTCTGATGGTCGATGCTGCCGTCCGGTCGCAAGGCGGCGACAGGGACGTGCTCGAGCTCCGCGAAGCGGGCGGAGAAAATGACCCCCAGCTCGGAGCCGACGCGTAGATCGTGCGGCGCGATCATGGGCGTGACCTCGAAGGGAAGCGCAGTTTCATGCGTGACGTTGACGGTGGTGTCGCGACGGCGGTTCTGCGCGTCGGTGACCTCCACGATGGTTTTGGTGCAATGGGTGACCTTTTCCCAAAGAGCACCCACCGGCGGATCCACCTTGGGCCCTGCGCAGAAGAGGAACATGACCGGACCCGACTCCGAGAACGTGTAGGTGAGGCCGCGTTTCGGGTCGACCTTACTCGTCTCGATCGACTCCTGTCTGTCGTCGATGCGGACGTCGAACCTTCCGACGTTCGCGTCGACCCAGCGCTCGATGCCGGGCAACGCCAGGCGAAACGACAGAGGCTTTCCCACGCGTGGTCGCATGTCGACCGACGGCGTTTCCCCGCGCAGCGTGAGGTACGATTCGGGGTGCTTGGTGAGCACCGTGACGAGACGCTGTCGCATCTCCGAGCGCTCGGACGCCGGAATCGCCATGTGTTCGAGCTCCTCTTCCGTGGGCTCGACCGCTTTGGAAGCCGCACGCGATTGATCGACGCTGGCCTGTCGCGTCTTGCATCCGAGGAGTCCCGAAACCGCGAGCGCCACCACCCACATTGAAGAACGTCGCATGCATGCCCCTTAACACGTTGCACACGTGGCGGGGAAGACTCGCTCGCCCCAATCTCTTTGAAATGCGTGCAATAAATTCGGGTCAAAAATTTTGATCGCGTCAACGCTAGCCGTGCTCGAACGGCACCATCAGAAGATCTCAACCGCACCGGAGCGGCCGTCCTTTGGGGGCGTGCGCCGCCAGCCGAGCGGTGTTAGAAAGACAGGGCGGCCATGAGCGAAATCGAAGGGAAATTGGAGCGGCTTTCCGCCGACATCAGGGCATTGCCCTCGGCGCTGGTTTGCTATTCGGGTGGCGTGGACAGTGCGTTCGTTCTCGCTGTCGCAACGCGGCAATTAGGGGAACGCGCCATCGGGATGACTGCGGTGTCCCCCTCGCTCCCCCCCGGGGAGCTCGACTACGCGCAAGCTTTGGCCAAGGAAATCGGCGCCGACCACCGCATCGTCTCCTCGATGGAGATGGACGACCCGCGCTACGTTTCCAATAACTCGGACCGTTGTTTTTATTGCAAGAGCGAGCTTTACGAGATTGCCGAGGCCAAACGTAAGGAATGGGGGCTCGCCGTTACGTTGAATGGAACCAACTGCGACGATCTCGGCGACTATCGCCCCGGTCTCGTCGCAGCAAAGAATGCCGAAGTGAAAAGCCCGCTCGTGGAATGCGGTTTTAGCAAAGCGGACGTGCGTGCGGCCGCGCAGGTGATCGGGCTCGGCGCGTGGGACAAGCCGGCCTTGGCTTGCCTCTCCAGCCGTATTCCGTATGGAACGTCGGTGACGACCGAGCGGCTGGCCCAGATCGGCGGATTCGAGTCCGACCTGAAGAAACTCGGCTTTCGACAGGTTCGCGTTCGCTACCACGACAAACTGGCGCGCGTGGAGCTCGATCTCGAGGAAATGGCGCGCGCGGTCGACCCCTCGGTTCGCGGCGAAATCGTGGCCGCGGGTAAGCGCAACGGTTTCCAGTACGTCACGCTCGACCTCGGTGGTTACCGCATGGGCAGCCACAACGAGATCATCGTCGGCAAATCGCTGCGCATCGTTTAGGACCGAACCTCGCGTCGACCGGCCTAGGCGAGTCCGGTCTTCCGGCGCGCAATCCAGTGCGCTCCGACCGACACGGCCGCCAGGAGGCTCCACGTCCACGGCGGGAGGAGGGGCTGCACCCTCCGCTCGACGGCGACTTCGGTCGCGGGGGGAAGCGGAACTTGACCCGCATCCGCGGCGCGGAGGAATCGACCACCCGTCGCACGGGCGATGTCGCCCAAGCGCGCTTCATCGGGCCTCGAATCCGCCCACTCGTCCCCACCGCGTTCGCAGGCGAAGTCCTTCCGTGTCGACGGCCCCGTGCCCACCCATACGCGCGCGCTGTAGCCTCCAGGCTCCAGCTTGCCGACGTCGACGACGAGAGGTTCGCCTTGTTTGACGGACTTGGGCTGGTGACGCACGACGACCTGTCGCCCCTCGAGATGCGCGACCTCCACGTTCAAGACGCCTTCGCTGCCGGGCAGCGGGCGGACCTTGAGCGAGAGAGGAACACCGGCCAGGCAGACGTGCTCGAGATCGATCTGCGCCGGTTCGTAGCGCGGGTCGCGCATGAGCCAGCCGAGAAGCCCGTCCCAGAGGGCAGCGTGGGCGCGCCCCGCCGTCTCCGAGCCGAGAGCGCTGTAGGCCAGTCGATAGGTGCCGTCGATCCCGAGGGCGATGGCGCGCCCGTCCCCTTTTTCTCCGAGCGCAAGCACCGGCATCGGTGCGCCGGACGGAGTCTTCAACTTGGGGTGGGTCCAGAGGACCGATGATCCGGGCCGGGCTTCGCCAACCCGGTTCGCGCCGGCCATCTCGGGAAGTGCGTCGCCGTTGAAACTGCGCAAGGAGCGCAACGCGGGCGCGCTGCGCGCGACATCGGTGTAGTTGGGCTTGAAAGGGGCGAGGTCGAACGCGGACGAGGACGATTCGAGCGCGACGGGAAGGACATCGGCGAGGCGCGTGCCCGCATAGTGCCCGCCGGCGAACGCGTCGGGGCCGCCGACCATGATGAGGCCGCCGCCGTGCTCGACGTAGCGAGCGAGGGCCGGCAAATGCTGCAAAAGCTCGTAGGGCTGGGCATTGAAATCCTGGAGGACCACGGCGTCGAAGCTCGGCAGGTGCTCGCTGAAGAGCTCGTGCACGGGGAACGGGATGAGCGCGAGGTCGTCTTCCCCCGCGTTCACGTCGTCGCCCGGGGTGCGTAAAATGAAGAACGCCACGACGTCGACCGACGCGTCGGATTTGAGCCACATGCGAAGGGCACGCACGTCGTAGCTGGGACGCCCGGCGACGTGCAGTACGCGCACCCGGTCACGCGCGACGTCGAACGCCACGAGCCGCCGATCGTTGTCGGGGATGGTATCGCCAGGGGGCGACTGGATCGCGACCTCGACGATGCGCGAGCCCGCGCGATCGAGCGTGATGGTGAGCTCGACGGTCGCCGAACCCTGCGTGACGTGGGCGATACCCGAGGCAAGCAGCGCGGGGGGACCACCATCGATGAGCTCGCGCGCGCTGACGGTGAGATCGTCGCACGCGAGCCCCCCATCGCAACCGATCTGAATCGTGAGCGGCATGGGCTGGTGGGCAACCGCGGCGCCCGCCGTGCGCACGGCACGGATGCTGGCGTCGGGCACCGACGTGCGCGCCAGGCTGACCGTGTGCACGGGAACCCGAAGGCCGTGCAGCGCTTCGAGCACGGCTGCGCCGGCCTGCTCTTCGGAGGGGCGATCGAGACGCCCATCGGAGAAGACGACGATCGACGCAGGGCGCTCCTCGGGAAGCCCGGCCAACGATGCCAGCGCGGCCCCTAGGTCGGAATGAACGGCCGGCGCGACCTCGGTCAAGCTGGCCGGATCCCACGGAACGGCGGGACCTTCGCCGAACCCGAGCACGCGTACCCTCGCCTGCCCCGCCGCGGACCTGAGACGCTGAAGCGCGTGGGCAAGCGTTTCGCGCCGCGTTCCTTCGTCGCCGGGCAGATCGAGGCTCCGCGAGCGATCGGCGAGCACGATGAGGCGCGGACCAACGAGGCTGCCCCGCGACATCACCGTCGCTGGTCGCAGAACGGCGAGTGCCAGGAGCGACGTGGCGAGAAGCCCCGTCATCGCCACGAGGAGACCGCCTCCCTGCCGCCGGCGGAGCTCGATGCCGAGCAGCAGCAAGCTTGCCAGCGCGAGCGCGAGGGCCGCATAGGCGAGCGGGCGAGACAGGTCCACCGAGAGTGCCCACGAGCGCACCATCACGGCACGTCGATGGCACGTCTGCGCATCAAGAAGGGAGCGTGGACCTGATCGTCTTTGTAGTTCGAGCAGAGGACGTACATGGCGATGTTCACCGCCAGGCGGATCGCTCGTTCGCGCTGGATCTCCCCTCCGGGCGCGACGGGGACCGACCACATGCCGCCCGCCGACTGCGCCAGCGCACCGCCGAGATCATGGGCGCTGAAGATGACTTGCGCGTTGCCCCCGCGCACGATCGCCTCGAGCTTGGGGGGGCCCTCCAGGCGCCCGAAGGGGCGGCGAATGAAGTAGAACGTCCGAAAAACGACGTGCTCGGTCCCCAGCGCGATCGGCGCGGCATCGGGAAGCACCCGCGCGAGCTCGCGCTTGGCGTCACGGCCGAAGACGCCGGTCTCGGGGGCGGCGTCGTCGACGAAGAGCACGCCCCCCTCCGCAAAGAACCGCCGCAGGTGAGCGATCTCCGAATCCGTGAAAGGAGCGAGTGCCGCGTCACCGCTCAGGTAGGCGAAGGGTTCGGACCAAAGGGCATCGTCGTCGGCGCGCACGGGCGTCGGCGCCAACCGTGCCGGGGCGCTGGTGCGATTGACGAGCTCGCGCGACCAGCGCGCGGGCGACGTGGCGCGAACCCCCTCGAAGGCGGATCTTCCGGTCAAGAGCGGACGCGGATTGAAGGCGCCGTCTTCACCGAACGCACGCGCCGGGCGCGCGGGCAGCGCCACGAGAGCGAGTCCGAGAAGGGTTGCATCGGTCAAAAAATCCCGCCGCGACGAGCGCCGACTCAATCGAAATCCTCCACCTTCCACACGCCGCCATCGCGCCGGAGCTTCACGAAGTGGCCACCCTGAATTTGAACGGACGCGACGTCCCCCGAGACCTGCACGTCGAGTCCGTCCGGATGCGCGAGCCCGTCGACCAGCGATCGGAGGTCGCTCTCGATCGCGCTTCGCGTGGACGGCGAAAGGACGCGCATGAGCCCCGCGTAGCTGCGGCGCGCGAGCACACGGCGCAATTGCTCGAGCGCTTCGTTGGGCGTTCTCGCGCCGGCCGGCAGTGCATCGGCCGAGCTAATATGGAAGCTGCCTTCCTCGACGTCCAGCGTGGCGTCCTCCCCATCGGCGTAACGGACGCGTGCGCTGGCGCGCACGGCAGCGCTCGGGTCCTGCATGGCCTTCGCCTGCGTTGCCAGCTCTGCCCGCTCGTCGGCAAGGATGCGCTCGACGTCGGAGACGGCGAGCGATTTGCGGGAGCGCTCGCTCAGCATGCCGTGGATGGCGCGCGCGTCCCCTTTGGCTGCCGCCGTCTCGTAAGCTCGAACGGTGTCGCGTGGATCGGGGATGGTGGCGCGGGCGCATCCTGCACCCATCGCCACGGCAGTCGCGAGGGCGGCCAAGGACGTCCGCGCGCCGCGATCTCTACCGATTTTCGCCCTGGCCATTTCGACGGTCGACCTTAGCACCGCGTGCCTGCAGCCGGCGCCAGATGGCCTCCCTGGATCGAAAAATGCCGCTCCGAAATGCTGACCGAGACCCTACCCGACCTTACCCGAGCTCCAGCTGGCCAATCGAAAGCACCTTCGATAGGCTCGAGGCAAGATGCGCCGGCTCTTGGCTGCGTGGCCCATCCTCGTGATAGCGGTCGCAGACTGTGCGACCTCCGAGGCGAGATCGCCGAACCCGACGCAACCGCTCGATGAGCGCCGCGCCATCACCGTCATCACGCAGGTCTACAAGGACGTCGGAGCCGCGGCGACCGATGGACGCACCGTCCGCTTCGCCAACGGCCATTCCTTGCGCGTCGACGTGGGCACGGAAGGTCGCCGCTACGGCATTGCGTACCTGACGGGAGCCGATCAGGCGCTCCTCGATCCCAAAGCGGATCTGCCGCCGCACACGCCGGGGGGCGATCTCCCCGTCGTGCAGGGAGCCGGACCGGACGTCGATGCCGTCATCCTCGTGCTCTTCGCCGAGGACTATCAATACGACGATTTCCTGGGAACCGGTCGGGAAGCCAGTGGAATCGCGGCCGAACGCAAGCTGGCTCGCGACGTGCGTGACTTTCTGGCACAAGCGAAGCTACGAAAGCTCCCATGATGAAATCCGACGCCAACGTTTCGCTTCGATTCCTGCTCGGCGGCGCCACGCTCCTCGTTCTGGGCATCGCCCTTTCAGCAACCGGCGAGGCCATGTTCGGCTCGCTGCTCACCATCGTCGGCGTCGCCCTGCTGGTATCGGGATTGCACACTTTCGGCCGCGCCGGCCCCGATACGGGCACAACGTCGTCGGGCGCACCGTCGTCGAGCACACCGTCGTCGGGCGCACCGTCGTCGAGCACACCGTCGTAAGATCCGATGCACGGTCCTCGGCACGCACTCGCCCGGGTGTTCACTTCTGCCCTCGTTTTCGCGGGCTGCGCCGCGCCGCGCTCGCCACTCGCCGAGTCGAAGACGCCGCCGGACCCCGCGACGGTCAATACGAGCGCGAGCGGCGAGCCTTCCACCGTCGTCGAGGGCAACGCGGCCCATGGCGACACCGGAAGCGCCGCCAGCACTGCCCTCAGCGAAGGAAGGAACGGTGCGCCGTCGACGGCGAGCTCCGATCGCGCCGCGATCCCTCCGGCGCCGGTGGTCGACGAGCCGATCTATTTTCCTGGCAACCGCACGAGACCCAAAGGGTCAGCCGTCGAGGCGAGTCGCGACGACGAGATCGTCGCCACCTGGAACCGCGGAGGCCTCAGCTCCGAACCGACCAACGGGAGCAAGGGCAAGCCGATCCACGCCGCGCCGCGTGTCAAAGTCGACGTGACCGAGGTGCGTGGTGATGCCAGCGAAGCAGATATTCAGCGCGTCGCCCGGCTCAAGAGTTACTGGCCTTTCCGTATTTGCTACGAGCAGGGGCTGCGCCGTATGCAGAAGCTGCACGGGACCATCAAGCTTCGGCTCACCATTGGGCCCGCCGGGCACCCCACCGGGGTGCAGCAACTCGCCACCGAGCTCGGCGACGCGGCGGTCGTCAGTTGCGTCGTCAAATCCGCGATGGGACTGGGCCTCCCCGCGCCCTCCAGCGGCACGCCGCAAATCACGCTCGACATCTCCTTGTGGCCCGGCGACGAGCCGGTGAGCGTCAAGACCGCGCCCCGAAGAAAGAACGCGACGCCCGCCGAGGCCACGGCCATGGTCGACCAACTGCGCATGCATTTGACGGAAGTCCGAACCTGCTACGCCGCCGGATTGGGTAGGCACGAAGGGCTGTGGGGTCGACTTGCCTTGGAACTGCGCATCACCTCTGGTGCCGTGGACGAGGTGAACGAGATCGAGTCGCATTTCCCCGATGCCGAGGTCACCGAATGCGTGCGCAAAGTTTTCTTGCGCGCCTCACTTCCATCTTCCGAGCGGGAGGTCACCATCGTGTATCCGCTCCGTCTCGGTCATGCCCCAGATGCTCGCGACGCACGGCGCTGAATGGTCGAGTTTTTCTTGACGATCGTGCTCTCCATCCTCAACGTCGTCGTCCCCTACGCCATCATCCGCAACGACCGCAGCCGGCTCGACGCCGAGCAGCGCGCACGCGCCTGGAATCATGCGAGCTTCGCGTGCGCCATCTACTTTTTCGGACCACTCTCCCTGCCCGCCCACTTCTGGGTCACCCGGCGAAAACCGGCAGCGCTGCTGCAAGGCGCGCTGTGGACCACGCTCGTCTTGAGCGCGGAATGGCTCCTCGGCACGATTCTCGAGCAGGCCCTGACCTAGTCGTCGCGTTCGAGGCAGCGCTCTCTCAGGCCGTCACGGGGCCTGCGCGACGACCGGCACGAACAGCTCGGCCGGCGGCGGCGCACGGTCGATCAGCTTGAGGTCCTCGAGCTGACGAGCCAGTGTCGCCCAACGCTCTGTCGACATCGTGCCGAGGCCGAGCTGCTTCGTCTGCTCGGTGGCAATGAGCGGCTTCTCCGCTTCGACCGCCGCTTCGAGCGTGGCCGCATCCATCGACGGATTGAGCCGCCCGAGGACCTGATTGGTCGGCCCCGGGTCGGCGAGGTACGTCGTCCAACCCTCCGCGGTCGCAGCGACGAAAGCCCTCACCATCTCCGGCTTCTGTTCGACGAGCTCCCTTCGCGCGACGACCACGTTCGTGTACGGATTGTACCCGGCGTCGGCGATGAGAAAGACCTGCGGGTCTCCGCCTTGTTTCTTGGCGGCGATAGGCTCGGACGTGACGTAGCACTGCTGGCTGAAGTTGGGATCGGTGAGAAAACGCGCCACGCCGCCGTCGTACGGCACCACTTGCAAGCCGTCCCAAGGAAATTTCCGCTTGAGGTAGGCGGCGTAGGCCATGCCCGGCTCGATGGCGAGTGTCCCCGAGCGGAACACCTCGGCGATGCTCGTGAGGTTGCGAGACGCGTGCACCATGATGCCCTGCGGTGACGTCTGAAAGGTCGCGAAGACGGCGACCACGTCGGCGCCGTGAGCGCGGGCCGTGAGCAGCTCGTCGGCACCGATGGTCCCGAAGTGGGCGCGCCCCGTGGCTACCATTTGCACCACCGGGACACCGGCACCACCGCCGATCACCTCGACGTCGAAACCCCGACGGCGGTAAGCGCCCCCCTCGCGCGCAGCGTAGAAACCGCCGAATTCCGGCTCCGGCACCCAATTGAGAACCAGCTTGACCTTCGTGGCTCCGCTTGCGCCGTCCAGCGCACCGCCCGGTTGGCTCCTGGAACACGCGCCCAGCAAGGCCAGCGTCACGATTCCGATCCCAGCGCGGGCCCAGCCGTTCATCCCTTTCATCTATCATCTCTCCTCGGCAAAATAGGGCGCCCTTACGCCTCGTCGCCGTCCGGCGCCACGGCGAGCGGCGGTCGCAGGGCCGCGCGTCTTCAAACCGGCGCACGGAAGCGGCGGAGCACGAGAGCGGAAGCGGTGTTGACGGCCACGAACAACGCGAGACCGAGGAGCGACGCCAGAATGACCGCGGCAAAGAGCAGGTCGGTGCGCAGTTGTCGATAGGCGGCGAGAACGGTGATGCCGAGCCCTGCCCGTCCCTCGGAGAAGCCCGCCACGAACTCGCCGACGATGGCGCCGATCACCGCCAGGCCCGACGCGACCCGCAGCCCGGTCGCAATGCTGGGCAGGGCGAACGGCAGATCGAGCCTGAACAAGGTGTCGATCCGGCTGGCGCCGTAGAGGCGGAAGAGATCTTTGAGGCGGGGATCGACACCACGGAGTCCCGACAGCGTGTTGGCGATGACGGGAAAGACCGACACGATGAAGGCGGAAACGGCGACCGCGCGCAGACCCGGCCCGAACCACAGCACCAAAAGCGGAGCCACGGCGACGATGGGGACCGTCTGCAAGAACAGCGCGTACGGGTAAAGACCCCGCTCCAATGTTTTGGAGAGCGACAGCACGAGTCCCGAACAGGTCCCGATGATGGAGCTCAGAAAGAAACCGAAGAGCGCTCCGCGGGCGGTGGTCATGGTCGATCCCGCCAGCGTGGCGAGGTCGTTGATGAGCGCCGACAGCACCGCCGAAGGGGGCGGCACCAAGAACCGCGGAATGTCGAGTACGCGCACCGCGAGCTCCCACGCCATCACGATGACCACGAAGGTCGCGACTGGCGGCCCGACCAGGCTATACGGGCGCGTTTTCGGGCGAGTCATATCGTTCGAGCGCTTCATAGAGGACTGCGGTCTGGCGGGCGAATGCGACGTCCGTGCGGATGCCCCCTGCTCGCTCGAAAGGGAGGTCGATGGGGCGGTCGAGCACGATGCGCCCTGGCCGTCGCGACATCACGATGGCCCGCTCGGCGAGGAACACCGCCTCGGAGAGCGAGTGGGTCACGAAGAGCACCGTCGTTTTCCGCCTTTTCCAGAGGTCGCGCAGGCGCTCGTCGAGTCTTTGTCGCGTGAGCTCGTCCAGCGCGGCAAAGGGTTCGTCGAGCAAGAGCAGCGGTGGCTCCGTCACCAGCGCCCGCGCGATCGACACACGCATCCGCATCCCGCCCGAGAGCTCGTCGGGAAAACGCCGAGCGGCATCGCCGAGCTCGACATCGGCGATGCACTTCAGCGCGCGTTGCTCGGCTTGTTCGCGCGGAACGTCGCAGAGCTCGAGCGGCAGCGCGACGTTCTCGAGCACCGTCCGCCACGGCAGGAGGTGGGCATCCTGAAAAACGAAACCGATCCCCGTGGAGACGCCTTCGCCCGCTCGGGCGTGCGCGCACTCCACGGCGAGTGATCCTCGAGAAACCGTCTCCAGGCCGGAGATGAGGCGCAGCAACGTCGACTTGCCGCAGCCCGAAGGACCGAGCAGCGCCACGAACGCCCCGTGCTCGATCTCCAGGTCGATGCCGTCGAGCGCCACCGTGCCGTCGCCGAAGACGTGCCCGAGACCACGGGCACGAACGCACGGTACCGCCGCGTCACCGCCGGGGGAGGACAAGAGGCTGCTCGAGCTTTTTGCCTATCTCGCGCTGAACGCAATCCCAAAGCTCGTCCCCTGTCTTCGTTGCCGTCCAGCGGCGCGTCTTGGCGTCGACATCGAAATGCCAGGCGCTTCCGCGCGCGGCCATCCAGATCTGACGCGCCGCCCGATGGCTGTTCACCACGAAACGCTCGCCGTCCTGAAACTCGATGCTGAGAATGCCGCTCTCCAAGTCGACCTCGATGCCGTCGATGTCGTTGAGCGCCCCTTCCAGGGCGCGCAGCGCACCGTCCGCCAAGTCGTCGAAGGTTGCTTCGTCGATCGGATCAGCCATGGGAGAAGAACGTAGTACGGCGACGATTCAGTGTCCCGTGGCCGAGCACCTGATCTGGCACTGCAGGTCGCCCGGCGCGCAGCCGCACGGGCTTTTCGGCTTGGGGGGAGGCAAGGGCGTCGCCGGGGCCGCGACGACCGGTGTCGTCGGCGTGCCCGCTTTGGTGGCTGGACGAGAGCCACCGCCGCCGGCTTTCCTCACGACCTTGGCAGGCGCCGCGGAGTCCGCGGGAGCCGCCGTCTCGACCGGCGCTGCGGTCACGGGAACCTCGGGAGTTGGCATCGGAGCCGCGGACAATGCCGCTTCCGCCGGCATGGGGGGCACTTCCTCCTTCTTACCTCCCGCGAGGATCGCGACCGCGATGGCGATACCCGCCACCACGATGCCGCCTCCGATGAAAAGCGGCATCGACGACTTGCCCTGCGCTTGTGATTGCGGAGCTTCGACCGTTCCCAGCGCGGCCGGGAACATGAATTGCGTTGGCGGGGCAAGCTGCATCGAAGCTTCCTCCGCGGTACGCGACTGCTGCGCGCGGGCCAGCGCGTTCAGGTCGATGAGGCCGGAGTCTTCGCCACGGGCGCCTCCCGTCGTGGGACTCGCCGCCGGGGCGGTGGAAGGCTTCGTTCCTCCGGTGAGTGCATTGAGAGAAAAAAGAACTGACTGCTCGTCACGGGTTCCCATCATGCCGGCGGACCTCTGTGGCACGGCCTGGCTCGGGGCGCCACCAAAGGATGGGCTGGCTTGCGCGAGCACGTGCGCCGGCACGCTCGTCGCCACCTCCTCTTCGACCGGCTCTCGTGCAAACATGTCGCCACCGCGACCCAGATCCCGACGGGCGGCGCCGCTCGACTTCGCTGACGCGTTCCCCGCCGAACCTCCGGAGGGCGCCGCGTCGCGCGCGTTCGATCGATCGAAGGGCGCGGCGGCACTTGCACCACCGCCCGCCTGGTTCAGCGCCTCGACAATCTCCGCGATCTCCGAAAGCGCCTGCCAGTCGGCCATTCCCTCCTTCCACAGGTACGTCTCGGCTGTGATGACGCCCGTGTTGTAAGCGTCGACCACTTCCGGCAGCTGCATCGAACGCTCGTCCCCTTCGGCGACGTTGACGAGCCACGCGCCCGGCGCCGACGCTGGTGGCGGCGCCGAACCGTTGGACGCTGCTCCCGTGCTCGCATCGACGAGCACCGTGGCGCCGCACTTGCGGCACCTGATTTTAGCGACCTTGCCCTGAATCTTGTCATCCGCGATCGTGTACTTCGACTGGCAAGCCTGGCAGGTGATCTTCATGGGTTCCTTGCCCTGCGGGGCGGCGAAGGCGCTTGGGCCAACGCTAGGCCCTTACAATGGACCCGTTCGACCCGGTTTCGCAAGCCCTCAAGCCAAGTCGGCGGCGCCACTTTTACCAAGTTGCCAAGGTGGAGACGCCTCGTCAAATGGGCGTTCGATCTACAGTCTAGCGCGCGCACTTCCGCCGCTAATCCGCACCCCCGTCAGCACCGACGGCCGAATTGACGTCCGCGACGCCAGCATCGGGGCAACCCGCGTCGTCCGGAGGCAAGGGGACGTCGCCGAAGGAATTGGGGAGGCGATAGGTCTTCACCTCCGAGTTCTTTCCTTCCATGTCGGTCTGCCATAGCTGAATGTGGTTCTGCGGGCGGGTACACGACACATCGACCGCCAACAAACTCTGGTAGGCGCCTTTGTCGTCGGCTTTGACGATGGACCCGACCCCCATCTCCTCGTTCCAGAGCGCGACGATCGCGCCATTGCTGGCGCCGCTGCCCTCGACGCGGATGCTGCTGCCGCCGGCGAGGAGCCTGGCCAGCGGCTCTTGAAGAGCCAGGGGCTCGGGCGGCGGCACGGGCAGGGTCGGGCTGAGGCAGCCACCCAGCACAAAGCAAAGGACGACCGTGAGTGCCGCAAAGGCCTCCGAACGCACGCGCCTCGCAACCATTTCGGGGTTCTCTCGGCTCACCCTAGCATACCTTGTGCCTGCGAAATTGCGTCATAACCGCTGGATTTGAGAGGCCTTCGACGCCCGCGATCGGCCGATGTCGCCAACGCCGTTGGCAACGCTGCCCAACAGCGCCAACGCCGAAGGCACGGCGCAGGGGTGCAGCAGTAAGGGCGGTAAGGGAAGGTCAAGCTCGTCAAGCTTTCGCTAAAAAGACAGCGGTCTCTCCTCGTGTGGGTGCTCTGGGAGGGCCCAGATGAGCGGCAGTTTCTGGTAAGGAGCGGGCGAAGATGGTAGCCCGCTCTCGTACGCGACCCCGCGGGGCCCGGACATTGGCGGCATCGAGCATCCATGCCCAAACGTCGACTGCGCTCGTTTCATTGGCGTCGGGTTCCCTTCGCGCTCCTTTTCTGCGCCGCGATCGCGATCGTCGCTGCTCGCCCACGCGCGGGCGTCAGCCGCACGGCGGGGCTCGTGCAGGCATTCGCTGCGGAAGGGCTCACCGCGACTGACGTGGTCTGGGTGGACAAGCCACCCTCTGGCATCCTGCGCGCCATGACGTCCTCGGCGCGCGCGCTCGTGCGCGCCGCCCTCCGCGGCGAGCAGCACGACATCTATTTGGCGCGCGCGCGCCTCACGCCGGAAGGGGCGCTGCTCGGTGTCGTCGGCTTTTGGAACCTGACGCGTACGGCGAGCGCGGAGGAAAGTGCCCCCGTCGTCGACGGTGAGCTCGCCATCTACACCGCGACCATCGACGGGGTGCCGACCAGCATCTTCGCGGTCGACATGTCGCATGAACAAGCGTCGGGCGAAGTCCTCGGTCGCGTCGCCCGGGCGCAAGTGGCGCTCACCAATCTCCAGGACACGGGACAGCTGGCCGGCATCACACGCCGCGGATGGACGTTCGATCCATCGCCGTCCCAGGTCTCCATGCGGCTGTCGCCGGGAGTCATCGAAGTCTTCGCCGACGGCCGGCAGATCCTGCTTCCACGAGATGGCGAGGAAGCCCTGTTCGGTGGCGAATTCGTGCGTGCCCATCGGACGGCGCGAGCGCGGCCCGGAAATCTCGTCACCTGGGCGGTCGACCGCGTGCGCAACGTCTCCTGGTTCGGCGATGCGCGAATGCAGAGCTTGAAAGCGACGACGTTCGGGCTGAACGACGCCTTCGTGCGCCTCGGACGATCGGTGATCGGCGATACCAGCGCCAAGGACATCGCCTCCGATTTCGGCGGCATCGGCAAGGGCAAAGCCGTCACGTACACCGACCCCGAGACCGGCTGGCCCCCCGCGCCCATGAAGCCGATGATCACGCCCGCTCTGGCGACAGAGGGCGCATGGGTTCTCCTCGGAGGGGACCCCTTCATTCTCACCAATCCCGGCGCGCCGGCAGCGTTCGCCACCAGCTTCGTGCGAACCGATCGCGAGCGCCTCTATACCCGCGTCTACGTCACCATTTGGGACCCTCGCCAGGTCGAGATGCACATGGTGGCCGGCACGGTGGAGCCGGTGGGTGCATCGGGCGAAACGGGGCCCGGCATCATCCCCCGTACACCGGAAATCATGGGACGTGTCGTAGCGGGCTTGAACAGCGGCTTTCAAGCGTTGCACGGCGAATTCGGGATGATGGGCGACGGCATCATGTACCTCCCGCCCAAGCCGTACGCGGCCACGGTGGCCGCGCTGCGCGATGGCTCGACGGGATTTGGCGAATGGCCGGTCGACGACACCATCCCCGACTTCATCCTTTCGTATCGGCAGAACCTCACCGTGCTGGTGAAGGACGAGAAGTTCAATCCTTACCGCCGGACGTGGTGGGGGGGCACGCCGCCCGGGCAAGCCGACAAGGTGCACACCACCCGCAGCGGCATCTGCCTCACACGCGATGACTTCGTGGCGTACTTTTACGGAGCCGAGCTTTCCGCCGAGGCTCTCGCGCAGGGCATGATCCAAGCGCGGTGCAAGTTCGGCATTCACCTCGACATGAACGTCGGGCACACCGGCCTCGAGTTCTATCGCGCGGCCCCCGCTGCCGATCTCACGGCACTCGGACGCCCGGTGCAATCCGACTGGGAGGCGGAAGGTCCGGTGAGCGGTCTTGCCGGTTGGAATTTCCGCGGGCGGCGGATGATTCGTTACATGCCGCTCATGAACTTCCCGCGCTTCATCCACCGCGAGCAGCGTGACTTCTTTTACCTGACGCTCCGGCACGTGCTGCCGGGCAACGACCCACCAGGTTCCGTCGAAGGGCAGCATTGGCGCACGCGCGGGCTGCCCCAGCACGGTTTTCCCTTCGCCGTCGCCACGGCAACGACCGCGCTCGACGCCGCACGTCCCGATGTCGTGGCCAAACTGCTCAAGATCGATCCGCGCGTCGTCGCCGTGCAAGGGGCGCCTGGCGTCGATGATGCAGCGCCCGCGGTGGTCGTGTTCTCGGGCATCGCGCGCGCCAAAAACGATCGCCCGACCCTTTGGCTCTCCCGCGGCGGCTTTTCGATCGCGGTGGAGCCGCCCGACGGGGGCACCGGCCTTTTTTCGGGGCTGGGGGCGGCAGAGCGTGCGACGTCGAATGTGGGCGCAGCGGTCGGGATCACCGACGAGGACGGCATGCTCGTGTACGCAGAAACCGAAGCTCCGGAAGCGGCTCGCGCGCTCGATCAGCTTCTCGGCAACCTCGGATGCTCGAGCAAAATGTTGCTCGTACGCGCGCTTGCGCCGGCACTCGGCGGCACCACTGGGCTCGACGGCGCGCCCGTTGCCCCGACGGACACCGCGTCGGTGCGCCTCGTGCGCCGCGCGGCGCCGGGGGCCAAGTCGATCTTCGAGGATACCCCGGTCGTCCCGCCCGAAGTATGGCAACCTCTCCAAATGCGGAGAATTCGCTACTTCAAGAAGCCAACGCCTACATCAACCCCGACAGGCAGTGGCGCTCCTGCTACCCTCTCGCCACCCAGCTTCCCCCTGCAATCTTCCAGTGGCCGTCAAACGGAAAAAGAGTTGTCCGAATGAACCATTATACCAGTCTTCGCGCGAGCTTAGTTGACGTTCTCGCCCCGCCCGCGCTAAAGCTTACCCATGTTTGACACGGTCAAGCATGGGCCGGCTCGCACGGCCGCCCCGCGACCTCGCGCTGGTGGAGCATCCTTGCCTAGTCCTCAAACTTTTGGCCCTTACGAGCTGACCGAACGAATCAACGTCGGCGGTATGGCAGAAGTCTTCCGTGCTCGTGACGTCGCCCACGAAAGGCTCGTGGCCATCAAGCGCATCCTTCCTTCCGTTGCCGAAGACGAAGAATTCATCCAGATGTTCCGAGACGAGGCGGCCATCGCCAGCCAGCTCGACCACCCGAACATCGCGCGCATCTACGATGTCGGACGCGTCGATCTCAGCTACTACCTCGCGCTCGAGTTCGTACGCGGCAAGGACCTGCGCATCATTTTCGACCGCGGAGCCAAGAACAAAGAGCCGATCCCGCTCGACTTCATTCTCTACGTCATCTCGCAAGCGTGCCGCGGTCTCGACTATGCCCATCATCGCACCGATGCACGGGGCAAGGCGCTCGGCGTCGTGCACCGCGACGTCTCGCCGCAAAACGTGCTCGTTTCATTCGACGGCGAGGTCAAGATCATCGATTTTGGAATCGCCAAAGCGTCGGGCAAAGTGGCCCGCACGCAGGTGGGCACGATCAAAGGGAAGTTCGGATACATGTCGCCCGAACAGGTGCGCGGTCTGCCGATCGACCAGCGCTCGGATGTCTTCTCGCTGGGCATTTGCTTGTGGGAGCTCCTTACGCTTCAGCGTCTCTTCGTGGGCGACAACGAGGTCGCCATCATGGAGAAAATCCGGCGCGGTGAGGTCCCGGACCTCGCTGCCATCGCGCCAGAGACGCCACTCCAGGTCGAGCAGATTGTCCGCAAGGCACTCGCCAACGATGTTGACGAGCGCTACCCTACGGCAACGGAGCTCGATTCGGATATCACTGCTTTCGCACGTGCGAACGGGCTCGTGCTCGAGGCGGCACAAGCCGCGGACTACATGAGACGTATCTTTGCCGGCGATCCGGCCATCGATGCGTCGCTCGAGGAAGGTGCATCAATGGCGGACCAGAAGACCGGTTCAGACCTCGACGTTTTTGACGGGTTGCTCAAGAAAAATCCTCCTCCGGCCGACGATGAAGCGCCGACACCGTTCGCGCCTCACGTGGCGAGCAACATCCCGAACAACGTCAAAACGGTTCCCCCCCCTCCCCTCCGGCGCGCGACGCTGGTCGGCATGCCCAACCCGATAGCGGGCGGCGGACCCGGGGGAAACAACAACGCCATGATGGGTGGGACGCCGAGTGCTCCCCCTTCTCCCTCGACGCAGCCCGGCACCGGCCCTTGGGGACCAAGCCCAACCGTTCCGACGTCGACGGGCGTGTCCGCGCTCCCGGTGCCGATCGCCGGCCTACCGACGAGTCCCATGGCCATGGGCCCCATGTCCGGCGACGGCGACATGGACTGGGAAGAGGACGAGAAGACGACCATCTTCGAAAAGAACGAAACGACGACGGTCTTCGAGGCCCGTTCCGATGGCAATTCGGCGCGCTCGTTTCCGGCGCCGCCGCCGTCCGGGCTGCCGCCGCCGCAGCGTCGTTCGGGCGGCATGGGGAGCATTCCTCCCCCTCCACCGGGACCGCCTCCCACCGGGCGCTTTTCGAGCACGCCGCCTCCGCTTTCCAAGCTGCCGAACGCGGCGCGCACGGCGCCGATGGGCGTCCCGGCGGCGCGGCCTCTCTCCGCCACGCGGGTGATGACGCCCGATTTCAGCCGCTCGGGAGTGACGAGCGTCGTGTCCGCCATCTCAGGTCCGCAACGCGGCAAATACTTGGCGGCCGTGGTGGGCGCGCTGCTCGCCGCATCGGCATTTGCGTTCGTCGCCATGCCTCGCGGCGGCAAGATTGCGGTGTTCGTCTCGGGGGTCGGCAGCAGATCCCTCTCGGCGGTGAACATCTCCGTCGACGGCGTGCAGAAGTGCACCGCGTCACCTTGCAACCTCGAACTCGACAAGGGAATCCACGCCATCAAAGCGTCCGCCGATGGCTACACGCCGCAAGAGCAGGGCACTACCCTGCGCTCCGGCGACGAGATCGCCCTCAACTTCAAGCTCAACAAAGCCTCGGAGGGGACGGGCTTCAAGGTGAGCGGCAAGCAAGACGGGGTGGAGCTCTTCATCGATGGCAAGGAAATCGGTCCCCTGCCGCAGGAGCTGAAGGACCTCGAGCCGGGGCTGCACAAGGTGCTGCTCAAAGGGAGCGACAGGTACGCCGCCGAGGAACGCTCGGTCACCGTCGAGGGTGATGAGCTGAAAGATCTGGGCGTGGTCGCGTTGAAAGTGCTGCGCGGGCTGGCGACATTCGATGTGCGGACCCCGGGCGTCAAAGTGACGCTCGTCTCCGGGCGCGATCGACGTCAGCTCACCGACTTCTCCCAGCCGGTCGAAATCGAAACCTCCAAGAACTGGACCATCGAGGCCACCAAGCCAGGCTACGACGACTTGCGACAGCCGATCACGTTCGAGGATCGCGCCGAGAAAGTGTTCGTCATCGCTTTGAACGAGCGCTCGGGAACCGCCTCGGGAACCGCGGTGGCCGAACGCCCCGAACGCGTCGAACGTGCGGAGCGCCCGAGTGTCGCCGCGGTTGCCGCCGCACCGGCACCGCGATCTCGTCCGCCGGCGGAACCGCGCCCCGCTCCCCCGCCGTCCAGCGACGACGACACGGGCGGTGGTGGAGGCGGCAACTGCACGCTCAACTTCAATTCAATCCCCGTCTCCAACGTGCTTTTCGACGGGCGCCCCCTCGGCGGCACGCCGCGGCTCGGCGTCTCGGCTGCGCCGGGCACGCACACCGTCATCTTCGTTTCCCCCGAGGAAGGAAAGAAGTCGATGACGGTATCCTGCAAATCGGGAGAAACGAAGACGGTCGCTGCTCGCCTGAGCCAACAATGAGCTGACCGCTGACGAGTTCGCCCTCCGAAACGTGGATTCGCCGTCTTGCGGTGGCCGCCTTGGCCCCGCTCCCCTTTGCCGAATCGCTCGCGGGCCAGTTCGTCTATGACGACCACCTTCTCATCGAGGAGCGGGCCGGCATTCATTCGCTGAGCCGCGTCGACGAGCTGTGGCAGAGCGAGTTCTGGCATGGGCTCGACGTCATTCACTTTCGCTATCTGCGCCCGCTCGTCTCCACTTCCTACGCGCTGGATTGGTCGATCTGGCGGGGCCACCCGCTCGGGTTTCACCTCACCAACTTGTGTTTGCATGCGCTCGTGTCGCTCATGCTCTACACGAGCTTGTGCCGGTGGTCGGCCGCGCCATTCCCGGCGCTCCTCGCCACCCTGGCGTGGGCATGGCATCCGAGCAAGGTCGAAGCGGTCGCTTGGATCTCGGGTCGAACCGATCTCCTGTGTGCCCTCGGCGTGCTCATGGCGTGCGCGGGGATTCGGCGTCGCTTGCAGGGAGCGCACGCTCTGGGGAGCACGCTGGAGTTGGCGGGACTCTTCGTGGCGCTCGCCTCCAAGGAGCATGGCGTGGTCGCACCCGCGTTCATCGCCGTCGAGGCGTGGTGTCACGGGGGAAGGCGCGCCCTCGATCGCTCCGAGCTCGCACGCTTTGCGAGAGTCGTCGCTCCGCACGCCGCGGTCGTGGCGGCTTATCTGCTCTTTCGCTTCGCGATGTTTCCGATCGTGCCGGAGCGGACGGCGAGCCTCTCGTTCGTCGATGCCCGCCTCTACACACTCGAAACCATCGGCGAGTTCGCGCAGATCGTCTTCCTTCCGCTCCACCTCTCGATTCAACGGGCGCCGATCCGCGTCGACGACGCCTACCGGGTCATCCACGACACTGCGCGGCTGACCGCGGGGGCCGCGTTTCTCGCGGTGGTCACCATCGCCCTGCTCGCGTGGAACAAGCGCGGATCGACGGCGCGCATCGTGGGGTGCCTGCTCGGGCTGGTAGCGCTCATGCCCGTGGCCAACATCGCCGCCGCCAAAATGGTTTTCCTTTTCGCGGAACGGTTTGCGTACATCCCGCTCATGGGCTTTGCCCTGTGTCTGCTTCCGAGTGCGCGGCTCGGCTGGCAGACGCTGGTGCCATGGTCGGCGGTGCTCGTCGCTTGTGCCATCGGTTCGGCGCGCCACACCCGGCATTTTCTCGATGATCGCCGGCTCTGGCAGCACGAGCTCGCCGAAAATCCGAAGCAGCCGCTGGCGCTGCGCTTAGCCTGCCAGGAAGCGATGAAACGGCAGCGGTACGATGAGTCGCTCCATTTGGCGCTGCGCGGCTACGAAGCGGCTCGTGGCTGGCCCGTGGCGCAACCGGATCGCGTCGAGTTCGCACTTCGTGCGGCCCGCTCCCTGGAAAGCCTCACCCTCGATGCGAATCGCAGCGCGCTCGAGCAGGTGGCGGAGTTCTACGACACGTTCTTCCGCGCCAGCGGCACGGCGCGCATCGACATCGATCCCGTTCACGTGGCCATCGACGCCGGCGGCAGCGAGGCCCAGAATTTCCGGCAGCGGGACGCGCCGCGCCTGGCGCAAGTCGAGCTCTGGAGAGCGTTGGTCGCGGCGCGCCTCGACCGCTGCGAGGGGGCGATCGCGGGCGTGCGCGACTATCTCGCGCGCACGGCTGAACCATCGGGGCGGGTCAGCGCGGTGCTCGTTCTCGCGCGCTGCTCACAATGGGGCGAGGCACGTGCCGCGACGAGCGCGCTCGACGCGACGCAACCGGCGATCGCGGAGCTCGTGCGCAACCTGGCGTGGATCGAAGGGAACGCCGCACGGGTGCAGGACGACCTCGATAGCGCGTTGCGCTGGTCACGCGCGCGCACGCTCCTTCTCGACCGCGGAGGGGCTTATCGCGCGCTCGTACCATGGCGCGACGTCATTCTGGCCGAGGAAGATGGGACGCTGTTCTTCGCGCGCACGGCCTTCGCCGCCGGCGAAGACGCGGCAGCGCGGAGCGCGCTGGCCAGCCGGATGGCTCCCGCGCAGGCCGAAGAGCTTTTCGCCCAATGGTCCCGCGAGCTCGGACGAGTGCGGTGATTGTGCCTCCGGTCGGCGGAAACGCGCGATCCGGTGCGGGAGCTACGGCGAGCGCTGGCGCGTGGCCCAATCCGCCCAGCTCTCCGCGCAATCGGGCGATGCTCGGTCCGCGCCGACACAAGACGCGGGTTGGTAGGGTGGGCCGAGAACGAGCACGCCCGTGCGCGACAAGAACGGAAAATCGCGCCCCCACATCTCGTTGAACACCTCGGAGCGACGCTTGGCGTCGTCGAGCGCGGCCTCCTGCCGCAGTCCGGCGAGCTTGCCCGCGACATTGGCCTTGAGCTTCTCGTCGTCGGTAATGTGGTACACGCGCTCGAGAAAGGCGATGGCTGCCTCTCGGTTCCCTTCCCGCGTGAAAACACCGGCCGCGGCCAGCGCCTGCCAATGGACGTTCTGGTTATCCGACACGAGCTCGGCCGCGCGCGCCAACATTTTCGCTCCCGCGGCGCGAAACGCCGCCTTCTCGGATTCATCGGTGAGAAACTGGGTGCCGATGAAGACCATGAATTGGCCCGCGGAAAGCCACAGGTGGCCGTCGGAGCCGCACATTTCGAGCCCCTTCTCGAGCAGGCGTCGCGCATGGCGGACTTCTTCCGGCCCCGGGCTACCCACCGGCTGATAGATGATGAACGTATCGGCGTAGCGGTAGGTCTGACAAAGACTCGGATCGAGCGCGACGATGCTGTCGAGGTACTGACCGACGAACTCCCAGCGCCGCCGCTCCTCGCCATGAATGCCGTACGAGATCACCGTGCTCGTGTAGAGGAGATCGGCGAGCGCGGCGCGGTAGCCGAGCGAAGCCCGAACGAGCATCTGCGGAGGGGGCAGCGTGAGCACGTCGGAGGCGAGCTTGTTCTCTCGCACACCGGCCACGGCCTTCGGACGAACGTAAGCGATCGCGAGCGCCGAAGCGAGGAGCAGCCCCCACCCGAAGAGGCGGCCCGACATCCACCGACGCGTCCCGTTTCCGCTCACTCCACCTCGCGATCGACGTACATGCCGGGCAGGATACGCGCGCCGTTGGCATCCGCTTCCCCTTCGATCTCGAAGGTGGAGACGACGCCGTCGCCATCGAGATCGCCGTGGGCAGTCGCCCGAAAATGCGCGAGAGAAGGGGTGCGCGTGCTCTCGAACGAGAAGCTGAAGGCATGCGCATGATCGAAGCCGAACCCGAGCGCCCTCCACGTCGGTTGATCCCACGCTCCCGGCGGGTCGTCGGCGCGGACGCCACGCGGAACGTCGGACGGCGTGAGCGGCGCGGAGGGAGGAAACGCCGGCTCGGCGAGCCCCGCGGCGGCGACGCTCACCGCGCTGGCCGCGATGCGCTTCAGTCCATCGACCGGCTCGGCGAGCCGCGAGGCATGGAGGCCGCGCACGAACTCGGGAATGGCGACGGCGAGAACCGAGCCCCCCAAGGCAAACGCGACAGCAGCTTCGACAGGGGTGAGTGATCGCACGAGGGCTCCTTCAGCGCCGAACTGAAGCAAGTTTCACGGACCGGCGCAAACGGAAAACACGCCCACGAACGATAGGCGCCGAAGCGAGCCGGCGGCGAGCGCCGATGACCGACGTCGCTCGGAGCATCACCCAAGGTCATTCTTCGGGCTTGTCTTCCACGAAGTTCGGCGAAACGAACACCGTGCCGGCAGTCACCTCGCCAGCGAGGGCGAACGTCGACGTCGTGCCGTCGCCATTGAGATCACCGTAGCCGCTCGCTGTAAATTTCCCCGTTGCCCCTACAGTCCCCGCGTAGTCGTACATGTAATACTGAGGATCGCTGATCGTGAAACGCAGGCAGGCGAAACCAGCGCCAGGGGTTGCGTCGTCCACCGTCCAGTCGCTCGACGCCGATTGGTACTTCTGGCCGGCGATCGATGCTTTGGCGGCGGGAACGGGCTTCGTCGCGCTGGTACAGAGGTTGTTGGAGACCGCTGCGCTGGCTCCGCCCGCAAGAACCGTAGTAGCCATCGATTCACGCTCGTATGCCCCCTTGGCGTCCTTGGCCATCTGTCCGACGGCATTGCGCACTTCGGCCGTCTTCGAATTGAGCAAGTATTTGCGAACGCCATAGATGGCGAGGGCAGCCAGCACGCCGACGATCGCGACGACGATCATCAACTCGATCAGCGTGAAACCTCGACCACCGTACTTCTTCAATGCGCGCATCGGTCGAAAACTCCTCTCGTGTGGGTGAATTCAGCGTGTTCCTGCGAATGTCCGGAGCGTCGATCGCTGTCGGCCCCCGACTTGCGCGCCTCGTTGCCTGCCAGCGGTCGACCCCTGACGACGAGCCAGTGAGGACAGTGCGACCTTCGGGACGTGGTGGAATGCGCTGTTCCGATGTGGCAGCCGAGCTGCAGTCTGCCAATCGGTGAGTTGGAAGGTGGAAGGCATGCGTCGCGCAACACCCCCGACTGCAGTTTCCAAGCCGCAGATCGGGCGCCCAGGACGGACGCGACAAGGGCCCGACTCCAGGCGAATCGCCACCGGGCTGACCGAGCGAGAGACGGCCGATCCGTCGATCGGTGCCGAAAAGCGTCACTCGGCGCTACGCAACGATGACAATTCTCGCTAGAAGTTGCGCGGCGCGCGCTTGCTCACGACCACATCGCTTACAGCGCCCCATAACGGGCGCCTCTCCTCGTGGTTCGTTCGGTCTTCTATTCGCCTTCCGCGGACGCGACGGGCATCGATCCCGAAGCCGGCTCGTCCTCGTTGTCGTCATCCCCCGCCAGATCGATGGCGTGCTTTTCCAATCGATAGCGCAGTGAGCGAAACGAGATGCCGAGAAGCTTGGAAGCCGTCTTGCGCACGCCGCCGGTGCGCTCGAGCGCTTGCAACATGAGGCGTCGCTCGACTTCGCCGAGCACGGAGTCGAGCGCGCACCCTTCGGGCGGCAGCTGAGCCAGCAGCGGCGCTGGGCTGCCCGAAAGGCCGCTCACTTCGGAGGGGAGATCGCCGAGACCAATCACCGACGACGACGCGAGGGCGACCGCGCGCTCCATCATGTTCTCGAGCTCGCGAATGTTGCCGGGAAATGCATAACCTTCGAGGGCGCGAATGGCGTCGGCCTCGAGCCCGCGCACCTGCTTACCCAGCTCGAGCGCGAATCGCTGCACGAAGCGATCGGCCAAGGTGGCGATGTCCTCCCGCCGCTCACGCAGGGGGGCCACTTGAATGCGGATCACGTTGAGTCGGTAGTAGAGGTCTTGGCGGAACTTGCCGGCGCGCACCTCTCCTTCGACGTCGCGGTTGGTCGCGGCGAGGAGGCGCACGTCGACGGGGATCTCCGATCCTGCGCCGACCGGCCGCACCGTGCGTTCCTGCAGGACGCGCAGCAATTTGACCTGGAGCGGCGCCGGCAGCTCGCCGACTTCGTCGAGAAGGACGGTGCCGCCATCCGCCTCGCGGAAAAGCCCGGGACTACTGCGCTGAGCGCCGGTGAAGGCACCCTTCTCGTGTCCGAAGAGCTCGCTCTCCATGAGCGCTTCCGGCAGGGCGCCGCAATTGACGACGAGAAAGGGCTTCCCTGCTCGTTCGCTCTGATCATGAAGCGCGCGCGCGACCAGCTCCTTGCCCGTGCCGCTCTCGCCGGTGATGAGCACCGTCGTGCGCGTGGCGGCGGCTTTGCGCACGATTTCAGACAGCAGCTTGGCCGCCGCGCCGGAGCCGAACATTTCGCGTTTTTCGAGGTGCCGCACCTTGGCGCGCAGCTGCTCGTTCTCGGCAACGATGGCACGCTTTTCCAGGGCCTTGCCAATCAGGGCCGCGATCTCGGCGTTGGCAAATGGCTTGGTGATGAAATCGTAGGCGCCGCGCCGCATGGCATCGACGGCCGCTTCCACCGTCGAATGTGCCGTCATCACGACCACCTGGGTCGCGTCGGCCCGTTCCTTGGCGGCGGTGAGCAGGTCGAGGCCCGAGCCGTCGGGCATCACCAAATCGGTGAGGACCACGGCGAACGGCGTCGGGCTCTGGCGGATCGCTTCCACGCCCCGCCGAAATCCCGGCTGCGCTACGACGTCGAAGCCCTCGCGGCGGAAGAGGATGCTGAGCATCTCCCGCAAGCTCGGCTCGTCATCGACGAGCAGGATGCGCTGGCGCACCGGAGGGATCGAAGGCACCGTAGAAGGCTACCACACCGTGGGCGACCGCAGCGCCGAGCGCAGGATGCGTGCTTGCGCTGCAAAAACAAGGGCTTCGAGCGCACAGCGAGCATCGAGCGTGCCCCCCGAACGCGCTTCGCGTACGAGAAGACGAAACGCGAGGTACATCCTGCCGTCGAGGCCCAACAAGAGCGGCACGGTGGCGGCGTCGCGGGGGGCTTCGGCGGAGCCGAAGACCCCCGCGGCGCTAGCGAGCACGCGCGTGACGAGTGCATCGCAGAGCTCGATGGCGCGAGCGTAGCGCCGTCCGGCGATGCAAGCTTCGACCTCGCGCACCTGCTCGCGCTCGGCGTCCGGCCAGAGCTCGGCCAGCGTCGTTCCCGCCGCTGTCGACCGATCACTCTTCACCACGGCACGTGCCGCCACTTCTCCGGGCGCTTCCGTCCCGCGATCGAAATCGTCGCGCGCCGCGTCCGAGCCTGCGCTGCGTGCGATCGGTGGATCGGTCAAGCTGGCGATGACCGACGGGGCCTGCGCGAGAGGGTCGGCAGCATCCGCGTTGCGCAGGGCCTCGCCGAGCCCCCCCTCGATGGCTTCCAGTTCGGCCGAGATCTGGCGCTCGCCCGGGGGGATACTCGATTCGAAGGCAGTGACCACGAGCCGGGTGATCGCATCGAGCGATTCGTAGACGCCGTCCCCCTTGGTGGCACAAGTGCCGAACGACGGCGCCTTGTGCGGATTGAGCATCTCGTCGAGCTCCCTGATGGTGAGCAGGTCGCTCAGATCGCGCTTGTTGTGCTGGAGGATGTGCGGAAAATCGTCGAGCGAACGACCGTGCTCGCGCAGGTTGTCCCGCAGGTTCTCGATTGCCTCGAGGTTGGAATCGACGCGCCCCGCCTGCGAATCGGAGACGAAGACGAGCCCATCCGCGCCGGTCAGAACGAGCTTGCGCGTGGCGTTGTAGTAGACCTGTCCCGGGACCGTGAAAAGCTGGAGCTTGACCCCCATCCCCCGCACATTGGGTACCCGGATAGGGAGGAAATCGAAATACAGCGTCCGGTCGACCGGGGTGGCGAGCGACACCATTTTGCCCCGGTGCTCGGGGCGAGCGCTGGCGTGAATGTGCTGGAGCGTACTGGTTTTGCCACTAAGTCCGGGCCCGTAGTAGACGATCTTGAAAACGAGCTGCCGCCCGAGTGCATTGACCGAGGCCATGTCCGGGCGAGCGTATCACCAGTCCGGCCAAGCGAGAGACTCGGCGAAGGGCCTGGCGCCCCCGGCAGCGGACGCTTATAATTCGGGGAAGCGCGCGTTCGTAACCCGCTAAAGGACAGCCACGATGATAACCATCACCGAGAAAGCCGCGGAGAAAGTAAAAGAAATCGCCGACGCCGAGGCGCTGCATGGCCAAGGCCTTCGGTTGCGCGTGATCGGGGGCGGATGCTCGGGTTTCTCCTACGACCTTTACTTCGAAGACAAGCCCACCGACATGGACGAAAACTTCCAAGCGAACGGCGTCAACCTCTACATCGATCCCCTCAGTTTCCAATACTTGGATGGCACCGAGATCGACTACGTCGAGGGGATGCACGGTTCGGGCTTCAAGTTCAACAACCCCAACGTCAAGGGGACCTGCGGGTGCGGCAGTAGCTTTTCGGCGTAGCGTCTCCGGCTGCCCGTTCTTCGCTGTCAGATCGATCGCACGACTGGCGTTTCGGGGGTTAGCGTGAATTTCCGCCGACCTCGCGGGAACGTTGCGTTGCGAATCCGGTGCACTCGGCGAATGTGATGGGTTTGCCGCCAGCCTGGCGAAGTCGTTGGGGCTGACGTATCCTCCCGCCGTCGCAGGAGATCAGGCAATCGCTGGTTTTGGCGCCGTTTCGGCGGTGCCGAACGAGAGGAAAGTCCGAGCTCCACAGAGCAAGGTGCCGGGTAACGCCCGGTGAGGGTGACCTCGAGGAGAGTGCCACAGAAAAGAGACCGCCTCACCTCGGCCTTCGGCCGACGCGAGGTAAGGGTGAAACGGCGGGGTAAGAGCCCACCGCGCGGCCGGTAACGGTTGCGGCACGGCAAACCCCACCTGGAGCAAGGCCGCATAGGTGGACGCGACCGATCGGCGCGAGTCGATCGGCCCGAAGGGCTGCTCGCCCGAAGTCCACGGGTTGGCTGCTCGATGCGCTCGGTGACGATCGCACTAGAGGAATGATTGCTAGCCTGCCGCGGGCGACCGACGGCGGGCCACAGAACTCGGCTTACGAGAACCTGCGACCGCGACGCCCCGGTGACCTCTCGCGAGGGAGCCGGGGCTTCGTGTTTACGGGGCTTCGTGTTTACTGGGCTGCAAAGATGAAGGGGACGTTGACCTGCGATCCCTCCGACGGCGGGAACTTCCATTTCGTGACCTGCCCCTGTACGCAGCTCGCGAGGCCCGGGAATCCGTCGCCGCCAGTCGTGGTCGCGCTCGGGACGCTGCCATCGCGCGCGACGTTGATGCGGACCTCGACGCGCACGCTGGAGGGGGCATTCGGTGCCTTGGCGCCGAGTGCAGGTTCCCAGCACTGCCGCTTCACGAACGCGCGATGCGACTGCACCACGCGCTCGACGTCGACTGCCTGCAACTGTCCTCCGCCGCCGCTCGGTGCGATCCCTCCGCTGGGCGCCGAGGGGCCACCGACCAGACCGCCCAGTCCCGTGAGGCTGGTGCTGAGCGGCGCAGCCGGAACTCCAGGCGCGGCCGGCTCGGCTGCTGCTTTGCTCCCCTTCGTACCGGAGCCTTTGCCGACGGCGATCGGAGCGCTCACCTCGATGGGACCGATCGTCGTGTTCCCCTCGCCTTCGGCTAGCTGCTGCGCGACCGGGGCGGCCGGGGCGGGCACCATGACCGAAACGATTTGCACGGAGGGTTTGACGTTCGACTTGGGCAACAGCACGACCATCGCGCCGACACCGAGGAGCATCCCGCCGAGGGCGACCACCAGCCACAGCGCGGGGTGGGCCCGTCGGCTCTGCTGCATTCGGGTGCTAAACCCGGCGGCGTGAAACTGGACTGGCTCGAACACCTCCGGAAGGACGGGAGCCGCGGTGACGAGGGCGGCGGCAGGCGCGACGGCCGGCTCGAGTGACGCGGCCGGCGGCGGCCGCACCGAGTCGTCGAATCTGACCTGCTCTTCGAGACTCGGCTCGCTAAGCCCGTCGATTTTTTCCGCCGTCGCACCCCGCGCTGCAAACGCGAGTACGTTGCTACGGGATTGTGACGCGACCGCGCGCGGCGTGACGGAAGGACGAATACCACTGCCCGCGGGGGAAGCCGGAGTGCGCGGCAGCGGCGCATGCGCACGACCGGCGGGGATGGAAGCGGCCGGGCCGGGCGTGGGCGTCAGCGACGTGCGCCCTGAAGTCGCCGACTCCTTGAGCATGGCGGCCAGCTCCGGGAACGTACGAAGCGGGACCCATTCTTCGAAACCCTCGCGCCAAACGAGCGACTCTTCGGTGATGAGTCCGTTGGCTGCTTTGCGACGAAGATCGCTCAGGCGAACAGGGCCCACCGGAACGCCGTTGATCCCGACGTACCATTCCTCGGTGCTCGAGCTCGACGAAAGCACGGCCATGGCCGCCGACACCGAAGACGGGTCTTCGTGCGGCGCGGAAACGGCTTTGGAGAAGGCTCCCGCGAGCCCGGCGCCGCCTGCCGGAGCCGGTGTCTTCGTGGTGCCCCTCCCTCCGGGCGGACGTGACGACGAGGGAGCGACCGTCGGCAAAGGCGTTCGCTGTCGCACGCCGGGGAGACTGTTGCTCATGGGCCGGGGCGGTGGGGGCGCGGGCCGGGGCGGAGGGAGTCCGGACGCCGCCGCTTGCACGGCGCCGCCCTTCGCCCCCGAGACGCCTGTCGAGGCGCCCGGCTTGCGGCGATCTTCGTCAGGGTTGGTGGCAGCAACCGAAGTTTCGGTGACGGACGCTTCCACCTCGATCATATGGTTGCACTTGCGGCACTTCATCCGCACGGTGCGGCCTGCAACTTTGTCGTCGGCGATTTGATACTTCGCCTTGCAGTTCTCGCAGAGAAATTTCATCGGCTGAATCGACCCCGAGCAACTCTGTCGTCCCCGGGGTGCGGATGGGCTCCGTCCGATGGGAGGACGTCGATCGTACCCGACGGCGTTGGCTGGTTCAACCCGGTTCGAGCCATTCCCTTGCAAAAACGGCGAGCTTACGCGACGCGATGGCTTCCCGCGCCCGCTGGAGGAGGTCACCGTAGACCCAAAGGTTGTGCTGCGAAAGGAGACGAAGGACGAGGATCTCGCGAGCGATGTACAAGTGTCGCAAATAGGCGCGGGAGTAGCCGTTCCGGCAACAGGGGCACCCGCAGTCCTCGTCGATGGGGCGAGGGTCGTCGCGGTACTGGGCCTGCTTGATGGTCACAGGGCCCCGGCGGGTGATGGCTTGGCCGTTGCGCGCATTTCGAGTGGGCAACACGCAGTCGAACATGTCCACCCCGGCGAGAATGGCGATAAGTAGGTCGCGCGGCGTCCCGACGCCCATGAGGTAGCGCGGACGCGCAGGATCGAGGCACGGCACGACCTCGGGAAGCGCGGCGTGCATCTGCTCGGGCGGTTCGCCCACCGAGAAACCGCCCAGGGCGAGGCCGTCGAAGGGCAGGTCACCGAGCTCCGCTGCGTGCCGCCGCCGCAGGTCGAGATGTACCCCTCCCTGCACGATGCCAAACACGGCCTGGGCAGGGTCTCTAGCCGCGAGCGTCCGCTTGGCCCAGCGCGTCGTCTGTTCGACCGCCGCCTCGACCTCCTTGCGCTCGGCGATCCCGGGCGGACACACATCGAGCTGCATGGCGATATCGGAGCCGAGGAGCCCCTGCACCCGCATCGCCTCTTCCGGCGTGAGCAGGCGCTTCGAACCGTCCAGGTGCGAACGAAAAACGAAACCTTCGTCGGAAAGCGTCCGTCGCTCGGCCATGGAGAAGGCTTGAAAACCGCCGGAGTCCGTCAGCACAGTGTGGGGCCAGCGCATGAACGTAGAGAGCCCACCTTGCCGCGCGACCACCTCGGGACCCGGGCGGAGCCAGAGGTGGTACGTGTTCGCCAGCACGATGCGAGCGCCTGTGGCCTCTACCTCCGCGGGCGTCAGCGTTTTGACACTGCCTTGCGTTCCCACCGGCATGAAAGTGGGGGTCGGAATCTCGCCTTTGCGGGTGACGAGGACGCCGCTGCGGGCTTGCCCGTCCACGGAGGTCACGCGAAAAGCGAACGACGGCGCGGTCACGGAGCCGTTCCCCGAGCGCGTGAAACCAACGCTCCGTCGCTATCGGCCCGGCGGGGGATCCACATCGCATCGCCATACGAAAAGAAGCGGTAGCCCGCGCGCACGGCCTCGCGGTACGCAGCGAGAATCCGCTCTTGTCCCGCGAACGCCGCCACCAGCGCGAGGAGCGTCGAGCGAGGCAAGTGGAAATTCGTGAGGAGCGCGTCGACGACACGGAATCGGTAGCCCGGCTGTAGGAGCAAGTTGGTCTTTCCCTCGGTGCGGACGACATGGCCTTGTCGCTCGGGATCCGCAGCTGCTTCGAGGGCGCGCACCACCGTCGTGCCGACGGCCACGACGGGGGCGCTTCGTGCGCGCGCCGCGGCGATCTCGCTGACCAGTGCGTCGTCGACCTGCATCCACTCGGCATGCATGGGGTGCTGATCGAGATCGTCCACTGCCACGGGCTGAAACGTGCCGAGGCCGACATGGAGCGTGAGAAAACCGATGCGCACGTCGCGTTGGCGCAGCTCGGCGAGTAGCTCCTCGGTCAAATGCAGGCCCGCCGTGGGCGCGGCGATGGCGCCGGCCGCGCGCGCGTATACGGTCTGGTAGCGTTCGACGTCGGTCGCATCGTCGGCGCGACGGATGTAGGGCGGAACCGGCACGTGCCCGTGCTCGTCGAGCGCGGCCTCGACGGAACCGGTGCGGGCGACGAGGGTGACGTCGAAGAGACCCTCGGTGCGGCTCGGACCTTCGACGACGGCCGTGAGCGCGCCTTCCCCGAAGATCAGCGGTTGCCCCTGGAGACGGCCGAGCCCCTTGCCTATCGCGCGCCATTTTTGTTCTTTACCGCCAGCACCGGACGGTGCCGTCGAAGGTTCGACGAGAAGGAGCTCTGCTTTTCCGCCCCCTGACGGCTTGGTGCCGAGAAGACGCGCCTTGACCACTCTGGTGTCATTGAGAACGACGAGCGCCCCCGCCGGAACGAGCTTCGGCCAATCGCGTACCTCGCGGTGCCCGAGCTGCGACGTCGTGGAATCGATCACGAGCATCCGCGCCATCTCGCGGCGCGCTAGCGGTCGCTGCGCGATCGCGCTCTCGGGAAGCTCATAGTCCAAAAGCTCGACTCTCACGCGCCGTCCCTTAGCACTACTCTGGCCGCTCTTCGCCCCGGGGAGGAAAGATCGGGGCAGTTTCGGCCGGGCGTCGTCCCGCTGGGTGCGACGAAGCCGCCGTCAATCGATGGGGGAGAGGAGTCGCCTCGCCGTTCGTCGAGGTTCTATCGCGGATCGAAAGAAATGCCGAGACGCGTCATCTTTCGCCAGAGCGTGGTGGCCGAGATACCCAGCATGTCGGCGGCGCGCTCGCGGCTGCCGTCGCAATCGCGCAGCGCCGTTTCGATGGCCTGACGCTCGGCCCCGTCGACGACCTCGGCCAGGGCCCGACCGCCGGCCGCGTCTTTCTTGCGTTTGCCGGGGACGATGTCGTCGAGCTCGATGGCTCCGCCGCCCGAAAGCGCCACCGCTTGCTCGACCATGTTCTCGAGCTCACGGATGTTGCCCGGAAAGTCGTAGGCAACGAGCGCTTCGAGGACGCCCTCTTGCAGCCGCGCGTGGGTCTGCATCTTGCGGTTATACTTGTCGAGAAAGAAATCGCAGAGGATAGGGATGTCCTCGCGGCGCTCGCGCAGCGGGGGGAGCTGAAAACGAGCGACGTTGAGGCGATAGTAGAGGTCCTGGCGAAAGCGCTTTTCGGCGATGGCCGGGCCCAGATCTTGGTTGGTGGCGGCGATGATACGAAGGTCGACGTGAATCGCCTTGTTCTCGCCGAGCCGCCGGATCTCCCCTTCTTGGATGGCGCGAAGGAGCTTCGCTTGGAACGTGATCGGCGTCTCCGAAATCTCGTCGAAAAAGAACGTGCCCCCATCGGCTTCTTCGAAGAGCCCCTTGCGGGCAGAGGCGGCACCGGTGAAGGACCCGCGGGCGTGGCCGAACAGCTCGCTCTCGAGAAGCGTCTCGGTGATGGCGGCGCAGTTGACGGGGATGAACGGGCGATCGGCGCGACGGCTGTTGGCGTGAATGGCTTTCGCGACCAACTCTTTGCCGGTGCCGCTTTCGCCCGTGATGAGGACGGTGGCGTCGGTGGGCGCGATCTTGACGATGCGCACCAGGACGTCGCGGATCGCCTGCGAGCGTCCGACGATGTTCTCGAAGCCATACCGCTCGCGAAACTCGCTGGCGAAGGCTTGCACTTGACCCAAAAGGCGGCGGTTTTCCAGCGCCTTTTGCACCTTCAGCAAGAGCTCGTTCTCGGTGAACGGCTTTTGGATGTAGTCGAACGCGCCGACGCGCATCGCTTCTACGGCGCTTTCGATGGTGCCGTAGGCGGTCATCACGATGACCTCGGTCATCGCCTGCGCTTCTTTCACGCTCCGCAACACCGCCAGGCCGTCGATGGGACCCATGCGCAAGTCGGTGACGACCAGATCGTAGGCGCCCTTCGATCCGAGATCGACGCCTTCGGCGCCGTCCGCCGCTTCGTCTACTTCATACCCCGCGCCACGCAGCATCATAGCCAGCGTGGTTCTCATGTTGCGTTGATCGTCGACGACGAGGATCTTGGCCATTCGAAGGCGGTAGCGCTAGCGGCGCGTTACCCGGGTGGTATTCGATGTACTTGCTCGCGTGATCATCGATGGCTCCCCCCTTGCGAGGCAAGGTACTTCATTTCGGTCCGATTCGCTCGGCTTCGTAGAGCGCTCACCTACTGGCGACGGAATTTCGCGGCCGGATGGGTCCTCCCGATCGTGGTCGCGGCGTTCGAACCGAGGCCCATGACCTCGACGCGACGCGCAGGGTCGACGCTGAGACGCTCGAGCAACAGCTGTACCGTCTCCACCTCGGCCGGCGCCCCTAGTCGCTCGGCGACCTGCTGCGCATCGAGCCCCTCGCCCTTCGCCGTCGCGAGGAGGTCCAGAATCTTGCCTTGGAGCTCGATCACCCGTGCCGCCGCCTTCTTGCCCGCCTCGACGCCCGGCTGGTGGTAGGCATTGACGTCGACGAGCGAGGCGTAGAGGCCGACAGCGCGCTCGTAAACGGCGATCAGCGCCCCGATCGAACGGGCATTCACTTCCGCCAAGGTGAGGGTGAGCGAGTCCCTACCGTTCTCGTAGAGCGCTTGGCGCGTGCCGAGAAGAAACCCGTCCAGGTAATCGGCGGAGGTGATGCCTGGCTCAACCTCGAGGGGCGCGCGAGCACCGAGATTTCCGGGGCTCAAGACCCGCACGAATGTGACGAAAAAATTGTCGATTCCGTCACGAAGCTGCTGGACGTACGCATGCTGGTCGGTCGAACCTTTGTTGCCGTAGACCACCAAACCTTGGTGGACGATGCGCCCCTGGCGATCACGCTCCTTGCCGAGCGATTCCATCACCAGCTGCTGCAGGTAGCGACTGAAGAGCTCGAGCCTATCCTTATAGGGAAGGATGACCATCGCCTTCTTTCCGCGACCTTCGCCCGCGTAATGCCACATGAGTGCCAGAAGAGCGGCGGGGTTCTCGGCCACATGGGGGCGACGGGTGACGACATCGGCGTCGCGAGCGCCGCTCAGCAGCTCGTCGACGGGGATCCCTTGCAGCGCGGCAGGTAAGAGTCCCACCGCCGAGAGCTCCGAGGTTCGCCCCCCGACCCAGTCCCACATGGGAAACGTCGCCAGCCACTCTTCTTGCTTGGCGGTGCGATCGAGCAGGCTCCCCTCCCCGGTCACCGCGACGGCGTGTCGCTCGAATGGGAGACCGGCATCTTGGTAGGCGGCGCGTGCCTCGAGCATGCCGTTGCGCGTCTCCTTGGTGGCTCCCGACTTGGAGATGACCACGGTCAGCGTTTGTCCGAGCCTGTCGCCGAACGCGTCGAGCGTGCGCCGCATTCCATCCGGGTCGGTGTTGTCGAAGAAGAAGGGACGCATGACGTCGCCCTTTCCTCCGAGGGCCGAGGCGACGAACTGCGGACCGAGCGCCGAGCCACCGATGCCGATGACGAGCAAGTTGGCGAAGCGCGCACCGCGCGCTGGGGCGATCTTGCCGCCATGCACGTCTTTGGCAAACCGGACGATGTCCGTTTGAGTTCGGGTAATGGCGTCGCGAAGCTCCGCGCTGGGAGCGAGCGCCGCATCGCGAAGCCAGTAATGGCCGACCATTCGACCCTCGTCGCCGTTGGCAACCGCGCCTTTCTCGAGCTCGTTCATCTCCGAGAAGGCGCGCGCCATGGGGCCGCTCATCCGCTCCAGGAAACCGTCTTCGAAGCGCATCCGGCTGATGTCGAGCGAAAGGTCGATGGTGGGGCAGACAGCGAGGTATTTGCAGTACCGGTTCCACAGAGCATTGGCGTCGGTCATGGCGGGTTCCTCGTGGGCGATCGAGCTCGGATCACGATGTGGCGGCGTAGCGAACCGCGATGAGCGTAAAATCGATCGCTCCCGCAGGTCGCTGCACGGTGACGACATCGCCGGCGGTCTTCTTGAGCAATGCCCGGCCGAGGGGTGATCGCCAGCTGATGCGCCCTTGGCTCGGATCGACCTCGTCCTCGCCGACGATGCGGTACTCGCGGCGGGCCCCCTCTTCGTCTTCCACGGTGACCCAGGCGCCGAAAAAAACGGACTCTCCGTCGTGGGTCTCGGTGATGACGCGCGCGGCCTCGAGTCGCTTGGTGAGAAAGCGGATCCGGCGATCGATCTCGCGTAGGCGCTTTTTGCCGTAGATGTAGCTGCCGTTCTCCGAGCGGTCCCCCTCCGCCGCCGCCGTGGCCACCTCGTCCACGACCTTGGGGCGCTCGCGGGTCTTCAGCTGGTCGAGCTCCCGAGAGAGCTTCTTGGCGCCCTCGGGGGTGATGTAATTGGGGTCCGGCATGAGGCGCGTCGGATGATAGCGCAGCCCGCCCGTCCCGCGAGCCAACCGCGACCGAGCGCCGTCAAGTGGCGCGCGGCGGTCGCTCCTGCGGGGGCCGCGAGGAAACCCGCGGTCGCTGGCTTTCGGGGCGGCCCGAGCCGACCCGGCAGCGGCCAATGAGCGGCATGTGGTCAGAAAGTCCGTAGAAGGTCGCCGCGCGGTCGCCAAAAGCGTGGGTCTCGTCGAAATCGATCCAGCGAAGGGCCGGACCGGTGAAGATGTGGTCGAGGTGCATGCGCAGCCGCATGAAGCCAGCCGTTGGCCACTTTCGCAGCTCGTCGTCACTCATGCGATAGAGCTGGGCGAAGGGGTCCCGATAGCCCTGCTGGGTGACGAGGTACTGATAGACCGGGGACCCTGGCAGGGAGTTGAAATCGCCGGCGATGAAGAAGCGATCGCTGCGGCGTTCGGCTTCCACGAATCGGATGAGATTCTTGGCCTCCTCGATCTGATTGGGGCCGTAGCCCATTCGTTCGGGGCGCGTCCAGAAGTTGCGCGAGAGCGTGGTGGGCAGACTGAGGTGGGTGTTGAAGACATCGACGGCGTGCCCGTGGCGATCCTTGAAGCGAATGTGCGCGCAGATGCGCGTTTGTTTGAGCCGGCGGACGGCATGGATGCGCCGGAAAGTGATGTCGGCGGGGCGTTGGGAGTTGTGGTGGTGCACGTCGAAGTCGCGGTGGGTCAAAATAGCGAGCCCGGTCGTATAGATCTGCGTCTTCGGACCGAGGCCGTAAGCATGCGCGGGAAAGTAATATGCGTCGTAGCCCTCGGGCTTTCCTGCTGCGGTGAGGGCCTCCTCGAGCATCAACATGAGGCGGGTCAGCTGCGTCTCCTCGGGGTCCGCGCGGCGGTGGGCCACCGTCGATCGAAGCGAAGACGTCTCCACTTCCTGAAGGCAGACGATGTCGGGAAGGGGGTCGAGCGCCGCGATGGCGCCTGCGATCCGCTTCATGGCGTTGCGCGTGCTGGCAATACCGCGCGTCGTGTGCCCGAAGTACCGAACGTTGTAGGACAACACTCGTAGAGCCGACACGTGCATCTAGTTCTTCCTCCAAAGGGGGAATCGGTCAACCGCCCCGGAACATAATGATGGCCCCCACCGGAAGGAGGATAGAGAAGGCGACCCGCAGTGCTACCCTGACACCCGCCCCGACATGACCCGCGAGGACCAAGACCTCTACGCGCGTCACCAGATGCTGACTGCCCTGGTGAACGTGCTCGTCCACGACCTGCGCAACCCGCTTCACAGCGCGACGGGCCTGGTCGAGGCGATGGGCTCGCCTACAGCGGACATCGGGGCTTTGCGCGGCAAGCTTCGTGCGCAAATCGGCAAGCTCGACGGGCTCATCGCGGAAACGACCTCCACCATGAAGGACTTGGCTCTCGAGCCTTGCGTCGAGGTCATTGCCGTCGAAGCCTTGTCGCGCGCCATCGCGGACAACTACCCCGCCATCACCGACCAACCGGCACTGTTCGTGCTCCCCGCCGCTTCCAGCCTCGAGGTCATGACCGATCGAAGGCTCGTCGAACGAGCGGCCATCGAGGTCGCTGCCGTCATCGCCGAGCAGCAAGGACCCGACGGCGCAGCTTCCCCACCCCGTGTGCTCATGACCATCGACGAGCCGGAAGTGGGCATGGTGCGTCTGTGTCTCGGCGATATCGCGCGGACGCTCGGCGATTCTCTGGCCAAGGCGCCCTTTGCCATTGCGGGTGGCGGCATCCGATTGGCGGTGGCCCGCTCGTTGGCGCAGAGCGCCGGAGCGACGCTGCGCCTCGAGCAGGGCGCTGACGGCGTGGCACGCTTCGCCCTGTTCCTACGCAAGGCGGATTGACGCGACGAAGATCGTCCGGGTCGCACCAGTTCAGAGGGGACGCTGCAGTTTCCGAACACCGGAGGTACCGGCGACGATCACGACATCGGCGCGTCCTACGAAGATGCCCGTCTCCACGACGCCGGGGATGTCGCGCAGCGCGCGATCGGTCGCCGCCGGATCGGCCAGCCTGCCCGCGTAGACGTCGTAAATGACGTTGCCGGTGTCGGTCACCACCGGTTTGCCGTCGCGCATGCGGCGGACGGCGCGCCCGACGTTCGACAGGAGCCGCGCCGTCGCCAGGTGACCGAAGAGCAGGACCTCCACCGGAACTGGCCACTTTTCACCGAGGTGCTCGGAAAGCTTGCTCTCGTCGACGATGATCACGTTGCGGCGCGAGGACTGGTTGACGATCTTCTCGCGTGTGTGCGCAGCTCCACCCCCCTTGATCAAGTTGAGGCGCGCGTCGACCTCGTCGGCGCCGTCAACGGTGATCGCGATGTCCCAGGGACCACTGTCCTCGAGGAGCGGGATACCGGCGCGCTCGGCGTCTTTGCGACTTCCTTCCGAGGTCGGGACGCCCTGGTAACCCCGCCCCCGCCGTACCAAGGCGCCCACCTCGGCGATGAACAGTCGCGCCGTCGATCCCGACCCTAACCCGATGATGCCGCTCGGGGGCAGCTCGGCCGTCGCCGTCCTCGCCGCGAGCGCCTTGGCCTCGTCCTCTTTCACGTTCCTCCGATGGGTGCCGCGCTATTTTGCCAATGCGCCGCCCACGCCATGCAAAGCGTCGAACGCGCCCAGCCGATTCTCCCCGTGCGATCGACGAGGATGATGCCCCCTGCCGATCGCAAGCGTCCCGCGAGAAGGGCGATGGATTGGCGAGCCGCTCGCTCGGGGTCGAGTCCAGTCCGCATGGCGTCGACGGCCGTCTTCCCGAGACACGCCCGCAAGATGCCCTCTCCTTGCCCGGTCGCCGATGCCGCTCCCGCCTCGTCGTCGGCGAAGGTGCCGGCCCCGATGACCGGTGTGTCGCCGACTCTGCCGCGCTTTTTGCCGAGAATGCCGCCAGTGCTCGTCGCTGCCGCGCAAACGCCGTGGGCGTCGCGCGCCACGGCGCCCACCGTGCCCGTCGGCACCGACTCGGGATCGATGGCGCCCTTGCGCAGCTGCTGCCAATTGCGCCGGGCGCTCTCGGTCGTCATGAGCTCGGATGTCGAGGGCTGGAAACCGGCGGAACGCGCGAAAGCAGCGGCACCCTCGCCGGCGTAGAGCACGTGCCGCCCATCGGTGAGGACGGCGCGCGCGATGTCGATGGGATTTTTGAACGGCGGGAGCGCGCAGACACCGCCCGCCTGGAGCGATGACCCCTCCATGATGGCCGCGTCGAGCTCGATCAAACCGTCCTCGGTGAGGCACGCGCCGGTGCCGGCGTTGAAAAGCGGGTCGTCTTCGAGCACCCGCACCGCCGCTTGCACGGCGTCGAGTGCGCTCGCGCCGCCACCGAGGAGAACGCCGGCCGTCGCGGCAGCACGCTTGCAGCCCTCGAGTCGTCCCGCATCGTTGTCGGACCGCCCCGCGCCCCCGTGGACGAGGATGACCCAGGCGGGTGACCCCGCGGTGGCCGCATCTGCGCCTCCCCAGGAAGCGGTCACGCCCACGTGCGACCTCGATGAAGAGCCACGGCGTCTGCGAGCAAGAGCAACGGCGGAACCACGAGTGTCATCGCACCGATCCGATGGGCGGCAACGAGATGGAAGACGAAGACCGCCGCCGATGCAACGGCGAAGCTTACCAATGCGCGCCGCAAAGGGGGCCCCGGCGCTGCCGCCCACATCGGGAACGCCACCGCGGCGAGAACCAGGGCGACGAGCGTCGCCGCCAAGGGCATCGAGGAGACCGCCGTAAGCTCCACGGCTCTAGGAGACCCCACCCGGCTGACCCACCCGTCGGCCGCGACGCGAACGCCCCGCGCGTGATCGAGCCAAGCTCCATTTTCCCGAACCCAGCCTCCCTCGACGGGAAGAGCATGCGGAAAGAGAGGCGTCAGATCGATCCCCGGAACGAGGGCGAGGGCGACGCCGAGGAGCCCCACCACTGCGCCGCCGAGCACGGCCCCGAGCGACGCCCTGGCCGGCGTCAAGCCCGTCGCACCGAGGGCCCGCATTTCGCCGCGTGACCGCGCCTGCGCAAGGGCGAGGAACGCCGCCCCGCCGCCCGCGAGCGCGGTAAGGGCCGACAATCGGCCGAGCCGTCCGGCGTGGGTGCTGGTGGCGTCGTCAGTGCCCAGCATCCCGAGGAAAATGAGCAGCCCGAGCGCGACACCGAGCGCGACGGTACGGCGCGCGAGCAGCGCATCGTAAGCGGTCAAAACCACCTCTTTCGATCGTTCAGTCGCCTATCCATCGTCCGTTCGGTCGCCTTTCCATCGTCCAGATTGGCCCGATCTCGGACCCGTGCTAGTTTCGCATTATCGCCTGTTGGTTGGGGCGGATGCCCCCGGATGGTCCGACGGAGGAGCACCTCCGTACTGCAGGCAAGTGAAACCGGGATCTCGTGTCCCAACCTAATTGAACACCCGCCGAATCAATCCGCTCGAACCATTTTCGGACGGACCCGGGTGCCGGCCATGCCGGAGGAGGATAGTCACCATGCAGAGTACCTGTGGCCCTAACCTGGAGGCTGGACAAGGGTAACCGACTGTCCTGGACCCGTCGCGGTTAGGCGGGTTGCGAGTCCCTCTGGTATGGGGCCCGGAAATCGGCGGGTCGGGTGGCACAAGAGATGCCACCCGGCCCGTTTTTCGTTGGTAGCATCGCTCTCCCACGAAACGACGTGCACGTGCGCTCCGTGACGAAGCCTCGGGTCAGCGAAGACGCGCTCTTCGGCGGGCGCATCGCGCTCTTTCAGCCCGCGGCCGGTTTCGGCTACCGCGCCAACGTCGATGCGCTTCTCCTGGCGGCTTTCGCCGGCCAACATCGTCGTGGCGTCCGCAGCGCCGTCGACCTCGGCGCCGGCGTGGGTGCGGTGGGGCTGTCGCTCTTTCATCTCGGAGTCGCGAGGCATGTCGACTTCATCGAGCGCGACCCCTCCTTGGTCGCGCTCTGCCGGCGCAACCTCGCGGCCAACGGGTTCGACGAGCGCGGATCTGTCTTCCTCGGCGATCTCGAACGACCGCTCCGAACCATCGCCCCGGGGCTGGTGCACGCGGCGAGTCTCGTCGTCGCCAATCCTCCCTACGTCGCCGGAGAGCGCGACGGCCGGCCCCCGACCGCGCGAGGCCAGGCGCGGCAGCGCGCTCGCCACGGCGATCTCGCACCGTTTTTACGCGGCGCTGCCGACGCCCTTGGCCGGCGCGGGCGCGCATGCTTCGTCTACCCTGCCCACGCCCTTCTCGATCTGATGATGCTCGCCCGCCAAGTGGGGCTCGAGCCCAAGCGATTGCGCTTGGTGCACGGAAAAGCCGATCGCCCGGCCCGCATCGCGCTCATCGAGCTCGCCTATGCTAGGGCCGGCGGCCTGGTCGTGGAGATGCCGCTCATCGAGACGGAATCGAACGGTCGCCCTGCCGAGGAGGTGGCGCGCCTCGTGCGACCCTAGCTGCCCGACTCGCTCACCGAAAGAGCGATGCGGCCCATCATCCGTCGCGCGTTCCGAGCAGACGGTCGAGCACGATGGCACAGGCCGCGCGCACACTGAGATGATTGTATCCCGTTCCCGCACCGTCGAGCGGCGCCAAGAATACGTCGGAGGCGTCGATGACGGCCGGCGTAAGTCCCCATCCGGTGCCGAACATGACCAGGGACGTTCGCGCGCAAGCGCTCATCCTCCGGCGCGCCTCGGCATAGGTCGTTACGCGTCGCCCTTCGCCGCGTGCGCTCGTCACGTAGAGATCGACGTTCGATCGGCCGCCGAGCGCGGCATAGACGTCGTCGATGGCCGGCACGACCTGGACGAGCGTCATGGCCGCTTCGCGCGTCGGAATGCGGCGCGCGCCCGAGCCGCTCACCCAATGCGCCTTGACGCGCAGCGCGAGCTCACGCTGCGCGGCGACAGGGTGGACGACGTACAGCGCGGAAATGCCGTAGCTGCACGCACTGCGCGCCATGTCGTGCAGGTCGAGGTTGGTGATGGCGGTGGTAATCACCGCCCCCTGCCGATCGAGAATGGGGTGATGAACGAGGGCGATCGCGACGCTGTTCATTGGCGTGGTGAGCGCGGTGGCTGGGGCAATGTTTTATCAGCGTCGAGCAGGTCCGGACGGCGCTCACGCGTTCGTTGCAGCGCTTGCTCGCCGCGATAGCGCGCGATCTCGCCGTGGTTGCCGCCGACGAGCACCTCGGGCACGCCGTTGCCACGAAACTCGGCCGGCCTCGTGTACTGCGGATATTCGAGGATGCCCCCACTGCTCAGACTGTGGGACTCCTCGGTGGCGCTCGCTTCTTTACCGAGAACGCCTGGCAGGAGCCGGGCCACCCCTTCCACGATGGCCATGGCCGCGACTTCCCCCCCCGCAACCACGAAGTCGCCCAGCGAAATCTCCTGATCGACGAACGACCGCACGCGCTCGTCGAAACCTTCGTAGCGACCGCAAACCAGCAAGAATGCCGGTTTGGCGGCGAGATCGTGCAAATGCCGCTGGGCGAGCCGCTCTCCTTGCGGCGTGAGCAGGACCCGATGCGCCGCGGCGCCTCCTTCCCGATCGCCGTCCAGGGACTCCATGCACGCCACGATGCAATCGACGCGCATCACCATGCCCGAACCACCGCCGTAAGGTGTGTCGTCCACCTTCAGATGGCGACCGATCCCGAACTGGCGCGGACTGCGGATACGCACCCGGACGAGACCGCTCTCCACGGCGCGACCGACGATGCTCGTCGTCAAGAGCGGCTCGATGCACTCCGGGAAAAGCGAGACGATATCAATCTGCATGGGACGACTTCTGCAGGGAGCCAGCCACGAAATCGAGAGCCGCGCTCGTCAAGCGAACTTGTCGCGCGTCGACGTCGATTTCCTCGATGTACTCGTCGATGAGCGGGATCTCGCAGCGTGTGCCACCGCTCAAGCGGCCGACGATCACGTCGGCCGTCGGATAGCTCGTCAGATCTTCGACGATGCCGAGCTCGCCGTCGGGGCCGAAGAGCCGCGCGCCGACGATGTCGCACGCGTAAAACTCCCCCTCTTCGGCGGGGGGAAACGCGTCGCGCCGCACGCAGAGCTCGGCCCCGCGAAACGATTCGGCGGCGTCCCGGTCATCGACCCCTTCCAGCTTGGCGAGGAAGTACCCCGCGTCGGCCCCGCGCACCGATTGGAGGCGGATGGTGCGCTCGACGCCATCGCGCTTGCGCACCATCACCTCGGGCAAGGTGGGCAAGAGCTCCGAATCGGAGTTGTACATCTTGACCCGAAGTTCGCCGCGCACACCGTGCGGCCGCGCGACCTCCGCAAGCGGCACCCAGCGAACCTCGGTCATCCTACGAAAGAACGTCAGTCGACGATGTCCAGGTGTGAGCGGCGTCCGAGCTTGGTGGACGCCGCGGTGAGAATCGTGCGCATCGACTGCGCCGTGCGCCCTTCCCGACCTATCACCTTACCAACGTCGTCCTTGGCGACGCGAAGCTCGATGAGGAGGTTGTGCTCGCCCTCGATCTCCGTAACCTCGACGGCTTCGGGATCGTCTACGAGGGCCTTCGCAATGGTCTCGATCAATTCTTTCAAAGCCATGCTCCGCCTCCGCTTCCACCGCAATGCGAGAGCGTACCGACAGCTCTCTCGCGAGCACCGGGAGGCCTACCAGACTTTAGGAGGACTTCTGCGCCGCGCGCCCCTTCGGTGAGGGGGCGGGAGAGCCGGCCGCTTCGGCCGTGATGGGGGCTGCCTTCAGCAGACGCTCGAGCGTGTGGGATGGCTGCGCACCGCAACCGCGCCAGTAATCGAGCCGCGCGCGGTTCACGATGAACGCGCTGGCATCCCCCGAAGGGTCGTAGGTTCCAATCTTCTCGATAAAGCGCCCCCCACGGGGGCTGCGCTGATCGGCCACGACGACGCGATATTGGGGCGCCTTCTTGGCGCCGACGCGGCTCAAACGGATATGAACGGCCATTGAGGTTCCTTCGTCCTACTTTCAAAGCCCGCTCTGTTGCGAGCTTAGCACCCGAGGGTGTCGGTGCCACTTGCGCTAAACCCTCGACAAGAGGCCGCGCAACCTACGCCACGCCATCGGCCAGGTCAAGCGCGACGGGCCTTTGTGATAGGCTGACTCGTCATGAGCGTTCCGCAGGAGAAGCTACTCAAGGTCTGCGAAGACATCCTGGGTCCGCTCATCCGCGCCGACGGCGGCGAGCTCTTCGTCGTCGCCATCGAAGCCGACAGCATCACGCTGCACCTGGCCGGCAAATGCTCGGGCTGTCCGGGCGCTACGCTCACCTCGACGGCCATCATCGAGCCTGCCCTTCGAGCGGTCGCCCCCGCCATCCGTGTGGTGGTGACGTCGGGCTTCCAAGTGCCGCAAGGCGCAGCGCTCGTCACGGGGGCGGGAACGGTCTGATTTTCGGCTATTTCTTCTTGTTGGCTGGCGCCGGGGGTCCCGCGTGGGCTTTGCCTGTGTACGCGTCCGCCGCCGAAGCATTGGGGTCGTTGGCCACTCCACCGCTGGTGGCCGCGGCAATCGCCGGGTCGATGGCGCCCTGGTTGTCCTTGTGCGATGCGCGATAGGCCAGCATGCGCTCGGCCGTCCCCTTTTCCTCGTAGACGAGGCCGAGGATGTTTTCCGACGAGCGGTCGATGGCCCGAACGTGCGTGGAGCTGTCGGCCCAATCCACTTCCGTCGTGTTGCGGCCTGATGCGGCGTCTTCAGCGAGCACGCGTCCCGCGACGTTGAAGCGCTTGGTCAGCGCGGCAATGGCGTCCTTGTAGGTCGCCCCGAGCTCGCTCTCGGCTTTGAGCGGGACAGCGTCGTAGATTTTCCAAAGACGCTTGCTGGCGAAAAAGAAATAGCGCGTCACGCCCTGACGCGTCATCGACATCATCGTTTCATTGTTGTTGTAATTATATTCGCCTCGCAGCGGCGTGTTGTCGATACCGGTGGGAAGCGCGCCGAAGTTGACCTCGCTGCGGGGAAAGGCCGTCTTCTGGTCGGCGAGCGCGGCGTCGACTTGCTTCATCTTCGGACCGACCGGGGTCACCTTGTAAATGGCGACATAGTCCTGATCGAGCACTTTGTTATAGAAGTCGACGAGTTCGTTGCTCGCCATGCCGAAACGGAGCCCTTCTGGCGTCAGACGGATCGGCTCCTTGACGAGGGGGGGCGGCTTGGGCCCCTTGGCGGCCGCTCCCGCCGCATAGGCGTCCGTGACGCCGGAAACCACCGCACCACCCATGAGTCCCACTGCCAAGAGCGAGACCAGCCCAAGAGAACGCAATCGAATCATCGCCTGCCTCCGAGAGATTTTCGGTCCCCTCTATTGCGAGGATGCCTACCTAGTTCTTAGACGAGCGGCTTCGCTCATCAATGGACCCGAAAGCTCTTCTAGCCCCGTTTTCGTCGTGAGGCACTAGCCTTTGTGGGAGATCGGCACCAATCGTCTCCAAGCGCCTTGTTGCGACTATCCGCACCCCTCGGCCCGGCGAAAGTTCCGTGCTAGGGACATCGGGTCCTTTGCGCACCTACATTGGTTTTTCTGTTCTCCGCGGTCTTTGCCTATCCGCAGCGCTCTCGGCGGTGGCCTGCGGCAGTCGGGCAGCGGCAGCACCTTCGCCCCAAAACTTCCCTGTTTACGCGGGCAACGCCGTGCAGCTCTTCGATGACCGCATCGAACCGACGGCAGTCGGGCTGGCGGACGTGGCCGACAACCCTCGGACCGACGCCGTCCTGCGGGCACGCACCCAACGTGCCGAGGTGGTGGCACGGGCTCGCATCTCGACGGTGAGCGTCGACTCGGCCGGCGGAAGGCCGGTCTATCGCCTGCGCTTCACGTTCGTCGAACCGCTGGTCGTGTCGCGCGGCTTTTCCGGCAACCAGATCGAGATCGCCGTGCGGGACGACTCACCGGCTTTCGGCATCGTGAAATGGCTCGACACGAGGCTCATCGGACACTCGTTCGTCGCCTTTTTTCACCGTTTTGCGGGAAACTACGAACCAGAGGTGCGGTTTCACCTTTCGCCGGACGACCCACAGGTGCTGGCCGCCGTGCGCGATGCCAGCGCCTTGAACGAGCTTTCCAAGCCTTGATGCGCCCGCACTCGATGCTCGAGGGTGGCCGCGGGGCTCGCCGGAGCGCCTGTTGACCCGGGGCGCACAAGGCTTAGAGTCAGTCGTTCGCAATCCTCTTTTCCGATGAGCTCCGTCGAGATCAAATCAACCAAGGAAATCGACACGCTGCGCCGCGCGTGTCGCCTGGCTGCGGAAACGCTGCTCGAGGTCGGGCCTATGATCCGATCCGGCATCACGACCGACGATATCGACCGCTACGTCCACGAGGACACGCTCCGTCGCGGGGCCCGGCCAGCGCCGCTCAACTATCACGGCTTTCCCAAGAGCGTGTGCACTTCGATCAACGAGGTGGTGTGTCACGGGATCCCTGGATCGCAGCGCCTCAAAGACGGCGACATCATCAACGTCGACGTCACGTCCATCTACGAGGGGTTCCACGGCGACACCTCGGCGACGTTCTACGTCGGACGCCCCTCCAAGGACGCTATCCGCGTGACCGAGATTGCCCGCCGCTCGCTCGAACTCGGCATCGAACAGGTCCGCGAAGGAGCTCGTCTCGGCGATATCGGCGCCGCCATCCAGGAGTACGCCGAGGGCGAGGGCTGCTCGGTGGTGCGGGCGTTCGTCGGCCACGGGATCGGGCGGCGTTTCCATGAACCGCCGCAAGTCTCGCACGTGGGCACGCGTGGCTCGGGGCTACGTCTCAAGGCTGGCATGTGCTTCACCATCGAACCGATGATCAACGCCGGCGGCTACGAAGTCGATGTGCTCGACGACGGCTGGACGGTGATCACGCGCGACCGCTCTTTGTCGGCCCAGTTCGAGCACACGCTGGTCGTCACCAAGGCCGGGTGCGAGGTCCTGACCGCGCGCGACCGGCCCCTCGTGTCGAGCGAAACGCTGATGCCCCTCATGACCGCGCAGGCGTCCCCGTAGGCGTCCGGCAGGGGTGCTCGGTTGGTCGGGCGAAAGCAGCGTGCCGACACTCTTTCGGCCTTTGCGACCAAAGCCGCATCGCGCTAGCGTGACGACGTGTTCGGCATGTCTTTCGGGGAGATGTTGATCCTGGGCGTCATCGCCCTGGTCGTCGTCGGGCCACGCCGTCTGCCCTCGATGATGCGTAGCGCGGGGGGGCTCATCGGCAAGGTGCGCCGCATGGCCATGGAGATCCGCACCGAAAGCGGCATCGACGAGATCCTCGACGCGGAAGGGATTCGTTCGGAGATCGACAACTTTCGACGGCTGGCCACGGGCGAGATATTGCTCGACGAGCCCAAACGAACCATCCTGCCCGATCGCGAGCGCGAGTACCCGGGTGTGGGCTGCGACGCCTATGGGGCCCTCTCCGAGGACCTCGTGCCCTATGTCCCGACTCCTCCCGCCGCCGAGCCAACCGCTGCCGAGCCAACCGCCGCCGAGCCAACCGCTGCCGAGCCAACCGCCGCCGAGCCAACCGCCGCCGAGCCAACCGCTGCCGACGAGGCGCCGGCCGCGGTCGACGATCCTGGCCCGTCGGTGGGTACCGACAGCGGCCTGTCGCCCACGGGTGCCGACGAGGCGCTGGCGGCAGTCGACGATCCTGGCCCGTCGGTGGGTACCGACAGCGGTCTGTCGCCCACTGGTGCCGAAGTCAAAAACTGATCCGCGATGAACGAAGCGGCCCAAGCGGGGAAGATGACGATATGGGAGCACCTCGACGAGCTGCGCTCGCGGGTGATTCGCGCCCTCATTGCCTACGTCGTGGGAGCAAGCGTCGCCTGGACGTTTCGCGACGAGATCTTGGCCTGGATGTGGAAACCCTACGCGGAGTCGTGGAGGGCCCAGAAAATCCCCGGCGATCCGACGCTCAACTTCGCGGCGCCGAGCGATGCTTTCAAGGCGTATCTCAATCTCTCGCTCATCGGCGGCCTCATGATCTCCGCGCCGGTGATCTTTTACCAGCTCTGGGCTTACATCGCGCCTGGGCTCTACAAGAAGGAGAAGAAGTACGTCCTGCCCTTCGTCTTCTTCTCCACCGTTCTCTTCGTGGGAGGCGGGCTCTTCGGGTGGCGCGTCGCGTTTCCGCTGACGTTCGACTACCTCCTCTCGCTGGCAGGGACGGCGCAAGACATCGGGCTCGCCATCCGGCCCGTCGTGATGATGGGCGAGTACATCGACTTCGTCAGCCGGATGCTGGTCGGCTTCGGGATCTGTTTCGAGCTGCCGCTCTTCATCCTGTTTTTGTCGATCGCGGGACTCGTCAACTACCTGCAGCTCATCCGCTTCGGAAGATGGTTCATCCTCATCGCGTTCACCGTGGGAGCGATCTTCACGCCACCCGACACGACCAGCCAGATCGCGATGAGCGTTCCGCTCTGCGTGCTCTACTTTCTCTCCATCGGCCTCGCCTATATCTTCGGCAAGCGCCCGAGCAAGGAGCAGATCGCCAAGGATCGCGCCGCGCGCACCGCGCGCCGCGCGCTGGAGAAGGCCGATCGCGCGGCCCGCATGAAGACCAAGGGCAAGCCGCCAGCGAGCGACGTCTAAGCGACCACCCAGCCGTCGTCGCCCGGCTCCTGACGTTGCAATGGCCGGCGAGCCTCGATGGCCCCTCCCTGCGGCTCAGCGCGCGTAAGGCTCGTTGCGCAAGATCGTCACCGCCCGATAGAGCTGCTCGGCGAGGAAGAGCCGCGCCAGGCGGTGCGGGAGCGTCATCGCCGAAAGGCTGAGTTTCTCGTCGGCGCGGGCGCGGATCGGCTCCGGCAGCCCCTCCGCGCCGCCAATGACGAAGACCACCTTGCCCTTGCCCTGCGTCATGCGGGCGTCGAGCCACCGGGCGAAACCATCGCTCGACATCGCCTTGCCCGCCACGTCGAGCGCAACCACGTGACCGGGGGAGGACAACCGCCTTTCCAGCGTCGCGCCGAGGGCGGCCGGCGGTGCGTCGCGAACCTCGATTTCGTCGATGGGGAAATGCCGGGCCACGCGACCGATGTAGTCGTCGATGGCTTCGCGAATGCCGCGCTCTTTGATCTTGCCCACCGCGAGGATGGAGAGCCGCACGGTAGCGCTAACGTGCGCTAGCGCCGGGAACCGGCAGGCGCGCCGCGTCGAGCCAGAGCCCTTCGATATCGTAGAGACCGCGGGATTCTTCCTGGAAGATGTGCACCACCACGTCGCCGAAATCGAGAAGCACCCATGCCGCTGCCGGCAGCCCCTCCACCGAGAGCGCGCGCATCTTTTTAAGGGCGCATGCTTCCTCGACGGCTTGGGCCAGCGCATCCACCTGCCGGCTCGAGCGCCCGGTCATGAGGACGAGGAAATCGGCGTAGTCGACCTTCCCGACGACATCGAGGATTTCCACGGCCAGCGCCTTCTTTTCGAGCGCCGCGGTGGCAACGACGAGCGCAAGGTCGCGGCTTTCTTCGGCCGCGACGAGCCTTGCCGCACGCGCGGTCTTCTTGATGGGGGAGCGGCGCGCGCTCTTAGCAGCCGGCATCGTCGGTCTCGATCATGGGGTTCTCGTCGGTGCGGCGGCACTAGCCGCGTACCTGGCCTCCTCCATACACGATCCACTTCTTGCTGGTGAGGCTGTCGAGGCCCATCGGTCCAAAAGCGTGCAACTTGGACGTGGAAATGCCGATCTCAGCGCCGAGACCGAGCTCCCCGCCGTCGTTGAAGCGGGTGGAGGCGTTGACGAGGACGCAGCTCGCGTCGACGGCGGTGAGCCAGCGTTGAGCGTGGTCGTAGCTCGGGGTGCAGATGGCCTCCGTGTGGGAAGAGCCGTATTTTTCGACGTGGGCCAGCGCTTCGTCGATGCCGGTAACGACGCGGATGGCGAGGATCTTGTCGAGGAACTCGCGCCCGTAGTCTTCAGGGGCGGCGGGGACCGCGGAGGGGACGACGGCCAGCGTGCGGGGGCAGCCGCGCAGCTCGACGGCGTACGTCGCGGCGCGCGCAGCGAGGGCCGGCAAGAGGAGCGGAGCCTCCTCTTCGTGCACGAGCAGGCATTCGAGCGCGTTGCAAACGCCGGGGCGGATGGCCTTGCCGTCGATGACGAGCGCGAGGGCCGTTTCGTGGTCGGCGCCGCGGTCGACATAGAGGTGGCAGACGCCCTGGTAGTGCTGGATGACGGGGACTCGGGCATGCTCGGCGACGAACCGCACGAGCCCCTCCCCTCCCCTCGGGATGGCGAGATCGATGAGCCCTGTCATCGACAAGAGCGCCCGGA
>Ga0193706_1000142_pt1 | contig 51248 bp, 37 predicted proteins | sample U3c1metaG_FD_160130 | JGI IMG/M metagenome (GOLD analysis project Ga0193706, IMG submission 160130) | Soil microbial communities from a riparian zone of the East river system, Colorado, United States - U3c1 | ecosystem: Environmental > Terrestrial > Soil > Riparian zone | place: USA: East River... | reverse complement strand
TTCAAGTTTTCCGGTGACTCTGGCGAGGGGGAAACACCCGTTCCCATTCCGAACACGGCAGTTAAGCCCCTCAGCGCCGATGGTACTGCACGCGCAAGTGTGTGGGAGAGTAGGTCGTCGCCGGGAAGTATTTTTGAAAGGCCCTTGGTTAACCCCAGGGGCCTTTGTTTTTGCTTTGTTGCTTTGGCCGGCCGCTCCAGCTAAGCTTCTGGGACTCTACTGCTTCTCGCCCTCCCCCTGCTGGCCAGCCAGGAGACGATCCCCGATCAGCCGTTCGCCGAATCGATCGACGTCAGCGTCGCCAACGTCGAGGTCGCGGTGACCGACCGCGAGGGCCGGCACGTCCAGGGTATGGGCCGCGGCGATTTCGATCTCTTCGTGGACGGCAAGAAGGTGGAGATCGTCAATTTCTCCGAGCTGGCGGAGACCGCCACCAAGGAGCCGGCCCCCACGCCGCCCGCTGAAGAAGCCGCGCCGCCGGCCGAAGCCGCGCCGGCTCCCCTCCCGGAGCGCTGGTGACCCACGATCAGGGGGTGAGCGTGCGCCGGCCGTTGATCGCGGGAAGAGAGTCGCTGGCGGCCGACCTCACGAAGCTCGCCGCCCGCGGCGCCCTGCGCGACAGCCATTTCCGGCGGACGGTGGAGACGATGCAGACCGTCGGGTGCGAGGACGCACCACCGGTGGCCCGTGCCTATGCCGAGGAGATGGCGAACGACGCCAGAATGACTCTGCGGGCGCTCGCGCGCGTAGTGGAGTCCCTGGCGGGAATCGAGGGGCGGAAAACCATCCTCTATGTCAGCGACGGGGCCGCCATGCATCCGGGAGAGGATATGTTCCTGGTGCTCGAGAAACTGTGCGGAGCCGCATCGGTCTTTCAGGCTCAGGATCTGGCGGCCGAGTTCCGGCGCCTGTCACGGCTGGCGAACGCCAACGGCGTGACGATCGATTCTCTGGAGACCGCGGGCCTGCGCGGTTTTTCGGGTGCCTCGGCGGAGGAGAACCCGCTCCCCATCGATCCGATGGCGCGCATCAACCTGGACTCCGCAAAGGCCGCCGACGCTCAGCAGCTCCTCTTCAACCTGGCGAGCGAGACCGGCGGCCGCGCCGCGCTCAACGGCAACGACCTGCGGACGGACCTCGCCCGGATCGCCGCCGATCTGCGCAGCTACTACTCGCTGGGCTATACGCCCGAGCGCTCCGGCGACGGCCGGGTGCCCGCGATCGAGGTCAAGGTGAAACGGGACGGGCTGCGGGTCCGGCACCGCAAGACCTACACCGACCTCCCCCGCGAGGAGCGGCTGGCGGCGCGGGTGCAGACGGCGCTCCTGCACGGGATCGTCGACAACCCCCTGCGGGCGGGGCTCGACCTCGTCTCCTCGCAGCCGGCCGGGCGAGGGCAGCATCTGGTGGTCCTGAGGCTGCGGCTGCCGGTCAAGCAGCTCGTCCTGCTGTCGCAGGGGGGCACCTGGACCGGCCAGCTCACCCTCTGGATCGGGGCCCGGGACGCCGCCGGCCGGATCGCGCCGGTCCAGAGCGTGCGCGTGCCGGTCCGCATCCCCGCCGCCGCGGGCAAGGAGCAACTGGGGCGCACTTTCGCGTACGATCTCCGGATGCGGATGGCGGAGCGAGGCGAGCAGACGGTCGCGGTGGGGATCCAGGACGACCTGGGGCACACCACGTCGTTCATTACCGGGGTCTTCCGGGTGGATCGGAAGGGTGTGACCGCCGTCTCGCCAGGCGGCGGATGACGGCGATCTCTCGCCGTCTCCTTACCGTCCTGCTGGTGGCCGCCACCCTTGCCGTCATGCTTGCCGGATGCCGGCGGGAGCCGGCGCCGGGCTCTGGGCGGCGGGGGCACCGGCCGCCGCTGATCGTCATCGGCATCGATGGCGGCGAGTGGAAGGTGATCCATCGCCTCTGGGCCGCGGGGAAGCTCCCTCATCTCAAGCGGATCTCCGAGCAGGGGGTCGCCACCACCCTGCGTACGGCCTACAACTCCTCGCCCGTCATCTGGACGACGATCGCGACCGGCGTCACCCCGGAGGTCCACGGCATCACCGATTTCGTGGTGCCGACCCCGCGCGGGGATGTGCCGGTCTCCTCGGCCGTCCGCAAGGTGCCGGCGCTCTGGAACATGCTGTCGCGCGCCGGCCGGCGGGTGGCGGTGCTCGGCTGGTGGGCCTCCTGGCCCGCCGAGAAGGTCGACGGGGTGGTGCTCAGCGACCGCGCCCTGCTGGATCTCGACGCGCGCGTCTCACCCGCCTCCTACCTGCCGCGCTTCCAGCAGGACCTCCGCCAGGCGGACGCCGATCCCGGCCTGTTCGCGGACGACGAGGCCCAGCGGCGGGACCGGGTGATGGCCCGTTCCGCGGCCCACTTGGTGCGCGAGGGGTACGACCTCGTCCTCCTCTACTTCCGCAGCGCCGACATCGTCAGCCACAACGAGTGGAAGTACTTCGATCCGGAAGGCTTCGACCCGATCGATCCGCGGGAGCTGGCGGCGCACCGGGACCGCGTCCCGCGCGTCTATGAGGCGATCGACCAGGAGATCGGGCGGGTCCTCGCCGCCGCGCCTCGGGGGTCGAATGTCCTGGTGCTCTCGGACCACGGGTTCCACGCCTCCCATCGCGAGGACGTCAAGGCTCTGGTCGACATGGACGCCCTGCTCGAGCGGCTCGGCTACCTCGCGCGCGGCAAGGACGGGATCGACTTCGCGCGCACCCGCGTCTACACCTACGGCTCGCCGGACTTCGAGCGCGCCAAGATGCTCCGCTTCTCGCTCGCCGGCCGCGAGCCCGGCGGCAAGGTGCGGCCGGACGAGCGCGAGGCTCTTCGCCGCCGCCTGGAGGCCGACCTCGCGAGCGTCACGAACGACCGCGGTGAGCCGGTCCTCTTCCTGCGCGAGGCGCGCCCGAAACGGGGGGAGGACGGCGACTTCGTGGCGATCGTCCGGCTGCCGCTGGTCACCCCGGTGCTGCGAGTCCGGGGGCGACCCTTCCCGCCGGCGCTGCGCAGCCTGGGACGGATCTCCGGCACCCATACCTCGAGCACCCACGGCATCTTTCTGGCCATGGGGCCGGACATCGATCCCAAGGCGGACCTGACGGGCATCCACGTCCATGACATGGCGCCGACGATCCTCTACGCGCTGGGGCTGCCGGTGGGGGAGGACTTCGCGGGACAGGCAAGGACGGCGCTTTTCAAGGAGGAGTTCCGCCGCGCGTACCCACCGCGGACGATCAAGACCTGGGGGACCCGGCAGGGGGTGGGGGGCGCCAAGGCTTCCAAGGCGGACGAGGATCTCCTCAACGAGCTGCGCTCGCTCGGCTATATTCGTTGAGTCACTTCGCTGAGCCACTGGCACCTCTCTTGCTCGATATCTCCCGCGAAAGGGGAACCGGCATGGAGAACGAACGCCACAAGACGCTCTGGTGGGACACGGTCAAGGAGGAGCCGGAGTATCCGGCGCTCGACGGAGATGCGCGGGTGGACGTCGCGATTGTGGGCGCCGGGATCACCGGCCTGACGGCGGCTCGCCTGCTGGTCCGCGAAGGCAAGCGGGTGGCGGTGCTCGACCAGGGGCGGGTCGGCGGCGGTACCACCGGCGGCACCACGGCTCACGTCACCCAGGTGCCCGACCTGCGCTACCGGGAACTGCGGTCGAAATGGGGACTGGAGGATCTGCGGACGGTGGTCGACTCGTCGCGCGCCGCCCTGGAGCGGATCGCCTCTTTCGTCGAGGAGGACGTGATCGACTGTGATTTCGTCCGCATCCCGGCGTACCTCTACACGGAGCTCCCGGACGAGCTCTCCAGTCTGGAGGAGGAGGCTGAGACCGCGCGCGAGGCCGGCATGGCCGCCACGCTGGTGCGCGAGGTCCCCCTGCCGTTTCCGGTGGCGGCGGTGGTCCGCTACGAGGACCAGGCGCGGTTCCACCCGCTGAAATATCTCGCCTCTCTCGCCCGGACCGTGCACCTCAACGGCGGCCGGATCTACGAGGGGACACGGGTCCTGGAGGTCGAGGCGGGAGAGCCCTGCCGGGTGAGGACGGAGCGGGGCACGGTCGTCGCGGACACGGTACTCTTCGCCACCCACACCCCGGCCGGCTTCTCGCTGCTGCACGCCGAGCTGGAGCCCTATCGCTCGTACGTCATGGGGGTGAAGCTGCGCGGCGGCGAGCCGCCGGAGGGGCTCTTCTTCGACACCGCGGATCCCTACAACTACACGCGACGGCAGGGGGACCTGCTGATCGTCGGCGGCAAGGACCACAAGACCGGCGAGGACCACAAGCCCGAGGAGAGCTACCGGGCCCTGGAGGAGTACGTCCGCCAGCGGTGGGAGGTCGAGTCGATCGACTACCGCTGGTCTGCGCAGTTCTACGATCCTCCGGACGGCCTGCCGATGATCGGCCGAGCGGTGACCTCGAAACACGTCTTCCTGGCGACCGGCTACTCCGGGACAGGGATGGTCTTCGGCACCCTGGGCGGCATGCTCCTGGCCGACTTCGCGCTGAGGCGCGAGAACCCGTGGGCACAAGTCTACCGCCCGTCGCGGATCAAGCCCCTCGCGGCCGGACCCCAGGTCGTCAAGATGACTATCGAGTCGGGGGTCGCCTTCGTCAAGGACCGTTTCACCATCCCCAAGATCGAGGGTGTCTCGGAGATCCCGGTGGGAGAGGGGCGGGTGGTGGAGATCGGTGGAGAACGGGCCGCGGTCTATCGCGACGAATCCGGCGCGGTGCGGGCGGTCTCGCCGGTCTGCACGCACGCCGGCTGCCTGGTCCACTGGAACTCCGCCGAGAAGAGCTGGGACTGCCCGTGTCACGGCAGCCGGTTCGCGACCGACGGCGGAGTTCTGGAAGGCCCGGCGGTGAAAGGGCTGGAGCCGGTCTCGATCCCGGCTCCGACACCAGAGAGATAGGGAGGGCTGGCCCGCCCCGAGCTCAATCCGTCCAGATCTGCTTCCACCAGGGCTCGTCCTTCGACGCTCCCTGGGCGGCGTTCGCCTTGAGGTTCATCTTGCCGCGGATCCTGTCGACGTCCCAGCCGGTGAGGGAGGCGAGGGTCGCGGCCTGCTTCTCGTACTGCTTCGGCAGCTCCCGGCGATACTCCCGCCCCGCCTGGCAGGTGGCTTTGCCCGTCCAGGGGTGGCGCAGGATGAAGCGCCCCTGGAAGTTCTCGCGGTCGGCGGTCTCCTGGAAGACCAGGTCCTCGGGGAAGTGCGCGGAGTCGTAGCGCAGGTGGAGGCGGGTGAGGAAGACGTTCTGCGCGCCGGGCGAGGCATACCCGGAGCCTCCGCGCTCGTTCCGGCCCTGCTCGTTCCAGAAGACGCCGAGCTGCCGCAGCTCGCCGGCGGCGAGGGGATCGGCCGCGCAGGGGTCGCACCAGCCCATGTCCCAGGCGTACTCGAGGAACAGCGTCCGCATCTCCTGCTTTTTGACCTGCTGGTTGAACATCGCCTTGTAGAAGGGGCCGAACTGGTCCTTGACGAACAGGGGGACCTCGGCGTCCGAGGGGAGGCGGACGGTGCGGTAGTTGGTGGTCTCGACCCGCCCCTTGCGGGTGAGGGCATAGATGAACAGCTCCTGGGGACCCGCGGCGTTGACCATGCCGAGGCGGATGGGGAGCATGAACTTGGGGCTCTCGTAGGCCACCTGCAGCGGCCGCAGGTAGGTGAAGCCGAGCTTCGACTGCTGGCCGAGGTTCACCTTGGCGACGAAGAACCGCATCCCCTGCTTGAGATAGCTGCCGAGCACGCGGGAGGCACCCGGAGGGACCCGGTAGCCGTTCTCGGTCAGCCAGGTCTCCAGCCCCTGGCTCTCCTTGGCCGAGAGGATCAGGATGTCGTACTCGCCCACCGTGTACTTCGCCTCGATGGTCACGCCGAGGCTCTTGGCGCGGTCCTCCCGCCGCGCGCCGCCGGCGACGCCCCCTTCCATGGCGGGCGCCTGCACCGCCATCGGGTAGGCCGGCTGGCACGGGTCGCCGTCGAAGTACTCGACCAGCCGCGGGGCCGAGTAGGCGTCGAGGTGGTCGAGCAGGGCCCTCTCGGCGACGTGGATCTGCTCCTTCTGGAGGAAGGTCGGGACGGGGATGACGATGGCGAACTCCTTCGGATCCCCCTTGAAGTCGTTGGCCATGGTGAGGACGGTGCGGCCGCCGTCGCGCGCCAGGACGACCTGCGAGGCCTGGTTGAACAGCCGGGTGTCGGCCTTCGCGACATAGAAGCCGCAGAAGCCGAGAGCGGTGCGGGCGGCCATCGCCAGCACGGTGAGGGTGAGGACGGTGGTGAGGAGCCGTTTCATGCGAATCTCCTTTCTTCGAGGAGAGAGGGTGGGGATACGGTTTGCACGCGGCGCCAGGTGTAGCGGCCTCCGGGGAGCAGCCGGTCGATCAGCGGGACCGCCGGGGCGAGGAAGAAGAGCGCCAGCAGGAGCCCATTGGGCCGGTAGAGGACGAAGTGGACGAAGCCGGCGCCGAGGGCGACCAGCAGGGCGAAGAGGATGCGGCCGGCCCGCGAGTCGGGGGTCGTCCGCGGGTCGGAGATCATGAAGAAAGTGAAGATCAGGAAGCCGCCGCTGCCGAGCTGATGGAGGGGGATGGCCGGCGGCTGGCCGAGCCAGAGGGCGCGTCCGAAGAGGATCGCGAGATAGAACGCCAGGAAGGCGTAGGTGACGTCGCTGCGCGCCGCGCGGTTGACCACCAGCCCGCCCAGGCAGGCGAGCAGGAAGGCGAGGAACGCCGCGTTCCCCCACTGGCCGGGCGAGACCCAGACGCCACCCGTGGCGAGCATCGTCGCCACGATGCCGAAATTGGTGGGGTTGAAGATGTGCTTGCCGCGGACGCGGAGCGCGAACTTGCAGGCGATAGTCACCGCCGCCGTCAGGACCGCGAGGGCCGCGGAGTTGGTGCGCAGCAGCAGGCAGAGCGACAGCCCCGAGATCAGGGCGCTCCGCGGATCGAAGGCCGGGAGCCGCCAGACCCGGGTGCAGGCGTACTGGGTGAGCAGGGCGGCCGCCAGCAGGAGGAGCGCGCGGCCGGGGGGGATCTCCAGGTCCAGGCGGATCACGCCGTAGACCAGCAGGGAGGCGAGGACGAGGATCTGATAGAGGCGGGGATCTCTCAGTCCGGGATGCGAAAGATTCATGGCGGTCTCCTCTCTTCCTATTGGACACCTCGGGCTGCGGCGAGGAAACCGCGAACGGCCTAAACGCGGGGACCGGTTGCTCCGTAGTAAGGTCGACGTATCGCACCTCTGGTATAGAAAGGAAGCTTCAATGGGGAAAGCAGTCGCCTTTTTTTGGGGAGCGCTCGCGCTCGGGCTCTCCGTCTCGGCCTGGGCCGGTCCCACGGCGCAGGGCGCGCCGTTCCGCGTCGGCTCTTGCACCACCTGCATTCAGCAAGCGCCGGCGGTCGCCGGTTCCGCCACCGGCGCCTTCCTGACGGTCTGGAAAGGCGCGAGCGCGGCCGATCCGAACGGGGTCAGCGGCCGGTTCTTCACGAGCAAGGGGATGCCCCGGGCGGCTGACTTCCTGATCAACAAGGCGCTGGAGCCGGATCAGTACGACCCGGCGGTGGCCCGCGACGCGCAGGGCAATTTCATCGTAGTCTGGTCGGAGGTCGCCAACGGCAACAGCGAGATCAAGGCCCGGCGCTACCAGGTGAGCGGCGTGCCGATCGGCCCCATCGTCAAGGTGAGCCAGGACCCGCCGGGGACGCCGACCCTCCCGGCCGACTTCAATCCGGCGGTCGCGGCGACCAAGGACGGTTACATCGTGGTCTGGGCCAACCTGCTGCCGGCGGGGGGCGGCTTCCCCGGGACGACGCCGCAGATCCTGGCGCGCAAGCTCAACGCGACCGGCGCGCCGGTCGGGACCCAGGTCAGGATCAGCACCGGGCTGGTCAATGGCGACCGTCCGGATGTCTGCGTCGACACTGCGGGCGGACCGGTGGTGGTCTGGACCAGCGTCGACGGCTTCCCTCTCTTCGAGGCCAACCAGAAAGGGGTGTCGCTGCGCCGGTTGACGGCCGCGGGCGCCCCCACCGGCACCGCCGAGACGGTGGTCGCCGCCCCCGCGGCCACCTCGGCCCAGCCGGCGGTCTCCTGCGGCAACGGCAGCACCTTCGTGGTCGTCTGGCACAGCGATCAGCCGCCGGCGGTGGAGCGGGCCGACATCCTGGGCCTGCGTTTCACCCGCCTCGGCCGTCCGGCGGGCAAGGTCTTCCGGGTCAACGTCACAACGACGAGGGATCAGAAGAACCCGTCGATCGTCCACGACGCCAAGGGGAACTTCGTCGTCGTCTGGCAATCGTCCGTGAGCCTCGAGCAGGTCGGCATTTACGGCCGCCGCTTCAGCGCGGCCGGCGCGGCTCTCGGCCCGGACTTCGAGGTGGTCTCCGGGCCCGACAACGCGACGGCTGCCAGCCATCCCGATATCTCGGCGATCGGCACCGCCGGCAATTTCGTGGTGGTCTGGCAGGCAGGTTCCCAGGCGATCTACGGCCGGCGCTTCATTCCCTAGACGCCCCGCCGCTCGCCCGCGGCCGGTTCGAGCGGCGTCCGTCCCGCGACCAGCGCGGTGACGGTCGCCGCTCCGGCGTTTTTGAGCGCCGCGGCGGCGGCGTCCAGGGTCGCCCCGGTGGTCGCCACGTCGTCGACCAGCAGGAGGTGGAGGCCGCGGACACGCTCGGGGTCGGGGACCCGGAAAGCCTTGCGGAGGTTGGCGAGGCGGTCGTCCCGGCCGAGCAGGCTCTGCGGCGGCGTGGCGCGCTGGCGTGAGAGCGCGGACAGACAGGGGAGGCCGAGGTGCCCGGCCAGGGGGCGGGCGATCCGCTCCGCCTGGTTGTAGCCGCGGGCCAGGCGGCGGCGCCAGTGGAGCGGCACGGGGACGACCCGGTCGCAGGCGGCGAGCCGGTCGCTCAACCCCGCGGCGAGCGCCGCCGCCAGGTGCCGTCCGAGATAGTCCAGACGCCCGAACTTGAGCCCGCGCACCACGGCGTCGAGCGGCGGCCGGTAGCTCCACAGCGCGAGCAGCCGGTCGAAGGCGGGCGGGCTCAGCCGGCAGGCGCCGCACCGGTAGTCCGCCGGCAGGGCATGGGCGGCGAGCGGCCGGGAGCAGACCGCGCAGGCTTCCCGCGGCAGCGGTGCGAGTGCCGCCCGGCACGCGACGCAGAGGCCGAGAGGAGCGCCGCGCGCCGGCAGCGGCCGTCCGCAGCCGAGACAGGGGGCCGGCAGCAGTGCGTGGACCAGCCGGTCGAGCAGGCGCTCTCCCGGCGGCGTGACAGGGGGGGAGTCTGGCGCGTATAAGGGATCGGGCATGAGAAATGGGAGCGCTCAGAGACGTGACGATATACTCTCAGGAACCGGGCGCCCCTGGGAGAGCCGGGCGCCGGAATCAGTCGGACATGACGCGAAGGAGGGGACTTTGATCCGGAATCATCGCCTGCTCGGCAGGCTTCTGCTGGGCTTCTCGTTGCTCGTGCTCCCCGCCGCCGGTGACGCGCAGGAGCTCTACAACTACACCGTGGGCGTCCTCGGCGGGATCGGCGGGTCGTTCGACGCCGATCCGGGGAACAACCTGGGCAACACCGGTTTCCAGGTCAACCTGGGCATGGTCACCGAGCCGCGCACCCTCCTGGTGCTGCGTGTCGGCCAGCTCGGGCTCGACAAGGACCAGTTCTTCGGCTCGCTGAGCGACGCGGACATGAAGTACGTCACCATCGGCGGCGAGTACCGCTATAGCGAGTCGTTCTACGAGTCGGGGGTCTTCGTCGCCCTGGGCGGCTACCGGCTGAGCGGGACCACACTCTTCGGCGACGACTCCCGGAAGGACACGTGGGGCGTTTCCGTGGGGTTCACCGGCGAGCTGCCGATCCGGCGCTGGGTGGGTATCCAGGCCGAGATCTCAGGCCACTACGTCGACTTCCGGGAGGCGCAATTCTTCGGCATGGCCCACGCGGGGGTCGCCTTCCACTTCTAGGGGAGGCCAAGCGCGGCGGTCTTGTCGGCACCTTTCAGGCGCGCGGCGATCTCCGCCCTCAGGGCGGGGTCGTCCCAGTCTGTCGCCCCCACCCACTTGCGCACGACCTGTCCGCGGATCACCAGGTAGGTCTCCGGCAGCTTGTCCGTGCCGTAGCGATTCGCCACCTTCCAGTTGGGATCGAACAGCACCATCGGCGAGCCCGGTCCCAGGAAGGTGTTGACCCGGTCCGAGGAGTCGGCGACGGCGACCATCAGCACCGCGAAGTCGCGATGGCCGGAGAAGTCGCGGATCAGCCGCTGGATCTTCGGCGCCTCCTGGACGCACGGCGGGCACCAGGTGGCCCAGAAGTGAACCAGGGTGACCGGGGCGAGGCGCTGGCCGATCGTGGCCGTCCGGCCTGACGAGTCGTAGAGGCCCCCGCCGGGCTCTTTGACCGCGCCGTCCCCCCGCGGCCAGAACAGGGCCGCGAGAGCGCAGACCGCGAGGGCCGCGAGCCCCATCCTGGCGGGCCATCCGAGGCGTGTGCTCGTGGTCTTCGCCGGGACGGCCGGAGAGGGGACTGGGGTTGTCTCGCCCGGTTCATTTAGGGAATTCATAAAGTAGCTCCGGTGTTGAAACCATCGGGTCGGACTGGACCCGAAATCCCGATTTCTCATAGAGTACCGCAAGGACTGGAAAAGATTGCACAACCTGGAAGAGACCAAGTTTCCGCGCTCCCGGCGGGCGTTTCTGGTGGGGCTCATATTGCCCGGCCAGCCGGGCTATGTCGTCGAGGAGCACCTGGACGAGCTGGCGCAGCTCGCCGATACGGCGGGCGCCGAGGTTGTGGGCCGCGCCGTGCAGGCGCGCAAGGCGCCGGACCCGGCGACGTCCATCGGCAAGGGCAAGGCCGAGGAAGTCGCCACCGCCGCTCGCGAGCTGGGGGCGGACCTGCTGATCTTCGACAACGATCTCTCGGGGAGCCAGGCGAAGAATCTCGAGGAGCTGACTAAGCTCCTGGTGATGGACCGCAGCGCCCTGATCCTGGACATCTTCGACCTCCGGGCGCAGAGCCGCGAGGCGCGCACGCAGGTCGAGCTCGCCCGGCTCAAGTACATGCTCCCCCGTCTGACCCGGCAGTGGAGCCATCTCTCCCGCCAGGGGGGTGGCGTCGGCACGCGCGGCGGCGAGGGTGAGAGCCAGCTCGAGCAGGACCGCCGCGTCATCCGGACGCGCGTCCGCCGGCTCGAGCAGGATCTGGAGAAGATCGAGCGCACCCGCGGCGTCCAGCGGCACGGCCGCGACGGCGCGCCGCTGGTCGCCCTCACCGGCTACACGAACGCCGGCAAGTCGACCCTGTTCAACAAGTTGACCGCCGCCGGCACGCTCGCCGAGAACCGCCTGTTCGCGACCCTCGACGCCAAGCTCCGGCGTGGCTCGGTCGACGGCTCCCGCACGGCGGTCTTCGCGGATACGGTCGGCTTTATCCGCAAGCTGCCGCACCACCTGGTCTCCTCGTTCCGCAGCACCCTGGGGGAGATCACCGCGGCCAATCTCGTGCTCCACGTCGTCGATCGCAGCCATCCCGGCTGGCAGGAGCAGGCGGAGGTGGCCGAGGCGGTAATGGACGAGCTGGGGGTCGATCGCGAGCGGGTGATCAAGGTGTTCAACAAGAGCGACCTCGTCCCGGCCGAGGAGCCGCGGGACAGCGGCGCGTTCTGGGTCTCGGCGGAGACGGGCGAGGGGATCCCGGCGCTCAAGGCCGAGCTGGCCCGCCGGTTGGGTTTCGGCGCCTCTGCCCAGGAAGCGCCGGTCGAGGCCGCCCCGGGTCTGGTTTGACACCCCCACCCTCACTCGGTACAATCCGCGCTCCTGTGGGGCCGTAGCTCAGTTGGGAGAGCGCTTGAATGGCATTCAAGAGGTCGTCGGTTCGATCCCGATCGGCTCCACCAGTTTCCCCTCCTTCTTCCTGAACTGAATCCAGCGACTTATTTGGGGATTTACTCGTCCGGCGGGACGATCAGGACGGACTTCGTCGAGTCGGCGAGGATCTGCAGGGTGACGTCGTGCCGGAGGGAGCGCTCGCCGGGCTGGCGGGCGTGGCGGCCGAGGACGATGAGGTCGTAGCCCCCCTCGGTGACCTCGGCCAGGATGCCCTGCAGCGGCGTGCGCGCCGGGCGAAGGGTGGAGCGGCCGGGCACCTCCAGCGCGCGTAGGGTGGCGAGGCCGGCGTTCAGATGGGCGTTCACCCAGGGGGCGGCGCCGGTGCCCTCCGGGAGCACGTGGAGCAGGGTCACCTCGGCGCCGAGCCGGCGCGCCAGCCAGCCGCCCACCCGCACGTCGGCTTTGCCCGGTTCGCCCACCGCGGTGCAGATCAGGATGCGCCGGAAGGAGGCGGGCTCCCCCTGTGCCACCAGGAGCGGCGCCGCGAGGCTCTCCAGCAGCTCCATCAGGACCTCGACGTGACCACCGGTGGGGAACTGGAAGAGGGTGAAGTCGTAGAGGCTCTGCCGCTGCTCGGCGGCGATCTCCGCGGCCGGATCGCCGCGCCGCACCACCGCCTCGGCGTCGGGGAGGTTCCCGGCCACGGTGCGCTCGGTCAGCGCGGCGCGCAGCGGTTCGACACCATCCGCGCTCCCGGCCACCGCGAGCAGGGAGACCTTGGCGTTGAACGGCGCCTGGAGAGTGCGGGCGAGCGGGAACGGCGCCGGGCTCCCCTGGTCCGGCAGGTCGCAGACCAGCAGCCGCGGCTGTGGCGGCGCCAGGATGTGCCAGCCGCGCAGGCTCACCCAGACGTCCGGCCCGCCCATGTCTGCCTCGGCGGGCAGGACGGCGTCGATCAGGAGCCCCTCCTCGCCGTAGACCGCCGGCGCCGCCTGGCGGGTGCCGGCGATCGGGGGCATCCGCACCCGCACCCGCCGCAGGGCGCCCAGGAAGTTCCGCTCGACGATCGTCCCCTGGCCGAGCAGGCGTACCCCGCGCTCGGGCGGGGCGGCCGAGATCTCGACCTGCTCGGGCCGCACCAGCACCCGCACCCGCTCATCCTCCTCGTGCTCGACCTCGGAAGGGATGGGGAGCGCCAGCGGCCCGATCCGCGCCGCGCCCTCCCGCGCCCGCCCCACGAGCACGGTCCCCGCCCCCAGGAAGGTGGCGCCGAAGAGCGTGTGCGGCCGGGCGTAGAGCCCCTCGGGCTCGCCCACCTCGAGGAGCTCGCCGCGCTCCATCAGGCCGATGCGGTCGGCGAGCTCGAAACCCTCTTCTTGATCGTGGGTAACCAGGATGGCGGTGACGCCGAGCTGCTGCTGCACCTCCCGCAGGTTGCGCCGGAGCTGGGAGCGAATCTTGACGTCGAGCGCGCCGAACGGCTCGTCGAGCAGCAGCACCGAGGGCTCGTGGACCAGGGCGCGGGCGAGCGCCACCCGCTGCTGCTGGCCGCCCGAGAGCTGGTGGGCGTAGCGGTTGCCGAAGCCGCCGAGGCCGACGCGGTCGAGCAGCTCCTCGCGCCGCCGGGCGCGCTCCGCCGGCGGCACCTTGCGGATCTTCAGCGGGAACTCGATGTTCTCGCCGACGCTCATGTGGCGGAAGATCGAGTAGTTCTGGAACACGAAGCCGATCCCCCGGTCCTGGGGCGGCAGCCGGGTGACGTCGCGGTCGTGCAGCCAGATGGTCCCCGAGTCGGGGGCGGTGAGCCCGGCGACCATGCGCAGAACCGTGCTCTTGCCGCTGCCGCTGGCGCCGAGCAGGACGAAGAGCTCGCCGTCGCGCACCTCGAGCGAGGTGGACTTGACCACCGGCTGGCCGCCGAAGCTCTTGGCGAGCTGTTCGAGACGGATCGACATCAGCGTTTCGCGTTCCCCGCGCCCCCGGAGTACCGGAGCAGGAAGAAGAAGATGACGAACGACAGCGCCGCCAGCACCGCCGCCACCGCGTTGGCCTCGGCCACGTGCCCCGCCTCGAACTGGGCGAAGATATAGAGTGGCGCCGTCTGGGTGCGTAGGCGGAGGTTGCCGGAGACCATCACCGTCGCCCCGAACTCCCCCAGCGAGTGGGCGAAGGTGAGCAGGGTGCCGCTGAACAGGCCCCCGCGCAGGGCGGGCAGGATCACATAGCGGAAGGTCTGCCACTTGCCCGCCCCGAGGGTATAGGCCGCCTCCTCGTAGGTCACCTCCAGCTCGTCGAGCAGCGGCTTGACCGATCCCAGCATGTAGGGGAAGGTGACGAAGAGATGGGCGAGGAGCACCCCGGCGGGGGTGAACATCGGCTGCAGCCCGAGCGGCTCCAGCATCCTGCCGAACAGTCCGATCGGCCCCCAGAGCAGCAGCAGGGAGGTGCCGACGACCACGGTCGGGATCGCCACCGGCAGGTTGATGGCGATCGCCAGCGGCCGCTCGCCACGGAAGCGGTACTTCGACAGCACGTAGGCCGCCCAGGTGCCGAGCACGGCGTTGATGACGGCGGTGAAGAAGGCGATCAGCAGGCTGAAGCGGAGGGCGAACTGCGCGTCCTCGGTGGTGAACGCGCGCCAGAACTCCCCCGGCCCCCCCTTCAGGGCGAAGACGAACACCGCCGCGATCGGCATCAGGATCAGCGGCAGCAGAACCAGGACGAGGAGGCCGACCGGGATCGCGGCCCGGGAGCGCTGGCCGGGGGCGTTGCCGATCACCTGCCCACCTCCCTGAGGACCCGGTCCTTCCAGATGCCGTCCACGATCTCCTTCTTCACCCGCTGCCAGCCGCCGAAGTCGCCGACCAGAAACGGGTCGTGGATCACCCCGAAGTGGGGGTTGGCGGCGTTCAGCCGCTCGTCGACGCTGCGGAAGCCGTTCTGGACGAACAGCGCCTGCGCCCGCTCGCTCCAGAGGAAGGCGACCAGGGCGTCGATCAGCGGGCGCTCGGAGGGTTCGATGTTGTGGTCCACGATCACCAGGGTGTGCTCCGACAGCACGGTGCTGGGAGGATAGACGATCTCGCCCGGCAGCGTGCCCTTCGCGGCGTCCTTGATGACGTCCTGCTCATAGGTGACGAGCACGTCGCCGAAGCCGTTCTCGAACTGGGTGCGGGCGGCGCGCGCCGAGGCCGCCTGGGCGGTCACGTGGCGCCAGACGCCGAGAAGGGACTGGAAGCCCGCCTCGCGCGGTTTGTCTGGAAAGCGGCGCGCGGCCGAGCCGTACTCGGCGAGGAGCGCCCAGTTGGCGCCCCCCGAGGTCAGCGGATCGGGGTGGATCACCCGCACCCCGGGCCGGGCGAGGTCGGAGAAGTCGCGGATCTGGAGCGGGTTCCCCTTGCGCACGACGAGCACGAACGGCGTCCGGTTGACCACGCCGCCGTGGGGGAGGCGCCGCCAGGAGCCGGGGGCGATGACGCCGGCCTGGGCCAGCCGCTCGGCGTCGAGCTCGAGCGAGAGGAGGGCTCCTTGCGCCGGCACCCCCATGATGAGCTGATTGGTGATCGTGCCCGAGCCGGCGAAGGAGGTGACGAACTCGATCTGCTCGCCGGTCCGCTGCCGCCACTGGCGGGCGAACTCGGGGAGCACGGCCTGGTTCATCGCCTCGCCGAGGATGCTGAAGCCGTAGAAGACCACCGTGCGCGGGCGCGCCGGCCGGCCGGGGACGGGCAGCCAAGGCCAGAGCGCATAGAGGAGCAGGGTGGCGCCGGCCGCCAGAATGAGCCCGCCGCGCAGCCGGGCGCCGAGGTCGGAATCGTTCGCCATCGCGGCAAAGACTATCCCGACTGAGACGCCCGGCCGCGCCTTTCCTTGAAACGCCATGCCCCTTTGGCTACACTCCACTGCGGGGATTCGATATCCAGACAGTGGGGGTTTGGCGGTGGCCGGTGGAAGGCCCCGCGTCTGAAACCTCGGTCTACCCCCCAATTGCGCTAAAATTCGGGGATTCCTTCCGGGAGAGCGCCGTGCAGCCAAGGAAAGTGCTGGTCGTTGACGATTCGAAGTTGATGCACAAGATGTATGAGGTGATGTTGCGTCAGTACCCGCTGGTCTACGCTCTGGACGGCCGTCAGGCGCTCGATCGCCTGCGGGAGCACGCGGACGTCGACCTCGTCCTGCTCGACATCAACATGCCCAACATGAACGGGCTGGAGTTCCTCGCTCAGCTCCGCTCGGACGGCGCGCGGCCGGACCTGACGGTGGTGATCATCAGCACCGAGGGGCGCGAGGAGGATACGGCCCGCGGCATCGAGGCCGGGGCGGACGCCTACATCAAGAAGCCGTTCCACAGCGAGGAGATCCTCGACGTCATCTCCCGCCTGGAAACCAAGGGTTCCGCCGCTTGAGCGAGAGAAACGCCACCGAAGCGCCGAAGTCGCGGCTGGACGCCCCCGGCGTCGGGCTCGATCTGGTCAGCGAGCTGCGCTCGACGCTCGAGCGCGCGGGCGAGCTGGTGCGCGTGGTCGAGTCGAACCTCCGCGGCGCCTCCGACGGCGGCGAGAGCGCCAGCGACGGCGAACGGGTCGCCGAGCTGGAGCGCCGGCTGGCCACCGCCGAGTCGGACGTCAAGGAGCTCGCCTCGCGGCTGGTCGACTCCGAGCACCAGGGCGGCCGGCTGATGAACCTCTACGTCGCCACCTATCAGCTCCACGCGACCCTCGAGCCGGCCGAGGTGCAGGCGACGATCGCCGAGATCGCCATCAACCTCCTCGGCGCCGCTCAGTTCGTGCTGCTGCTGCGCCGTGACGAGGGGGTGGACTACGAGATCGCCCTGCTCGAGGGGATGTACGACGGCGTCCTGCCGCTCTACGACGGCGAGACCTACCAGGGCGGCGACCCGATGGTGGATCAGACGCTCCGCGACGGCGTGCTGCGGCTCGGGCCGACCGCCGAATCGCAGGCGCTCGCGGCGGTGCCGTTGCGGGTGCAGAACGACATCGTCGGCGCCCTCGTGGTGCTGAAGCTGCTCGATCACAAGCCGATTCTGCGGGCCGAGGACCGCGACCTGCTCGACCTGCTCTCCGCCCACGCCGCGTCGGCGATGTTCGCCGCCCGGTTGTTCGCCACCAAAGACCGCAAGCTCCGCACGCTCGAGAGCCTGGTCAAGCTGGCTCGCGGGGAGTAGGTTTGGGAATCTCCGGCAGCCTGAAAGACGTCTCCGTCGCCGATGTGATGCAGTTCATTCACCTCGGCCGGCGGACGGGCACGCTGTTGCTGCTCCGCGGCAACGAGCGCTCGAGGATCGGCTTCCACGGCGGCCGGCTGGTCTCCGCCCAGGCGCCCCGCACCCCCAAGCTCGGCGACCTGCTGATCACCTCGGGGATGATCGACCGCGGCATCCTCGAAGGCGCCATCCGCTCGCAGAACGAGGAGCGCGAGCGCCGCTCGCTCGGGCAGATCCTGGTCTCCTCGGGCACCATCGACGCCGAGGGGCTGCGACGGATGATCGCCGAGCAGATCGAGCAGGCGGTCTCCGAGGTGATGGTCTGGGACACCGGCACCTTCGAGTTCGCGATCGACGACCTGCGGCCGATCGACGACATCGCGCTCTACCCGAGCGACGTGCTGCCGGACGCCGACATCAACACCCAGATGGTGCTGCTCGAGGCGGCGCGGATCTTCGACGAGCGCAACCGCGACAACCCTCCCACCCCCCATCCGGTCACCACGCCCGAGGCGCGGCATTCGTCGTCCGGCGGCAGCTATGAGGCGGGGGACTCGACGCATCCGGCGATCCTCGACACGACGCCGGCCGTCAGCAGGGCGCTCGCCGTGGCCGAGCCGGACGATTTCGAGCTGCGCGAGGTCACCCCCCGGCACGCCGCCGAGCAACTGCGGCTGCAGATCGTCTCCCTGGACGTGCCGTTCGCCGAGCAGCTCGCCGAGGCGCTCGTGCTCGAGGTGGCGGGGACGGAGATGGTGCCGCTCGACCAGGCCGGCATCGCCGAGCCCGGCGAGCCGCCGCCGATCGTGCTGGTCGACCTGCGGCGCGGCGGCGTCACCCTGGAGGAGGCGGCGACGCTCCGGCGCTCGGCGCCGCGCGCCTCGTTCGTCGCCCTGGTCGAGCCGGGCACGGGGTTCGCCCGGGTCTACGAGACGGGGATGCTGGCGGCGCTGCCCGCCGACGTCGAGGCCGTCGTCGCCTGCGTCGAGAACGTCATCGAGAGCCGGCGCGACCTGGTGCGCGGTACGCCGCGGCCGGACACCAAGTCGGGCGTCGCCCGCCTGCGCCGGGTCTTCGGCGACCTGCGCTCGGGGCTGATCTCGGCCACCGTGGCGCTCAACCTGATGCACATCATCTCGGAGTCGGTGGAGCGGGCGGTGCTTTTCCTGGTCAAGCGCGACCACCTGGTGTCGCTGGGCGCCTTCGGCACCGATCCCAAGGGGCGGCCGCTCGCCGAGGTGACGCGCGGCCTCAAGGTCCCGCTCAACCTCGGCAGCACCCTCGCCCACAGCCTCGATACCGGCGAGGTGCAGAGCGTCTCCTTCGACGAGGCCGAGCTTCCCGAGCCCTTCCGCTCCATGGTCGGCCCGCCCCGCAACGGGCAGGTGGTGATCTTCCCCGTGCTCGGCGCGCAGCGGGTGATCTCGGTCATCTACACCGACAACGGCGACAGCGAGAAGCCGATCGAGGACATCGACATCCTGGAGCTGGCGACAGCCCAGGTCGGCATGGCCTTCGAGAACGAGCTGCTGCGCCGGCAGATCTCGCAGGGAAAATAAAAATTACTGAGGTGCGCCGCCCCAGGGCTGGGCGGTGTAGCCGGCGGGCGGCTCGTAGGCGCCGGCGGGGGCATCCTTCGTCTCGACGGAGACGAGCTCCTCGCGGGTCTTGAAATGGCTGGCGCCCATGGTGACGTTCGCCTCCTGGGCCACGGGGAAGCCGTCGATCTGCTCGAGCTTGCGGGCCCAGTCGCCGGAGCCCGGCTGCAGGGCGGCGAGGCTGGCGGCGAGGCGGGTGAGCGCCGCGGAGGAGGCGATCTCCGTGCTCGCCCAGATCGTGGTGTCGAGGTGCAGGCCCGCCGGGTTCGAGATGTCCACCCGGTACTTGCGCGCGTTCCAGCTTCCGATCTTCTTCGTTTCGCCGGTCGACGTCACCTGCGCCTTGACCTGCGCCGCGTCCGCGGCCGGGGTCTTCTGGGGGTCGATGGGAAGCGGGATCTCGCTGTAGGTCCGGTCCGCGTGATTGATCACATAGAGCCTGCCGCGATCCAGCCGGAGGATGTAGGAGGCGTCCCCCTCGTCGCGCCGGAGCGCGTCCCCCCCCTTGTCGCCGCCATGGATCCAGATCCGGATCGGCTCCCCCTGCGCCGGGGCGATCTTGAGCCCCTCGATCGAGCTGCGTACGGTCAGCAGCGTGTCGGCCAGGCCGGGGGCTGCGGCGAGAAGGAGCAGGAGAGCGACGGTGGTGCGTCTCGGCATGCGACAAATCCTCGTTGAAGCGAAAGGGCGAGGGGTAGCTTAGCGGTCGTCTTCCGGCTTTACAAGACGATCCCTGGTGCGGACGTAGAGGAGCTTTTCGACCTCGGCCACCACCTCGCCAGCGTCGTCCAGTACGGCCACATGGAAAACCGGCTCGACTTTTCCCCGCGCGTCGGCGGAGGCGCGGATCTCCTCGATCTTCACGAGCGGGATATGGAAGGTGGCATGGACGGTGCCCCGGCCGGGACGGAGGAAACGGATGCTGGCCGCCTTGTCCCAGACCACGTACCCCGGTCCCAGCGCCTCGACCAGGATCAGCATGAAGAAGGGGTCGCACATCGTGTAGAGCGAGCCGCCGAACTGGGTGCCCACGTAATTGCGGTTCCACCAGTGGATTTTCATCCGCACCTCGAAGGTGCGCAGGTCGGGCGAGGCTTTGACGCGCACGCCCGCCCCGAGATAGGGGGGATAGAGGCTGAGCAACCGGATCATCCAGCGTCGCGAGGACATCCGGGGATTATGACGGATCGCGATCAGACGACCGATCGCGATCAGGGGCCGGCGCGGTCGATCTCGGCGAGGTACGCCTCTTCGAGATTGGGCTCGACCGGCTCCCCGGCGAGCTCCTCGTCCGGCCGGGCGATGGCCCGCACCTGGATCCCCTCGAGCACGCGCACCCGGGAGGTCACGCGGTAGCGGCGGCCGAACTCGAGCAGGTCTGCGTCGGCCACCAGGGCGCCGAACACCCGGCCGTGGGCGCGGGCCGCGAGCTCCTCGGGGGGGCCGTCGAAGCGGAGGCGCCCCCGGTGGAGGAGGAGGATGCGGGAGGCGGCCGCCTCGACGTCGCTCGCGATGTGGGTCGAGAAGACGACGACGCGCTCGCCCGCTTGCTCGAGGAGGATCTGGCGGAAGCGGCCGCGCGACTCGACGTCGAGCCCGGTCGTCGGCTCGTCGACGATCAGGATCGGCGGCGCGGCGAGCAGGGCGCGGGCGATGCCCACCCGCTGGCGCATGCCGCCCGAGTAGTCGCGCACCTTGCGGCCGGCGTGCTCGGCGAGACCGACGGCGGCGAGCAGGCGCTCGATCTCGGCCCGCCGCTGCCGCGGGTCGGAGAGGCCACGCTCAAGGGCCCAGTGGTCGAGGAACTGCTCGGCGGTGAAGCCGGGGTAGGCATTGAACTCCTGGGGGAGGAAGCCGATCCGCCGCCGGTACTCGGCGAGGTTGTCGGGAGTGATCGCGACGCCCCGGTAGAGCACCTTGCCGCGGGTGGGCTCGAGCAGGCCGGTGAGCACGCGCAGCAGGGTCGTCTTGCCGGCGCCGTTCGGCCCCAGCAGCCCGACGATGCCGGGCTCCAGGGTGAAGCTGACGCTGGAGAGGGCGGTGAACTTGCCGCCGTAGACCTTTGTCAGGCTGCGCACCTCGAGCCTGGGCGCCCCCGGCGCGCTCCAGGCCGGCGGCCGGCGGCGCTGCCGCTCCCGTTCGGGATCACGCTCGCGCCAGCGGCGGCCGGCGAGCAGCAGGGCCGGCACCAGGAGGAGGGAGGCGGCGAGCGAGGAGCCCCCTGCCACCGCCGCCGCCCGCAGGGGGACGGCCCAGGCCGCGGCGCCCATCTCCGCGCCCAGCGTGGGCGCCGCGAGGCCGAGCACCATGGGCGGCGCCGCCGCCAGGAGCCAGGGGGATTGGCGGAGCAGGGACCGGTAGAGCCGCCCGCCCGGCGCGGCGGGCGAGGCGGCGGCGGCCGTTGCCGAAGGGAGCGCGAGCGCCAGGGCGGCGGCGAGGGCGAAGAGGGTGAGCTCGTCGATCCGCTCCAGGCGCGTCGCGACGAGCGGCAGGGCGGCCACCAGCCCGATGACCAGGGCTGAAAGAGCGGCCAGCCCGCGCGCCAGCGAGCCCAGCCGGCAGGCGGCAAGGGCGAAGAGGAGCAGGGGGACGGCGAGGCCGAGCCCGATCAGCCGCAGGCGCTGCCGCTCCCAGAAGCGCGTCTTCAGCGGCGGCAGCTCGAGGACGCAGGCGGCCGGCAGGGGGAGCTGGCGGAGGCTGCGGTCGAGGTCCTTCCGCTTCTGCTTGCGTGCCTCCTCCGGGAACATCAGGATGTTGATCTCGACCGGCACCACGAACCGCCCCGACTGGCGGGCCACCCGCGGGTAGACCGCCTCTTCCGACAGGGCGAGCCCGGCGCCGGGGCTGATCGTCCGCTCGCCCACGCGCACCGGCCGGGAGAGCAGGTCGGCCAGTTGCGGGACGGCGCGGTCGGCGTCCTCGGGAGTGCCGGCGGGGACCACGGTCAGGGAGCGTTCCGCCCCTCCCGGCAGGAGAGCGGGGAGCCTGAGGGCGGGGGGTGGCAGGCTCGCCCGCTGGAGCTGGCTGGCGATCGCCGCCGCGTCCCCCGGGGTGGTGCCGGCGCGGGGGCGGAGGACGAGATGAATCGTCTGGTCCCCCCACCCCATGATCCAGTGGCGGCGCACCTTCAAGGTCGCCAGGCGCGCGAGCAGGCGGTCGTAGCCGGCGCGCACGGCGGCGAGGTCGGCCCCGCTCAGGACGACGCGGTAGGTGTTCGCCTCCTCGTCGGTCGACGGATGGTCCTCGAGGTCGTCGAGGAAACTGCCGCCCTGTCCGGACGAGGAGCGGAGGCCGGAGGCGATCTCCAGCGCTCCGAAGCGGCCCGCCTCGTACCGGAGGCGGGTGGCGAGGAGCCGGCGCCGCTCCGGCGATCGCCCCGCCGGCCGCAGCTCGGCCGTGGCCCGGGCCGTGCCCGGCATGGCGTAGATCCAGAACCGTTCGACCTCCTCCGCCTTCCCCAGCACCTCCTCCAGCTTGGCCGCCCGGCGGACGGTCTCCGCCAGCGGCGTCCCCTGGGGGAGCCGGAGGGTCGCCGTCAGGTTCCCCTGGTCAGGCCGCAGGTTTCCAGGCCGGGGGAGCAGGACGCCGCCGAAGAGGGTGAGCGCCAGATAGGCGGCGGTCGCGGCGATGAGGACGACGGTGCCGGGATCGCGAAGGGCGGAACGGATGGCCCCCCTCTCCCGTCCCCTCCCGCCCTCCCTCACCGGCAGAGGGGGAATCGGCAGCAGCATCACCGCCAGCACCCCTGCTCCCGCCGCCAGCAGCAGCGCCAGGGCGGGCTCGGAGAGCAGCGGCCCCAGCTCGACGGCGGCGAGGGAGACCGCCACCGGCACCAGCGCGGCGGCGGCGACGGCGGTCCACCCCCAGGCGCGGGCGCCCTGCCGGCGGGTGACGCGGAGGGCGGCCAGGGGGAGGAGGGAGATGGCGGCCACCGCGAGGGCGACCAGGGTGGCGATGTTCAGGGCGACGCCCGCCAGCAGGAAGGCGTTGGCGGCGGCCGCCACGGCTGCTGGGACCGCGAGGCCCAGGGAGAGGGCGCCCCAGCGGCCTGAGAGCCGCGCGCCCGCCAGGGCCGCGAGCGTCGAGGCGAGCAGCGCCGCGAGGGCGAGCCGCCGGATTAGCGCGCGCAGGGGAGCCGCCTCGCTCCAGCCCACCTCGCCGCGCACGCCGCCGGATAGCCGGGCGAGCCGTTGCCGCAGGACGCCGTCGAGGGTGAGCGGCGACACGTCGTGCGCGCGATAGACGAAGAGGGCCAGGGCGGGCTCGCCGCGGAAGCGCAGGGTGGCCCTGGCCGGCTGGCTACGGGGCTGGATCGTGGCCAGGGAGCCGAGCGGCACGGCGCCGGCACCCGCCTGGCGCGCCGGGATCGGCAGGCTCGCGAGGCTGCCCGCGGAGGCCGGCACGACCGGCCGCAGGCGGTCCCCCTGGCGGCTCCAGCCGAGGGCCGGCACGCGCAGCGACCGCCTGGCTTCGGCGAGCACGGTGCCGGCGACCCCCCAGGGATCGAGAGTGGTCGCCGCGAGCGTGATCCGCACCTCCTCCTCGCACAGGCCGAAAGGCTCGACGACCCGGACCCCCGGCACCGCGCGCAGCGCCTCGGCCGCGGCGCGGACGCCGGCGTCGTCCCGCGCGCCGGAGAGCCAGATCAGGGCATGGAAGTCCCCCTCCTGGTCGGCGGCGGGATCGACCCAGAGGGTGGACCCTTCAGGGAGGCGGGCGCGCAGGCGGGCGAGCTCCGAGTCGAGCCGCGCCGCCTTGCGCTCCGGATCGGTACCGGGGGCGAAGCGCACGGTGAGCTTCGCGCCGTCCGTCCGCACCTCGCCGGCCACCCCCCGCACCCGGCCGAGGGAGCGGACGGCGCTCTCGACCGGCTCGACCCACTCGCGGGTCACCTCGCCGGGATCGTGGTCCTCGCCGAGGGCGAGCCCCACCGTCAGCTCCGGGAAGCTGCGCTGCGGCAGGTAGTCGAGCGGCAGCCGCGCCAGAGCGAAGGCCCCCAGCACCAGCAGGGCCAGCGTCGCGATCAGGCGGGCGAGCGGTCGGCCGTTCATCGGTTCCTATGGATAAATCGGTAGAGGACCGGCACCAACAGCAGCGAGGCGAAAGTCGAGAGCGTCATGCCGCCGATCACCGCGAGCGCCAGGGAGCGCCGCAGCTCGACCCCCTCGCCGCCGAGGAGCGCCAGCGGCAGCATGCCGGCGACAGTGGTCAGCGTCGTCATCAGGATCGGCCGGTAGCGCTCGGCGCCCGTCTGCCGGACCGCCGCGTCGACCGCGGAGCCGGCGCGGAGGTGGTCCTCGATCCGGTGGACCAGCACGATGGCGTTGTTGACCACGATGCCGGCGAGCAGGATGAGGCCGAGGAAGGAGAGGACGTTGAGCGTCTGCCCGGCCGCCGCCAGCAGGCCGAGGGCGCCGCCGAGGGCGACCGGCACCGTGGTCATCACCACCAGCGGCGTGGTGAGCGACTCGTAGAGGGCGGCGACGGTGAGGAAGACCAGAAGGAGCGAGAGGGAGAGCGCGAGCCGGAGTTGGCCGAAGGCCCGCCGCAGCTCCAGAGCCTGACCGCCGGGGGCGACCTGCTCGTCCGCCGCCCGCGCCACGCCGCGCAGCAGCGCCTCCGGATCACGGTTCCCAAAGCCTCCGTCGAAAGCCAGGCGCACCGCCGGCAGGCCGTCCTCCCGCTCGAGCACGGGCGGCCGCGCGCCGGCGTCGAACCGGGCCAGGGCGCCCAGGGGGAGGACCCCCGGCCCGTCCGCCCTCGAGGTCGCCAGGACCGGCAGCAGCGCCGGATCCTCCTGCTGCGTGGGGCGCACCACGATGTCGGGCTCGACGCCATCGATGCGGGCGCGGCCGGCGGTCTGCTCCGACAGGGCCGCGCGCACCTGCTGCTCCAGTTGGTCGCGATCCGCGCCGAGGGCGGCCAGGCGGGGCACGTCCCAGGAGAGCAGGAGGGCCGCGCGGTCGCGATCCCGCCGCAGGCCCGCCTCGCGCAGACCGGCGGCACCACGCAGGCGCTCCTCCACTCGGCGGGCGAGGGCCGTGGCCCGCTCCGGGGTGGCGGCCGAGGCCACCACCTCCAGGCGCCGGCCGGCCCGCTCGATCGACCGCAGGAAGGCGCTCGTCCGCGGCTCCACCCAGACCTCGACGTCGGGGAGGCGGGAGAGGGACGCGCGCAGCTTCTTCCGCGCCTGGACGGCGCTCGCCGGATCGGGGAAGCGGAGCTCGATCCGCCCCGTCTCCTCGGCGTCGCCGGCGAGATCCGACTCGGGCGCCTGCCAGGCGAGGCGGCCTGCGGGGGCACTGGCCAGGATGGCGGCGGTCCGCGCCTCGACGATCCCGCCCAGCCGCCGCGCCGCCTCGGGCGAGAGGTCGGAGGGGAGCCGGTAGCGCACTACGAGGTCGCGCGTCTCGGCGTCCGGCACCAGCTCGCGGGGGAGGACGGCCAGGGCGAGCAGCGCCACCGCCGTGGCCGCGGCCGCCGCCAGCACCGGCAACGCCGGCCGGGCGAGGGCGCCGTCGAGCAGACGCAGGTAGGCCACGCGGCCGGGGGTTCGCCCCCGCGCGCCGCCGGCCCGCCGGTCGCGGGCGAGCACCGGCGTCACGGTCAGCGAGAAGAGGAGCGAGGCGGCGAGCGAGGCGACGATGGCGAACGCCTGGGCGCCGAAGAAGGCGCGCGCGAGCCCCTGGAGATAGACCAGCGGCAGGAAGACCACGGCGGTGGCGAGGAACCCCGCCACCACCGGCAGGGCGATCTGCTTCGTGCCCGCCACCTCGGGCGCCACCTCGGGATCAGACTCGCCGCTGGCGCGGGCGGTCGCGATCGACTCCAGCACCACGACCGAGCTGTCCACCAGCATGCCGGCGGCCAGCGCAAGGCCGGCGAGCGAGACCACGTCCAGCGGCACGCCGCAGAGGTGGAAGGCGGAGAATGTGGCGAGCATCGAGGCGGGCACCGCCACCGCCAGAGCCAGCGTCGGGCGCCAGCTCCCGAGCAGCAGCCGCAGCACGGCGACGCCGAGGGCGAGGCCGATCAGTGCCGCCAGCCCCATCGTCCGCAGGGCCGCGACCACCTCGGCGCTGCGGTCCGCTACTACCTGGACGCGCAGCCCGGCGGCGGCCCGCTTGCCCAGCTCCGCCGTCCGCTCGCGCACCCGGGCGGCGAGGGCGACCGCGTTCGCCTCCGGGGCGCGAAAGACGCGCACCAGGGTCCCCTCGCGGCCGGCGAGGCGGAAGAAGCTGCCGTCGCGCACCTCCTCGAACGACACGCCGGCCACGTCGCCCAGCACGCTCTCACCCCTAGGACCCTGGAGGCGCAGGGCGCGCAGGGCGTCGAGCGAGGAGGCATCCTCCCGCACCAGCAGGGGACGCACCGCCGCGCCGGCCCGCGCCCGGCCGGCGGCCACGGCGGTGCCGACCGGCCTGAGGCGCGCCACCAGGTCCGCGGGGGTGAGCCCGCGGGCGGCGAGGGCCGCGGCGCGCGGGCGGACGACCGGATGGAGCGGCGCCAAGCCCAGCGTCTCGATCCTCCCCGCACCGTCGAGCCGGGCGAGCTCCGGCACCAGCACCTCGCGAGTGAAGGCGGTGCGCGCGGCGCCCGAGCTACCGTCGAACACGGCGACCTCGACGATCGGCTCGGCATCGCCGGCCACCAGCTCGACGGCCAGCGCGACCCCCGGCGCCTCCAGCCCGGCGAGCCGGCGCTCGGCCTCGATCCGCAGCCGGTCGGGGTCGGTCTGCCACTCGCTCTCGACGCGCACGCGGGCGAAGCCGTCCCCCGTCGAGCTACGGACCGCGGTCACTCCGGAGACGGCGGTGAGCCGCTGCTCCAGCGGCCGGGTGACCCGCTCCAGCAGCTCCTCGCGGGCGCTCCCCGGGGCCGTGGCGGTGATCTCCAGGGCAGGGCGCTCCAGCGCCGGCAGCAGCGAGACGGGGAGGCGCAGCAGCGAGAAGACCCCGAGCACGACGACCGTCAGGGCGCCGAGCAGCGTCGAGACCGGCCGCTCGATGGCGCGGCGGATCATCTGGCCCCTCCAGGTTTATCCACGGGCTCCTCGACCGCCTCCACCCGGACGCCGTCCGAGAGCAGGGCGGCCCCGCTCACCACCACCTTGTCGCCGGCCGCGAGGCCGGAGACCACCTCGATCCGCCCCTCCCCCCGCGCGCCGGTGACCACCACCCGCCGCCGCGCCGCTCCCCCCTCGACCACGAACAGGGCGCTCCCCCCTTCGGAGACGACGAGCGCCTCCTCGGGCACGGTCAGCGCGTCCGGCCGCGGGTCGAGCTCCACGTGCACCTCGACCCCCTCGCCCGAGGCCGGCAGGCCGGCGCCCGCGGTCGCCTCCGCCACCACCGGCGCGGTGCCCCCCGCCTCCAGCTCGGGGGAAATTTCGCGGAGCACCCCGCGCCCGGCCGCTCCGGGGGTGCCCGGGAGGACGAAGCGTACCCCGAGCCCAGGGTGGAGGCGGGCGCGGTCCCCCGCCGCCGCCCGCGCCTCGACCCGCGGCGGCCCGCCGGCGGCGACGCGGGCGAGCACCGTGCCGGACTGCGCCTCCGCCTCGGGGGGCAACTGCCGCTGCACCAGGAGCCATCCCGAGACCGGCGAGCGCAGATCGAGGGTCCCATGCTTCTGCCGGGCCGCCGTCAGGCGCTGGCTGGCGAGGTCGGCCTCCGCCTTGTAGGAGGCGAGCTGCGCCGCCGAGACGACGCCGAGGTCGAAGGCCCGCTGGTAGCGCGCGAGGTCCGAGCTCGCTACCGCCAGGCGCAGCTTGGCCTCGGAGAGCCCCGACTCGGTGTCGGTGTTGACCAGCCGCGCGAGCACCTCGCCCGCCCGCACCGCTACGCCGGAGGAGAGGCCGGCGCGGAACCGGTCGGGGTAGCGCAGCCGTCCGGAGGAGGGGAGGATCACCTCCGCCTCCTGGGCCGGGCGCACCACGCCGAGCAGCACGAGGGTCGGCTGGAACGGCGCCCGCGCCACCTTCTCCAGCTTCACCGGCAGGGGGGGCGGTTCCTCGGGGGGCTCCGCAACCGGACGGCAGGCGGTGAGCAGGAGCAGGGCCAGTAGCGATCGGGAGAGCTTCATAGATCCTCCATCAGGAGAGCATCCGTTCCGGCCGGCGCAGGCGGCGGCGGGCGTAGAGGTAGAAGAGGGCCGCTCCGGCGGCGAGGACGGCCAGGTTGCCCAGCCAGGCGAGCGACTCGTCGGCCCCGGGCAGGAGCGGTCCGTAGACCGCTCCGAAGCGCGGTGGGATGGGGCTGGAGAAGAACCAGGGGCTCGAGCCGCCGATGGTGACCGCCGAGGCGAGCCAGACCGCGCCCGAGGTGCGCAGGCGGACCGCCCAGAACAGCGACACGGCGCCCAGGAAGAGGCTGATCACCGCGATCTGGACCAGCGGCGCGATCAGCGGAAAACGGGGCTCGGTCAAGAACCAGCCGAGGATCATCACCGCCATCCCCTGCGCCGCAATCACCGCGCAGACGGCCCCGGCCCGCCGCACGAAGTAGGCCTCGGCGGCCGGCGCCGAGAGCGCGAGGTCGAGGCAGCCGGCCCGGCGCTCGAGATCCACCATCCCGGCGAGGGCGGGCAGGGCGAGGATCAGCGACGGCAGGAGAAAGGCGTAGCGGTAGAGATCCCTCGCATCCCCGTCGGATTTGAGGAGCATGGCCATCACCAGCCAGCCGACCACCACCACGTCGATTACCACGAAGAGGAGGAGACGGCGGCCGAGGAGGAGCCCGAGGGAGAGGCGGAACGAGCGCAGGAGGTCTCTCATTTTTCCTCCTGGAAGAACACCCGGTCCCCCGGCGCGCCGTTGGGCACCAGGCGGTGGCACTGCTTGTCGGGATCGAGCAACACCGCCTGCGGCCGGCGCCTGGTGCGCAGCTCGAAGAGGCCATCCTTCCCCGGCTCGGCGCTCACCAGGGCAGGCACCGGGCCGAGGTCGGTCGTCAGCTCGACCTTGCAGAGCGCCTCCGCGTCCCCCCGGTTGTGCATCCTGCCGGTGACCCGCCAGCCGTCCGCCCCCTGATGGAACTCGACCCCTTCGATCACCGGCTGCGCGAGCTTCCCCTCCACGAAGTTGTCGCGCAGGAAGCGGGGGAGGTCCGGACCGCCGTGGCGCTCGAGGACCTCGAACAGCTCCTGGCGGGTACAGGGTCGCTGGTCCTGCTTGCGGGAGAGCAGCTCCGCGAGGGCCTGCTGCAGCGCCTCTTCGCCCATCCGGTGGCGCAGGCCCACGAGCAGCGCCGGGAAGCGGCTTCGCCAGTAGAGCGGGCTGTTGGGCTCCGTCGGCGGCGGCACGCTCAGGAGGCCCCCCTCGCCCGGCCGCAGGCCTGCCACCGCGGCGCCGTTCTCCGGACCGAGGCCGAGCCGCTGCAGCGCGAGATCCCGGAAGAGGTGGTGGAAGAGCAGCGAGTCCGCCTGCGCGAACGGGCGCTGGCGCGCGAGGCGGGAGGCCACCAGCTCGGCCACGAACCCCTCCGGCTTCAGGACCTCCCGGGTCTGGGTGAGGTCCCATTCGCTGAGCAGCACGAGATTGCCCAGCACCGACAGCGGCGCCTCGTTGTTGTCGCGCCAGCGGGCGGACCAGGCGACGGTGACCGGGTCGGGATCGAAGATCCGGTCACCGGACCATTCGAGCACCACGATCCGCTGCAGGCCGGCCAGCCCGGGCCAGGCCTCCTCGAGCTGGCGCGTGCCGTTCTGGAGGAACGCCAGGTGCAGCTCGCCGAGTTTGGCGTGGGCGGGGTAGACGGCGACCGTCGTGCCGCTCCGCGGGGCGGGCAGGGTGCGGTAGCTGGAGCCGCCCAGCACGGCGAGATCGGCGAGCGGGAGCCGGCAATTGCTCGCCAGGCGCCCCGAGCGGGCGACGCTGCCGCAAGAGTCAGCCAGGAAGAGGCCCGGCGGGATCGCGAGCGCCAGGGTGACGTCCGCCTGCGGGGTATACGACTCTTCCACGACCTGCTGATCTTCATCCAGCTTCCAGGGCTGGTAGCGGGGGATGGGCGAGAGGTCGGAGGCGGCGAGCCGGATCCGGCGCGGCGAGATCGCCGGCGCCCGGTAGCTGTTCGAGAGGTCCAGAAGCTCGCGGGCGAACCGGGGGTGCAGGTGGATGCCGAAGCGCTTGTGGAAGCTCGGGTACTCGAAAGTCTGGGGGGCGATCATCGGCGTCCCCGGCTCGCCGGCGAGGCGGAAGCGGAGCTCGCGGCGGCCGCCCGGGGGGATCGGCGGCGTGAGCTCCACGGCGAGACGGTCCCAGGAGCGCGAGAGCGTCAGCTCCCCTTCCCCGGCGCGGGCCTCGGCGATCTCGAGCAGCGGATCCAGCTCGAAGGCGAGGTGCGCCCGCGGCGACGTTCCCAGGTTGCGCAGCTCGGCGGTCACCGCGAGCGTCACGCGCCGGCCCGGGCCGATCGTCCCCTCCACCCGCCAGCGGCCGGGCACCACGTCGGCCGAGGTGGGGGCGGGACCCTGCGAGTGCTCGGCGGCGAAGCGCATCCGGCCGAGCGCCTCGTAGTGGCGCACCCGGCCGATGAGGAAGGCCAAGGCGCCGGCGGCGAGCAGGAGCGCCATCGCCATCGCCAGGAGGTCCGCCCGGGCCGGCGCCGGATCGGGGGCGTAGCGCTCCCGCAGCCGCGCCAGGGTGAGGAGGAACGTCCGCAATGGGTGTGCGGGGGGAATCCGTTGCGGGCGCACGTCCGGCCGGGTGCGGCGCAGGTAGCGCACGGCAAGGCCCAGCACAGCGGCGGCCAGCGCCACCGGCACCGCCGCCCGGGTCAGGTACTGCTCGCAGGCGACCCCGGCGTCATAGGGGATCTCGCTCACCGGCAGCGGGAACGAGTGCGACCACGCGTTGGGGTTGGAGATCCCGAGGATCCGGCCGAGCGACCGCTCCAGGCGCGGCAGCGCGAGCCATTCCATGGGGCTGGCCAGGCGGATGCCGAACCGGCCGAGCAGGACGTTCATCAGCGCCGGGACGAGCAGGAGCGCGAAGCCGCCGAGCAGGAAAGCGTTGAGCGCGCCGCCGGCAATCGTGCCGACGCCGACCGCCAGGCCTGAGAAGGTCAGGGCGACGGGGGCGACGTGCATCAGCCAGGGCCCCAGGAAGGGGCCGGGGGGCACCGCGCCGGGGCCGTTGGCCACTCCCGCCAGGATCGCCGCCACGGCGAGGGGGACCGCCGACAGCGGCAGCAGGAGCGTCTGCAGGGCGAGGCAGCGGCGCAGCAGGTAGCCGGCGCTCGACATCCCGGCCAGGGAGACGGTCGACCACGCCCCCTCGTCCTGCTCGCGGGTGATGGCGTCGAGAGAGATCAGGAAGGCGAGCACGGCGGCCAGCACCGGCAGGACCTCCAGCGTTTCGGCGGCGTAGGTGGCGGCGCCGACCGCCGCGCCCCCCGGGTCGCGGCGCAGCCAGATCACCAGCGCGGGAGCCGAGCCCGCGGCGGCGTAGACCGCGGCGAGCACCCGGAAGCGGAGCGACCTCCACTGCGTGCGCAGCTCGTGCGCGGCGAAGGCGGCGGCGAGCTTCACGCCGCGTCCTCCGCGGGCTTTGAGGGGGGCTCGATCCCCTGGAGGGCGAGGAAGGCGGCGTAGGACTCCTCCAGCGTCGGCCGCCGGGGCGCCGCTCCCGGCACCGGCGTCTCGCTGTAGACCACCCGCTCGATCCCCCCCTGGCGGTCGGTCCGCTGGGTGACTTCCACGGCTCCGGCCGGCAGCGGCTCACCCCCCGGCATCTGCCAGAGCCGCCCCGCGGCCCGGCGCAGCAGCTCCGTCGGCGCGCCGTCGAAGAGGAGCCGGCCCCCCGCGATCACCCCCAGCCGCGGGCAGGTCGCCTCGACGTCCTCCACGATGTGGGTGGAGAGCAGTACGGTCTTGCTCGCGGCGACATCGGTGATCAGGTTGCGGAAGCGGATCCGCTCTTCCGGGTCGAGGCCGGCCGTGGGTTCGTCGACCACCACCAGCCGGGGGGAGTGGAGGAGCGCCTGGGCGATCCCCAGTCGCCGCTGCATGCCCCCCGAGTACTCGCCCGCCCGCCGGTCCGCCGCCCGCTCCAGGCTCACCGATTCCAGCAGCTCCGCCACCCGGCGGCGCAGCGCGGCGCGTCCGAGCGGCACCTCGCGCAGCCGGGCGCAGTGCAGCAGGTACTCGCGCCCGGTCAGATGTCCGATCGGATGGAAGTCCTGGGGGAGGAAGCCGATCCGCCGCCGGATCGTCGCCCGCGCCCGCGCCGACGCCGCGTCCAGCCCGTCATAGACCCGCCGCCCCGATGTCGGCTCGAGCGCCAGCACCAGGATCGAGAGGAACGTCGTCTTGCCCGCCCCATTGTGGCCGAGCAGGCCGAACATCCCCTCGTCCAGCCGCAGCGAGATCCCCTTCAGGGCCTGCAGGCCGTCCGCGTAGGTCTTGGTGATCTCCTCGATCTCGATCATCGGAGCAAGGCTCTCCCCTTGGGATGCTCGGCCGCATTCCGCGTTTCAGAACTCCCGATTGAGTCTACGGATAGTGTATTGCAAGTGTCACACAGTTGGCGAGGGGAAGTGAGAAATGTCTTTGTGCCCGCTGGAGCGTCCTGCCCCTTCGAGGCCTCACCCTCGGTCCCTCTCCCAGGGGGAGAGGGAGGGCCCGGGATCCTGAGGAAGAGAACTCCGGCAGGTGTCTTTCTCCCCTCTCCCCCTGGGAGAGGGGCCGGGGGTGAGGCCTCGAAGGGCAGGACGCTTCAACCCGCAAAGACGCCTGTCCGCAGGAAACGCCCCCCTCCCGGGTTTCACCCTCACAATGCAGCCGATGACACACCCGCAAAGGAGCCGTCCATGAAACCCACTCTTCCCGCCGTCCTGATCGCCGCTTCCGTGGCCGTCTGCGCGGTTTGGGCCGGCGTGGCCCATGGCGAGCCGGAGAAGCCGCTCGCCGTCCATATGCCCTGGAAGCAGGCCGGGCTGAGCGAGAAGCAGGCGGCGGCCCATCTGCTGAACCGCTTCGCCTTCGGCCCCCGTCCCGGCGAGGTGGAGGCCGTGGTCAAGCTGGGGCTCGACCGCTGGCTGGAGCGCCAGCTTGGGGCCGCTCTCCCCGACGGCAGGGTCCAGGAGGACCTGCGCGCCCTGCCGGCCCTCGGCATGTCCACCGCCGAGATCTTCAAGACCTATCCGCCGGTGGGCCTCGTCCTGATCCAGGCCAAGGAGGCCGGAGTCATCCCCGACGACGTCAAGAAGGGGGATCTCAAGAAGAAGGAGAACGAGGATCAGCGCTCCGCGCTCAAGGAGAAGGTGATCGCCTTCGCCGCCACGAAGGGGTATCGCCCCCAGAAGGAGCTGCTCGGCCAGCTCATGACCCAGAAGCTGGTGCGCGCCGTGGAGTCCGAGAACCAGCTCGAAGAGGTGATGACCGACTTCTGGTACAACCACTTCAACGTCTCGCGGACCGACAACAAGGCGCGCCCCTTCCTGCTCTCCTACGAGCGGGACGCCATCCGCCCGCACGCCTTGGGGAATTTTCGCGATCTTCTGGAGGCCACGGCCAAGAGCCCGGCGATGCTGGTCTATCTCGACAACGCCCAGTCCACGGCGGCGGAGGACGAGCCGACGACGATGGCGGACGGAATGGGCCTCAGGCCGCGGGCTCGCTTCGGCGCGCGCCGGGCTCTCGCCCGGCCCATGCCCGGGGCCGACGCCAGCGCCGATCCCATGAAGCGCGTCAAGCCGCGGGGCGTCAACGAGAACTACGCCCGCGAGCTGATGGAGCTCCACACTCTCGGCGTTGATGGCGGCTACTCCCAGCAGGACGTCGGCGAGGTGGCCCGCGCCTTTACCGGCTGGACGATCCTGCCGGTGCGGGCTAAGGCGCGCGAGGCGGCCGAGACTCGGCTCGCCCGCGCCGAGCGGTCCGGCGGCCTCGGCTTCCACCAGGAGGGGGACTTCCTCTTCCGCGCCGACCGGCACGACGCGGCCGCCAAGACCATCCTCGGCACTCACCTCCCGGCAGGCCGGGGGATCGAGGATGGCGAGGCCGTGCTCGATCTGCTCGCCGCCCACCGCGCTACCGCCCGGCACATCGCCGAAAAAATCGCCATTCGCTTCGTCTCCGATCACCCGCCGCGGGCGCTGGTGGACCGGCTGACCGAGGTCTACCTGAAGACCGGGGGCGACGTCCGCCGGCTGGTGGCCGCCATCGCCGAGTCCCCCGAGTTCTGGAGCCGCGACGCCGTGGGCGCCAAGATCAAATCCCCCTTCGAGCTCGCCGCCTCGGCGCTGCGGGCCACCGGCGGCGAGGTCGGCGATCCGCGTGAGCTCCTCAAGTGGATCAACCGCATGGGGCAGCCGCTCTACGCCTACCAGGCGCCGACCGGCTTTCCCGACCGCGCCGAGGCGTGGGTGAACACGGGCTCGCTGCTCAACCGGATGAACTTCGGCCTCCAGCTCGCCGCCAACCGCGTCAAGGGGGCGAGCCTCGATCTGCCTGCCCTCAACAAGGGGCGCGAGCCCGCATCCCGCGAGGAGGGCCTGCGCACCTACGCGGCCCTCCTGATGCCCGGCCGTGATCTCACGGCCACCCTGAAGCTCCTCACCCCCATGGTCGCCGATCCCAACCTCGCGAAGCGGGTGGATCAGGCCGCGCCCAAGGACACCGGCAAGACCGCGAAGAAGGGGGACCCCGATGAAGACCTCCTCGACGCCAGCCCGGAGATGGCGACGCGGATGCCCCAGACCATCAAGGTCCGCGGACGCTTGGGCGATACGCCCAAGGAGCCGGTCGATCGCCATGCGCCCACGCCGCTGGAGCAGGTGGTGGGGGTGATCCTGGGGTCGCCGGAGTTTCAGCGGCGTTAGCAACTCCATTGAGAAGATAGGAAGCACACCATGTTGACCCGCAGATTCTTCCTCAAATCCGGGGGCATCGCCCTCTTCACCCTGGGCGTGGGCGGCGGGCCGGGATTCCTCGCCCGCGCGGCCATGGCCGCTCAGGGTTCCGGTTCGACCTCGTCGCGCCGGCGCAAGGTTCTGGTCACCATCTTCCAGCGCGGCGCCATGGACGGCCTCGCCGCCGTGCCGCCGATCGACGGCGCCGTCCTGAAGACCCTCCGCCCCCGTCTCGCGATGAGCGGCGCCCGCGCCGAGGGGGACCGGGCGCTGATCGACCTTGGCACGGGCTTCGGCCTCCATCCGGCGTTCGAGCCGCTGCTGCCGCTCTGGAAGGAGAAGCGGCTCGGCATCGTCCACGCCGTCGGCTCGCCCGATCCGACGCGCTCGCACTTCGACGCCCAGGACTTCATGGAGACCGGCACCCCCGGCCGCAAGGGGACGCCGGACGGCTGGCTCAACCGCGCCATGGGGCTCCTCGGCCATGAGGGCTCCCCCTTCCGGGCGGTCGCGATGACGCCGTCCCTGCCGCGCTCGCTCTACGGCGATGAGCCGGCGATCGCCGTCACCAACCTGGCCGATTTCAAGGTCCAGCTCCCGGGCGCGGACCGCACGGCCGCCGTCGCGGGCCACGGCTTCGAGACGCTCTACGAGCAGACCTCCCCAGGGCTGCTGCGGGACACCGGCGGCGAGACCTTCCGGGCGGTCCACATGCTCTCTGCGGCCGAGATCCAGCGCTACAAGCCGGCGGACGGGGCCGACTACCCTCAGACGCCGCTCGGCAACGCCTTGCGGCAGATCGCCCTCCTGGTCAAGTCCGACGTTGGGCTGGAGATCGCCTTCGCCGAGTCCGCCGGCTGGGACACCCACGTCCAGCAAGCCCCGTCCTTCAGCCGGCAGGCGCTGGACCTCGCGCGGTCGATCCAGGCCTTCTGGACCGATCTCGGCGCCTATCAGGACCGGGTGGTGCTGACCACGATGACCGAGTTCGGCCGCACCGTCCGCGAGAACGGCTCGGGCGGCACGGACCACGGCCACGGCTCCTGCCTGTTCGTGGTCGGCAACGCCGTCGACGGTGGCGAGGTCCACGGTTCCTTCCCCGGACTCGCGGAAGGCGCCCTCCATGAGGGTCGTGACCTGCCGGTGACCACCGACTTCCGCTCCGTCTTCTGCGAGCTGGCCGGCAAGCACCTGGGGGTCAAGGACGACGCGAAGCTCTTTCCGGATTGGACGGGGAAGCGGATCCCGCTGCTGAAGGTCTGAACGGCCGGATCGCGGGAGTCCATCCCCGCGAAATCTGTTTGGGTCCCTGGGAAATCTGTTTAGGTCCCCGGGAGCTCTGATCGGGCCCTCGCCAATTTTGGTTGCGCCCCCGGGGGAATTCGATCGAGCCCCGGGGAATTCCAAGGGTGCCCCGCGGGGATTCAATGGCCCCTGGCGGGGGGCGTACGAAATTTCGCCAGGGGCGGCCGGGCCCCGCGGGGGCGCAACCAAATTACGCGGGGGCCTGACGAGAATTCGTGGGGGGCCATCCGCGCCCCGCGGGGGCGCATCAGAATTCGCGGGGGCGCAACCAAAACTCGTGGGGGCGCAACCCAAATAGGCGGGGATTCAACCAGAATTTGCGAGGGGGCGAGGAGATTTTCCGCCCTTCCTCATGAATTCCCCGAGGAATCCCAGGACTCGCCGCTCGTACTCCTTCCCGGCGAACCAAAGGAGATCCACGTGCGCCGCGCCCGGTACCAGCCACAGCCGTTTGGGCTCCGCCGCCCGCGCGAAGAGTGCCCGGGTCTCGTCCGCCGTCGTGTGCTCGTCCCGCGTTCCCGAGAGGATGAACACCGGGCATTGAACCTTCCCGATTCGGTCGATGGGCCGGAGGGCAGCGGGGGAGATTCCCAGCCGCGGCTGAAGCTGAGCCAGCAGCAGGGGAGCGAGCGGCGGGCCGAGGGGGCCGAAGCGGATCCGCAGCCGGTTGGCGGTCCCCTCTTCAATCGTCGGATAGACCGATTCCAGGACCATTGCCCGTAGCGGCAGGGGAGGGTCCGCCAGGATCGCCGCGGCACCACCGAGCGAGGTCCCCACCGCCACCACGGGCTGGCCGGGGAACTCGCGGTGGACCCGGTCGAGCGCCGCCCGCGCGTCCCGGCTCTCCAGAGAGCCGAAGGTGATGTGCTCCCCGGGGCTCTCGCCATGCGCCTGGAAGTCGAAGAGCAGGACGGAGTAGCCGTTGGCGCGGAACAGCCGCGCCCTCTCCACCATGCTCAGCCGGTTCGCGCGCACGCCGTGCATCAGGATCACCACCCCGCGGGAGCCCGGAACCCGGCAGAGCCACCCGCGCAGCCGGCTCTCGGAAGAGCTCGGGATCTCGATCGCCTCCGCCTGGAGGTCCGGAGGCGGAGGCCCGATCACGGCCGGCATGGGCGCGGCGAGGGCATGGCCGACGTAGAGGAGGAGACCGGTCCCCACGAGGCCGGCCAGAAGGATCAGCGCGAGCAGCCTGCGCTTGCGGCGCATCAGGCTTGGGTGAGGCCTAGAAGGGCAGGCTGCCCCAGAGGCCACCGCACTATTGCTTGTCCCACTACTTCTTCCCCGCCGTGTAATAAACCGTCAGCACCGCGCGCCGCTCGCGCTCGGCGGGGCCGCTTTCGAAGGGGGCGAGGATGATCGTCCCCTGCAGGTTGCGGATGAGGACGGGGTCGATCGGCCAGCGGCCCGTGTTGTTCGGGCAACCCTGGCCGGTGGCGCAGTCGAGATAGTCGTTACCGTCCTGGACCTCGTAGCGGTAGGCGGTGTAGCGCGTGCCGGCCGGCAGGGTGATCCGCAGCACGTTGCAACCCGCCGGCAGGCCGGAGGGCACCTCGCCCCCCTTCAACCGCGCGGCGATGTCCCCGCAGCCGGGACCGCCGCCGGGGAGGATCACCCGCTCGGTGGATACGGCTGTCTCGCCCGGCTGGCACTCGACGCAGGAACGGTCCTTGGCGGTCCGCACCCGGACGGCGTCGACCGCTGGCGCGGCGGGCGGCGGGGCCGGTGCCGGAGTTGGAACCGTGGAGGGGGCGGCGGGCGCCGGAGGCTGCGGCGCGGGCGTCACCGGCCGGGGCGGCTCCGGGGCCGGCTGGACCTGGGGCCGTGGAGCGGGTTGGGCCGGAGGGGCCACGGGCTCTGGACGGCTGGGCTCCGGACGGGCGGGAGGCGCTTCCACCGGTGCCGGGGCGGGAGCTCGCTTTAACGTAGGAGCTGGCGCCGGAGCCGGCGGGGGAGCCGAGGCCCGCGCCGTCGGCGCCGTCGGGCTCCCGCGCGAGATCTTGACCCGCATCAGGCTCGTCCCGCCTCCGGGAACCCGGAACTGGGTGGCGTCCACCAACTCGGGTTTCCCCTTGCGGACGTTGATCTCCGCCATGTAGGTCATGAACCCGTCGTGGCTGACCTCCACATGCCAAGCGCCCTCGGCGAGGCCGCCCACGTTGGCGCGCCCCCGCGAGTCGGTGCCCACGGCCGGCGGCCCGTCCTTGGGATTGAGCGCGGTGTACACCAGCAGGACCTGGGCGCCGGCGAGGTTGTGCCCCTTCTGATCCTCGGCCTGGACCTCCACGGCCCCGGGTCCGCTCCAGAGCTGGGCCTGGGCCGCAGGCGTGGCCAGCAGCAGGAGAAGCGCGAGCTTGCGTACGTTGAACCGCATCTGGCCCCCTTTCCGCCGGGTCGCCCGGCAACGACACACTGAAAGACCATGCAATTCTACGCCCGCAAGGCGGGTGAAACCTTCCCCAATTTCTTCCGTACCTTCCTCTTGACGAGCAACGACCTGGGTAGTACTATCCTGGTAGTTGATGCGGAGGAAGCAATCATGGAAGCAGCAGAAACATCACACCACCTCGGAGATCTGCAGCTCGCGATCATGCGGATCCTGTGGCAGCGCGAGGAGGCAACGGTGGCCGAGGTCCACGAGGCGCTCGAGGCGGAGCGTGGGCTCGCCCTGACCACCATCGCCACCATGCTGACCAAGATGGAGAAGAAGGGCGTGGTGGATCACCGCGCCGAAGGCCGCCGGTTTATTTATCGCCCCCTGGTGAGCGAAGATCAGGTCCGCCGCTCGATGGTGACCGACCTGACGTCACAGCTCTTTCTGGGGGACGTTACCGCCCTGGTCAATCACCTGTTGTCGGAGCATGAGATCGATGCGCGGGAGCTCGCCCAGCTCCGGGAGCTGATCGCGTCCCGTGGACGCGAGGAGGAACGCTGATGTTTGCCCATCTGGCGAATAACGTCATTGCCTGGATGCTGACCTATCTGCTGCACAGCACCCTGCTGCTGGGCCTCGCCTGGCTGGTCTCGAAGCCGCTCTCCCGGTGGTCCGTGGCGGCGGAGGAGACGGTCTGGAAGCTCGCCCTGGTGGGAGCGCTCTGCACCGCGTCGCTCCAACTCGCTGCCGGCTGGCAGCCGCTCGCCGGCCAGTGGAAGCTGGCGGACCTCGGTGGCGTGGCCGCGACCGCGAGCCTCGACACTACAACGAATATAAATGTCGGGGAGGGGCTCGTCCCCTTCCGGGTGGGGGGAATCCCCGCCCCTACTTTGAAATCCCATGCAGTGCGCGCAAGAGTTGAAGGTCTGTCGTCCCCCACGGTCGTTCCGGCTTCGGTCCGGACGCTCCCCTCGGCTGCCGCCCTGATCCTGGGTGTCTGGGCCTTGGGCGCACTCGTCCTGCTCGCCGCGTTCGGGCGCTCGTTCCTGCGCCTCGGAAAGCGGCTCCGGAGCCGCCCGCGCATCGTAGGGGGGATGATCCACGCGCAGCTCCGCGAGCTGGCCGCCGAGGCCGGGCTCGGCGGCGCCGTCCGCCTCTCCTGTTCGTCGCGGGTGCCGGTGCCGGTGGCGCTCGGCATTCGCCGGCCCGAGATCTGCGTGCCGCCGCGGGCCCTCGCCGGCCTCACCGACGAGCAGCAGGAGGGGATGCTCGCCCACGAGCTCGCCCACCTGGCGCGGCGCGATCCGTTCTGGCTCGTGCTCCGGCAGGTGATTGCCTGCGTCCTCTTCTTCCAGCCGCTCAACTGGGTGGCCCGGCGCCGCCTGCGGGAGATCTCGGAGATGCTGAGCGACGAGTGGGCAGTGGCGCGCACCGGCCGTCCGCTCTCGCTCGCCGGCTGCCTCGCCGAGGTCGCCGGCTGGTCGGTGGGGACTCCGGCGCTACCGGTGCCCGGCATGGCGGACCGGCCGTCCAGCCTCGGGCGGCGCATCCGCCGCCTGCTCGACGAGACCCGCTCGCCGGAGAACCCGGCGCGCCGGGCTTGGCTCGCCGCCGCCATGGGCGTTCTGGTGATCGCGGTTGCCGCCGCGGCCCCCGCGGTCTCCGCCGCTCGTCCGGAGCCGCCGGCCGCCAAGCTGCCGGCCGCCCATGCCGCGACCGGGACCGCCGACGCGGCCGACGCGATCGATGTCAACGACGCCACCGACTCGCCCACGCGCCTCGCGGCGGCCGAAGTGGAGCGGCGGCACGAGGTTCGTCATCGCGATCACGAGGAGGCCACGGCGGACGACGATGACGATGAAAGCTACGACACTGAAGAGCCCCGTTTCGACTTCGAATTCGATTTCGACAACTCCGAGCCGGAAGATCTCGACGAGATGGTGGACGGATCGCTCCAGGCGGCCCTTTCCGGGCTGGACGGCCAGCTCGAGGCCCTCGCCGAGAACCATCAGTTGACCGGGGAGGAGCAGGAGAAGCTGTCCCGGGACATGGAGCGGAGAGGCCGCGAGATCGAGCGCAACCTCAAGCCCCGCCTGGAACAGCTCTCCCGCGAGCTCGCCGAGAAGTCGGCCCATCTCCAGGCTCTCAGCCCCGAGATGCAGCGGCTCACCGAGGAGATGGGCCGGCTCGGCAAGCAGATGGGCCCCTCCCGGGAGGAGATGGCTCGGCTCCACGCCCAGATCGACGAGCAGGTAAAGGCGATGCGCCATGACCATGAGGGGAAGCTGACGGCGGAGGAGCGCGAGCAAATCCGGCGCCAGGCCCGGGAAATGGCCGAGAAGATGAAGCCCACCGAGGAGCAGCGCCGGGAGATGGCGCGGCTCCGCGCCGAGATGAAGCGGGAGAGCTCCCGGATGGGCGAGCAGTTCCGGGTCGAGAACCGGGACGAGATCGAGAAGATCCAGCGCGAGGTCCGCGAGGAGGTCGAGCGCGAGATGCGGGGGGTGCGGGAAGAGCTGCGCCGCACCCTGGGAGAGCGCAAGGCGATCGAGCGCCAGGAGCGGAAAGACCGGAAGGACCACGACCGGCGGGACCACGACCGCCGGCACGCCAAGCCGGACCACGACCACGACGGAGATGACGACGACGATTCCTCCGGCCGCTGATCCAGACTCATCGGATCAGGTCGTAGGGGGGCGGGGAAAACCCCGCCCCTTACTTTTGTCTGACGCTCTTGAGCAGGGCCACGAAGGCATCGCGCTGGGGGCCGAGGGTCGAGTCCGGCCCCTGGGCCTTAAAGAACCAGGGACCGCCCGGTCCCTCGACCACCGCCCCAAAGAGCCGCGCGTCTGGGACCGGCGTGCTCGGCCCCATTCCCATCCCGCTGGGCTTCAGGGTTCCCTTCACGTCGATCCAGGTCACCTTGTAGCCGTTGGTCTCGAAGGTCTCGGGCGTGGGCTTGGTCGCTCCCTCCATCTGGCCCACCCAGCGGTCGATGTTGGCGTCGACCGGGCCACCGCCGCCGGGACCGAAGAAGAAGACCGCCAGATCGGCAGGGCCTCCTGGTCCCTGAATCGTGGCCTGGGCCAGGCGCATGCCCGACGACGGAGGCTGGGACTGCCAGGCAGTCGGGAGATCGAAGTCGATCGACCCCGCCGCCCCGGCCGCCTGTTGCGAGTTGGGAGCCGGATCGATGAGGCCGGCATGGGGAGAGATCGAGCTGACTGCATCCCCACTCGTTGCCGGCGCGGCGGCGGCAGCGGCCTGCGGGGCGGTGGAGGTTTCGGCGACGGCGGGAGGAGCGGCCTCCCGGTTGCCGCAGGCGGCGAGGCCGAGGAGAAGCACAGGAAGAATCAGGATCGAGCGGTTCATGCCGGAAGCGTATCACCGCCCCAGAGGCGCTGGATGGGCTAGAATCCTTCCCACGGAAGCGCTCGGGGGCTGGTGCCTTCTGCGGTCTTCAAAACCGTTGTCCCGTGCCGGTTGCGGTACGGGGGGTGGGTTCGATTCCCATGCGCTTCCGCCAGTAGATTCAATAACTTACGACAGTTTTTCGACGCCAACTTCCTTCAGCTTCAGATTTCCTTCTTTCCCCGATTCTGCGCCCTCAGTGACACGGGAGTGACACAAGGAAGACCGCAGAAGGCACCAGCCCCCGAGCGCTTCCGGGAGGAGTTCTGCTTCTCTTTCTTCAGGCATAGCGGTCGAACCAAAGATACTGCTTCCCCGGAAGGTATCCGATCTTCTCTAGGAAGGGGATGACCGGACCGTCAAGCAAGGCGTACCCGCCCACGAAGGCCACTTCTCGGGGGATATGAGCCTTCAGCTCCTGATGCAGGGCCGTACCGATCCCCCTCCGCCTGTACTCCGGGAGAACGGCGAGAAACACGATCCGGGCTGAAGTCTCCTCCAGGGTGGCATACAGGAAGCCCAAGATGCGGCCCCGCCGCTCGGCAACCAGGGTCACTGTGTTCATGACCTCGAAGAGCCAGCGGTTGAACTCGGCCTTGTCCATGAAGACCCGCTGGTTGCTCGCCTGTAGCTCGGGAACGCAGAGCGCGAGTTGGAAAAGGCGATCCAGCTCTACCCGGAGGGCTCGCCGGACGTTGACCTTGAGGGGCTTCTCGTGCTCCTCCTCTTCTGAGATCGCGTACAGCTCTTTCCGGCGGCGAGACATCGTGTACAGAGCCTCATCGAAGTCCCGGACTCCGTTCTCCGCCAGCGAGGTGAGCCAAGCTGCTACGGAACGGAACCCAAGGTGCTCCGCCATGGTGGACCACCGGAGAGACTGCAAGATGTCGGCTCGTACCGAGTAAGCCGTTGGTCTTGAGCGTGGCATGGCTACTGGACTCCCCCGAGAGCCTCTTCAAGCTCGTCAGCGATACGGTTCAACTCCCCTGACTGCCGGGCTGCAAGTCGCGAGAGAGCCATCTCCGGTTCCGTGAGGGAAGCTTCCTCATGCTCCCTCCCCACAGCTCCCAAATAGCCTTCCAGATGGCGGAGATCGGCAACAGCGGCTCGTAGCTCGGTTGCTGTGACTCCCTCCAGCCAGTTTGGCCAATGGCGGTAGTACTCCAACACGAGTTCATGAAGGAGACGGCCAAAGATCCGTAGAGCGGCGTTGTAGGCAGGGTCGGTGATGTAGAGGAGGAATGTCTCGCGGAAAACGGGAAAGTCCTCCCAGACGGCGGGATCGATGATCGGAACTGCTGGCGGTTGATCCGGTTCCATCGGGGGGAAATTGGGCGGAATGGAAGGCGGAACGAGGGCAGGTGTACACTGCGATGCTAGCTCGGGCATTGGCTTGCTCCTTTGCTCGGGTTAGGCTCCGGCGGAGGGGCCAAATCCTCCGTCGGGGCTGTCTCTATATTTAGGGGGCGTCTCTGGTCTGGTCATTCTATGGCTGTTCCGCTTCCTACACCTCCTCCCTGTCTGAAATCCCTAACAGCGTATCAGGTGCCCGCCCGTGTGTCTACCTGTGTGTCTATAATTGGGGTATTACGCTAGAGTATCCTTTCCTCTATGACTAACGAGAAGAATGGGGCAGGAGGACGAAAGCCTGCGACCTCCCGTGGACTCATACGCGAGGTCTGTTACCTACCTCCTGAGGAAGCAGAGGCACTGGCTTCAAGGGCGGTAGAGAAGCGGGTAAGCAAGTCTGAGATGATTAGGCGGGCCTTACGTTCGTATCTCGGAATAGAGGACTAGCGCCACGGCACATTCGTTTTAGGCTGACAACAACAGAGGAGACAAAATGCGAAGACTATCAACCTTCATGTTAGTGGCTATTGGCTTAGTATCTTGCTCGGGGAAAGACTATACGGAAACAATGAGGTCTCAGGTCAAGAAAGCGCTTGGTTCCCAGTTCACCATAGAGAAGCAAGATGTAAAAGATTACCAGTGGCTTACCTATCCGACAGACAACTTCGGTATTGGGACCATGTATATACCTGAGACTCCAGGTGCGCAACCTAGTGCGACGAATTTTGAGTGTGATACGTGGGAATGCTTTGGCCTCATTGCCCCACAGGACCCACAGAGTCGTCTAGAACTGCAAGGGTATGCTGCGGTTGGAACTGGTGGAGCCATAAAGTTAACTCAACAGCAACAGAATGATCTAGCCTTCGGCCTTGTCTTGCCAAGTGTCGCCGAGACCATTGGCTTGTCTTCGGACTTCATGCACTCGAACGGATTCTCTGCGTCATTAGAAATCGGAAAAGCCCATATTCGCATCCTAAGAAAGGGAAGGATGAGGACCTTTTTGGACGGCTTGCCAGCAACTGATGAGAAGAAAAAGGCATTCACTGATGGTCGCTTAGTTATGGTGATATCGGATGTTGTCATTGATGGTCTAAATGTTACTATAGCTCCTAGCTCGAAAACGAGCGTGAGCGCCAAAGCAGAATTAGACAGTAAAGTCGGAGAGTACCTTGCAAAAGGCTCCAAGCTCCAGTTTTCTTTGACTAGATCCCAGAGTGGTAGCTATAATTTGGTCGCAGCAAGGCCAGTCATCGTAGCTGTTCTGCCAAAGGGGCAACCCGGCCCAGGAGTTCTTTCGGCTGATCAGGAAAATGAAGGCTGGGAAGATTGGAGGCTACGCAAGATTCAGTCAAATGATTTGAATTAGCAGGAAGCTCTATGGGGGGGGCATCATGAGAGTAAGAATTTGGACTATGGTAGTAGCATTTTTGCTTGGTGCTCTCCCACTATCCTCGCAGAGCAACGTAGGTTTTGTCTCAGGCGGTAAATTCGAGGCAGGAGGAGAGCCGCATGATCTCGCCTCTGCAGATTTTAACTGCGACACAATAGTTGACTTAGCTGCTGGTAATCATGGGTCTCAGGATATTTCGGTTGTCTTTGGCAATCGTTCGGAGGCATTCGGCCCCCCTACGACAATCCCTCTAGAGAGCGCCCCGCAAGCAATCTTTAGTGTTGATTTCAACAAAGATGGGGCTCCTGATCTTTTGGTATCGTATGGAGGGCCGGCTTTCTCAATATTATATGGCGACTGTCAGGGGCACTTCAGCAGACAGGATCAACAACTATCGGTAGCAGCAGAGCCCGCTGCTTACGGCGACTTCAACTCAGATGGCTTGTATGATTTTCTGGTAATTGTCTCTAAGGGAGGGTCGAAGCGCGTGCATGTCTTTATTTCGTCGGCCGGGGGAGGCGGCGATCTGGTGCATTCCTATATAGCGGGAAATCCAAAATCAGTTGTTGTGGCAGATTTTAATGAAGACGGTAGACCAGATTTCGCGGTCGCAGACTATTCTGCTTCTCCTCACAAAGGAGGTAATGTTTATGTTTATTTGGGCGTCGGCGATGGGAGTTTTGTGTCATCTGGAACATTCTCTGTGGGGGGCAATCCGTTTACAATAGAAGCTGGCGATTTGAATGGCGATTCTAGAGTAGACTTGGTTACGGCAAACAATATTTCTCAAAATGTGACGATTCTCCTGGGGGACGGTCGGGGAAACTTTCCATTCACGCAAACTTTAGGCACAGACTGGTTTCCGACGGGCGTTAGCATTGGAAAATTTGGGCGAGAGAGTCTCCCGGGCTTATTTGTTGTTTATCAGTACAGAACTGATGGAGATTTTTTTAAGAGGGTGTTATCCAGGCCTACGCTTATTTTTGACCCTGCTGCGTTAGATGACCTAACCCTTGTTGCGTTATTCAGCGCCTTGACCAATCTGAAGCATCCGGAAAACTGGAAGGAGGTGCCAGTCGAAGTAGGAACGCGGCTGAGTTCCTACATTGAGAATATGTACAACCTAAGCCAAGCAGATAACCCGGCAACTTTCGCTAAAGTTTTAGCTTCTTTGTCTGTCGTTAACAAGGTCGAAGAAGACCTGCCGCTATCTGTGAATCGCTTGCGTGTGCCAACGCTTCCAGCGCTGCCATTAAAGGGGCACAGTCGAAGGGAATGGGCGCAGTACATAAACCTTGACACTGGTCTGACGATGGTAGTTGAGAATAGTAAAGCCCTGACTCAGGAGAGTCCCCCCGCATTGGATAACGCACGTTCAGTTGATGCAGGCATATGGGTCATGGTGGGTTCTCAGGAGCTGCTGAGTCGACTAGCAGGGGATCTGCCCGAGTTCATTTTTACAGCTAGTGGCGAAGCTCTCTATTTTGGAGCTGGAGAGGAGTCCTCTGTTCTTAGCCTTCCAGCGATCTCGTCAGATGAATCAAATCCCACAAGCCAAGAAGTTGTACCTTCGCAAGTGACGGAAGCGGTCAGAAAAGTTGATCCAAAGGATGCAGGGTTCTACGTTGTGCTAGATTTCTTTGAGTCGGGACTTGGTACATGTTCGCATGGTAGAAAGGTACTAGAAGTAGCGCAGCAAGTGGTGCGCAGCTATGGCGGTGACCGACTAGTAAAGAACATCGTGCCCGTAGATCTTGATTTCTTCAAAGACAAAGTGGTGAGCAAGAAAGCTATCGAGTCATATATAAACAGAGAGTTCGGAGATAGTGTGAGAGCATACATGCTTTCGACCCTTGAGTCTCTTTTAAAGAGTTCGAGGCGAGAGAAATACCAGACGCCACTCTTATTTGTGCAAGCAATAATATCAAATTTCATCGACGACAAAATTAGCCCTGTGCGAGTGATGTCTTCATCATTCAAGACTAACATGGACGGTTTTAGAGTACTTCCTCGTAACTTTAGAGCAGATGGACAGGTGGTTATGCTTTCTGCCGTAGACAACGTTGAGAATAGCTTTGTCGAGACCATAAGTTCAATTGAGCCGTTGGCTTCATATTGGAGTATACGACGTGACTACGCAATAGGGCTCGTTGGCGGTTATAAAGCGAATGGAGTGCCGTTTGGGATGACTTCCGAGAGAGGTGATGGTGTGACCTTCGCTGGGCGAGGATCTGGTTGGGGAGGAGGCGGTAATACGTGTATTCAGCCTCGCGAGTTGGGGACCAGCTTTTCGACTCCTGAAGTGGGAGCTAAACTCTTCCTTGCGCAAGCTTTCTGGAAATCGAAAGGCTTGTCAATTACTGGAGTCGAAGCTAAGCGCCGAGCACTTCTCGCAAGTGATATCGAGCCACAATTATTAGGAAAATTTGCATCCGCCGGTAGAATTGCTATGGAGAGATTGCTTGTTGCCAATGGGACGTTTGTAGTGGAACCTGATGGCAAGGTCACAGAGCTTAATCTAGGCTCAGATTCGTTTGAACTTGTTATCCGGGATGGTTCGTCTGTAGAGACGCTGCGGAGCCTGCGTAAAGGCGATGTTTCCGGGGTACAGTTTTCCGGCGGAAGGACATTCATATTTCGAGACCAAGATTTGCAATGGGAAGAGATAAAGGATTTCACTTTAAAAATCGGAGGTATGTCTTTTGACTCTGGCGCTGACGCAGGAAGGGTGTATAGGGCTATCTGGTCTCTCTAGCGGGCAATCAGGCACGTTCGGGAAAGGGATTACCATTTCTGGGGCAAGCATCCCTCGAATGAGCGAACATAACAAATCAATATGGAATACGAGGGCTGTTGTAGGAGGGCGGTAACTTGCAAAATGTCTAGCATGAGGTCCCATATTTTCTTCCCTTGCCTGAGTCCGGATCTCCTCCGTAATTATTAGAAAAACTGGGCGGTTAAGTTCCAGTCTTCTCCTGTCATTTTGCAGGGGCAATGGCAGTTGTTCCGTTCTGGGACTCCAGGCTTTGTCCCGGATCGATCGTCAGGCAAGTTTCCCTCTCAGGGCCGTGCCTACCTATAACGGCTCAGTAGCGGCTTCTTGCTTGTTGGCTGGCTCCTTGTGTCGCAAGCTTAGCGCGGATAGGGTAGGATGCTACTCCTTCTCTCGCATGCAACGGAGGGTTTAGGATTGATGCAAGGAACCTGTCCCAAACTGCCGGTCTGACCAGAAAATTCCAACGCATATGGACAAATAATTTCCTCGTGCTCAGTGGAGCGGAAGCCCGTTGAAGTGCCTCCCCTGCAAGCATGACCTTCTCTAATGGTTAGACCCCCGTGGCATATCTCGCCAGCAGCCCGAGGACGCACGATTTCTCATCAGCGCATGGTGAGTAGCCACCCTGTAGAGATCTTTGGCCCTAGAGGCGCTGAGGCTCGTCTTTTGGCTCATATGGGTGTATTCTTTTTGACGAAAGACAGCTAGCTTAAAGAGGAGCGATTATGGCCTCATATATACCTGCTCTGATTGCGCTTAGTGGTGTAGCCATTACCCTGCTGTACAACTTCATGGTCCAATCACGAGATCGGAGGATCGCTCTCCGAAAGGAGGTTTACTTACAAGCGGCCGAAGCTATGGCTGGGTTTCAAGAATATCTAGCTAACTTCGCTGACGCTAACATTCCTCAGGATAAGCACAAGGAGATGCTGAAGGGAGCAGCAGCGGCTGTAAACAAGATTCATGTAGCAGGTGAGATCGAAACGATAAGAAGGTTCGAGGCAGCGGGGCAGTTCTTTGCCGAGCAATTACAAAAGCTGCAACGAAGTCGTTTTCAACTCATCCTCCACGATATGAAAATGAGTAATCTTACCGACTACATTGAACGAGTAGAGAAGGCTTTAAGCGGCTTGCAGACTATGATGCAAGGACTTCAGAGAGAAGAACCAACTGAGGAAAATGTCAGGCAGTGGCATGGAACGATGGAGCTCTATCAGCGTGGGGAGGGAAGGCTAAATGAATTAATCGATGAGCGATCTCGGCTCATAGATGAGAGGCTACGATTGCAGCTAGCGCTAGTTAACGGAGCACTGAGTGCCTCGACTGAGTTTCGCGTCTACCTTGCCCAAGCAAATCTTGCGCTGAGAAACGAGCTAAAGCTAAGCCTTTCAGAAAGCGAGTACATGGGGATTATTGACCGGGGATTGCAGCGACTCCGCAGATCTTTTGAAGAATTCACGAGGGGTTTGGAGGAGGATGCTGGTATAAGGGAGGAGTAGTGATTTAAGGTCTTCTTCCCTTCGCCTCACAGATTATTTGTCGGAGGCTACGCACAGGTGCGATCCAGTGCCCGCCGCCTTTTGTGGCTCCCATGACGATTTCGTAATCTGTCCTGGGGAAATCTCACTTGTGTGGGGTCAGCGAGGCTAGCGAGTAGATGCTACTCCTACCCTCGCATGGCACGGAAAAGGCTAGGATGGATGCGAAGAACCTGTCCCGAGCTGCCGATGCTGACCTGAAAATTCCAACGCATACAGACAAATAGTTCTTCGTTAGCATGTGGGGAAATTTTGCCGGAGGGCATGCTTCGTAGAATCGGCAAGATTTGCAACGCGTGAATGGCTTGAACTCTTGACATTTCTTGTCGGAAGTGGCTGCGTGGAGGCTGTTGCTCTATTGAGTAGGAATGTCAAGAGTTCACCTCTCGGGGCAGAGCTTCCAGTCGCTCAGCCTGAAATTGTCTTGGGGCCAGATGCCACCCTTCGAGGTGCTCAGCCAGGGGCTCTGCTTAACCCTTTGACATATGAATCCGATCATAGGGGGGCGAACACTTGACATTGACAAGGCTTATGTCTATTGGTTATACTTGCTGAATCCGTGGGTTGTTCGTTGGCGCTGGCATTCAAGTCCTCCCATCTAGTCCAATCTGTGGTAGACTAATCTAGTCAAAAAGGTAAATTTCTATTGCCTTGCACAGTATCTGTGGGGAAGTGATAGAAGAAGGCTGTGCCATGCAGCGGTCATATTGAGAGCATGGAGCCTGTATACTTTCGGTTCTTGGGAGTGTGCAGGGGTGGCGGTATACTCTATGGGCAGGTTTCCCACCTAAAACGGTGTCCATCCAAGAAGATCTATGCCACTAGATCAAAGCTACGAAGAGAGGAAATTCCAGGCTCCGGGTACCTAGTAGATGGTACATAAGCCTACGTCCTGGTCCAATGAAGGTTAAGGGATCATCCCTAGTAAACTAACTCTCCTCCTCTGGCCTACTAGGTAACCTTCAGGGGAAGGCTCTATCCGATTGAGCGAGAGAGTTCATGCTTCAGTAGTGATGGAAATTAAGATGAGAGAGGGTAGGGCTCTATCGATTGGATGAACGACAGCTTCCTGATGAGTTCTATGAGTGCTCAGGAATGGCGCTAATGGCCCCGTAGAGTCACGATCTGAGGCAAGGCTATGGCTTCCCTCTTGGCTAAGGGATAGAAGGTCATAGAATCGAACCTGGGGCCTAATCTGGCAACCGGATGTAATGGGCTTCTTATGTGAAGTGTTATACTCAGGATGCATGAACTTCGAGAGTATTAGTGAGTCTCTGAGCTACTTTAACCTTGTGGGCATTGGCAATGTGAGCGTACCGGGCTGCCATAGCAGTTGACTTATGCCCAAGGGCTCCCATGATCTCCCTTTCTGTAGATCCCTCCATGGCCAGATAGGAAGCATGGGAGTGGCGGAGGTCGTGAAAGCGGAAGTCAGCGATCCTGGCGACCTGTAGTGCTCTCTCCCAACTCTTGCGTGGGAATGCAGGCTTCTTACTGGAGTGACTTCGAGAGAAGAGATAGTCGGAGGTCACCGACAGGCGACGCTTGATCAGAGCGAGAGCTTCGCCTACGAGGGGCACGAAGCGGTCCTCGTTTCCCTTGGTGGCCATGGCAGGGAGGCTGATGCCGGGGCTGTCCATGTCGAGACGAATCCATGGCCTGCGTATGGCCATCAACTCCCCTTGCCGCATCCCTGTGTAGAGGGCGAGCAACACCAGATCATAGAGGTCTGGGTTCCGGCTCTGCTTGCAAGCCGCAAGAAGCCGCTCTAGCTCGGAATCCTGTTCGTCTACGGGCCTGGAGAGGAAGCGGACCCTGCCTCTGGGTTCCTCCTTCCTCCTTACCGTCCTAACCACGTGCTGAGTGACCCAATTGAGGGCAGGGCTCATGCCATAGGTGTACACGGCGCTAAGGGTTGTCAGATAGCGGTTAACGGTCGCGTTGCTGCGCTTCCCCTTCGGCCCGGGCTCGCGAAGCAGCTTTTGCTTGCAGTCGTCAATCAGCCTTGGGCTGATGTCGGAGAGGTAGTAGGACCCGAGCTGGTCCCTCCACCAGCGGAGATGCCGAGCATAATCCCTTGCGCTGGCGGGAAGGTCCGGAAGGACATGCTCGGTGTAGCGGTCGATCAGGTCCTCCAGGGTCCGTTTCGAAGCTTCCGGGCTGAGCAGATAGCGTCCGGTCTGGACGGCAGTTTCGTGCTGCTTGGCCCACCGGATGGCGTCTGCCTTCCGGTCGAAGGTCTGGGATTGCTTTGGGTGCCCTTTGAGGCGTATATAAGCCGTGTAGCGGACTCTGCCGTCCTTGGTGAGACGCTTGTAGATGGTGGCCACGTGCCCTGCTCCGGTGTTCTTCAGTAGGCTGTAGACGGGCAGTGACACGGGAGTGACACAAGGGCATGGAGCCTTCCCGGGCCAAGCTGCTAAGCCTCGAAGAACCAAGGAGATACATGACAGAAGGCATGGGTGTCACCGATCGTCCTAAATTCCCCCCCGTGGATCACCTAAAAATCCCCCCCTCCTCCCAACCGTGAGAGCGAGGTATGGGATGGACAGCAGCGTGGGAAGCGAGATGCTAGCCGTGGTGCCTGAA
>Ga0193706_1000141_pt1 | contig 51607 bp, 39 predicted proteins | sample U3c1metaG_FD_160130 | JGI IMG/M metagenome (GOLD analysis project Ga0193706, IMG submission 160130) | Soil microbial communities from a riparian zone of the East river system, Colorado, United States - U3c1 | ecosystem: Environmental > Terrestrial > Soil > Riparian zone | place: USA: East River... | reverse complement strand
CGAGCCGTTGCTCTGCCCACAGCTTGCTTCCGAGATCCGCAGCCAGGGTGACGCTTGAAACGATGGCCAGAAAAAGGAAGGACGGCCGCGCGTTCGACGCAAGCGCGACAGGTTCGGTGGCACCGGGCTCACCCTGTGGCGCTCCGGCCCCGAGCGGGGCAGCGGGGGGATCGGCGATCGGCTCGGCAGAGGTGCTTTCGATGTCGTTCATTCGCGAAGGAAATACGGTCCGGTCAGAGAGAAGTGGAGCGACGGGCGCCAGGGTTCGTGTGAGCGCGACGCCGGCTTTTCATCTACGACACCTTGCCCCGCCGAGCCAGATCTCGGCGACACGGCGGGGAGGCCTGCGATTTCGGGCGCGATCTTGTCCTATACTGAATATTTGTTTAGTATTCCGCCATGCCGGCTCCTCCTTGGCAAATCCGCGCGGGACTCGACGCCACCATCGAAGGGTGGCTCCGTTCGGGGTACGTCGAGCCTTGCCTGGCAGCCGATCGCGCCATTCCCTCGTCGGCTGGACGGCTTGCACCTTTGCCGCGATCGCTCCACCAGGGGCTCGCGCAGGCACTCACCGATCGCGGCGTGACCAAGCTCTACGCGCACCAAGCCGAAGCGTTCGACCTTGCCTTGTCGGGCAAGCACTTCGTCGTCGCCACGCCGACGGCAAGCGGCAAGAGCCTCTGTTTTCACCTTCCGATCTTGCAGACACTGGCGGACGATCCCGAGGCCCGGGCGCTTTACCTTTATCCGACGAAAGCGCTGGCGCGCGATCAAGAGGCGAGCCTCGGCGAGCTCATTGCGGCCGCGGGCATCGGGGTTTCGCGCATCGTCTATGACGGCGACACGCCAGGGGACGCGCGTCGCCGCGCGCGTGATCAGGGTGCCGTCATCATGACCAACCCCGACATGCTGAGCGCGGGCATCCTGCCGCACCATCCGCGCTGGGCACGGCTCTTCCAGGGTCTCAAGTTCGTCGTGCTCGACGAGGTCCACACCTACCGCGGGGTGTTCGGCTCGCACATGGCCAACGTGCTTTCGCGCCTCGTGCGCATCGCGCGCTTCCACGGGCAGAACCCTACGTTCCTCTGCGCCACGGCGACCATCGGCAATCCCCGCGAGCACGCGGCGCGCCTCCTCGGCGTCGCGCCGGAAGAAGTGGCTTTGCTCGATCGATCGGGGGCGCCGAGCTCGGCGCGCCGCGTGTTCATCTTCAATCCCCCGGTCGTGAACGCCGAGCTCGGCATCCGCGCCAGCTACTTGAAAAGCGCAGTCATGCTGGCCTCGGACCTCATCGCCAAGAAAGTCCCCACCATCGTCTTCGGCGCTTCCCGCAACGCGGTCGAGATCATGCTGAAGTACCTGCGCGATCGCTTGGCCGGCGTCATCGACGGAAACACCATCATGGCCTACCGGGGCGGCTACCTTCCCGAGACGCGCCGCCAGATCGAGCGCGACTTGCGCGAAGGCAACGTGCTCGGCGTCGTCGCCACCAGCGCGCTCGAGCTCGGCATCGACATCGGCGCACTCGACGCCGTCGTCTGCGCGGGGTACCCGGGATCGATCGCTGCCCTATGGCAGCGGTTCGGCCGCGCCGGACGGCGCAGCGGAGGAAGCGTCGCCATCCTGGTGACGTCGAGCGCGCCCGTCGATCAGTACTTCGCGCGTGATCCCGAAGCGCTGCTCGGGGCGCCGGCCGAAGAGGCGCGCATCGACCCCGGCAACGTCGAGATCGTGCTCCAACATCTGAAGTGCGCGGCTTTCGAGCTTCCCTTCGTATCCGATGAGAAAGATGCGAGCCAGGCCGAGCGCTACGGAAGTCTCAACCAGGACGACACGCGCGGCGCGCTCCGATTTCTCGGACGTCACGGCGTCGTCCACGAAGCGGCAGGCCGATTCCACTGGTCGGCCGACGCCTACCCCGCCAACCACGTTTCGCTGCGCAGCGTCGGATGGGACAACTTCGTCATCGTCGACCGCTCCATGGGACGCGTCATCGCCGAGCTCGACTGGCGCTCCACGCACACCATGCTGCACGAGCAGGCCATCTACCAGCACGAGGCCGAACAGTACCAGGTCGAAGCGCTCGATTTCGAAAACCACAAGGCGTACGTCACCAAAGTCGACGTCGACTACTTCACGACGGCGATGGTCAATCGCGTGGTGTCCGTCATCGACGAGAGTGCATCGCGCGACGATGGGCCCTGCACGCTTTCTTGGGGCGAGGTGTCGGTCGTCGAAAAAGTGGTGGGCTACAAGAAAATCAAATTCCACACCCACGAAAACGCCGGTTATGGCGAGGTGCGTCTGCCCGACATGCAGATGCACACCACCTCATTCTGGATCACCGTCCCCCGCACACTCTTCGCCGACGTCGGACGCGCCAGCGCGATCGATGCGCTCTCGGGTGTCGGCCGCGCGCTCGAAACCGTGGCCACCATCGCGCTCATGTGCGAGCCGCGCGACATCGGACAGGCCATCGGGGACAAGCATGCACCTTTTCCCGCGCCGTCCGGGATCGTGTCCCCACGATCGCCCAGGGCCGCCGAGTTCGATCCCACGCTGTTCCTCTTCGACCATCTGCCGGGAGGCGTGGGACTGGCCGAACGCATCTACGAGATCGCCAACAAACTCCTGACCCAGACGCGCCTCATGATCGCCGCGTGTCCCTGCGAAACGGGGTGCCCGGCCTGCGTCGGTCCCATGGACGCGGCCGCATCGCGCAAAACGATGGCGCTCTTGATGCTGTCACGGATCATCGGGGACAAGAATGTTCCGCTGTTACGGCGCTTGGTCGGAGGCTAGCGCGGAATCGCTGTGGTATCCTGGCGGTGTTCCATGCGACGCGTCCTTGCACTTTGCGGGCTCGCGCAGCTCGCGAGCTGCCTCACGGAAGGACCGCCGATCAACCTCCGGCCGGTGAACGAGGGCGACGCGGGCTCGCGCATCTCCGGCGATGTTCCCATCGCCGACGCGAGCTTCGAGTTCGGACCGATGGATCCGCACGCCCTCATCGGCGTGGACCCCTCACGCGGTCCTTTCAATGGTGGCCAGGCGCGCATCGTTCGCGGCAACGGCTTCGGCAACGGTCTGCGCGTTTGGTTCGGGGCCAACGAAGTCCCCTCCAAGGACATCATCCCGGTGGATCCGAGCCGCGCCCAGGTGATCGTTCCCGCAGGCAACGCCGGTCCGGTGGCGGTGAAAACGCAGATCGCCAATGATCTTTCCACCGCGCGCGTGCTCGCAGACGCGTACCTCTATGAATCATTCTACGGCGAGCCGAAGACCGGCGGGACCTCCGGCGGCACGCTGGTGCATTGGTTCGGACAAGGGACCGCATGGGGGTCCGACACGACCGTCACCATCGACGACAAGCCGTGCGCGCCGGTGCAAGTGGTCTCCCCCAACGAGGTCACCTGCACCACCCCTGCGGCCCCAGCCGGTTCCCGGAGCGTGAGAATCGGCAACGCCGACGAGGCATCCATCGTGCGCGACGGGTTCACGTTCGCCGATACCGACAACGGCTATACGGGCGGCCTCTCGGGAACGAAGCTTTCGACTCGCCTCAAGGTGCTCGTCTACGACGCCTATTCGGGTCTTCCCTTGCGAGGCTCCTACGTGCTGGCCGGTGACGACGCAAGCAGCGGGTGGGTCAAGTTGACGGACCCGGCCGGTCTCGCGCTTTTCGAAGATCCGGCGCTGGGGCCGAAACGATCGGTCACCGTGGCCGCGAAATGCCACCAGCCGGTGACATTCGTGGATGTCCCGGTCGACGTGGTGACGGTCTATCTCACGCCCGTTCTTTCGCCGGCGTGCACGCCGGCCGGCGATCCGCCGGTGACGGGCGGTCGCGGCATCGCGCTCTCGACACTGAAAGGCGAGATCGTGTGGGGCGTCGATGGCGAGTTTCGCAGCCTCGCATGGAGGAACCTCCCCACCCCGGGGCCCAAGGAGCAGCTCGTGGCGTACGTGTTTCGCCTCACGGGCGACCCAGGCGCAACCTTCGCGCTTCCTCCCGCGACCGACGGCGTACGCCCCGACACGCCGGGAGGCAAAGTTGGCTTCCCGTTCACGATGACTACCTCCCTCGGCAACGTCACGCTCTATGCCCTGGCCGGCATCGAGGACCGCTCGGGGCCCGTGCACAAGTTCACCGCCTACGTGATGGGCGTCGTGCGCGGCGTCGCGGCGGGCCTCGGGCAGACCACATCGGACATTTTCATCCCCATCAACATCCGCCTCGATCACGCCGTGTCACTCGTGGCCAAGACGCCCCCACCGGGTCCGCGCGGGCCCGACCGGGCCCGATTTGCCGTGTCCGTCGAAGTCGAACGTGGAGGGTACGCCGTCGTGCCAGCTGGCGTCAGCTCGTCGACGTTGCCCGTCGACCGCACGGTCTCGTTCGTCGGTCTTCCGGCGTTGACCGGTGCACTCGAAAACGGCCGGTACGCAGCGAGCGGGCTCGCCGCGACCGGCCCCACGATGACCACGCCGCTTTCGCAAGTCGGTCATTCCGCGAGCACGAGCGAATCGATCGGAATGGGTGAATTCTTGTCGGTGCCGGTGCTGAAAGACCCGGCGCTCGGCGGGCCTTGGGACGGCAGCCACCTTGCCTTCGAATTCGCGCCAGGCGGCGGCGGGGTCGACTTGACGGTGCTGCAAGTGCAGAGCGCGGCCGGGCTCGTCACCTGGACGGTCGTCGTACCGGGAGGAGGCGCGCAGACCGTCTCCCTCCCCGACTTGCGCCGCGTCTTTCCGGACGGCGCGCTCGTGCCGGGCAACGTCTCGATCAGCGTGTTCGGAGGTCACCTGCAGGGGTTCGACTATGCCGCTCTGCGCTACGGGCAACTGAGTCCCAGCGGCTTCCACGCCTACGCCATGGATGTTTTTCCGGCGCATTTCGAATGACCATCACGCCAAGGTCGACCTTTCGCCTCTCTGGCGACCCGCGCGCGACATTCGTGGCGCTGTTTCTGGCGCTCCTTTCTTCGTGCAAGTTCGACCGCGCCGAGCGCTGGGAGGGAGATCCCAAGCTGGCCGTGCCGCCCATCTGCAACCAAGGAACGCAGCGTTGCCGGGGCGCGCTCGAGCGCTGCCAGGACGACGGTCGCTCCTGGTCCCTCGTCGACGACTGCCCCGCCCGCGGGCTCGTGTGCAGCCTCTCCCTCGGGCGCTGTTCGGTGTGCGACCCGGCCAAACCGCGTTGCGAAGGGCAAACGATCATGACCTGCAGCGCCGATGGATCGAGCGAGCACCCCGGAGACACCTGCGACGCGGCGAGGGAGATCGTGTGCCGCGAGGGGCTCTGTCTCGCACTCTGCGAATATGCCAAGCGGGTGAAGAGCAACATCGGTTGCGAATATTGGGCCGCTGATCTCGACAACGCCAACGTGGGACTCAGCCGCAACGCCGCCGCGCAACAGTACGCGGTCGTCGTCTCCAATCCGCAGCCCGATCTCGCCGCTCACGTGGTCATCGAACAGGACGACGCGCTCCCTGGTCAGGCGCCGAACGTGCGCACGATCGCCGAAGCGACGGTCTTGCCGCTCAACCTCGAGACGTTCAAGCTCGGGCCTCGCGAGGTCGACGGCAGCCCCGAAGGCGAGTTCAACACCGGGACCGGCACAGCGCTGACGCGCCACGCCTACCGCATCACGAGTCAGGTGCCCATCGTCGCCTACCAGTTCAACCCGCTCGAGAACTTCAACGTCTTTTCCAACGACGCGTCGCTCTTGAAGCCGGTCGAAGCGCTCACCTACGAACCGGGGACGCTCGGGCGCGCCTACGTCGTTTTGGGTTGGCCGCAAACCATCGCCGCCACCGACGACCCCAACACCAATTTCAACCCGCAGAACCCCATCAACTTGCGCGCCTTCCTCACGCTCATCGGCACGCGCAGCGGCACTCACGTCAAGGTAACGACCAGGAGCAACGTGGTGCCCGGGGGACCAGTGCCCGCCACTGCGCCGGGCGGTGTCATCGAGGCGACGCTCGAGCCCTTCGACGTGCTCAATCTCGAGACCGGCGGCATCAATGCCGACTTCACGAGCTCGCTCATCGACGCGGACCAGCCCGTCGTCGTCTTTTCCGGGAGCGAGGCGTCGGACGCGCCCGTCTTTCAGACGCTGGCCAAGCGCTATTGCTGCGCCGACCATCTCGAGCAGCAGCTCGATCCGATTCGCACCGCCGGCAAGAACTTCGTCCTCGCCCACACGCCGAGTCGAACGAAGGCTCTCCAGAATGCCGGGGCCATCCTCGGCGTCACCGAGGAGCCCGAGTACTTCCGCATCATCGCCGTGTCCGAGGCCGGCGCCGACGTGGAAACGTCCCTCCCTCCCCCCGACGACCACTTTCGCCTCGCCGGGCAAGGGGCCATGCACGAGCTCGTTACCACCACCGACGTGCTGCTGAAGGCGACCGGACCGGTGATGGTGGGGAACATTCAAGCGGGCCAGGAGGCTGCCTTCGTCCCTTACGGGATGCCCGGCGGTGATCCGAGCTTCGTCATCCTTCCTCCCATCGAGCAATACCGCTCCGATTACATCTTTCTCACGCCCGACAAGTACAGCTTCGATTTCATCGTGGCCATCGCGCCCATCGGCGCATCGGTGGCGCTGGACGGCCATGTCGTCGATGCATCGCGCTGCGAGATGGGACAGGTGCCGGGGTACGACGTCTACCGCTGCCAGCTCAGTTTCCCCAAGATCGATCCCACTGCGCCCACCACCCCGGTGCAGCCCGGCCTGCAGAACGACGGCGTTCATCGTGTTGCCAGCGACGCCCCGGTGGGCGTCTTGGCCTTCGGTTGGGACTCCTACGTCAGCTACGGCTATGCCGCCGGAACCCAGCTCGAAGCCATCAACATCGTCAAATAGAACGATCTTCTAGAACGATCTTCTAGAATTATTTTTTGGCTTGCTGGGGCGCGCCTCACAGGCGCGTGTAAAGGCGCCGTCACGGAAGCGGCCACACCGTCAAGAGCGGTACTGGCGCACGCGGGCCGCTTTGTCGGAAAGCGCGGGCGCATTCGCCGATGGTGATGCGGCGGGGACCGAACGCCGACGGGTCGGCGGCGTCGGAGTCCATCAGCAATGTAGGCAAGTCGACGCCGTAGTCGTCGGGGTGCCCGGGCATGTCGAGCAGGATGTGTCCGAGCTCGTGCGCCAGCGCGAAGGAGGCGCGGTCGGCACGGACTCCGGCGCGGTCTTCGATGACGACGTTGCGCACGCTGGAGCGGTCAGCGTAGATGAACGACTCGCCGATGCGCCCCCCCCCGGCGAAGGCCGGGATCATGAAGACCTTGATGGTCGATGGGTCCCCGTCGTCGAACGCCTTGACGAGCGCCCGCTCTTCGACCGTGCCCGCGGGGGCATCTACGTCGACGAAGTGATCGAGGCCGTCCGAGAGATCGACCCCTCCGATGCACGCCGTCATCGTGGCGTCGGTGGTGATACGCCCGTCGAGCGGGCGTTCGATGGTGACGAACTGTCCGTCCCGCCGGCGTACCAGGACGTCGGCGGTGCGATCAGCGCCGGGCTCGATGCGCGCATTTTCTGAAACTCGCGCCACGAATCCCGCTTGCTCGACGGCGCGCGCCACGCCGCGCGCGGCCGCGCGCGGCGTCATTCTCGGTTTGAGCTCGGCGCGCACATCGTGCCCATCGATGCGCACGCGGACCTCGCCGCCGCTCGATGGCAGCCCCACGTCACACCCGAGCGCCAAGAGATAAGTCGGGGGAGGGTCGACGATGCGCACGTCGGCTTCGCTCTCTTCGCCGAAGTTGATGCCACACTGCCCCCATAGGGCGTTGGCCAGACCGAGCTGGCGGCGCGCGAGCACCTTGGCTCCCTCGTCGTCGGTTCCGAACGCGGGCGCGCCTTTGGGACGATGGCGCACGATGACGATGCGCAGCTTGCCGCGCAACCTGGCGATGGACCCGACGGGCGTCATGCGCGGCCCCCCCACGCGTATCGAGCCGAAGGCACGGCCCCCCGCGCTGACGCCGAGCAAGCCGCCGACGTCGGCGCGCACGGAGCGATCCTTGACGAGTGGGTGATTGCGATCGATGTCGTCGGCGACGATGCGCAAGAGGGGCGTGACCCGGCAGAGGGGACCGAACCCGGCGGGGCACGCGGTATCGGTGAGCGTCACGTCGAGCCGGTCGACTTCGGCATCCCCGATATCGCGCGACGCCACGCGCACGGCGGCGGGCAGCTCCTCCTTCGGTCCTGAAAGTACGAACCGGATTGCGTCGGGGTCGCCCGGCACGGCAGGCGTCGGATCTTCGCTGGTCCGCTCGGGCGGCGTTCGTTCGATCGACGCGTGCGAGTGGTCGCGGTCGACCCCCTTGCCCCAAGCATCGACGACCGTCAGGCGCACCTCGGCACGCGCGACGCGCCCGGCGCCGAGGAGCAGGAGGCCCGCCGCGAGGGCCGGTGCGACTACTCGACCCATCCCCACTGCACCCTTCGAAAGGTCGGTTCGGCGAGAACCGCGCCTTCACCGAGTTTACCAGCGGCAGCGGCCTGCACCAGCGCGCCCCAGGTCATCGAGCTGAGCGAGCGCGAGGCTTCCGCCTGCTCGGCCACCTTGCGCGCGAGATCGCGCTCGCCCAAGTCCCAGAGCGCCGCCGCGGCGACGCCGCGGATTTCGTCGCGTTTTCCTTGCGCTGCCTCGACCAGCGCCTTGCGCATTTCGGTGCGCCCGTGGTCGCGCGCCAGATGCATCGCCGCGCGGATGGCCACCTCGTCGTGGAGCGGATTGGTCTTGGCGAGCCCCTCCAGCATGGGCCGAGCCGCGGGCGCCCGCGAAGCAGCGAGGCGAAAGAGGAAGGTGGTATCGCGGTCGGCGCTGGGGCGATCGGACAAGCGCGCCACCAGCTCGACGGTGGGGCGCGTCGTCGGCACCGGTGCATCCGGTTCCAGCGCCCAAGCCACGAGGGACCACGCCGCTCGCGAGCTCTGCGGACCATTGGCCGCCTTGCGGCGAGCTTCGAGCAATGGCGCGTGATCTTGCGCGCGCGCGGCGACTTCTGCCAAGACGAGCCACCGGCCGAGATGGCGCTCGGCATCGCGCAGGACGGCGAGCGCCCCGGCGATCGGCTTGGGAAGCATGGGGCCGCGGGTGAGCGGCAAGAAGAGCTCGACGCAGAGTGCGATGCGATGGCTCTCCTTGATCTTCGGCGCCAGGGCGGAAAGATGCGTCCCGTTGGATTCGCCCCGCGCCATGCGCGCCACCTCTGCGCCGAACGCGAGGTGCGCGTGACGACTTGCCGCCACCTTGGCGAGCGGTGTACCCAGCGACGGATCGCGCGAGAAACAAGCGGCGGACAGCGTCGAAAGACCGCCCGCCTCGTCGCCCGACAAAGCCGAGCGCAAAAGGGGCGCGGCGCGTTTGTCGTCGAGCTCCGCCAGCGACCGTACTGCGCTTGCGTAGAGCTCGCGATCGAAGGAACGCCTTCGCAGAAGGACTTGCGCCGCTTCGTTCACGATGTTGCGAAGGCTCGGGCTCACCGGAAAGAGCGCGCGCAGCGCCCCGGCGAGCTTCGATTCCGAAGGGAGTCGCCGCCTCAACGCAGCGGTGACTTCGGACTCGAATCGCCCACGCACGTCGCCACGAAGTACTTCCGCTCGCTCCCCTTGCCGCATGGGCGGCTATTGAGACTATCAGGTCGACCGACGACTCGTTAGCAAGAAAACGCGCGCGTGAACGGGTGAACAATTTCGAGCGCTATCAATGAAAATTCTCTTTCGGAGATTTCTCGCGAAGCGACTCGCCGTGAGCACGACTCCGTACATTCTTCGCTGTACCGAATCACGATCGACATTCGACCAACAGGGCACGTAAGTCGCGGCGGAGCCCTCGCCTGACGACCCTGCGAGGCGCTCGCGCCGCGTCGACGCTAGCGACCATCCGCGGCCAGTATGCCCCGCGCCACGGCGTCGATGAGCGCCGCGAATCGTTGCTGATTGAATCTGGCGCCGGAGCTCATCCAGTCGACATGACCATCGCCGTCGGCCCCCGCGAAGTGCCCCACGACATCGAGGTGGTCCCCCTGCCCGGCCCAGATCAACTTGCCCCACAGCTGGGATCGGAAAGGAACGATTCCATCGTTGGCGCCGGCGGGGGGGACCTGCCCGAGCTCGTGGATGAGCACGCGATCCCACTCTTTGCTCGATGGCTCGCAGGGATACATCCGATCTTGCCGTGCCGTGAGCTGGTAGAGCGTGGCGAAGATGGTCGCCGACGGGCTCGTCCAAGGTGAGGCCAGCGATCGCGCCCAATGGCGCACGCCCGGAGCGGGCGCATACGACGCCGTCGACTGGTACACGAGGTCGGGATTGTCTTCCACGCTCATGCTGAAGAGGTCCATCGACTCCGGTGACAGCTGGAGGATTCCACCCTGGTCGTCGCGCATGCCGGCCAGATACGAGCGCAGATCGCGGCTCGATGCATCGTCGAGCGCGCGCACGATGCCTTCCGTGATCCGGTCGAGCATCTTGAGCTCCAGCCCGAAAAGGCGATCGATGCGCCCGAAAGCCGCCACGAACGACGACGTCAGCGCGAGGGGCGGCGCGCCGAAGGTGAGCGCCGTCACGGTGAGCGCCGAGAGGACCCAGAGCAGCCGCTGCCCCGACACCGTGGAGAAGAAGCTGGCGAGCGGCGTGCCATAGTGCGGCGTGTTCATGGTGGTGACGGAGCAGAGCTGCGCACGCAGTCGAAGAAGCCGCTCGTCGCCGAGGGTACTCGTCTTCGACGCCACCAAGCGCGCATCGAGGCCGCCGGTGGAGTGTCCGAGCAGGTGAATGCGGTCTCCCGGTTGGGCTGTACGCAGCATGTCCGCCACCAGCGTTCCGGCGCGTCGGCGCATCGAAGACGTCGGCGCGGATTCCACCAGATGCATGCGGTTTTCGCGTCCCGCATCGGCGAATCGGCGCGCCAGCTCCCTTTCCAGATGTCGAAAATACGCGTAGGCACCAATCTGGTTGAAGCCGAAGAGTCCCGGCGAAAGATAGATGCGCGCTACGGCCATGGAAAGCGGTCTCTCTTTTTTTACCCGTAAACGGGCCATTCTCCCAGTGCCGCGTGCACCGAGCGCACGACGGCTATAATGGGGCGTTCATGACCCGCCTCCGTTTCAACGAAGCGCAAGGGCGAAGGCCCGACGAAATCGCGCCGGATGCGGTGGTCACCGTCCTGCGCGTTCCACCGGAATCGGCCGGCATGAGGCTCGATCGCTTCGTCCAGAGCCAGCTCAAGCGCACCAGTCGGACCCGTGCCCAGTACATCGTGCGGCGCAGCGCCTTCGACGCCGCCGGCCAGAGGCTCGCCGTCAACGACCGCGTGTTCGCCGAGCAACGCGTGCTTCTCTGGCGTGAGCCGTGGGACGAGATCGCGGTGCCGACCGAGCTGCCCGTGCTCTACGAAGACGACTACCTCTTCGCCATCGCCAAACCGGCGGGGGTGCCGGTCCACCCCAGTGCGCGCTACCACCGCAACACGGTGGTGAAGCTCCTCGCGCTCGCGCGGGGCCACGAGCGCTTCACGCTCGCGCACCGGCTCGATCGCGAGACGAGCGGCGTCCTTTTGCTGGCCAAGACGCCCGAAGCCGACCGCGGCATCAAGCGCCAGCTCCAAGCACGCGTCACCGTCGAGAAGCGCTACCTCGCCCTCACGTGGGGTGCCCCACCGACCGACGAGTTGCGCGTCGAGCTCCCGGTGGAGCTCGACCCCGACTCTCGCTTGCGCGTCCGTATGCGCGTCGCCAAGGAGGGGCTCGGCCTCGCTGCAGCCACGCGGTTCGTCGTCCTCGGTAGCGCCGCGCACCGGGGCCGCGCTTACGCGCTCGTGGCGTGCGACCTCGAAACCGGGCGTCAGCATCAGATCCGCGTCCACCTCGCCGCCATCGGCTGCCCCGTCGTGGGTGACAAGCTGTACGGACCCGACCCGGAGCTCTTCGCGCGCGGCGCCGACCAGACGCTGACCGACGAGGACCGGGCGCTCCTCGAGCTGGACCGGCATGCGCTGCACGCGCAAAGGCTCGCTTTCGACCACCCGGTGACCGGTGCGCGCCTTTCCATCGAAGCGCCGGTCCCCGAAGACTTCACCGCGTTCTGGGCGCGGGTTTCGGGAGCGGCAGGGCCGGTCCAAACAACGCGGGCTACCCCCGGTTGATCGGCCCCGCGAGACCAGGCCAAGGGTCGCCGACCTGGGCGCGCTGGCAGAGCCATGCGTCGACCAAAACGAGCGCGGTCATCGCTTCGACGATCGGAACGGCGCGGGGCAAGACGCACGGATCGTGGCGCCCCTTGGCCCGGAGCTCCACGTTCTGACCGGCGTCGTCGGCGCTCGGCTGCGGTTTGAGCACCGTCGCCGTCGGTTTGAAGGCGAGCCTCACGTCGATCGGCATCCCGTTGGAGATGCCCCCCTGTACGCCCCCCGAGCGGTTGGTCCGCGTGCCCATCGTCGGCGGACCGCCGTCCGCGTCGGGCAGCCACTCGAAGACGTCGTTGTGCGCCAGACCGGTCGCCTCGACACTGCCGAACCCCGAGCCGATCTCGACGCCTTTGCATGCCGGCAGGCTCATGAAGGCCTGGGCCAGGAGCGCGTCGAGCTTGTCGAACACTGGTTGGCCGAGACCCACGGGAACGCCCGTCGCCACGACGCGCAACCACCCGCCCAGGCTGTCGCCCTGCTTCTTCGCCTCGAGGATGGCCGCCTCCATGGCGCGCGCCGATGGCTCGTGCGGGCAGCGGCTCGGATGCGCCTCGACCAGGTCGCGCGTCACCGTCGCCGGATCGATGTGCGTGCGGGCGTCGATGGTGTGCACCCGCTCCACCCACGCCAGGATGCGCAGACCGGGGAATCGCGCGCGAAGGAGCTGCTCGGCGAGCGCCCCGGCCGCCACCCGGCCCACCGTCTCGCGCGCCGATGCGCGTCCTCCCCCTTGCCAGGCGCGAATGCCGTACTTGGCGTCGTAGGCAAAATCGGCATGGCTCGGACGGTAGACATGCCGCATGTCGTCGTAGGCCATCGAGCGCGCATCTTCGTTGCGCACGACCATGCAGACCGGCGTTCCCAGCGTTCGACTCGTGTCGCTGTCGACGCCGGAGAGCACCTCCACGACGTCTTCTTCGCTCCGCGCGGTGGTCAGCTTGCTTTGCCCAGGCCTGCGCCGCGCGAGCGCGGCTTGCACGTCCGCCCGATCGAAGAAGTGTCCGGGCGGGCACCCGTCCACCACGCACCCCACCGCGGGGCCATGGCTCTCACCGAACGTCGTCACGCGGAAAAGATGCCCAAAGGTGTTACCGGCCATCGAGGTCCGTCTCTTTGCCACTTAGAGCACCGAACGGCTACGCCGTCGGTGCTCTAAGTCATCGCCCTGCGGGGGCTCTGCCCCCGCCCCGCCGGAGCAAGTCCGGAACAGGGCCCCACCCCCGCCGTGCCTCCGGTTCGGACCCTGTTTACGATCGGGCACCGGGTGTCCGTGTCGCGCTACAGCCCGCGCGGCACGGTCGCGAGGTCGACCTGCCCCAGCGCGAACCGAATGAGCGCGCTGCGGTTGGCCTTGGTGAGCCCGCGCGCCTTGAGCTCCTCGACCATGGAGTCGAGTTGCTCGAGATCGCGGGTGTACATGGAAATGCAGATGACCTTGTAGTGCGCCGGTTTTTCCGACGCTCCGGTCACGAGCTTTGGTCGCCTGCCACCTTCATTCGGCGCGTAAAACTCGCCGGAAAGCACGCTATTTACTTCGTCACGATCGAGAACTGCTCTGGCTCGTCGCGCCCCGTCCATCGGCAGCATGATTGTCTCCTCTCTCTCGTCGGCTCAGGCCGAAAGGACAGCATCGAAATTTCCGTGAGTAGGCTTTTGGCGCCCGATCGCACGCTCGACCACCCCCAAGTAATCGTCGCTCGCATGGGAGCCCGGTGCATATTCGTAAATCGTCTGACCCACCGACGGCGCTTCTTTCACTTTCATGGTGGCGCGAATGGGCGGAAGGCAACGCTCGCCGAAATGATCGCGCAAAGTGGACAGTGCTTCGCGGCAAATGCGGGCTCGAGGGTCGTAGAAGGTCGGCAGGACGCCCCAGATCTGAACCGGATGGTAGAGAAGTTGGTTCACGTTCTTCACCGTCCGCAGCACCTGCCGCACGCCGACCAAGGACAGGTAGTCGCACGCCACCGGGACGAGCAAGCTGTCCGCGAACACGAGCGCATTTTGATTCAAGAGCGACAGGCTCGGCGAGCAGTCGAGGACGACGAAATCATACGCCTCTCTCGCCGAATCCAGCCTGCGGGCGAGCACCCGATCGCGGTTCTGCCGTCCCGCCAAATAGAGCTCGGCGGCCGCGAGCGACTCGTTCGACGCGATGACGTCGAGGCCTTCGCGCACGGGGATGGCCGCCTCGGCGACCGCGAGCCCCATCACCAACACGTGGTAGAGCGATCGCTCGGCCTTGAGGTTGAGCGAGAAGCCGACGTTGCCCTGGGCGTCGGTGTCGACCAAGAGCACGCGCTTGCCCAGCTTGGCCATGCCGGCGGCGAGGTTGACGGCGGTGGTCGTCTTACCGGTCCCACCCTTGTGGTTGAATACGGCAATGACCCGAGGCTGAACGGCGGCCGATGGGGAGCGACCACTCTCCGGAGCGGACGCGGCGCTCGCGGATGGAGCGCCCGATCCACTTTGCCGCACGGTCCCAGCCTCCGCCCGCAATTGCGCTCGACACGTCATCGAACAGGCATAGCGGCGCTGACCGTCCACATAAAAAACGCTCGATACGAGCTCGACCTGGAACCGCTGTGCACACGCGTCACACGACACGAAGCCGTCCCCCGCGGCTCGCTGGCTTTTTTTCAGGCAATCCTGCGAGCAGTAGAACGCGACGCCCCCCTGGGCCTCCTCCATTTGATAGCGAAACTGCTGCTCGAACGGCGATCGACAAACGCTGCAGCACTCCGTCATCCCTGCCATCCACGAACTCCCCGCCCCGCCTTTCGCGAAGCAATTATTGATTCACGCATGTCATGCTTCGGGGCGGCGGGGCAAGTTTTCGTTGGTGGAATCGCTTCACGGTCCGAGAGTCGGCGCGATCGCAGCCCCCCACTTGATGTAAAGTGGTCCAGGGGGGGCTCCGCATTCACGCAGTGCCGCACCTTCACGCATTGCTCACCTTTGCCCGGCGGATGACATGATCGAGGACAGAAGAGCGAAGCTGTCGCTGCTAGAGCAGTCCACTTTCGGAACGGGGGTCCAGGCGCAACATGGCGGCACGGCGCGCACCGGCCAGCGAAAGACTTCGCGACCGCTCGAACCGTCGCTGCCACTCTACGTCGTTCTGCGCTCGTCGCGAGCACGGGGAAAATGGTCGCTCTCGCGCCCCCCCACGCGCGCGGCGGTCAAAGAGACGCTGCGGGCTCTTTCGCAGCGTCACAGCATCAAGGTTTTCGAATTCTCGAATGGGGGCGATCAGGTCCACCTTCTTCTGCGGGCTCAGTCGCGGGCAAGCTTCCAGGCTTTCCTGCGCGCCTTCGCCGGCCTGGTGGCGCGACAAGTCACCGGAGCCCGCAAAGGCAAGCCCTCGGGGCGGTTCTGGGATGCCCTCACCTACTCGCGCGTTCTCAACTGGGGCGAAGAATTCGACCTGGTGCGGAGCTTCCTCGCGGGAGGAGACCTCGATGCGCTGGCGCTCCTGCATCAGCCGCAGAAAACGTCGAGAACATCGCTGAAACGCGCTTCACCGCGCTGATTTTTGGGATCACAGGGAGCGCGCTTCACCGCGCTGATTTGGGATCACAGGGAGACGGGGAGGATTTTTGTTTGAACTGTTTAACCCCAATTCTCTCTCTCCCTGTCGTCTCCCCGGCTCCCTGTTCATCCAGGATCGTCCCAACGCCGTTGCCCAGCTTAGTGGCGAAAATGCCGCACACCGGTCAGGAGCATGGCGACGCCGGCTTTGTCAGCGGCGGCGATGACGTCGGGGTCCTTCACGCTGCCGCCCGGTTGGGCGATGGCGGTCACGCCGCGAGCGATGGCCGTCTCGACGCCGTCGGGGAAAGGGAAAAAGGCGTCAGAAGCGAGAACGCTCCCCTTGGCTTCGTCACCCGCCTTTTCGCAGGCGATCTGCACGCTGACGACGCGCGACATCTGCCCGGCGCCGACACCGACCGTTCGGGTCCCTTTGGCGAGCACGATGGCGTTCGACTTGACATGCTTGCCGACGCGCCACGCAAACTCCAAGCTCGAGAGCTCCTCCGCCGTGGGAGCGCGCTTGGTTGCGACCTTGGCCGCGCGCACTTCGCCGGCTCCGGTCGCGTCACGCGTCTGGACCACGACGCCCCCGCTCACGCGCTTGTATTCGAGCACGGATTGGCTCGCCGAAAGCCGCTCGCCCGTCGCCAAGAGGCGCAGGTTTTTCTTGGTCTGCAGCACGTCGAGCGCCGCGCGCGAGAAGGAAGGGGCCACCACGCATTCGACGAAGGTTTCGCCGATGATCTTGGCGGTGTCCACCTCGACGGGGCGGTTCAAAGCAACGACGCATCCGAAGGCCGACACCGGATCGGCGTCGCGCGCCGTCCGGTAAGCGGTCGCCAGATCGGCGGCCGTGGCGACGCCACAAGGATTGGTGTGCTTGACGACGACCGCGGCAGGCTCGTCGAATTCGCGTACCGCCTGGAAGGCGGCATCGGCATCGACCAGGTTGTTGAAGCTGAGCTCCTTGCCGCCCGCTCCGACGCTCTCCGCGAGCGACAACGAGCCCGGCGGCGCGCTGCGATCGCGGTAAAAGGCGCCGCTCTGGTGCGGATTTTCTCCATAGCGAAGGCCGTACACGCGTTCGAACGGGAGCGTGAGAAACTGCGGATACCCGCCCCCTGGTCCACTCTCGGGTGAAGCGGAGAGGTAGCCGGAAATGGCAGCGTCATAGGCCGCCGTATGGGCAAATGCCTTGGCGGCTAGCCGTCGCCGCGTCTCTTCGCTCACTTCGCCGCGCGCGGCGATCTCGCCGAGCACGGCATCGTAGTCGGCAGGGTCCGAGACGACGGCCACGCGAGCGTGGTTCTTGGCGGCGCTGCGAACCATGGAAGGGCCGCCGATATCGATGTTCTCGATGATCTCGTCGCGCGTTGCGCCTCCGCGAGCGAGCGTCTGCTCGAAGGGGTAGAGGTTGACGACGACGAGATCGATCGGTCGCCCACCGAGCCGCTCGAGATCGGCGAGGTCCCGGTCGCCGCGCATCAGAATCCCTCCGTGCACGCGCGGATGGAGGGTCTTGACGCGACCGTCCATCACCTCGGGCGAACCGGTGTAGCTCTCGACGCTGGTCACGTCGACACCGGCGTCCTTGATCGTCTTGTAGGTCCCCCCCGTCGACAGGATGCTCACCCCCCGCTCGGCCAGGGCACGGGCAAGAGGTAAAAGACCGGTCTTGTCGGAAACCGAAACGAGGGCACAGCGAATGGGCATGGCGCGCCGGTAATGCCGGCGCGCCCAGCCGTCAATGCCTTCGCGGATCACTCCTCGACGAGGTCGAAATCCGGAGGCATCGCGGAGCGGCTCTTCGGCTCGAAGAGCTCGTCGTCCTCGTCGTCGTCGTCCGGCGTGGGGACATCGTCCTCGTCATCGACCAAGTCTTTCTTCGACAGAAGCGGCAGCCGTCTTTTGCCGACGGGTCCCTCGTCGATGTAGTCGCGCAGCGCCGCCATCTGTTCCAGCGCATCGAGCTTGGCCAGCGCCTTCACCTCGACCTGACGGATACGCTCGCGCGTGAGGTTCATGATCGCCCCCACTTCTTCCAACGTCGTCCCGCCGCGATCGGCGATGTCGAGCGCGCACGTCTCGTTCATCTCCCATACCTCGAGGTCCGGGAAATTCAATTTGATGGCGCCCGTGCGGCTGGAGACGTCGAGAAAAAGGTGGTGCTTGCAGGAGACAAAGGGGCACGGGCGAATACCCTCCACGCACTCCGAACGGCTGCGCGGTTTTTCGTAGTCGTGCTCCGGGTAGAGCAGGCGCCCGATTTCCAGCTCGCGCTTGGTCATGCGCTTGACGCTGATGGTGCGCGCGCGCACTTCGCGCTTGCGACGCGACCGGCGCTGCTCGCGGGTGACGGCAGGTTCTTCGGCGGGGTTGGCCACCGCGACAGCCAAAGCTCCCTCGGCGCTGGGAGTGCTCACACTCTCCATGCGATCCTCGCTGCTGGAGGGCTCGCCGTCGATGCCGGAGACATTTTTCACGTCGCGTTTGCTCTTGATATCCATTACGCCGTTCCTCTCTCGCCTTCCCGACTTCTCTTGCATTCGTCCGTCAACCCGCCGCCGAGCGAGAATGCTCGGCGCGCGCCGTGAGGCGCGCCTCGATGGCTTCCAGTTTCTGCACCAGCTCCTTGGCCAGGCTGCGTGCGCCGGCCAGATCCTGGGTGACGGCGCGTCCCGATACCCCGGCTCGCGCCTGCGTTTTCGTCGCCTCCGCGAGACTGTCGAAGATGCGACCGAGCACGCGAGTCAGCTCCTCGATGTCGCCGCGCACGAAGAGGATCTCGCGCTGGATCTGCTCGATGGTCAGATCATCGGCCATCATCTCCTTGATGCGCAGGATCTGGCGCACCACCGCGGCCGGGTACATGCCCTGCGATCCCTGGTGCTTTCCCTTGCGGCCGACACGTACGCTTCGAGGAAGAAGGCCGAGCTGAACGTACTTGCGCAGGGTCGCCTCGCTGAACTTGACACCGTGCTCTTCGAGCAAGGTCAGGATCTCGACCGAGCTGAGGCCGCTCTCGTGCTCGCGCTCGAGCCGTGCAAGCGTAGCTTCGTCCAGTCGGTCCGACATGGATCGCCCTTCTTTTACGCTCCACGAACCGGTGATGGGAGGCCATTCTCACATCCGATCGTGCGTACAATGCGAAGGTAATCCACTCAATAGAATACAGTCAATGTTTCCGGGCCAATATTATTTGCGTATGGAAACGAGCGATTCCATGTCGCGCACTTACGGGAGTCGATCGGACATTATTTGTCATATCTAATCTTGCCCGCCGAGATCCTCTATGGAAGTCCACCAGTTGCGACTAAAGACCGAATGGAGTGCTTGACCCACAGCGGGGTCCCGGGTACGCGAACTCACCGCGTGGCTGCCGTCCACGCGGCAGCGCGCGCCTTCGCCGTCGCGCGACGCGTGGGCGACGCTTCCTCCAACGACGGCACGGCGTTCTGGCGTCGGTGGCGTTGGTGACGGGCGGACCCCACTCACTGCAACGCTCTCGGCGCGCGCTGCAGCGCGGCGGTTATTCGTCGGCGAAGCGCATCGTGGGTCGATCGCTCACGACGTCACCCGCTCGTGTTTGCTCGCGCTTCGGCCGCGAGAAAGTTTGCGGCCGCTTTTCGCCGCGCATTCGCTATCGTGCCGGTGATGGTCGATCGGATCACGCGCGATGTGACGGCTCGCGGCATCCGCATGCGCGTCGTCGAGGCCGGCTCGGGACCACCGGTCGTCCTCATCCACGACTTCTTGGTGAACCACCTGGAGTTCGAGAACGTCCTCCCGCCTCTGGCGGCGCGGTATCGCGTATTGGCGCCGGATCTGCCGGGATTCGGGGAAAGCGAGAAGCCCTCGCCCGCCCGCTACGCGTACGGGATCGAATCGTTCGCCGAAGCCCTGGTCGACATGATCGCGGGCCTCGAGCTCGGCCGCGTCTCGCTGGTGGGGCATTCGCTCGGCGGCGCGGCGGCCATCACGCTGGCCGCCGAGCATCCGGAGCTGGTGGAGCGGCTCGTGCTCGTCGACGCCATGAGCTACCCGTTCCTGCTCGATTTTCGCTCGCGACTGCCGCTGCTGCCCTTTCTCGGCGGGTTCATCTTCAAGCAGATGTACGGTCGCGGTGGATTTCGCCGTCATTTTCGGGACAACGTTTTTTCTCCCGGATTCCCATTGCCCCTCGATAAAATCGATCACTACTACGATCAGTTCAACACACCCGCCGCGCGCGAAAGCGCACACGCCGTCCTGCAGGCAAGCCGCGACACGCGCCCCGTCGTGGCCCGCATCCCCCGTATCACCGCGCCGACGTTGGTGGTGTGGGGGCGAAGCGATCGCATGTTCCCGGCCTCGTTCGGGCAGCGCCTCGCACGCGAGATCGCGGGAGCACGCTTCGACGTGCTCGACGCGGGGCATTCGCCCAACGAGGAGTGCCCCGACGCCTTCGTGCATGCGGTGAGTCGGTTCTTGCCGAGGCCATGACGATGGATCCGCGCGCGTTGCGACGTTTTCGCAGCAATCGCGGGGCGCTCGTGGGAACGGGCATCGTCCTTCTTCTCGTCCTCGTTGCCGCGCTCGCGCCAGCGGTGCTCGGCCTCGACCCCATGACGAGCGATTTCGATGCCGGGCAGGGCGCGGAAGGAGCACCGGTGGGACCGAGCGCCGCGCATTGGCTCGGTACCGATACCGTCTATCGCGACCAGCTGGCGCGACTCGTCTACGGCGCACGGCTGTCGCTCGTCATCGGGGTTGCGGCAAGCGCCCTCTCCTTACTCATCGGCACCGCGGCCGGCGTTTTGGCGGGCTATTGGCAAGGTCGGACCATCGGCCCGGCGGCGCTCCGTCTCTCGCTCGACGGGATCATCATGCGCTTCGTCGATATCGGCCTGTGCTTTCCATTTTTGATCTTGGTCATGGCCATCGGCGCTGCACTCGACGAAACCACGGTGTGGACGGTGCTCATCGTGCTCGGGTCGACGAGCTGGCTCGGCACGGCGCGCATCGTTCGATCACAGACGATGCGCGTGCGCGATCTCGACTACGTGACGGCGTCGCGCGCGCTCGGCGAGGGCACGGCGATGGTGCTCGTGCGTCACGTGCTTCCCAGTGTGGCCGGAACGCTCATCGTGCTGGGGACCATTTCGGTCGCTCAGCTCATTCTGGCCGAGAGCGCGCTCAGCTACTTGAACCTCGGTCTCGCACCGCCCACGCCGAGCTGGGGGCACATGCTCCTGGAAGGGCAGCGCGATTACGCCAGCGCGCCTTGGCTCCTGGCCGCCCCGGGCGGCGCCATTCTCCTTTCGGTGATGGGCTTCAACCTGCTCGGTGAAGGCCTGCGCGACGCGTTCGACCCGCGGGAGTCACCTCCGTGAAGAGCCTCTCGCGAATGCCCCCCGTTGCTCGTCGCGCCGTCGTGGCGGCGTGTCGCATTTTCGTCTTCCCCAGCGTCGGCTTCGGCGTCACCGTGCTCAGCGCCGGCTGCGAGGGTATTCAGGGTCCCATCGGGGAGCGGCGCGATGGTCCGCCCGAGCGCGGTGGAACGCTCCATCTCGCCAACTACGGGGACGTGCGTACCCTCGAGCCGGCGGTCGCATTCGACGCGGTGTCCATCCCGGTGTTGCAGCTGGTCTTTACGCCGCTCGTCGACTACGACCGGGAGGGCCGCATCGTCCCGCTGCTTGCGGAGCGGCTCGATGTCTCCTCCGACGGGCTCCGCCACACCTTCCAATTGCGCGAAGGCGCGCTTTTTCACGACGGACAGGAGCTCACCGCCGACGACGTGAAGCGATCGATCGAGCGCGCGCTCGATCCGGACACACCCTGTCCAGCGCCCTCGTTTTACGCGAGCATCGCCGGCTACGCCGCTTTTCATGACGGCGTCAAAGATGCCGCTGGCCGGCTCGCGTTCGCGCCGCACCTCGTCGGGGTCGTTGTCGAGGGCCGCTATGCCTTGCGCATCGACCTGAGCGAGCCGGACGCGACATTCCTGCCCGCGCTCACGCTGTACTTCCTGGCGCCGGTATGTCGCAGCGCGGGTTCGAAGTACGCGCGTGACTGGAGCAACCACGCTTGCGGGTCGGGCCCTTTTCGGATCGAAGATTGGTCGGCGTCGCGCGAGATCACCCTCCGGCGGCACGACGGGTACTTCGAGCCGGGCCTGCCGTACCTCGATGCAATCCGCTGGTCGCTTCTCGTTCCTCCCTTGAGCCAGCGTTTCAAGTTCGAGAAAGGAGAGCTCGATCACCTCCGCCAGCTGGGCGCCCAGGATCTGCGCGCCTACCGCAGCGACCCTCGCTGGAAGCCGTTTGGGCAATGGGAGCCGCCCAAACTCGTGGAGGGGGTTTTCCTCAACACGCAAATGAAGCCCTTCGACAACGTCGAGCTGAGGCGCGCCTTTGTCGCTGCCATCGACTGGAAGCGCGTCATCGCGTCGCGACCCGATGCCATGGTGGCCACGCAGATGCTGCCCCCCGCCGTCCCCGGTCACGACCCCGGCTTCTCGGGCCAGAAGCACGACATCCCGAAGGCACTCGAGCACATGCGCAAGGCGGGTCATGCGTTCGACCCCGCCACCGGCGCAGGGGGCTATCCCGAGACCGTGACCTTCGTGACGCCCACCGACACGGCCATCGCCGAAAACTTCGCTCCCATCCTTCAGCAGCAGCTCGCGCGAGTAGGCATTCGCATGCGCATCAAGCAGGTCAGCTACACGGCCTACCTCGCCGAGACCAGCAAGCGAAACCACAGCGCGCTCGGTTACTGCGGGTGGTCCATGGATTTCCCCGATCCGAGCGATTTCTTCGAGCCCACCTTGTCGAGCGACGCCATTCAGGAAGAGGAGACGCAAAATCGCGCCTTCTTCGTCAACGCCGAGTTCGATGCCTTGCTCAAACGCGCCCACCGCGAGCTCGACCCGGCAGCGAGGTCCGCCATGTACCGACGGTGCGAGGAAATCGTGCGCGACGAGGCGCCGTGGGCGCTCGGCTTTCATCAGCGCTGGTACGAGATCGTGCAACCTTACGTCCACAACTACGCCGTCGACGCCAAGCACACCGAGGACATGCGAGCGGTCTGGATAGATGCCGCCGCGCGTGGCGATGGAAAGCGCGACTTGCTGGCGGCCATCCGCCCGTGGGGCCGGCGTTAGCCATGGTGGCGAAGGTTGCGAGGCGGCTGACGTGGGCCATCGTTTCGATCTGGGCCGTGGTCACGCTCGCCTTCTTTTTGAACCACGGTCTCCCGGCCGACCCGGCCCGCGCCATTGCCGGCCCTCAAGCTCGCCCCGCGGACGTGGCACGCATCCGCACCCAGCTCGGTCTCGACCGGTCGGTCTGGGTGCAGTACCGCCTCTTCGCGGCGCGCCTCGTGCACCGCGCGCCGAGCGAGACGGGCGTCAAGGGCCACGCCAGCTGCGAACCGCTCGGCCCCTTGCATCTCGATCTCGGCACCAGCTACCAGCGGCGAAGGCCCGTCATCCGCGTCATTGCCGATCGTTTTCCGCGCACCTTCTATCTCGCCCTTTCGGCGCTCGTCGTTCAGGTCGCCCTCGGCGTCGCTGCGGGTGTGGTGGCTGCCGCCCGGCGCCACAGCATTTGGGATCGCGGCGCCGTGACGATGGCGCTTTTGGGCATCAGCACACCTACCTTCCTGCTCGGCATCCTGCTGCAGTACGTGTTTGCTTACCGTCTTCGGTGGCTCCCACTCGACGGGTACGGCGTGACGGCCAGCGACCACGTCGCGAGCATCGTTCTGCCCGCGCTCACCTTGGGCATCGTCGGCGCCGCCTACTACACGAAGCTCGTGCGCTCCGACATGATCGATGTTTTGCGGCAGGACTTCGTGCGCACCGCGCGCGCCAAAGGAGTCGGCCCCATCGGCGTGGTGGTCCGCCATGCGCTCCGCAACGCTCTCTTGCCGCTGGTGACCGTGATCGGGCTCGATTTCGGGGTACTCATCGGCGGAGCCGTCGTTACCGAGAAGCTCTTTCGCTGGCCCGGCGTGGGGCAGCTGTCGGTCGACGCCGTGTTCGATCGCGACGCGCCCGTCGTTCTCGGCGTCGTCATTGTGACCTCCTCGGCCATCGTGCTGGCCAACCTGCTGGTCGATCTTTCCTACGCGCTCCTCGATCCACGCACCAAAGCCGCCGGCACGGACGGCTAACGCACGGTCAGCGCAGGTCGACCAGCTCGCGCGCGCGCTGGCGGACGGCCGAGGTTCCTGCGTTGTTGGCGAGATCGGCGATGACCGGGCGGACTTCCGTTTGTTTGCCGTTGTTGATCCACCAGATGGCGCGAGCGAGGCGCGCCGCTTCGCGCGTCGCGCGATCGGTTTTTTTACCGAGCTCCGCCAGGACCGCGTCGGCACCCTTGAAGTCGCGCTCGTTGAGGCGTTTGGCGGCCGCCTCCCAGAGCTGGGCAGTGGCCGCGTCGGGCGCGGTCGGGATCTCGACGTCGACGAGCGGAAGCCTTCGCGAATCGAAGGGCGACGCCGTCACGGGGGCCGTCCCCCCGACCGAGGCAGCGGGCGCGCTCTCCGGCGCCCTGGTGGAGGCGACCGGCAAAGGGTCGCCTGGCTTCGCGAGCGAGGGCGCCACGCCCCCGGTGGGCGTGGTGACGGTGGTCCCCGTCGGAGTCGCGCTCGGCCCGGGGTCGGAGCGCACGGACGATGACCCCTCGCCGCGCGTGCGGAGGTAGGCGAACACACCGATCACGGCGAGAAACCCGACCAGCGCCGCCACGAAGCGGAGAAACCACGCGCGGCGCGCCTCCTGCTCCGGCGTGCGAGCGAGGATGTCGGTCTCCTCGTCCTCCACGGCGCTCGCTGCCTCTTGCAGGAGCCCTTCTTTTTCCCAGCGATCGAAGAGTTGGTGCGACTCGTCGGTCCCATGCGCCGCGCCTTCGTCGACCCCTGCGCTGCGCGCCGCACCTTCCTGGGCCGAGCGCATACGCCCCGCCGACGGCCGCTCGGGTGGCCGGGCCGGCGCTCCAAATCGCGCCGCTGTATCCGTGGAGCCCCCGTTGGCATCCGAACCCACTCCGGGCACTGTCTTTGGCGGCTTGCTGGTGGTCGTACCGCTGCGCATGCTGGCGTCCTGCGCGGCTCGCATCGGGGCAACGTCTTCGTCTGGCGCCAAGATGACCTTGGCTTCGTCGCGCGCCCCCACGTCGCACGGAGCGAGCGCCCCCGGTGCTGCAACCGAAGCGCTGGCGCCGTCGGGCGCTTCGGTCCCTCCCGCAGCCGCCGCCATCGAAGGGGCGGCGGGGGGAGATTTGGCCGGTGCCGATGGAGCGATAACGCTCCCCATCACCGAGGTGACGCCGGGGTCGGCGATGCCAACCCCGGTCGGCACCGGCGTTCGTCGCGGGGGGACGTCGCCGAGCGCCGCCACGGCCCGTTCCTCGTAGGTACTTGGACGCAGCGTCCCTGGCCGACCAGGCGTGATTCGCTTCGCGTCAGCCCGTTGATTCACATGGATCGCGGGCTCCGATTCGCTCGGTACCACGGCGTGCTCGTCGGCGACATTGACCTCTCCGCCCGCGCCTTCGTGCACCCGCGGGATGAGCAGCCCCTCGAAGTAAAGCTTGGTGATCGTCGAAAGCGTCGACAGATCCTCGAAGGGCGAACCATCCACCACGTCGAGCAGGGTTCGCTTACCGTCGAAGAGCTTCAAGATGCCGTTCAGCTCGTCGGGGATCTCGTTGAGCCGCTCCAAGAGCTGCGAGTGATCGACGTCGAATACCGTCGTGAGGGGCGGCAGCTGCTCGAGCAAGCGCCCCCATTCGTCGACGCGCCGCATCCCCTCCATGAGGATGCCTTGCGTCGAGACCTCGATGATGTCCTCCGCTTTGACGATGGTGAATTCGACTTCGAACGAACCGTCGTTCCAGATGAGGGTGCGGTAGACGGCTTCTTCGCCGCGCAGCGCACCGAGCTGAGCGTCGATGATTTTCCCCTCGCGAAAGAGGATCTTCGCGCTGTGGGCATTGTTGTGGACGTGCAGAACGCCGCTCTTGCGCGATACCTCGAAGGTCTGCAAAAGATCGACGACGGCCATGTCCTGAATGGACCCCTGGAACTTGGTCCGACCGGTCTGCGACTGACGTGTCGCGATGCCTTCCTGCGTCCGCCGGGTGAGCAAGAGGTTCACGCGGGCGATGAGCTCGCGCACGAAGATGGGTTTGGTCAGGTAATCTTCGACGCCGAGCTCGAGCCCGCGAATCTTGTCTTCGATCGATTTTTGGCTCGTCAGAAAGACGACCGGGATCGCTGCCCATTCCGGGCGGTCCTTGAGCCGCCGGACGAAGGCGTATCCATCCAACCCAGGCAACCTGGTGTCGGAGAGGATGAGGTCGGGCGTGGAAAGCTCGATCTTGCTGAGGGCATCCACGCCGTCTCCCGCCGTGGTGACGCTATAGCCGGCTTTCTTGAGGCTGACTTCGAGGACCCGCACGCTGCGCGGGTCGGCGTCGACCAAGAGGAGTTGCTGCTTCGCCAAAGCGTTACCCTAGGGTGAGCTCAATGGCGCCCACTCGAGGAGCCGAGCGCCGGGCCAACGACCATGAGCATACCTCGGTATCTTCGCTCACTTGGAGAAGGAGCGATACCCCCTTCGGGGACTTTCGGCTTCACGCGAAGTCTGCTCGTGATCGGTGGCAAGATGGTCACGGTCCGCGGTGCGGAAGGGCTTACTTGGCCCAGGGATTGACGATGTCGCCGCTGCCGAACCCAGAACGGGCGGCCGCGGGTGCGCTACGTCGGCCGCGGACTGGCTCGGCCCGGCCAGGAGGCGGTCGCGCAGGATTCGCGCGCTCTTGCCGCGAACGCGGGCCCGCTGTTACGTCGGTCGCGCCACTGGGAGGCGGTGTGGTGGGGGGCGGCGTGGCCGGTTCAGGGTCGCCAGTCCCTCCCCCGCCGAGGGCGGGAGCTGCGGGACGCGCCAAGGTAGGCGGCTCGACTGGAGCGACGGCCGAAGGGACGAGGGGAGCCGGCTGAGCGTGCTCCGCAGTCGTCCGGAGGAAAGGACGAAGCCACACGTAGCCCATGCCCGCTCCCAGAATCGCCACCGCGAGGGCACCGAGGACGAGTCCGAAGGGGACACCCCGAGGAACGCCCGACGCGCGCAGAAGCACCGCCAGCTCCTCGCGAGCTGGCGGCTCGAGCTCGTCGGCCAAATGAAACGCCGCTGGCTGGTGCCCAGCTTCCGCACGGGGTCGCAGGATCTCCAGGCGATCGCCGGACCCCACCCTGGCGATCGATTCGACCTCGGCGATGAGCGCGTCCATCGACGGGTAACGCGCGCCCGGTTTTTTTTCGAGGCACTTCAGCGTGACGTCTTCGAGCGCACCGAGCTCCCGCACCGCGGCGTTCACGTGACTCGGCGGCTCCGGCACCATGAACATGTGTTTGGTCAAGACGCCCATGTACGAGTCGGCCTCGAACGGCACGCGACCGGCGAACATCTCGTACATGATGATCCCGAGCGCATAGACGTCGGCACGATGGTCGACGTCGTCGCCCGAGGCTTGCTCGGGGCTCATGTAGTGAGGCGTACCGTAGACCATCCCGGTCCGAGTGAGACGTCCCGCGCCCGCCATCTTGGCGACGCCGAAGTCGAGAACCTTGACGACGTCGTTGCCGGTGATGTGAATGTTGTCGGGCTTGAGATCGCGATGAATGACGCCCGCGGCGTGCGCGGCGCCGAGTGCCGCCGCGACCTGCTTGAGAATGCGCACCGCGCGCGCAAAGGGCGGTGGACCCCCGGCGCGCAGAAGCTTGCTCAAGGGAATGCCTTCCAAGAACTCCATGACGAAGTAGGGCGCGCGGCTGGGCAGCTCGCCGAAATCGGTGATCAGCACGATGTTGGGATGCCCGATCGCGGCAGCGGAGCGCGCTTCTTGGATGAAACGCTCCGCGAGCTCGTCCTGCTGCGCCATGTCGGCGCGCATCACCTTGAGCGCGAAGCGTTTGTCGAGCGAACGATGGCGCACGCCGTAGACGGTCCCCATGCCCCCTTCGCCGAGCACGCACTCCACCTCGTAGCGCCCGTCGATGATGGTACCGATCAAGGGATCGGCGTCGGGGCGGTATCCTGGCGCCGCTTCCAGCGCATCGCCGTCGAATGGGCAGAAGCGGGCATCGCCGGTGAAATGTTGCATGCAGCTGGGGCAGCGGCTGGCGATCCCCGGAGGTCGGTCCCCCTTCGTGCTCCCGGCGTGATGCGGTGCACCGGCCAGGCCGTGCGGCGCTCTCACCAGGGGCTCGTTGTCCGCCATCGCCAACCTTCGCATATCGTAGCGCCAATGGCGCAGGTTGGCCCCTTGGGGGTGGTGTTAGGGGCTCGTCGCCTGTGTGCCGCAGTTGGCGCAGAACTTCGCCGTACCAAGGTCGGCGCCGCAGCCACTGCAAAACCTTTTGGGAGGTGCGACGGCCATGGCACTGCCGCATTCCTGGCAGAACTTGCCCGACGGAACCTGGGCCGAGCACTTGGGGCACGTCAGTTTCGCGCCGGGGGCGGCGGTCGGCATGACCGCCTGCGCAATGGGCGCGCGGGCAACGCCCCCTTGCTGCATCCAGCTGGCCATCCCGACACCGATGGCCATCTGCGCTCCGGCACCTGCTAGACCCGACGAATCCCCTCCGCGGGCCATTCCTTCTCCGGCGCCGATCATCGCGCGACCCGCTGCGTAGCCTTGGTAACTGCCGGCGAGCCCGGTAGAGCGTGACTCGTTCTGGAACTGCTGGTCGAGCGCGAACTGCTTCTGCTGCGCCTCGGCTTCCGCCTGCCCGATGCCCACTTTGGCGACGCGCGCCTTCAGCTTGGCTTCTGCCATCTGGTCCTGCAGCTCGTCGATCCGCGCTTGATCTTCGGGCGAAACGCTGATCTTGAGCTCACCGATCTCGAGGATGCGCACGCCGATCTCGCTGAAGTCGGGGCAATCGCGCAGCATGGCCGCCGCCAAATCCGGTGCGACCCCTCCCAAGTCCATGAATGTCGTCTGCCCGCCGGAGAGAAAGCTGCCCAGCGTCTTGCCGAGGCCTTGAAAGAGCCGCTGACGCAGCCACGACGTCACTTGTTCGTTGTCCCCCTGCGCGGCTTGCCCTGCATAGCCGATGATGAAGCGAATCGGATCGACGACGACGAGCGAATAGGTCCCGTAGGCGCGCGGCGTCACGCGCAGGTCGAGCTCGGGGTCGCGCATCGACATCATCTGCCCGCCGAAGGTCAGGTTGCGAACGGGCTGGTTTTTCACGAAGAAGACTTCGGCCTGGAAAATATTGCCGCCCGTGAACGACGTGACGAAGTGATTGAGGAAGGGGATGTTCTCGGTCGATAGCGGATAGCGACCGGGCCCGAGCGCACCGACCGTGGGGGGCGAGCCGCTCTTGAAGAACACGGCCACCTCGTCCATGTCGACGGTGAGACGTGCGTAGGTGGGGATGTTCCCGTCAGGGTGCTTGTAGACAATGAGATGCTTCATCCCGTCGGGCCGGGCGATCATCAGCTCGCGCACGCCACCCTTCACGAAATCGATGATCCCCATGAGCTCGGTCTCCTCGTGGACTGCCGGCTTCCTCTCAGCGAAGAAGCGTGCGGTAAAATCCGTCCGTCAGGATAATCGGCGCTCGCCGCCGCAGCAACGACGCCGCGCGCTACCGGCCGACGGAATCCGGCGCGTCAGCCCTGTGGTGCTCGGGGGGGTGCCCAGATGGCGATGGCAGTGCTAAGGGGAGCGACCAAGGCCGAATGATCCCCACGATCGACGTGACCAAGCTGCCCGCGGCGGCGCAAAAGATCCTCGACCCGACGGGGCCCGCCGCGCTCAAGAACATGGCGGCGAAAGCGGTGGTTCCCGGCCTCAAACCTGCCGATCTCGTGGTGGTGGTCGCGCTTCTCGCCGAAGGCGATGGTCCGCACGCCGAACTCGCGCGCCAGACGGTCGCCAAGCTGCCACTGCCGGTCTTGAACGGCGCGCTCGGCGCCGATCTCGAGCCGTTCGTCATCGACAAGCTCGCGCCGGCCTACATCGACGACGTTTCGGTGATGGAGCGCCTTCTGGCGATGCCGCGCATCGCGCTCTCGACCATCGAGGGCATCGCCGGGCGATGCAAAGAACACGTGGCGGAGCTCATTGCGACCCACGAGCAGCGCATGCTCGCGCACCCTCCCATCATCGAGCGTCTCTACATGAACAAGGCGACGCGGATGTCGACCGCCGATCGCATCATCGAGCTCGCCGTGCGCAACAAGCTCGAGCTCACCGGCATCCCCGCCTACAAAGAAGTCTCCATCGCCATCGGCCAGGAGCTCATCGCGGAGCCGTCGCCCGAGCCGACTCCCGACGATATCCTCTTTCGCGAAACGCTCGACGAGGGGGCCGCCCTGGCGTTCGATCCGCAATCGGAGGACACGCACGTCGTCTCCGATGACGGGGAAGAAAAGGTGGCCGCCAAGTTCGTCCCCCTCTACGCGCGGGTCGGGCTCATGACGACCGCGCAGAAGATCCGCATCGCCATGGTCGGCGACGCCGCAGAGCGACTGCTCCTCATGCGCGACAGCAATCGCCTCGTCGCGGGCGCCGCCATCCGCAGCCCGCTCATCCAAGACCCGGAAGTGGTGCGCGCCAGCGCGAGCCGCGTGGTTTCGGAAGAAGTTTTGAAGACGATCTCGCTCAACAAGGATTGGGTGCAGAACTATCAGGTGAAGGTGAACCTGGTCATGAACCCGCGCACGCCGTTCCCCATGGCGGTGCGCCTGGTTCCGTATTTGCGCGAGCACGAGCTGAAAGGCATCTCCAAGAGCAAGAACGTCACGGGGCCCATCGCCCAGGCCGCCAAGCAACAGCTGAATCGCAAGGTGCGCTGAGCGATTCATCCGGCTCGCACCGCACCTCGAGGGGTCCAAAGGAAGTAGACGTCTGCTACCTGAGTTGGGTAAAAGGCGAACCAGCCCTTGGGCCCGCGCCGACGACGGTGCTCGCTCGGGGTCGGTCGCACGACATCAGGAGGGACGCACCATGAGATCTCGCTGGGCTGCGGTATCGCTGGGTCTGCCCGTCGTCTTCGCGTTGGGCAGTTGTCAGCGCGTGGATTGGGGCCGGACCGACTCCTCGGGATCGAATCCTCCGAACGCGGCCACCGGCCCATCGAGCGAGATGTCGGCCGATCTCGGGTCCGTTCCGACCGAGGAATTGCCGGCTCCACGTACCCCTTGTGTCAGCGACGATTTCCTCCCGCCGGTTCCGGGTCAACCGATCGCTGCGCAAAGGCCGGACCGCGAGCTGCGGCGCATCCTCCGCGAGATCGATCGCGCACAGCTCGAAAGCACGGTCCGCCAATTGGTCGGCTTTGGAACCCGTCATACGCTGTCCACTCAAACCGACCCTGTGCGAGGAATCGGCGCAGCCACCAAGTGGGTCTTCGACACGCTTTCCAGTTACGCCGCAGCGTCGGGGGGACGCATGACCGTGGCGCTTCAGACGTTCACCCAGCCGGCAACGCCGCCGCGAGTTCCCGCCGACACCCAGATGACGAATGTGGTCGCGACCTTGCGCGGTTCGACGTCACCAGAACGCATCTACCTGGTATCCGGGCACATCGACTCACGCGTGACCGACGTGCTCAACGCCACTTCGGACGCGCCGGGCGCCGATGACGACGCTTCGGGCGTCGCGCTCATCATGGAGCTTGCACGCGTCCTGTCCAAGCGCGAGTCGGAGGCGACGATCGTGTTCACGGCCGTGACCGGCGAAGAGCAGGGGCTCTTCGGTTCGGCGTACCAAGCGGCCCAGTACAAGGCGGCCAATGCAGATATTCAGGCCATGTTCTCCGACGACATCGTAGGAGCTAGCGCGGCCGAAGAAGGGTCGCGCGATGCTCACACCATCCGCCTCTTTTCCGAAGGGGTGCCCACCTCGGAAACGGCGGACCAGGCCACCATGCGCAAATCGGTGGGCGGCGAAGTCGATGGACCGTCGCGTCAGCTCGGTCGATTCGTCCAATCGGTCGCCGAGAACGACGAGACCGGCATGCGCGTACGGCACGTCTTCCGCCGCGACCGGTACCTCCGCGGCAGCGACCACATCTCCTACCTCACCCAGGGCTACCCGGCGGCGCGCTTCACCGAGCCGAACGAGATCTTCGAGCACGAGCATCAAGACATCCGCGTCGAGGACGGCGGCGTTCAATACGGTGATCTCATCGAGTTCGTCGATTTTGCATTTTTGGCGCGGGTCGTGCGGGTGAACGCGGCCACGCTCTGGTCACTCGCGCAGGCTCCCGGCACGCCGAAGAACGCGCGCATCTTGACGGTGACGCTCACGAACACGACCGATTTGGCGTGGGACGCCGGGACGGAGACCGATCTCGCCGGCTACGAAGTGGTGTGGCGCGAGACGACCGATCCCGATTGGACGCACGTCATTCCGGTCGGCAAGGTGAACACGGCGTCGTTTCCGCACTTCACCAAGGACAACTACTTCTTCGGCATTCGCGCCGTCGACCAAGCGGGACACCGCAGCCCCGTCGCGTTCGCCGTGCGGGGATAGACCCGCTCTAGCGCCCGATCCCCCAGATTTCGCCGGTGGCCCAGGTGGCGTCGAGGAGCGCGAGCACCACGTGCGCCACTTCGTCGGACGTTCCGAAACGACCGAGCGGCGAACGCGTCGCGAGCCGATGGGTGCGCAGCGGATCGCCGTCGGCCTCGGGATCGGCGACGATCCCGAGCGCGACCATGTTGATGCGCACGTGCGGGGCGAGCTCGACGGCGAGCGCGCGCAGCCCCGTCTGAAGCGCGCCTTTGGCGGTGAGGTACGCGACATGGTTCTCGTAGGGCCGCGTGACACCGGCGTCACCGAGCGCGATGACCGCGCCCTGCGACGCGATGAGCTCGGGGGAGAGCGCGGCCACCAGCAGCAGCGGGGCAATCGCGTGCACGGCCAGCGTTCGCTCCAGATCCTCGCGGCGCAGCTCCTCGAAAGGCGTACGGGGAAAAGGGCCACAGGCGAGGATCACGTCGTCGATTCCCCCTTCGGCGCGGATCTCCGCGGCAATGCGATCGGGCGCGTCGCGGGAAGTGAGATCCACGCACACCGTCTTGGCGAACGTGGAGCCGCCGAGCTCGGCTTGCATCGCGGCGAGCTTGGTCGCGTCGCGCGCCGTGATCACCAGGCGGTCGTCGCGCGCCCGCAGCGCGCGTGCAATGCGAACGCCGAGGCGCCCGGTGGCGCCCACCACGAGCACGCGTCGCGGCCCACGTACCGGCGGGGCTGTCGAGCTGGGCGCGGGCGCGGAATTCGGCGGGGGCGCGGAATTCGTCATGCTCCAGGAATTACCACGCCTTCACGCGGACAACGACGGGTTTCAAGGGGGCCCGCGGGATTCACGGGACTCTTCGATCGGAAGGCGCGCCCACAGCGCCGCCGCACGCGCGAAGGCACGCTCCTCCCCGCCCTTGCCGACCTAGGGAATCTTCGGCGGCTGCGCTTCGATGCCCTTCACGGTCCCTCGGTCCTTCGGTGGCTCCACGAGAAACGGCACCAGATGTTCGCGTTTTTCGAACTCGTTTCGGTAGCTCGTGGCTTCGACCTTGCTTCGGAACGGCCCCACCCGCACCCGGTACCAGCTCCCTCGGCCCGACACCTGGGCTTGCTCCACATAAGCGCGATGGCCGCGGCGGCGAAGCGCCGTCGCGAAGAGCCCCGCCTCTTCTTGGCTCCGAAAGGAGCTCGTTTGAAGCTGGTAGCCCCCCGCGCGCCCTTCTTCGACGGGCGGGGTCGTCACTGACGACGCCTCTTTCGCCAATTGCGTGAGCGTATCGCGTGGACGGCTCGCCATCGGCGAGGAGTCGACGACATTCTTGGCCGGGAGCGGCACCACGGCAAGGCGATCGGTGGGAGGGGGCGGCGCGGCGGCGACGTCGCCCGTCGCGTCGGTGACTTTGGGCGGCGGCGTGACGGCGCGAACCGCGGCGAGGGCCGTCGTGGTGCGCCCTTCGTCGGAAAGGAGCGAGGGGAACGTGACGTCCGCGCCACCGAGTTCGGCACCCTGCCCGCTCGCCGGCACTTTGGCCTGCGCCACGAGCTCGCTCAAAGGATCGAACGTGCGCGTCGCGGGAACGGCCTTGCGCCGTGCATGCGTGACCACGGCAAAGACGATGCACGCCGTGCCGAGCGCGGTAAGCAACAACGTACCGGCCCGGGAGCCTCGGGGCCGAGCTTCCGCTTCCTGAATTTGCTCCACATTGCGCAAGAGCCCGGGTCTCATGGTGCGTTCTCCTTCGTCGGCGCCCGCGCCGCGTCGTTGCCGTCGTCTTCTCTGCGCGCTTCGTCGGTGTTCTCGCCGGCGGCGTCGTCGGGCCGCACCATCCGGTCGGGCGCGGAAATACCCAGAAGCCCGAGCCCCGCCGCGTAGACGGTGCGGATCGCTTCGACCCAAAGAAGGCGCGCCTCGGTCTTCTCGCGGTCCCACCGCGCTTCCCACCCCGAGCCAAGATCCGACGCTTGCGGTAAGATGGCGTCCTTCTCGTTCCTCAGACGGGTGTAGTAGCTTTGGAACGCCTGGGCGAGTTCTTGGAGAAAGAAGACCACGCGGTGCGGAGCGTGCTCGCCGGCCGCCTCGCGCACCACGCGCGGAAAGGTCCCGAGTTGACCGAGGAGGGCCAGCTCGTCGGGATGGACGAGTCGCGCGGCGAGCTTCGGCTGGTAGCGCGGCACGTCGAGGCCGAACACCTCCTTGGCCCGCCGCAAGATGGAGACGAGCCGTGCATGGCCGTATTGCAGATAGAAAACAGGGTTGTCGAGGCTGCGCTTCTTGGCGACTTCGATGTCGAGCTCGATGGCCGACTCGCTGCGTCTCGCCAGGTAGAAGTAGCGGACGGCATCCGCGCCGGCACCTTTGCGGCCGCTGGCGGTGTCGATTTCCTCCACGACCTCCTCAACGGTCACCAGGTTACCGAGCCGCTTGCCCATCTTGTAGGGCTTGCCGTCACGCAGCAGGCTGACCAGCTGCACCAAGAGCACCTCGAACCGCTCTTTCGGCAGTCCGAGCGCCTCGAGCGCATTGCGCACCCGCGCCACGTACCCATGGTGATCGGCACCGAGCACGTTGACGAGGCGTTGGTAACCGCGCGCGATCTTGTCGGCGTGGTAAGCGATGTCGCTGGCGAAGTAGGTGAAACGGCCGTCGCTGCGCCGTACGACGCGATCTTTGTCGTCCTCGACTTCGGACGATTTGAAGAAGAGCGCTCCCTCGCGCTCCTCGAGCCAGCCGCTCGCCCTGAGCTGCTCGAGCACGGCCGCCACCTTGCCCCACCGATGCAAGCTCTCTTCGGAAAACCACACGTCGAATTCCACCCCGAGATCGCGCAGGGTTTGCTTGATCCCGGGTAGCTCTTTCGAACCCGGCACCCCGTCGAGCATCCGCGTCACTGCGAGACGAGCCAGCGGATCGTCGGACTCCGTGGGAGGCGCGTCGATGAGCTCGGGGGCATGCGCACTCATCCACGCTGCCAATTCCTTCACGTAGTTTCCGCCGTACCCCCCCTCCGGCGGGGGATTGCCCTGCGCAATCGCGCGAATCGATGCCGCCAGGAGGCGCACCTGATTGCCATAGTCGTTGACGTAATACTCGCGGGTCACGCGATGTCCGGTCGCTTCGAGCAAGCGCGCCACGGCATCGCCCGCCACGGCGCCGCGCCCGTGTGAAACGAGCAGCGGTCCCGTCGGATTGGCGCTCACGAACTCGACCAACACGCGCTCCCCCATGCCCGACGGAGCGCGTCCATAGCTCGCCCCTGCGGCGAGAACCTCTCCGACGATGTCTTGGTACGCCGAGGGCGTGATGCGCACGTTGAGAAAGCCGGGCCCTGCCACTTCGGCCGCGCTCACCACGCCCGATTGTCGCAGCTTGTCGCCGATGGCCACGGCCAAGTCGCGCGGATTTCGCCCCGCGCGCTTGGCCAACGTCATCGCGACGTTGGTGGCGAGATCGCCGTGCTCGGGTCGCTTCGGCCGCTCGACGGTGAATGACGTCCCGCGCGCGAGAGCCGCGTCGAGCGATCCCTCGCGGACGAGATCCTCCAGCACCTCCGTGACCGATGCCCGTAGCCTTTCTTCGATGCCCATTCCTACTTACCCTTCCTGTTTGTGCTCAAAAGTGGGAGGCGCGGCCAACTTTCCGGCAACCTTCACGAAAGCGCGCTCAGCGCGCGGATGGCAGGCCGGACGCGACGGGGGGCCCGGAGGGCGACCTGGTCACGAGCCGCTCGATCTGGGTCGCCTTCCAGCGCGTCTCTTCGAGCTCCGCCTCCGGGTCGCTGTCCGCGACGATGCCCCCGCCCGCGAAGTAGTGCGCCTCCTCCTTTTTCAGGGTCAGCACGCGGATGGCCATCGCCAAATGGACCGAACCGCTCCACGCCATGAAACCGAAAGCGCCTGTGTAGAGCCCTCGTCGCGCGGGCTCGAGACGCGCGATGACCTCCATGGCGCGAACCTTGGGCGCGCCCGTCACGCTGCCGCTCGGGAACATGGCCCGCAGGGCCTGCAGTGGCGTCGCGCCCGGACGAAGGAGACCGCCGAGGATCGCGCCCCGGTGATGGATCGTCGGATGCGTCTTGACGCGCGGAGACTCGAGCAGGCTGACCGAACCGGGCACGCAGATCTTGCCCAAATCGTTACGCTCCACATCCAAGATCATCGTCAACTCCGCTCGCTCTTTGGCGCTTTGGTCGAGCTCACGGCAAAGGTCGTCATCGGCCTCTGCGTCGCGTCCCCGCGGGCGCGTCCCCTTGATCGGCGCCGTGAGCACCCGCCGCGTCGACGGGTCGATGGTGAGAAACATCTCCGGCGAGCTCGCGCAGACGAACGTCCCTCCGAGGTCGATGCACGCGCCGAATGCCGCGGGCGCATTCTCGGACATGGCCAGGTACAGATCGAGGGGACTCCCCGCGGCGGCGAATCGTTGCCTCCGCGCCAAGTTCACCTGGTAGAGATCGCCCGCTCGTATGAGCTCCTTGGCTTGACGAATCCGCGCCAGATGAGCGTTGGGCGGGTCGTCCTCCTCGAGCGGATCGAGACGCACGGGCGCGCGGGCGCGACGGACGACCGGGGTCGCGCGAAGCTCGCGCGCCAGCCATGCCACGCGCTCTGCGTCGTCCCCCACCACGCGCACCACACCGCGCGCGACATCGATGTCGACGACCGCCCCGTAACGTCGCCAGCTAGGCTCCACGAGATGCGGCGCGGGGCGCTCGTCCGGTGTTCGCGTCCAGTGCGCGCGCTCGAGGCTCCGGGCGCATTCGTAAGGCACGGCGCCGATCCAGCGGGGAACGTCGTCACGCGTGTCGACCGTATCGAAACCGCCACAGCCGGTCCCGCCCCGCCGTGACGCTCCAGCCGCCCCCGGCGCGCGTTCATCCGACGGCGGAAGCCACCCCGTGATGCTCTCCACCGGATCGACCGCCACCACGCTTCGCCGTCCGCTTTCGCCGTCCGACGCTCCATGTAGGAAGGCGAACCCCGGCCGCCCCTCCAACCGTTGCGCGATGGCAACGGGATCAGCGGCGGCGTCGACGACGATGGCGCAGAGCGGCATGGTGGCGCCGCCGAGCTTGGCACGCGAAGCGCGGATCGGCCTGTTCCGTCTGAAAATCCGCGGTAGGCTGCGCGCCATGCGTAACCTTTGCCTCGCTGCTTTGACGACGTTGGTCGCCTGTTCCTCCTCCGACCCTCTTCCGCCGCCCGACGTCCGGCTTCTCGTCGGCCAGGACGAGACGTGGTCGGCCGATCCGCCTCCGACGCGCGTACAGATCGAACTGGTCGAACCCGAGCGCCGCGTCGTCATCGGCGAAGCCACCGCGCCGGCGTCGGTCATCACCATCCGCAACCCGGGCTTCAACGCCGGCACGATCGCCAGCTTCGAGGCGACCGGTTTCGATGGGGCGGGGACGGCTCTCGTCCGCGGCGCGTCGGTTCCGTACGTGATTTACAATCTGCTCAGCGCGACCATCCCCATCTTCGTTGCCCGTTCGTCTACATGTTCGCGGCCCGCCGAGAACCTCGAGCACGCGCGCAACTTCCCGGTCGTCACCGTCCTTTGGCACCAATTCATCATCGCCGCAGCCGGCGAAAGCAAAGACCCCGCCGTGCCCGACTTCTACGACGCCATCAACTGGAAAGGGCTGCCGATGCAGCCACCCTTTGCGCGGGTACCCAAGACCATGGTCGTCGTGGGGACCACGGTGCTCTGCATCGACGAAACGGCCGCCACCTCGATCGAACTCCGGTGGAGCGATCGCGTGGCCAACGAACCGGCCCCCGCAGGCCTTTCTTTTGCCGAAGTCGCGGGCGGCCAGGTCTTCGAGCTCGCCGACGGGACCGCCTTTGTCGTGGGGGCCACGCGCAGCACGGGCGAGCCGACCGCGAAAGTGCTGCGCATCGATAAGGTGACCAGCCAGACGACTGGCGAGACGACGGGGGTCCTACGGGCGGTCACACTCGCTACGCCACGCCGTGGAGCGGCCGCCGGCGTCGTTGCCGGCAACCTCGTCGTGTGGGGTGGCAGCGCGGAAGGCGCCGCAGCCGAAGTGCTGAACACGGCCCGAGACGCGTTCTCCTCCCTCCCCTTCCCGCCCGACGCCACCGCGGGACTCGGTCTGGCGAAGCTCGATGCAACCATCGCGCTCCTCGCCGGCGGAAAGGATCCGGTGACCGGAACCGCCGCCCCCCTCAGAACCTTCGACGTCACCTGCGCGGCAGACTGCGCCGCCACCGAGCTCGCCATGTCCCCCACTGCGCTGCAGCGAACGAGCGTTTTCCCGCTCGCTCCAGGCCACGTGCTGGTCACTGGCGACTCCGACGACGGAGAGTTTCATGCCTTCAGCGTCCTCACGACGGGCGCACCAGCGGAAATCGTCGAGCGTCCGCTGCGCGAGCGACGCAAAGGGGCGACTGCGTTCGTACTTCCCAATGGTCAGCCGGGCGTACTCGGCGGCGAGAACCCCGAAACCGCGGCGCCCGTGCTGAGCATCGAGAGTTTCTTTTTTTGAGAGATGCTATCGGGCAGGTTAGGCATCTCATTGCCCATAGAGGACGGCATGGTACCTTTTAGAGACGAGGTGCTCCATGCGTAACGTACTTCTCGGCATCGTTGCCCTCTCGTTGGCGGGTGGTTGCGCCTCTACCGAGCTCTGCCCCGAAACGCCGGTCGATACCACCCGCGAGCACATCACGCTGCGCTACCCGGGTAATTTCGATCAGGTGGCGCTCGAAGGGGGTCGGATCTTCGGCCCCGATCTGGAAGTTACGCGTTACGACGACGCCTATCGAGGGCACGCCTTCCGTAAGCAGGTCGATCTGCGCGTCCAAGAGGATCTCATCGAGGGGATCGTCGGAGCGGGCCGAACGGAGCTGCATCTGGCGAGGTATCCCGACGGGTTCGAGCTCCAGGGTCTCTACGCCGGCAACCTCGGTGTGCTCACGTTCCGCCGCGATCGGCTGGAGGGCCACCTCGGGGGCCGCGTTTTCCGCTTGCGCAGCAGCGCGACCGATCCGCGGATCTACGAATCGAACTCCGGGCCGGCCGAACAAGCGGTCGCGGTGCCCATGGCCATCGCTCGTATCCATCCCGGGCCCACCGAGATTGCACTGCCCGGCATGTTCGGCTCTCTGCCGACCGAACATCAGGCGGCCGTGCTCGCCATCTTCCTCGGTCGCTGAGCGAACGCGGGGCCCCTACGGTTCACGCCACGGCGAGCGTGGCGTGCGCGGCGACGAGCATCCGCCGGGCGGGCGCCGTCAAGCGTGCACCAGGAAAAACGACGCACTCGCGCACCGCCCCCAGCCCCGCAACGACGGCACCCTCCCCCACCACGGATCGCTCGAGCATCGCTCCCGCATCGACGGTCGCGCTCGCCGCCGACCACGCCCCCAGCCGATGGCACTCGAGCCACCGCAGGTTCGCTCGCAGCAGCGACCCCGGCTGACCGATGTCGTCCCACATGCCGCGATAAAGAAACGCCGCCACCCGGCCCCCGCGTCGCAGAAGCGGAAGCACGACGTCGGCGACGAGGCAGCCTTGGGCGGGCAACGTGCGCCGCAAATCCGGGCTCATCACTTGGATGCCGAGAAAGTCGCCCCCCGACGCCTCGGCTCCGAACCGCTCGCCCCGGAGGCGAACCACGTAGCCTTCCTCGTCGAGACCGACCGTGCCTGTCCCCGGCGGGCCGGGCTCGACGACCCAAAGCGCCTCCGCACGCCCCCGGTCGTGCTCGGCGATGAGGGCTGCGACGTCGAGCTCGGGCGCAAGGATGTCGCCATTCCAGATCACCACCGCACCATCGCCGAGGGCGCTCGCTGCGTTGGCGACGCCGCCCGCGGTGCCGAGAATCGTAGGCTCATGAAGAAGATGAATTTTGATGTCGAATCCATTGATTCGCTGCTTAAAATCTAGAGCGCGATGATGGACGTTAGCGACGATGCGCCCCGCGCCTCCGCGGCCCAAGGCTGCGGCGATATGAGCGAGCACCGGACGGTCACCGACAGGCATCAGCGGCTTGGCGAGCTCGTCCGTAAGGGGAGCGAGGCGCGTTCCGAATCCGGCAGAGAGCACGATGGCCGCGGTCATCCCGTCGACTGGGATCTAGCACTTCCCAGCCGTGGTCATCGGCCGAGCACGACGCAACTTACTGGCCCCTGCCGAGCCAAGCGTGATAGCGCACCCCCATGGCTCGGCTTCACGCGACAATCGCGGTCAGCTTGGCGCTCGCGGGCTCGCTCGCCAACGGCGGGTGCGGAACCGACGCCAGCGGCACCGATGCGTGCCGCAAGATCGAACGCGCCCGATGCCGCAGAGCCGCCAGCTGTCCCGATCTCGGCCTGCGCGGCTCGATCGGCGTCGAAGAATGCATGCAATACGCGCGTGACCACTGCTTGCACGGACTCGCCGTCGCCGACCCCGGGCCGCCCGCCATCGACGCATGCGTGAGCGCCATCGACCAAGCGATGAGCTGCGATATCGTCACCACCCCCGAAACGGTGCCCGCTTGCGCCTTTTTGAAGCCAACGCCCGGTACGGTCGACGCCGGCGCCGACGCGTCGCCCGACGACGTAACCGACCTCGACGCGCCCGGGACGAACACCGGTGGTTAGCTAGCGCTGGCAACGCAGCACCGCTTCCGCTACACCGGGCTTCCGCCATGGCCCGCCCCGCTGCGAAGACGCCACTCGCGCTCCTTTTCGCGACTACCGCCGTTCTATCGGCCGGCTGCTTCGATACGTCGAGCACGCTTACGACCGTCGACTATCCGACGCGCCTCACCTTCGACCCCCTCACGTTCCGCGGTTCGCTCCCCTGCGGCGCACCGGGCCTCGCGCGCTACCTGGTGACGGTGATGGACGTGAGCAGTGAGGACAACAGGGGTGCCCGGTCATCGGGCCCGGTGGCTTGCCAGAACCACCTGTCTTTCGGCGATTCCTTCGTCACGAACATCCATCTCTACACGGCACGAATCTACGGCTATGACCGCGAGGTCATCATCGACTCGGCCGGCGAGGTCGAGGATGCCGGCCGCCCAAGGACAATCGATCCCACGTCCGGCGAAGAGATCTTGCCCAAGTGGACGACGACTTGCGGTGAAGTGCCTCCCCCTGCCCCCGATCCCGATGCCGAGGCCGACGCGAGCGAAGATAGTCGGCCCCCCTACAATCCACTCCGCTATCCCACGATGGCCTATGGAAAGGTCGAAGTGATCATGCAAGGCTGCCTTCCCCTCGCCGCCACACCGACGCCCGATGCTTCGACGGGCGACGGTTCGAGCGGAGGTGTTGACGGCTCCCCAGACGCGGAATCACCCGCGGAAGCGAGCGCCGAAACCAGCGACGCGACCGACCCCGACAGCGGCGAACCTGGCGATGACGACAGCGGCGACGATGCCGGAACCGGCGAAGATGCCGCGGACGAGGGGGCGGCCGATGCCCCAGAGCGACGAAGGAGCCGATGAGTAGGGTCCTGTCGCCTCTTAGCATGCATCGGAGGTGGCGAACCGAAGTCTGCATGCTTAGCTTGCGAAAATCTGTCGGGGGTTTGAAGATGGTAAGTCGTACCCCCGACTGACCATTGGCTTCCAGGTTGGCGGCACCCGCACGAGGGAGAACCCATGTCCGAGAAAAAGAACCAGCCCCCTCCTATGCCGCCGCGCTCGGACGAAGAGGTCCAGTTCGGTGACGAGCTTCCCGTACTTCCGATTCGCAACGCGGTGTTGTTTCCCGGGGCAGTAGCTCCCTTCGACGTCGGGCGCGAAAAGTCGGTCGCGCTGGTCGAGGACGTCGACAACCTTCCCGGGCCCGTCATTGCCATCTTCGCCCAGCGCGACCCGTCGACGGACGATCCCGGTTTCGACGACCTTTATCCGGTCGGCTGCGCAGCGCGGGTGCTCAAAGCGCTCAAGCACAGCTCGGGGAACTATTCGCTCATCCTGCAGGGACTCGTCCGGATTCGGCTGGAATCGGTGACCCAGGCCGCCCCCTACCTCAAAGCCAAGATCAAGCGCCTCGAAGAGCCGGGCTCGGAAGACGTCGAGGCCGAGGCGCTCGCCATGAGCCTGCGCGACATCGCCAAGCAGGTCATTCAACTGATGCCCGAGCTGCCACGCGAGGCCGGATCGCTCATCGACTCCATTCAGGCGCCGGGCGCGCTCGCCGATCTCGTTGCCGCCAACCTCGACGCGCCCGTCGAGGAAAAAGCGCAGCTCATCGAGACGCTCGAGGTCAAAGAGCGCATCCGCAAAGTCCTGCGCTTGCTCACGCGCCAGCTCGAAATCTTGAAAATGCGCGAGCGCATCAACTCCCAGATCAAGGAGGAGATGGGCAAAAACCAGCGCGAGTACGTCCTTCGCCAGCAGCTCAAGGCGATCAAGGAAGAGCTCGGCGAAGACGACGGTGATCAGGGGGATCTCGACGGCATCGAGGAGCGCATCGCCAAGGCGACCCTCCCCAGCGAAGCGGAGACAGTCGCCAAAAAGCAGCTCAAGCGCCTGCGCTCGATGCAGGTGGGCTCTGCCGAGTACACGGTCGTTCGCACGTACCTCGACTGGATCCTCGATCTGCCGTGGACGAACACCACGCAGGACATCATGGACATTGCGGCCGTGCGCAAGGTCCTGGACGAGGACCACTACGGTCTCGAGAAGGTCAAGAAGCGCATCCTCGAATTCCTGGCGGTGCGCAAGCTCAAGCAGGACAAGAAGGGGCCGATCCTCTGTCTCATCGGTCCCCCCGGCGTCGGCAAGACGTCGCTCGGACGCAGCATTGCGCGCGCTCTCGGGCGAAAATTCGTCCGCATCTCCCTCGGCGGCGTGCACGACGAAGCGGCCATCCGCGGCCATCGCCGTACGTACGTCGGCGCGCTCCCGGGGCAGATCATCCAGGGGATGAAGAAGGCCGCCACCATCAACCCCGTGTTCATGATGGACGAGGTCGACAAGATCGGACACGACTTCCGCGGCGATCCTTCCGCGGCGCTCCTCGAGGTGCTCGATCCCGAGCAGAACAACACGTTCGCCGACCACTACCTCGAAGTGCCGTACGACCTCTCCAACGTGATGTTCGTCGCCACGGCCAACATCGCCGACCCCATTCCGCCGCCTCTCCGCGATCGCATGGAGATCCTCGAGATCCCCGGCTACACGCGACGTGAAAAGCTGGCCATCGCCAAGCAGCATCTTTTGCCGAAGCAGCTCGATGAGCACGGTCTGACGACGGCCCAGATCGACATCCAAGACACCGCCATCGAAGAGATCATCGACCAGTGGACACGCGAGGCCGGCGTCCGCAACCTCGAGCGCCAGATCGCGAGCGTCATTCGCGGCGTGGCGGTCAAGGTGGCCGAAGGAGAAACGGTCCAGCGCAAGATCGCCACCACCGACGATCTGCGCGAGTTCTTGGGCGCCCCCAAGTTCACCAGCGAAGTGGCGGAGCGCACCGAGGAGACGGGCGTGGCCACCGGGCTCGCCTGGACGAGCGTCGGCGGCGAAATCCTCTTCATCGAGGCGACACGCATGTTCGGCACGGGCAAGCTGCAGCTGACCGGGCAGCTCGGTGACGTCATGAAAGAGTCGGCCCAGGCGGCGCTCTCGTTCGTGCGAACCAATGCCGAAAGGTACGGCATCGCCAAGGACTTCCTCGAGAAGAGCGACTTGCACATCCACATCCCCGCCGGCGCCATGCCGAAGGACGGCCCGAGCGCGGGGGTGACGATGTTCACCGCGCTGGTGTCGATGCTGACCGGCATCCGCGTGCGGCACGACGTGGCCATGACCGGCGAGATCACGCTGCGCGGACGCGTTCTGCCCATCGGCGGTCTCAAGGAGAAGGTGCTCGCCGCCCACCGCGCCGGGATCAAGCGGGTCATCATCCCCGAGCGCAACAAGTCCGACCTCGAGGAGGTCCCCAAGGAAGTGCTGGACGAGCTCGATTTCGTATCGGTGAGCCGCATGGATCAGGTGCTGGAAGCGGCACTCGAATCGATGCCCGCGCCGCGCGTGGTCGAGCCGGCCGGGACTCCTCCGACCGCACCGGCGGGCGGAGGCAAAGAAGCACCCGCCGCGACGAACTGATCCCTCGGGAGCCCGGCTGCACGAGGCAGGCCGGGATGTTCGTTCTTACGGCGTGAGGACGACGCGGCCGATCGCGCCGCGGTCGGCCAGGATCTTGTGGGCATCGGCGGCACTCTTCAGGGGAAGCACCCGGTGAAGGACGACGCGGAGTTTCTTCGCGGCGATGAGGGTGAAGACGTCTTCGAGATCGGTGCGCGTGCAGCCGGCGCTGCCGAGCACCTGGTAGCCGAAAAGGATGAGAGCGCCGGGGTTGACCTTGATCGAGTCGGCCAGGATGTTACCGACGAGAATGAGGCGTCCGCCGTTGCGAAGGCTGCGCATCGACGACGTGAACGTCGGGCTGCCGGTCAGCTCGAGCACGGCGTCGACACCGGCAGGAACGAGCGCCCGAACTTTTTCGTGCAGAATGCCCTGCGCATCGACGACGGCCTCGTCCGCACCGGCGTCGAGGAGGGCTTGCCGCTTCGTGTCGGAGCTCGTCCCGGCGATGACGCGCGCGCCGAGCGCCTTGGCGATTTGAATGGCAGCCATTCCAACGCCGCCGCTGGCGCCGGTGATGAGGAGCTGATCGCTCAGCGTGACGCGGCCCACCGTGCGCAGCGCGCGGAGCGCGGTTCCGAAGGTGCACGCCGCGGAGGCGGCTTCCACGTCGGAAACACTGGCCGGCACCTTGACCAGGGTGGCGGGGGTTGCCGTCACGAGCTCGGCGTAGCCACCGCTTCGCGTTTGGCCATAACTCTGCCAACCCTTTTCGCAGATGACTGCTTCGCCGCGCGAGCAGGAGCGGCACACCCCGCAACCGAGCCGCAAAAGATTGGCCACGCGATCGCCCGGTGCCAGGCCGGACTCCGGCGCCGCGCGCACGACTTCGCCGGCGAACTCGTGCCCGAGAATGACGGGAAGCGGCAGACCCCGGAAACCGCCGCGCCGATCGATGAGATCGCGCCCGCAAACGCCCTCCGCCTTCACCTTCACCAAGACTTCGCCGCGTGCCGGCTCGGGGTCGGGCACTTCGCGGTACTCGAGCTCTTCGGGCCCGCCCAGCTTGCTGAGAACGATGGCGTGCATGGCGTGCAAGGTAGCGGTTTGATGCTCCAGGCGCTATCGTCCCCGCCTTCCTAGCATGACTGCCTGAGTCTTGGCCTCGGCAGATCACGATCACGATCGGCAGAATGGTAGCTTCCGGCGATCGATCTGGTAGCCAGTAGTGCTAGCTCTGACAAAGTAGGCGAGATGGCGATATCGAAAAAACCGATAGGCATTTCACTTCTCGGCTGCGGCACCGTGGGAGGCGGCGTCATTCGCCTGCTCTCCTCCAATGCCACGCGGCTCGCGGCGCGCGTGGGCGCGCCGCTCGTCATCCGCAAAGTGCTCGTGCGTGACCTCGTCAAAGATCGCGTCCCGGAATGCGAGCGCGCTTGGCTGACGCTGAACCCCGACGACGTGCTCGACGATGCCAGCACCGATGTGGTGGTGGAAGTGATGGGGGGCGAGTTTCCGGCCTACGACTACATCCGCCGCGCCATGGACGCCGGCAAAGGCGTGGTCACCGCCAACAAGATGCTGCTCGCCGCGCGAGCGCACGAGCTTGTGCAGCGTGCCGCCGAGCGCGGCATCGATCTGGCGTTCGAAGCGTCGGTCGGCGGCGGTATCCCCATCATTCGCGTGCTGCGCCAGGCGCTCGCCAGCGACTCCGTCGACTGCCTCTACGGCATCGTCAACGGCACTTCGAATTACATCTTGACGCGCATGTGCGAGGACGGACTCGCCTTCGATCAAGCGCTCGCCGAAGCGCAAGCCAAAGGTTATGCCGAAGCCGACCCTACCCTCGACATCGACGGCCACGATGCCGCCCACAAGATGTCGGTCTTGGCGATGCTTGCGTTCGGCGTGAAGGTCGAGCACGGCAACATTCCCACCGAGGGCATCCGCTCGCTCGAACCGATCGATCTGCGCTTTGCCGATCGCTTCGATCTCGTCATCAAGCACCTCGCCATCGGCAAGGCCCACGGACCGCGTATCGAGCTCCGGGTCCACCCCGCCCTCGTCTCCAAGCGCAGCGTGCTCGCCAACGTGTCCGGCGTGCTCAACGCCATCTACCTCGAGGGGCGCGCGCTCGGCCCCTGCCTCATCTCCGGGCGCGGCGCGGGGGACATGCCGACGGCGGTCAGCGTCGTCGCCGACATCGTCGATGTGGCGCGCTCCAAGCTCGCCGGCGCCGCCGGACTCTCCACCAGCGGCATCTCGCTGGAAGAGCGGCCCCTCGTGCCCATGGGAGAGATCGAGACCCGGTACTACCTGCGCTTTTCGGGCCAGGATCGTCCCGGGGTCCTCGCCCGCATCGCCGGTGCGCTCGGCGAGCACGGGGTCAGCATCGAGCAAATGATTCAAGACGGACGCTCGGCAGCGCCGTCCGAACCGGTTCCCATCGTCATGATCACGCACCGCGCGCGCGAATCGGGGGTGGTGGCCGCGATCAAAGCCATCCGCGCCTTCGACTCGGTCAGCGACCAGACGCGCCTCTTGCGCATCGAAGAGGTGTAGCGACTTGCCCAGCACTCCCCCCAACCGCCCCGGCGGTGCGCCGCCGAGCAGTGGTCCGTCCAGCCGATCGCGCCGGGCGGTTTCTTCCCGCAATGCGCCGCTCGGCGTCTTCGACTCGGGACTCGGCGGTCTCACCGTGGTGCGCGCGCTGCGCGAGCGACTTCCGGCCGAATCGATCGTCTACCTCGGCGACACGGCGCGCGTCCCCTATGGCACTCGCTCGGCCGATACGGTCATCAAATACGCGCTCGGCTGCGCCGATGTCCTCATCGACCGCGGGGTCAAAGCCATCGTCGTCGCCTGCAACACGGTGAGCGCGGTTGCCCTCGACGTCCTGCGCGTCGAGCTCGACCTGCCCGTGCTCGGCGTCATCGAGCCGGGCGCCCGCGCGGCCGTCGAGATCTCGGAGGGCAATGTCATTGGTGTACTTGGGACCACGGGAACCATTGCTTCCGGCGCCTATCCGCACGCCGTGGCCGCCGTCAGCACGCGCGCCGAGGTCGTTGTGCAAGCCGCGCCGCTGCTCGTCCCGCTGGTCGAGGAAGGATGGCTCGAGGGAGAAGTTCCGCGCTTGGCCGTGCGGCGCTATCTGGAACCGCTCCTCGCGCGCGGCGCCCGAGTGGTGGTGCTGGGGTGCACGCACTACCCCCTTTTGCAAGGCGTGATCGAGCGCGAAGCAGCGGACATCGCCGGACGCCCGGTGCGTATCGTCGACAGCGCGCACGCAACGGCCGAAGCGGTGGCTGCCTTCCTGCACGAGCGCGAAGCGGCCGCGACGGGGCCCGACCCGGGGCGGCTCGATCTGCTGGTCACTGATCTTCCGAAGAGCTTTGCCGACGTAGCGCGCCGGTTCCTCGGGGCCAGCGTGCCCCAGGTGACGCAGATCGATCTGTAGCGCCCAATTGCGCGAAGCGATGCGCACCTGACGAAAGTGCCCTGAGGCGACGGGCGACGAACGACGCTATAGTCGTCACCCGTGCGCCTCCACCTCATCGACGGAACCTACGAGCTCTTCCGCGCCCACTTCGCTCCTCGGCCGGGACACGTCGCGCCGTCCGGTCGCGACGCCAAGGCGACGGTCGGCGTCGTGGGATCGCTGCTCGCTCTTCTGCGCGAGGCGGAGGAAGCCGTGACGCACATCGCCGTCGCCTTCGACAATCCCATTCGCTCGTTCCGCAACGACCTCTTTCCGTATTACAAATCCGACGAGGGCGTCCCCCCCGAGCTGCGCGATCAGTTCGACGCCGTCGAAGAGGGCGTGCGTGCCATCGGCGTCGTGGTTTGGTCGATGCGCGAATACGAAGCGGACGACGGACTGGCCACGGGGGCGCGCCGCTTCCGCGACGAGGTGGAGCAGGTCCGCATCATGACCCCCGACAAGGACCTGGGGCAATGTATCTTGGGCGATCGCGTGGTGCAGATCGATCGCCGGCAGCGCAAGACGGTGAACGAGCCTGCCTTCCGCGCGGCGCGCGGCTTCGGGCCGGCCAGCATGCCCGATTTCCTGGCGCTCACCGGCGACACGGCCGACGGCATCCCGGGGCTGCGCGGCTTCGGGGAGAAAAGCGCGGGCATGCTCCTCGGGGAATACGAGCACCTCGAGCACATCCCGGAGCACGTTCATCAGTGGAAGGTGAAGCCGCGCGGCGCGCTCGCGCTGGCCACGACCCTCGCCGAGCACCGCACCGAGGCGCTCCTTTATCGCAAGCTCGCCACGCTGGTCGACACGGTGCCCTTGCCGGAGTCGCTCGATGAGCTTCGCTTTCGCGGCGTTCCGCGGGCACGCTTCGAAGCTTGGTGCGGCAAACTCGGCGCCACGACGATCGCCACGATGCCCAAGCTATGGGCGCCCGATTGACGGGCGGCTCTTCCGCGTGGTGTGACGGCCGGCGTGGTGTGACCGGCGTGCTCAGGACAGCGGCGCTTGACCCGGCTCCGCGCTCAAGAGGTAGAGCACCGCCATGCGCACTGCGACGCCCGATTCCACCTGGTCGAGGATGACGCTGCGCGGACCGTCGGCGATGGCGCCATCGATTTCCACGCCGCGGTTGATGGGACCGGGATGCATCACGATGGCGTCTGGATTGGCTCGGCCGAGGCGTGACGCGTTGATCCCGAAAAGACGCGCGTACTCGCGCATGCTCGGCAAGAGAGCGCCGGCCAGACGCTCGCGCTGGATGCGCAGCACCATCACCACGTCGGCCCCTTCCAGCGCGGGTTCGACGCGATCGAAGGTCTCCACGGGGTAGGCGCCGGAGGTGGGCGGCAAAAGCGTCCGCGGTCCTGCAAAACGCACCTTGGCCCCCAGCGTCGAGAGCAGGATGGCATTGGAGCGCGCCACCCGGCTGTGCGCGACGTCGCCGCAGATGGCGATGGTCAGCCCGGCGATTTTCCCCTTGCTGCGGCGGATGGTGAACGCATCGAGCAAGGCTTGGGTGGGATGCTCGTGGGTGCCATCGCCGGCATTGACGACGCGCGCCTTGGTGCGCTCCGCGACGTAGTGGGGCGCCCCCGACGCGGCGTGACGCACGACGAGGATGTCAGGGTGCATCGCTTCCAGGTTTTTTACCGTGTCGAGAAGCGTCTCCCCCTTGGACACGCTCGAGCTTGCCACCGAGATGTTGATGACGTCCGCGGAGAGCCTTTTTCCGGCAATTTCGAAGGAGGTACGGGTGCGTGTGGAGGGTTCGAAGAAGAGGTTGATGACCGTCTTGCCCCGCAAGGTGGGGGCCTTGCGCACGCGTCGTTTCGACACCTCGAAGAAGACTTCGGCGGTGTCGAGCACGGTGAGGGCATCTTCCGCGCGCAGCCCCTCGGTGCCGAGGAGGTGCCGCGTGCTCCACGTTCCAGCGGCGGTCGTCATCACGGAGCCCCTTCGTAAACGACCGCGTGGTGACCGGAAGCGTCGCAGAGCACGTCGACCCTGTCGCTGGCGGGGATGTCGGTGACACGCACCACGAAGTCGGGCTGGATGGGGAGCTCGCGACCCCCGCGGTCGATGAGCACGGCCAGCTCGATCTTCTGCGGCCGCCCGTAATCGAGCAGGGCGTCGAGCGCGGCGCGGGTGGTGCGTCCAGTGTAGAGCACGTCATCGACGAGCACGATGCGCTGACCTTCGACTTCGAAGGGGATCTCGCTGCGCCCGATCTGTGGCTTGGGCAGCGCGCTGGCGGCGTCGTCGCGGTAGAGGGTGATGTCGACGGCGCCCACCGGCACGCGCTGATGCTCGAGCTCTTCGATGTATTCGGCCAGCTTGGCGGCGAGAGGGACGCCCCCGCGACGGATGCCGACCAGGGCGAGCTTGTGCGCTCCTCCGGCCCGCTCCACGATCTGACCCGCCATGCGCCGGATACCGCGCGCTGCCGTTTCGGGATCGATCAAGACGCGCATGTCGAAGGTCCCTTACCTTTTGCCTAGCATCACTTCGTCGGATTCTCTTTACGTTCTTTTCGGCGGCCTGGCCGCACTTTTCGTGGCCGCAAGAGGCGTACCGGCCGATGCGTCATCGGGTATGGCGAGGGACCGAGAAGGTAGTGCTATGTCTAGTGGCTCGATGCACTCCTGGGAAGAGCTCGGGCCTCGTTTTGTCGCGGCCGGCGGCGCTTTCTTCGCAGTGGTCGCACTCGCTCTCATTCCGGTGGTCGTGCTGCGGCGAAAGGAGCCCTCCAGCACCATCGCCTGGATCTTGACCCTGATTTTTCTGCCCGTGGTGGGGGCCGTCCTTTTTCTGCTCTTCGGGCGCGACCGCGTGCGCTGGCCCGCGAAGCGCAAGCGTCAGGCCGACGCGTTCATGCGCAGCATCCTGCGCGAACGCACGCAGGAGGTGCGAGAACCCTCGTTCGCCGACGGACAGCTGACCGAGCTCGAAAAGCAGATCTTCCAAGTCGGATCGCTGCTGACCGGCGCGGGAGCCAGCGTGGGCAACCGCATCGAGGTCCTCACCGACGGCAACGACGTCTACGAGGCGCTCGGCGCGGCCATCGACGAAGCCGAGCACCACGTCAATGCGGAGTTTTACCTGATCCGCAACGACGCCACCGGTGCCTGGTTTCGCGACAAGCTCGTGCGCGCGGCCGAAAGGGGGGTCGCCGTGCGGCTGCTCTGCGACGCGTATGGCTGTCTCGCCATCGGCGCCGCCTGGCGCCGGCCGCTGCGCCGCGCCGGGGCCAAGGTCGGCGTTTTTCTGCCGATGCGCTCGCTCTTCTTGCAGCCCGTCAACCTCCGCAACCATCGCAAGATCGTGGTGGTCGACGGCAAGGTAGCGTTTTCCGGCGGGGTCAACATCGGCAACGAATACCGCGGCCAAATGCGCGGGATCGGGACGTGGCGCGACACGCATTTTCGTATGGAGGGGCCGGCCGCGCTCGCCCTGCAGCGCGTCTTTTTCCAGGATTGGTTTTCCGCGACCGGCGAAGGCGTCGACCCTACGCCCTTTTTCCCCGCCGCTGGACTCGCCCCGGGCGGGGCCAGCGTGGCCATCGTGCCGAGCGGGCCCGACACGCGGACCGAAGCCATCCATCGCCTTTTCTTCGCCGCCATCGCCGGTTCACGCGAGCGCGTGTTCATCACGACACCCTATTTCGTGCCGGACGCCCCCATGGTGGTTGCACTCCAGGTCGCGGCCATGCGCGGCGTCGACGTCAAGCTCGTCCTTCCGAGCCGCTCCAACCACCGCGTAACGTTCCACGCGGGTCGCAGCTTTTACACCGA
>Ga0193706_1000140_pt1 | contig 51777 bp, 37 predicted proteins | sample U3c1metaG_FD_160130 | JGI IMG/M metagenome (GOLD analysis project Ga0193706, IMG submission 160130) | Soil microbial communities from a riparian zone of the East river system, Colorado, United States - U3c1 | ecosystem: Environmental > Terrestrial > Soil > Riparian zone | place: USA: East River... | reverse complement strand
AGCGCGGCACCGTTTGCGGAAGGACGTCGCGTTTTTCACGACGGAGCGCTGGAGCTGGAAGAATACCTGCGCGACGCACGTTGCAGCGACATCGTGGATCTCGCAGTTTTGTACGAAAAGACTGCGGGAATTGGTTGCACGAGAGAGAGCGACGAAACGGCGATCAGGCACGCTCTCGATCAGTGGAGGAACACCGCGCTCCACTTCCTCGGGGTGCCGGAAATGAACGGCGATGCGTTTGCCGGCCAAACCGAAATCCTCGCACTCGCGGCGCACGTTCGCCTGCAACTGCGTCGATCGTACGCCTGGCCTACTTGCCAAAAGATCGACCTTTTGATGGGAAGGCTCTTTCTCTCGCTCCATCTGGTTCTAACTCTCGTCTTCCCCGAACAATCCGGTGCATCCCTCAGCACGTTGCACGCGGTCGTCGGGCGGTATCGATGGTTGATCTACTGGCTCGCGCAGGTGGATCTCGTTCCGCGGCTTCCGGAGAGAGACGACGGCTCGCTGACCATTCAGGCCCATCCTGCACAGCAAGACCAGGTCGAGCGAATTCTACGATTCATCTACGAGGAGAACGACGAACGGCAACTACCCTTTGCCGCTATTTTCGACCACCTGGAAATTTTCGATCCTTTCCTGCGCTGCGCGCTGTGCCAAGGGATGAGCGAGAACATCGCCAAACTCGTGAAATTTTCTCAGTCGAAAGGGTGGCCTACTGCAACCCCGAACTGAAATGCCAAGGCACGACAAGCCCTCTCCGTTGGCGCTGGCGGCCGTTGCCAGTGTCCTGTGTTTCGCAGCGTGGTACAGCGCCTGGCAGCAGACTCGCGATCTCGTGTGGCCGTGCGAAGAGGACATGTACCGCGACATGGGGATCGCGCAGACCTTTCTCGACGGTACAGCAGGCGTCGATCCTGGATACCTCGGCGAACGCTGGTGGTACAACCCTCTCGTGCCCGCGATCATGGCCGTCGCGAGTCGGGCGACCGGCACTTCGCTTCGGCTGGCGTATGCGACGTTCGGCACTCATTTGAATCTAGTGGCTCCAATGTCGTTTTACGCGATAGTGGTCGCGCTCTTCGGATCGCGCGCTGCGCTCGCCAGCCTGGCAGGCTTTCTTTTCCTGGGCCCTTTCGAGCTGCCTTCCTGGTTGCATGCCACCTATTCACCTTGGCTGTGGCCATGCAATTTCGCCCAAGCACCGTTCTACTTGACGGTGACGGCCATCGTTTGGATGCTGCGTCGGCCGAGTTTCGGGCGTGGACTCGCCGTCGGCGTGGGCTGGGGCATTACGATGCTCGCGCACGCCGCGCCCGCCATATTGGTGGGCGCGGTTATCCTCTATGCGGCCGCGCACGCGTTCGCGCGCGGAAGTCTCGCTTCGCCGTCTACCAGGGCTACCCTCTCCGCGGTCGCGGTTGCTGTTTTGGTAGCGCTCCTGGTTGCATCGCCATTTCTGACGACGATCGTCGTGCACTACGGAGGCGTCGTTAGAAACGCGAGGCCACTGCAATGGGTGGCGCCCGAGCTGGAGCTCGATCGATGGAGCGAGCTGCTCGCGCGTTTGCTCTCCGTACGCGGGCTGTTCGCGCTCGTGGGTCTCACCGGGCTGCTGTCGGTCCAGGCCGAGGGCCTCGAACACGCGAAGCGCGCGTTGCTGAGTTGGGGTGTTTCGGTCGTCGTAGGGCTGGCGTACGGTTTCGCTGCGCAGTTGACGCGCTTGCCACCGTTGCTGCCGTCCTGGCACTTCCACTTCTACCTGTGTGCCCTTGAATCAGTCCTATTCGGCGTGGGGGTGATGACGTTCGCCGGACGGGTCCACCATGCGCTGCGACGCCTCCAAGATCGGGTGTCGCCTCGATATGCCGTGTCGCGAGCGGCACTCAGCATGGCGGCGATTGCGCTCGCGGTGGGCGGGGCGCATCGACTCATTCGCTATGGCGAACGGACGGATGTGGTGGCCTATCGAAAAGATTCGCTCGAGATACACGGCAAAGGAGCGAACAGTGAGCTCTATCTGTGGGCCTTGGACCACACGGCCCCCAGCGATGTCATCCTTGCCGATCCCGTGCTGAGCTTGCTGGCTTTTTTTGCCGCGGGGAGAAAGAGCGTCGCCTTGCCCGACGCATTTTCCAATCCCTATGTGGACGGGAAACCTCGCAGAAAGGCGGCCCGTGCCATGCTCGAAAGCCTGAAGGAAGGTCGCTTAGCGGATTTCATCGAAACCGCCCGACCCTACGCGGTACGCTTCGTGACGCTGCCGCTGTCAGCGCGTCCCAGGATGGATGCCCAGTCGCCACAACTGCTTGCCCGAGTGTTCAGTTCCGAAGACGGGTTGGGTGGCTACGATGTCTACGAACTCGACGAGCGCCTTCGGCGCTGATTCCTACCGCGTGGGCGCGGCCCCGCTGCTGAGCGCGTCTCGCGGGCGCTCGAGCAACTCCAGATCTTCGAGATCGCGCAAGAAGTTGTACAAGGCGATTGTGCCGACCCCCGCACCGAGATGTTGGACCTGCGCCCAAGTAAAGGGATATTTCAAGCGCACGAGTTCGTCGAGAACTGGAACCAGCGGTTGGTCGACTTCCAGCGGGTCATCCAGCAAGCCGGGAACCTCGAGGTGCCAATTGCCGCTCTCCTCAAGGAGTCCCCGGTTGCTGGCTTTGGAAGACCAGCGATAGACCGTTCGCACCAACGCGAGAGTCGTCTCCTCGCGATCGATTTCGGCGATCGCCTCCGTGGCGGCCTTTCGAAGACGCGCAAATTGTTCGGCAGCTCGAGCGGCCTCGCCGGCCCCGACCGTTCTGCCGCCGTAGGCGAGGCCTTCGCAATACCGACGGAACTCGGGGAACCGATGAAGGCGGTTCTGTAGCGCACGGCTGAGAGCCTGCGCCCAGGTCGTCCCTTTGATGACGATATTGATGGCCCAGGTCCGGGTTATCGATCGGGTTTCATGCCAATACGCGCGAGGAAGGAAAAGCACGGTGCCAGCCGCAGCGTGCAACACTTGCCTCCGAACGAGATCGAAGGAAGCCGGCATCTCGGGATCGATAGCGTACGGCTCGTCGTAGAAGCCAACGTTCTGTCCATCGGCATTGCGGGTCGGGTGAAACCCCGAAAGGGGGTTTACGATGTTCCGATTCTCCTCGATTTGCCATTCCTTCTCGCCGTCCAAGAGGATTTGGAAGTTGATGTCATGATCGTAATGGCGAGACGAAATGCCTCCCGGCCGACCGGCGAATGCCTCCAGATGCAGCTGCCACGGAGCGACACCTAAATCTCGCGCGAGCTGAAGAAACAGCTCCTTGGCTTCCGGTGCAGTTTGTTCTACGCCGGTTATATAGAGATTGTATCCTTGCTCGAGAAAGTCGATGGCGGACGCGACCGGCACCCGAGAGCGGAATCCACGCGGACCGAAGACGGCGACTTCACCTTTCGCAGCTTCGAGGTACGCTTCCACGCAGCTGACGCGATGCACCGCTCTCAATCGTTCGAGTACGCTAGCCTCTGGCTTCGATAGGCACGGTCGCTCTGGTGACCAATGCTCTTCCGTGAAGCATGAGAGCGACAACGGCGCGACCAGGTCTTCCAAACGCAACGAATGAGAGGTGCTCATTTTCTGCATCTCCGTGGAGTCCGAAACCCGTGGGTTGCTCACCCCGTGCGGCTCAGCGGCGCACGCGCGCGGGCGCCATGCCAATTTTGCTCGCTTGCCCGGACCGAGGGGTCGCCTTCCCGATCTTCTCGAAACAAAGGACGCAAAGTACCGTGCCTGAAAAGCACTTGTGAAAATCCAGCGTGGATATCGACATACGGCCTTTGAGCGGATCGAGCATACGTACGATCCCGCGGGGGGAGGATTCCAGGACGACAAAGTGACCTTCACCGTTCCGGTCGGGAAAGTGCACGATCGATCCATGAGGAACGACGCCGATGGAATCGGCCGCGACCGCGAATCCACGGCCGTGCAGCCCGAAGGTTTCGGCGGCTTCAAGAATTGCTTGCGCGTCCGTGCCCGCGCTGTGTGGTCGGCAAAGTTGCCGAATTCGCCCAATGGAAACGGCACAACCGAAGGACGCCAACACCATTGCCAGGCAAGCCGGTCCACAATCAATTTCGCCCGTCTGAGCAATGAAAGGTATACGCACGCCAGTCTCCGTCACCTTCATCTCGAATTGACCATGGTCCCATCATGCCCGTCAGCGGGCGCGTCTCCACCGCTGTTGCCTCAGTACCATGAGCACTGAATCGTTGCAGTCCATAAAGAGTCAACGGCAGACGCGCCGAGCCGGCGACCGTAGTCTTCACGGAACCTACCACTCGACTTGGACGCAGCCTCCGAGCAATGTCGATAGGACCGGGCCGATCGAAGTGTGGCTCGATTGCCGCAAAATGCAGCTCCCCACGTCGCAAACTCGATACCCAAGAGGGCATCAAGTGATAAGGTAGACGTTCCGATGCCGGCAGCGCAGCGCGATGACCAACGACCGAACCGCGAAGGATGGACGGCGCATTGGTGCAGAGGCTTTCTGCACGTTCCTGGGACTCTTCTCCTGGTGTGGAAATCGGCACCATGGCAAAGCGCCGCGCTCGCGACGCTCACGATCGTGTCGGCCCTGGTCCCGCTCGGTATTGTCTATGTTGCCAAAAGAATCGTCGATGCGGTGGTATTGCAGTCCAAGCAGGACGCGTTGCGTTGGATCTTTTTCGAGCTCTTTCTCATGGCCGTACTCAGCGGCGCCACGCGTGGATTGACGCTCGTGCGCTCGACGCTGGGCCCCCGCCTTTCGCTGGACCTGACTGCGATGATTCTCGAGAAGGCGCTCACCCTCGACTTGCGGCATTTCGAAGATTCCGACTATCACGATCAGCTCGCCCGTGCTCGCCGGGAAGTCGCGACCAGGCCGATCGCAGTCGTGACCGACACGTTTCAATTGGTGCAAAGTCTGTTGACCTTGGCAGGTTACGGCATTGTGCTCGTTCGATTCAGCGGCTGGGCGGTGCTCGGGCTGATCTTGGCGGCCATCCCGGCCACGCTCGCCGAGCTCCGCTTTTCGCAGGCCGGCTTTAGGCTACGCGATAGGTGCTCGCTCGGTCTGCGCAAGCTCGTCTACCTGGAGGTCGTGCTGTCCAGCGAAGATCATGTCAAAGAGCTGAGGCTTTTCGGTATTGGCAAACGGCTTTTGGATCAGTATCGCAGCATCGGGGCCAACATCTATGACGAAGAGCGACGGCTCGCGGTGAAGCGCGCGGCGTACGGTTTTGGGCTCTCCTTGATTGCGACGGTCGCCTATTATGGGTGTTACGCCGCCGTCGCGCTCGCAGCGGTCGCGGCGACCGTAAGCCTCGGCACCATGACGCTCTATGTCATGGCTTTTCGGCAAGGGCAGCAAGCCTTCCAGGCGGTGCTGACTGCCACCGGCGGTATGTACGAAGACAATTTGTACATGACCAATCTATTTCGATATCTCGGGTTGCCTGCGCGCGCTCGGCCCCTCTTGGAAGGTGCCGTGGCGAACGGGGTCGCGTCGGCGCAGGAATCGAGACGGCGCTCACGGCCAGAAGCCTCGCCGGCGAGTGCGGCCCGTACCGTCGAGCTGGGGATTCGCTTCGAAGGCGTCGGCTATCGATATCCCGAGAAATCGACGTGGGCCCTCAAGGATGTCACGCTCACCATTCGCAAAGGCGGATCGTTGGCCTTGGTGGGACCGAACGGCGCCGGCAAGACGACACTCATCAAGCTGCTCACCCGCCTTTACGAGCCTACGTGCGGTTCGATCTTTCTCGACGGACGCAATTTGCAGAGCTGGCCCATCGAAGAATTGCACAAGCGAATGGGTGTTCTCCTTCAGGACTTCAATCAGTATCAATTTTCTGCGCGAGAGAACGTGGCGCTGGGCAGCATCGATCACTTCGACGACGACGCACGCGTCGCTCGCGCCGTCAGCCGTGCCGGTGCTAGCTCTCTCGTCGACGAACTGCCGGCCGGACTCGATACACCATTGGGGAATTGGTTCGACGGCGTGGAGCTTTCGGGCGGCCAATGGCAAAAGCTCGCACTGGCGCGTGCTTTTATGCGTGAAGAGGTCGATCTTCTCGTCCTGGACGAGCCGACCGCGGCGCTCGATCCCGAATCGGAGCACGCGATCTTCGCTCGCTTTGGTTCGCTCGCCAGAGGCAAGACGACCCTTCTCATTTCACATCGCATGTCCACCGTGCGAATGGCCGACCGAATTGCGGTCTTCGACAAGGGGCAGATCATCGAGGAAGGGAGCCACACCGAGCTGATGGCCCGCGGCACTCGTTACGCACAACTCTTCGCTCTTCAGGCTCACAGCTACAGTTGACGGAGAGAACGACCGCCGGCCGGACAGCGTGACGGATCTGCCGGGCGCAGGCGGTGAAGCTCGCGGGGCAGACCCGCGGGAGGGCACGTCTGCAACCCTCCCGCGGCGCCAATCACGCTAACACTGCCAGCCTGCGTTGATACAGGCCGCGGGGCAATGGAACTCACACTGGTTGTGCGCGGTGGTATAAGTGACAAACCCGCACCCGGGCGGATCGTACCAGAACTCCATACCGTCGGTGGGGCAGTACCAATAGGCCGAGCACTCGCAGGTTTGCGACTTCTGCTGGTCACTACCTACGTCGCCTCCGCTGGGCGCAGCGGGCGCTTCATTTCCGCTGGGTGCAGCGGGGGCTTCGCCTCCGCATCCTGCGATGGCCAGGACGAAACCGACGAGACTTACCTTCAATAGCTTTCCCATAGTGCCCTCCAAGCGCAATCGTGCGCGATCCCTGTCCAGCCCCAAGGGGCGGCCGTTGTAGTTCGGGCGGAGCGTATCTCTCTCCACCCAGATCGGACCAATCGTTGTCTTGAATCAGCGTCCGGAGGATGTGATCGTCTGATCAGGCCTCGGGTCTGACGAAGTCGCAAGCTGTCGACAACGCCGCATTTTCTTCGCGAACTACTTTATCTATCGAGTGCTTCGATTCGGACGCATTCTCGTTCGCTTTATCGACGACGAACAATCTTCTTCTGGCACGCCAAGGTCAACAAAAAAGTATTAACAGATACGCATTGGCTCCACGGCTCGTGTGCGGATTGCGATGTTGGTTGCGGCAAATGCGCCTCATGCATCTCAAAGGATGCCGTGCGTTTTCAACATAGAGAACGCCGTCTACGGACTTTTGGTCGAGAAGGGCGCATTTTGACAAACGTCCAATTGAGTTTTGGGAACGGAAGACGATGTCGACACGTGAAGGAATGACGCCGACGTCTTTCTTCTTGATTGGGGGCTTCACCGTAGCCTTCCCATGTTCCAAGGGAGCCGACGAGTTCTCCCCGGTCCGGAGGGCCCGGTTGCATTTCATCCGCTGCCGGACCGACACGTGCGGACGTGACCGAGGTCACGCGGCGCACGCCGCTCGGGTCGAGCGTTTTCCAAAGGGGGCACGGTGCGCCCATTGGGTCGGTTCTCGCACGCTGGGGTCCCGCGGCCGAAGCCTCGAGCGGCACGGGCAGGTCGAGGAGCGCTGCTCGTGATCCCATTGCGCGAGGTACTCCTCGTCGCGATATGGACGGCGACTTTTCCCAAGCGCCACATCACCTGGCGCGGCAACCGGGTGCGCGTGAGCGCCGGCACCCGCTTGTACATGGAGACACTGCCGGCACCGGCGCGGGCGCTATTCGTCGAAGACCGCAACGGGCGCGTCGTGACCGCGCAGCCGGTGAGCGAAATCTGAGCGCGCGACCAGCATCGCCCCGGTCAGGGCGAATTGGCGGAGAGCGTTACCCAGTTGATGTCCCAGCCGACGCCGCCCATCGTGCTGTCCGTTGTCATTCGAAACATGATGGTGATGGTGTTGCCCGCGACGACGTTGAAGGGAGCGGCGGAAAGGTTCACGGTCGATACCATTTCGGCTTGCGTGCCCGACCAGCCAACGTACATGCCCGGCGTATTCGTGAGCGCGCAGGTGGTCGGATTCGTTTGACCGCCATTGACGTAGCCGCCGGTCGTGAACGTCGTCACCTGCGTTGCCGTCCCGCTGTTGATAGAAATGAGAAGCTGACTGGCATCGAAGCCCGACTCCGTCTCGAATTTGTGGCTCATACGGAGGGTAACGTTGGATGTGTTGGGGGGAACGACGACTGCGGGGCTCGCAATGCGGCTTACCCCGGTGGTAGGCGGGTCGGAAGCGCGCGCGTACCCAACATTGTTCGTCCATTGCGGGGGAGTCGCACCGCACACGTTGGTCTGCGACGAAAACGTGCCGAGCGCGGTGTCGAAATCCTCTTGGTAGAACAAGACGCCGCCGTCGCCCCCATCACCGCCGTCGCCGAGCGCGTTGGCGTCGCCATCGTTCGCCGCGTCGGCGACGTCCGCGGGTGCGCCAGCGTCGCTCACGTCGAGCGATCCGCCGGAATCTCTGGCGTCCTCGGCGGTGCCGGCCTCGACGGCGTCGGTGCGCGCGTCGCCGTCGCTCGCGCCGATGTCCGCGGTCGCATCGCCGATGACGGGGTCCGTCGACACGTCCGTCGCGTCGCGATCGCGCGTCTCGTCACTGCCGTCGCGACCGGTGACGTCGATCGCTCGTTCGCTGATCGCGTCAGGCAGCTCGGTATCGATGTCGCCGTCTTCGGGGACGGAGCTGTCCTGCCTATCCGTGAGCAGCGAATCACCGGTGCCATCTCGGACATCGGATCCAGCGCGGGCGTCGCCCGGTCCCCGACTTTCTTCACGCGGATCGGCGTCGCTGACGCAGGCCGACAGCGCAAGCACCGCCGCGAGAACCCCGAGTCGCCGGGGGGGTCGCGCTTTGTCATCGCTCGGAAGGGTGCAAGAGGACCGCTCGGTCATGGAGAGCTCGATTTTTCGCGGAGAGCAGCGCCGATCTGCGCTATTGCGCATAACAGTAACCCTGACCCAACTGCGCGGCCACGCCTATTCGACCGTCCTATGCTGAAGGTTGGAGGCCTTTCGGATCAGGTCGATGAAAGGCGCCGCGAAGATGGGCGGCGACGCGATCAGCCCACACCGAGCCATGCTACGCGCGCGGACGCAGTGCTGAGCGCTAGTTCATCTTCGGCCGCCGCCACGCGGCGATCGCGCTCGCTCCTGCGCACGACAGTAGAGCGAGTGTAAGGTTCGACGAAGCTCGTCGTTCTATGGCTGGAGGTTCGTACGATGGAGCGACGTGGCGCAGTGTGGGCGATGATATTGCTATCTGTATCGGCTTGCTCGAAGGCGAGTGCGCCTGCGGCGGAAGCCTCGTCCCACGAAACAGCTGGCGACAACGCTGCCGTGGCGAAGCCAATGGCAATGAGCGCGGCCAGCGCGACGCCCGGTGGGGCAATGGTCAATGTCGAGCGGGTCGACCGCCGCATCATCCGCAACGCGGATATTGGAATCGACACGGACGACGTGATCGACGCCGAACGGCGGGCGAGTGCAATTGCCGAAGAACAGGGCGGCTATGTGGCGAGCTCCGATCGTTCGTCGCGGGCGAGCGACGGAGAGCCCGGGATCATCGTCAACATGGTGCTACGGATTCCGAGCGATCACTTCATGGCCAGCATCGACCGCCTCGAGAAGCTCGCGTCACGCGTGCTGGAGCAACGCGTCAGCTCGGACGACGTCACCGAGGAGTTCATCGACGTCAAAGCCCGCGTCGTGGCCCAGCGCACCTTAGAAGCTCAATTCTTGGAAATCCTCACGCAGGCCCGGTCCGTGAAGGATGCGCTGGAGGTGAACACGCAGCTCGCCGAGGTGCGAACGACAATCGAAAGGCTGCAAGGGCGGCAGCGTTACCTCGAGAACCAAACGTCGATTTCCACTATCAAGCTCGCTATCACGCACGGCGTCCCGCTGGTTTCCGCCGGGCGCTTTGCCTTTGCAGAAAGTATCGAGCGCGCCGGCGCGGACCTGCTCAACGTGAGCGCCGCCATTGTCCACGGAGGCATCCGTGTGCTCGGCGTCCTCGCACCGATTTTGGCGCTCGTCGTCCTGCCGGGCCTCGCCGCGGTACGTGCGTTGATGCGGCGGCGCCGACGGGCTGATGCTTGACACCTGGACGTGCACGCGCCGTACTCCTACGGTAACGACCACGTTGCCGAGGAGCCACCGCATGGATTTTTCCGACGACACGTTGGACCCAGTTGGCCGATCAGCTAGGCGTCATTTTTGCCCAACGCGCTGAGAAGTTCGACGAGTCGGATGCCTTCGTCGCAGAAACTATGCCGATCTCAAGGCGCACAATCTGATTGCAGCCGCCGTTCCCGAGGAGCTCGGCAGCGGGGGCGCAACGCCCGCCGATATGGCCGGTTTTCTCCGTACGCTCGCCCGTCATTGCAGCTCGACGGCGCTGGCGTTTCGATGCACACCCACCTGGTGGCGACCCAAGCTTGGCGATGGCGCAATCAAAAGGCGCCCGTGGAACCCTTGCTCATGCGCGTTGCCCAAGAACAAATTGTGCTGATTTCCGCGCAGCTCCCTCTTGCGCGCATGCTCGATCTAGCGATGACCGCGCAGCCGAGCCCCGCCGTATCGGGGGAAGGGATGCGCTCCCGCGCGCTCTTGCGGCGCGCGTCGCGCGCTCCCGTCGACAAGGCCATGGAGCTTGCGGGCGGCGGCTCATTTTATCGAGCCGACAAGCTGGAACGCTTCTTTCGTGATATCCAGGTCCGCTTTCACCCGCTTCAGGACAAACCACAGACCATCATGGCTGGCCAGCACGCGCTCGGCCTGTCGCTCGACGATTGAACTGCCAAGGAACCTCACATGCCCATTCCTCTCCAAGACGCCAAGCTCTTTCGGGCGCAGTGCTACATCGACGGCGGCTGGTGCAACGCCGACTCTGGCAAAACGTTCCCCGTCGTTGATCCGGCCACCGGCGCCAAGTTGGCCGATGTCCCCGACATGGGCGCTTCCGAGGCACGGCGTGCCGTCGATGCCGCCTCGCGCGCGCTTCCCGGATGGCGCGCCAGGCCCGCCAAGGAGCGGGCGGTCATTCTGCGGCAGTGGTTCGACGCGATGATGGCCGCACAAAACGATCTCGCGGTCATTCTCACGGCCGAGCAGGGCAAGCCGCTTGCCGAGGCGCGCGGCGAAATCGCCTACGGCGCCTCGTTCGTGGAGTGGTTCGCGGAGGAAGGAAAGCGTGTTTACGGCGATGTGATACCGACGACGCAAGCCGACAAACGCCTTGTCGTGTTCAAAGAGCCGGTCGGCGTCTGCGCCGCGATCACGCCTTGGAACTTTCCCAACGCCATGATCACCCGCAAGGTGGCACCGGCGCTTGCCGCGGGCTGCACCGTGGTGCTGAAACCCGCCGAACAAACGCCGCTCTCTGCGCTCGCGATTGCCGAACTGGGCGAACGAGCGGGCTTGCCGCGCGGCGTTCTCAATATCCTTACCGGCGATGCTCCGACGATTGGAGGCGAGCTCACCGCCAATCCCAATGTCCGCAAGCTCTCGTTCACCGGATCGACGGAAGTCGGCAAGCTTCTCATGAAGCAGTGCTCGAGCACGGTGAAGAAGATTTCGCTCGAGCTCGGCGGCAACGCACCGTTCATCGTGTTCGACGATGCCGATCTCGACGCTGCGGCCGATGGCGCCATCATCTCCAAGTACCGCAACGCGGGGCAGACCTGCGTCTGCGCCAATCGCATCTTGGTCCAGGACAGCATCTACGACGCATTTTGCGCGAAGCTCATCGAGCGCGTGCGAAAGTTGAAAGTGGGAAATGGCATGGAGGAAGGGGTCACCATCGGCCCGCTCATCGACCAACCCGCCGTTGCCAAAGTGCGCAGCCACATCGACGATGCGGTCAAAAAGGGCGCCAAGCTCGCGCTCGGCGGTAAACCCCACCCTGCGGGCCCGCTCTTTTTCGAGCCGACCGTGCTCACCGACGCCACTCCGGCGATGATGCTCGCGCGCGAAGAAACGTTTGGCCCCGTCGCCCCGCTCTTCCGATTTCGCGACGAGCAAGACGCGGTTCGCCTCGCCAACGACACCGAGTACGGCCTCGCCGCGTACTTCTACGGACGGGACATGGCGCGCGTCTGGCGCGTCGCAGAAGCGCTCGAATACGGCATCATCGGCGTCAACACCGGGATCATCTCCACGGAAGTGGCGCCCTTCGGCGGCATGAAAGCCTCGGGCATCGGTCGGGAAGGCTCGAAGTACGGCATCGACGAGTATCTCGAGATCAAATACGTCTGTCTCGGCGGTCTCTAGCGCTCGTACCGGGGGGCCGTGAAGGTGAGACTCGAGCGCCCGAAATCAGCGCTGCTGCGGCCGAGCTGGTAGGCAAATACCGCCACCGCGGCAGTCGCTTGCGTCAACGCGTCGCGGTCGATCGCCGCCATGGTATCGGTCGCCGCGTGGTGAAAATCGAAATACCGAGTGAGATCCTGCGGTAGCTCGGCTACCGGAACGCCCGACCGCCGTATCGGTCCGAGATCGGAGCCATAGTCGCCGCCCGCCGTCGCCGTGGCGACGCCGAGAGGGGCGAGCGGAGCGAGTAAGTCGCGTATCACCGTCGTTGCCGCGGAACCGGCCTGGAAGGTGGCACCGTAAACGCGGTCTCCCCCGAGGTCGGCTTCCAGCGCCATGACGTGCTTGGCGAGCTCCGAGGAGTGCGCGCTCGCATAGGCGTTCGCGCCGCTCAGGCCGTTCTCCTCATTGGCGAACAACACCACCCTGATCGTGCGCCGCGTGTCGGAAGCGTAGACGCTGATGAGGCGCGCCGCCTCCATCGTCATCACGACACCGGCGCCGTCATCGTGTGAACCGGTAGCGAGATCCCACGAGTCGAGATGCCCGCCGACCAGTAAGATCTCGTCGGGCGCTTGTTTGCCCACGAATTCGCCGATCACGTTGGCCGTTTGCACGTTGGCCAGCGTCTCGCATCCGAGCGTGAGCCGAACGCGGGTCGTTCCCGCTTTGACGGCGTCGGAGAGCACGAGCGCGTCGGCGACGCCAATAGCGACGGCCGGGATCGACGTGCTGTTCATATCGCCGGTGTGCGGCGCGTTGTCCGTGGCCGGCGTGATGGAGCGCACGATGTAGCCCGCCGCTCCCTTCGACGCCGCGGTCGACGGTCCGTTTCGTCGCGCACTCACGTTGGCGCTGTAGCCTGACGCGTCCTTGGTGCGTTGGGTCACCACGTTGACGAATACGATCTTGCCTTGCACTTGGGTGTTGGAGAGTGCGCTCAAGGCGGAGACCGACGCAACCTCGATGACCTCCGCTTCCAGACCTCCCGCCGCGGTCGCCACCGATCCGCCGAGCGCGGCGATCGCCAAGTTTCGTTCCGTCGTCCCTAGCAGTTCGGCGTGCCCGATGCCGCGCTCCCAGTGGGGCACAGTCACCGCTTCCGTTCGGACATTTTGCAGGCCGAGCGCCGTCATCTTGTTCGTCGCCCAAGTGACCGCCGCCGTGAAACCAGCCGTCCCAGCCAAGCGCGGGCCGACGCTGGTGCTCAGCTCGGCGAGGTGTTCGTAGGCTTGCCCATACGTGAGCGCCTGACATCGAAAAAGATCGACGCCGGTGAGCGTCGCATCGCATCCCGCGTCGCCGCGCGGACCGCCAACGTCGGGAGCAGGCGCGTCCACACCGCCGCCCGTCTCCGGCGGCGGCGGAGCAGCGTCATTGACCGGGGGCATTGTCGAATCGAAAGAAATGTCGATGCGGCTCGCGTCGGCGCTCGCATCCATGCTGCCACCGACGTCGCTCGGACGACCGGCATCGGCAGCGGCGTCGCTCGGCCTGCGCATATCGACGGCGGCATCGTCGACGGGAGGTTGCGCTGCGTCGCCACGAGCAGCATCCGCCGTCGAAGAAACGTCACCCGCAGCGCTGTCCTTCACGCTCGAATCGGATTGACCTCCTGGCGGCGGAGGCGCGCCTCCCGTCGTGCTGTCGCCATTCGCGGGCGGATCGTCCGAACACCCGATCGCGAAGATCGCAACGAATGTCGAAAGCCAAAAACGATTCGAAAAACAACGACGCGCTCGCAGGGCCGGCACGCACCGGAGCATAGTCACGCGACGATTCACGTCTACATTTGGAATGATTTACGACGGCGCACGTATGCCCGCGTTGCTTTCATTTAACGTCGTGGTGCCTACGCGGTGCGTCGATTGTGATGAAGGTGGCGAATTGCAGTGAGGTCGCTGAGGGATCCGCGCGGCAAAGAATGAAATTCGCCCAGCACTTCGTCGAGCCGACTTGCTCACGCAAGAGGTGCGACGAGCTACCACCCGCGCAGAAATGTGATCAATCGCCGCCACCTAGTGCGTCCCACAACTACCTCGGCGATTGCTCTACGCGTTTCGTAATTCTTTCGCGAACGCCGGTTCAGAGTTCGCGCGGTTACCGCGGGCATCCGAGCGAAGTGATCGCCGCGGTTATCGGTGATCCGTAAGCGCGTCGGCTCGCCGCTTCGAGCTGGTGGCTGTGTGGAGCGTTGTAGGCGTTTCCACTCTTGCTATGCAGAAAAGAAGCACTTTGGTCCGACTTGAAATACGACTATAGTCAGCACACTGGGCGGTGTATTGATGGCGAGCCAAATGCAAGCAATGCGTCACGCGGTCGAAGCTGTTGGCCAGCGAATGAAGGGTATCGGATTCTCGAACGTGCGCGCGTACGTGGTCGCGCACCATGGTGAGGCGGCATGGAAGAAATTGCTGAGCACCATGTCACAGCACGACCAATCCGAGCTCGGCGCTGCGGTACCGGTCGGTTGGTACGAAACCGATCTCTTTGCGCGACTGCTACGGAAAGTGGATCTGACGTTCGGCACCGGAAACTTGCGCCTACTCGACCAAGTTGGGCGCTACGAAGCCGAGCAGGATTTCAATCGGGTGCTGCGCCTATTGATACGCGTAGTTACGCCGACGCAAATCTTCAAGGCCGAGCGCCGCCTATGGACACACTTTCAGGATTCGGGATCCTGGACGGTGACGTCGCTACCGAAAGGAATGCAGGGCGTTCTGTCGGGCTGGGCGGTCGACGAGGCACTATGCATCGAACTTGCGGGTTACCTGGTTCGACTGGTCGAGTTTACCGGGGGTAGGAACGTCCGCGTGCTTCACACGGAATGTCGCGCGCGCGGGGGACCGGATTGCGTCTTCGACTTTCGTTGGGACTAACCCAGCTCCAGTCCCTGCGGCGCACGAGGAGGATTGATGTGCCGGATGCGCCGGCCGATCTCGAATGTTTCTTCCGGTGAACGGTGCAGGACGCCCCATTTCGTGCCCAGTCGGATCAAGATGTCGAGCGCGTACTGAAGCTCTTGGGGGGTGTGCCGCGCGTTCAGCGTGAAGCGAAGTATGGCTTCGCCTTTTGACACGACCGGGAACATGACGTTGCCGCACTTGATTCCGGCGTCGAAAAGCTCGCGACTGAATTCAAGCATCAAACGGTGGTTTCCCATGAAGATGGTCGTGATGGGGCTGACGGCGTCTGGCACGATGAACCCCGCTTCCCGAAGAGCTGGCGAGAACGCGCGAATGTTCGCCCATAGCTGATCGCGCTGATGCCTTTCGTTCCGAATGATCTGGAGCGCTTCCCTCAATCCCGCGCATATGGCTGCGGGAAGCGACGTCGTGAACATGCCGCTCGTCGCATAAAAACGAAGGTAGTAGATCAGATCTTTCGAGCCGCTCACGTATCCTCCGATCGCGCCGAGAGCCTTACTCAAGGTTCCCATGAGGATATCGGCGGCCCCCGGCTGCCCCCAGTGCTCCTCGATGCCGCGGCCGTTGGCCCCGAGGACGCCAACGCCGTGCGCATCGTCAATCATGAGTCGCGCCGAGTGGCGTTTCGCCAATTGGGCAAGGTCGGGAAGGGGGGCAATCCGCCCGTGCATGCTGAAGACGCCGTCTGTCACGATTAGCTTACCCTGGCAGCCCTCTGCGCCCGCCTGTTCCAGCAGTTGCGAGAGAGAGCTCATGTCATTGTGCGCAAAAATGCTATTGAATCGGGCCTGCGACGAACGACAAGCGTCTTGAATACTTGCATGAGCAAAGCGATCGCGGAATACGGCATCGTCCTTTCGGACAAGCGCCCCCACGGCGCCAATATTCGCAGCAAACCCCGTAGGGAAAATGATTGTGTCTTCCCGACCTAGGAAGTCGCTGAGATCGTCCTCGAGCTCGCGCAAATATCGGTTCGTTCCGCCCAACATCTGTGCGCTCGGAGTGCCGTAGCCTACTGCCCGCAAGACCTGCGCAGTACGCTCGATGACGCGTGGATCTCGATGCAGCCCTAAATAACTGTTCGAATCGAAGCAAATCATCGGACGCTCGGTGCGTCGGATAGGGTCAAACACCGTAATCTCGTGGTCGAGTGCGCTGGTGAGCGTCACGCGCCAAAAGCGCTGATAGAGCTCTTTGAGCATCATGTCGTCCACCCATGGCCGGAAGTTCTTGCACTTTTCCAAGATGTCCGGGCCGCTCTTCTTGTAGAACGCATCTATGGTGAAATCGGTCGCGTCGAGCATCGACGTCAAGCCGACGAGCGCTTTTGGGTCGAGCTCGCCGGTCACGTATTCGGGCGTATGCAGAGATGGGCTCAGCGCACCAAGAAGATGCATTTGATCCGTGTCGAACTTCAAACTTACCGACGAACGCCCTTCCTCGTGTAAGCGGTTCTCCGAAACCCGAGCTACGACACTCGTGCCGCACCCAAGACGGCTTCCATTCCCATCGAGCATGATCGCTTCGGTTTTGGTGCCGGGACGCAAGGTGCGCGCACTTGTCGCGGTGAATTGCAAACCCGTGCGCGAGATGTCGACGAGGTCGCCGAGATAGTGTTCATCCGACCAATAGACGGCAATGGTCTGACCAGTTTTAGGGCGAAGGCGTTCCGCTCGCGAGGCTTTAGCGGCCGTGGACAATGTCATTTTCTGCTCCATGAGTGGGGACGGGGCGCTACGAATAACTGCTGAGTTTGCATGTGTAAGCGGCGCAGCCGTCGTTGGTCACACCGCGGCTGCGACTTTCCCCCACCGGCATCGCAGCCGGCCCAGTCGCACTAGTCTTCGTCATCCGCGCCTGATGGCTCGACTAGAGACGCTTCGCGGATGTCGATCGGCGACGCACTTTTGGTGCGTAAGTCACGTTCGGAATTGCGGTTGGCAATAGCTCATTTCTTGCGTGTGAAACTCCACCGCCCCCGCTCTTCTGACATGAATGCGGAGGTGAGTAGAACCTGTTTCGAACGTGCGGTCAATTACGTATTTGCAACGTTCGTTCGATTCATTGCCGATTCCTCGAGACGCCTGCACGCGCGCGCATGCGTCATCTCTTGGAAACAATGCTGGTCGCATTTCATAAATGAACTCACCGGTAGATATGGATTGCTCCGCGACAAGAACAAACGCGCCCGATTCAATCCGATATCGATTGTCGAGACGAACTGCAACAGTTTCTCAACGAAGCCGTGCTGCGCCGCCGCTCCGAGCACGCGCGGAGAACGCAGAGAGGGCTCCCGTACATCCTTAAGTAAGGCCCCGAGCGGATCATTCCAGTTTGAAAAAGGCTACGCTGCTGGGCCGGTATCGAAGGGTTGATCGGGCGGCGTCGCTTCGGACCATGAAAATGCGCAACGACGCATCGACGCCCCACACCCGTCCAGTGGTATCCCTCGCGCATCTCACTGAACGCTTTCAGGCTGCAGCGCGGAGCGCATGTACCGGCTCGGGAAGTTGATGCTCCGGCGTTGAGGCGATCGCGAGCAAAGGCCACAGCAATGCAAGGACATCATTGATTGAAATCGGGGTGTCGCAGATCGATGAAACGGCTGGCCCGAGCCTTCAACGGCTTGCACGAACTCTGCAAGGGCCTGTAGGTAGCGGCAAGCGCCGCGGTGGTACGGCGTGCTCGGGGGCGACGCGAGCACGAGGTCTGCCAAATGGCATTGCCCTCGCAGATTTGTGTCATGGCAGACACATTCTTGAAAAGAGGTCGACGGACGATCGCCGTCACGAGTGCCGCCCGGGCGATCGGGCGGTTTTCCCGCTCCACGAGCCAATCCGCCGGCGCGACCGCGAGGCGCAACGCGGACCGCGCGCGTAATGTCGACGGAGATTCAAAGCGCGAACGTGTCGTGAATACCTGGCGAAATCCTCGCTCGCGCCGCGCCATGCGCATAGCGCCCGCGCAGCCCGCGCGCGCTCAACACTGCCCGGCTTCCAAGCAGCGCGGCTGAAACCGACATCGTACCACTCCGTCCGCTGGATGAACCTTGTCCGTCGTTGCCGCACCGCTCTGGATAAGCGAGCATCCCCATCGTAACGTCGTCCTTGATGGACGCGCGCCGAGTGAAGCAAGAGGCGCGATGGGCGCTCTCGCTGCTCGCGTGCGGCATGGTCGTCGTCTTTGCGGAGGGGTTCCGAGGTCGTGCGCCCACCATGCGCGATTTCGTGGGGTTCACCTTTCCTTCGCGGGCGGCGTTCCGCGCGCTGATTGAGGGCGGCGACCTGTCCTCGTGGAATCCGCTCTCCGAGCTCGGTCTCTCGCGCCTCGCGGCACCGGTTCACGGTGCCCTCTATCCTGGGCACGTCCCGTTGCTCTTCGGGGACCTGGAGACAGGGGTCGTGCTCACCTGGATCCTGCACGCCGCCTGGGCGGGTCTGGGCGGTTATTGTCTGGCGCGCGCCGTCGGAGCTAGGCCCTTCGCTGCCGTCATCTCGGGCGCCGTTTGGGCATTCGGCGGCTATGCGGTTTCGATGTGGTGGAACGGTGAGAAAGTCCTTACCGGCGCATGGCTGCCTTGGTTTGCGCTCGGTATCGAACGCGCGAGCACCGCTCGTGCACTTCTCTCCCCAGGCAGCGTGCTGGCGGCGCTCGCCGCAGCGATGATCTGTTACGCAGGTGACCCATTTCTCCTTCTCCACGCGGTGGGCCTCGCCGCAGCGGTCCTTTTTGCGCGATCGCCGGAGAATGGCTGGCGCAGTCGCGTCTTCGAGCTGGTACGCGCCGCCCTGGCGACGGCGTTCGGTCTGGGGCTCGCTGCGCCCGTGCTCTCGTGCGCGCTCTACCTGCGCGGTGACACTTCCCGCAACGAGCCGCTGATGCCGGCCATGGCCGAAGCCTGGTCCGCGCATCCTGCGCGCCTCATGGAGTTGTTCGTCCCTGGCTACTTCGGCAATCCATTCGACGTCGAACACTATGCCGGCGCCGCGTTCGCGGACGATCCAACGCGCCAGGCGCTGCCTTGGGCGGTTTCCGTGTACGCAGGTGCCGCGTTTCTCGTGTTCGCCCCTTGCCTCCGTCGTAGACGCGTGCTCGCGAGTCTGGGGAGCGTCGCTGTCCTCTTCATGTTTCTCGCCTGCGGCCGACACACACCGCTCAACGCGCTCGCGACCCACGTGGTGCCCGGGCTCTCGCTCTTTCGCTACCCGGAGAAACATCTCGTCGTCGTCGTCGGTTTGCTCGGCCTTCTCGCCGCGCTGGGCGCGGGAGAGGCGCTCAAGAACCGCCCTCCGCTGTGGCGTCTGTCGGCAGCGCCCGTGTTGGTCATCGGATTGGCGATGGCATTGGCGCCCAGCGCGCTTCGCGCGAACGCACTGCTCGGCGGCGCGTACGCCGCGGTGGTCTCCCTCCTCTTGATCGGGTGCGTTCTTTTGGCGCCGACCCGGACGGCGTGGGCCTTTGGCCTCGCGTTGGTAGCCGTGCTCGACCTCGCCGTCGCAGGGCGTCCGTTTCTGCAATGGGCCGAGCAGCCGCTCGCGGTGAGCCCTTTCGCGGACGTTCTTCAACCGCGCGTTGGCCTCGCGCCGCCGCGCATCTATCGACCGCGCTCGGGCGACTTCGAAGACGCCATGACCTTGCCCGGAGCGGCCGGCCAGGTGTTCGGCATCGCCGCGCTGCCCGGTCATGACCCTGCCAGCAGTGTGCGACTCAGCACGCTTCTCAAGCTCCTGGCCGATCAGCCGGAGCGCATGGCGCAGCTCTTCGCCCTGGATGCGTTCGTTCTGCCCGCCGACACGCCGGTCGGAACGAGTCCCGTCGCGTCGCTGCGCGGGACGTCTCTTTATCTTCGTCCGCGCCCGGTTCGGGCGTGGATGGTCGGCTCGGTGCGGCTCGCGCCGACGGCCGATGCCATGCGCGCGATCGCGTCGGAGAGGTTCGATCCCTACGGTGAAGCGATCGTCGCCGCGGACGTCGATCCGGCGGTCGTGGACCTGACGCGATGCGCACAGGGCAGCGCCGGCATGTGCGCGATCGTCGAGTACGATCGCGCCCACCTCGACGTGCACTGCAACGCGGAGCGCGACGGTTTGATGGTGCTCTCGGAGCTTTTCGCGGACGGGTGGAGCGCGGCCGTCGATGGACATGCAGCGCGCATCTTCCCCGCCGATCTCGTGCTGCGCGGAGTCCCCGTCGAGCAAGGAGTTCACCGCATCACGATGCGCTACGAAACGCCGGGGCTCGCCGAGGGAACCGCCGTGGCTGCAGCGTCGGCGGTGCTTCTCTTGCTGGGCCTCCTGTTGGCGAGGTTCCGTGCGTCAGCGTGACGGGCTGCGATCCGATCTTCGTTTTTGCGTGACCGAGTAGGACACGAAGATCAGTCCGACTAAGGATGTCTTTTCGGCTTTCGACCGATGGGTGGTCGCTCGCCTGCATCCAATATGAGCTCGCCGTCTATGTCGATGGTCGATGGATCTGCGCGAGGCGCGCGCGAGCGCACGCCGCTTGGTGCAGGACGGAGTCGTAAAGGCGCCGTGACGGGTTTCGCTTTTTTTCCAAAAGGACGGTCCATGAGATCTTTTAAAACTTTCAATCAACGACATTTGTTCGCCGTCGCGACGCTATGCGCGTCGTTTGCGGCGCTCCCTTCGTGCGGCGGTGATGACGACACTACGGGCGGCACGGCCGGCTCGGGCGGCTCCGGCGGCAGCTCCGGCAAAGGCGGCGCTGCGGGCAAGGGTGGCACGGGCGGGACGGGCGGGACGGGCGGGACGGTGGGTAAAGACGGCGGGGCGGGAACGGGCGGCGCAGGTGGCGCGACCGGCGGAGCGGGCGGCACGGCGGGTAAAGACGGCGGGGCGGGAACGGCAGGTAGCGCAGGCGCCGGTGGTAAGGGAGGCAGCGCTGGCGCGTCGGGTTCCGGGGGTGCAGCGGGCGCGGGACGCGACGGCGGACCCGATGTTGCCGACGCCGCCGATGGAGCGGTGGACGGCGCGATCGATGGCGGGGACGCTACGGCGCCGACCGCCAATCTGCGGCTCGCTCATCTTTCGCCAGGAACGCAGGCGGTCGATTTTTGCGTCGCCGTTCACGGCACGACTGCGTTCACCGGACCTCTTCTGGCGGCGAACGGGATCGCGACGGGGCTCGCTTACGCGAACGTGAGCAAATATTTGGTCATGGGCGCCGCGCAATTCGACGTCAGGATCGTCGCGCCGGGCGCGACGAACTGCGCAACGTCGCTCGGCGGACTGCCCGACGTCACGAACCTTCCGGCGCTTCCTCCGGGTGGCTCGGCGACGATTGCGGCGGAAGGAGAGTTGATGCCGGGTGACGGCGGTGGCCAGCCGTTTGGGCTCAAGGCTTACATCGACGACACCACCGTGACCGCGGGCAAGGCCAAGCTGCGCTTCGTGCACGCGTCGTCGGGCACGCCTTCGGTGGACGTGGGACTCGGCGGCGGCGTGCTCTTCACGCCGGTGTTTACCGACGTTGCGTTCGGCAACACCGCGATCGCGACGAACGGTTACGTCGAAACCAATCCACTTGCCAACGCCGAGATCAGCACGCGCGCCCATGGCGCAGCCACCGACATTCTCGCCGTCAAAGGGACGAACCTTGCGGCGGGTACGATCGCCACTGCGTTCGCCATCGGAAAGATCGGCAACGTCGCCTCGCCGCTCAAGGTTCTCTTGTGCGCGGACAACGGCACGCCTGCTGGTGCGCTCACGCCCTGCAGTGTGCTGGGCGACACGCCTCAGCGCGCGCACGTTCGGGTCGCCCACCTTTCACCGGACGCGCCGGCGGTCGACGCTTGCCTGACGGCGACGGGCACGGGGTTCACTGGCAGTACGCCGATCCTGCGCAGTCAGGCGGTTACCACGGGGCTCTCGTACCCGCAGGTGACGAAGTACCTCGATTTGCCGGTGCAGGCATATGACGTACGTCTCGTTCTGTCGACGGCCACCGACTGCGCGGTCGCCGCCGTTCCCGATACGACGAACGTGGTAGTGACGGATGGACTCTACGCCACCCTCGGTGCCATTGGAGATCTCATGGTGGTGCCTGATGCCGGAGCTCCCGATGCGGGCGCCGACCCGGGCTTCTCGATCAAGGTCTTCACGGACGACCATGCCGCGCCCACTCCGGTGGGCAATATATCGCTACGCTTCATCCACGCCTCGCCGGGATCGGGCCCCGTCGACGTGGGTCTCGGCAGCGCCGGCAGTTTCACGAGCATCTTCAGCAACGTCGCGTTCAGCATGGTGGCGACGGGTACGGGCATCGACGCGAACGGCTATCTCTCCACTGCGCCACTCGCGGCTCAGACCATCTCGGTGCGCGCCGCGGGAGGGACGACCGACGTTTTGGTGGTCCCGAACGTGACCGTCGCCGCTGGCGCTCTGGCCACGGTCTACGCCATTGGTAACAAGACAGGGGATGCGACGAAACCGCTGCGCGTATTGCTGTGCACCGATAGCGCCGCTCCCGTCGGCGTGCTCACCGCGTGCGCCGTCATGCCTTAGTCGGACGGATCCTCAAACCAACCGACTGGGCCTGACTCCACCTGACCATCGGGTGGAGGGTAATGGTGCGGCGCTCGAGGCCCGGCGCCGCGATCTTGAAGTGGGCGGAGTCATCTCCGCCCACTTCACTTCTTTGTTGTACGTACGGCGTGCGCGTCAGTCCGGCTCAGCGCCGATCACTTCGAATCGGGGGGCCGCTGATTGAGCACCAACCAATAGAGACCGAGCTGCTTGACCGCGTCGACGAACTGATTGAAATCGACCGGCTTGCGTACGTAGCTATTCGCGCCGAGTGCGTAGCCGCGTAAAAGGTCTTGGTCTTCGATCGACGACGTCAGTAGCACCACCGGCAGCAGCTTGGTGCGGTCGTCGGCGCGCAGCTGGCGCAGCACTTCGAGTCCGTCGACCTTGGGCAGCTTCAGGTCGAGCAGGACGACCTCCGGATTGCCGGCTGGTTTGCGCCCCTCCTGCGCGCCGCGCGAAAAGAGATAGTCGAGCGCTTCGGCGCCGTCGCGTGCGACGACGACGGGGTTCAAGATGTTGCTCTTCTTCAAGGCGCGAAGCGTAAGGGCTTCGTCGTTGGGATTGTCTTCCACCAAAAGAATGGTCCGCTCACTCATGGGGTCGTCACCTCATCGGCCAGTGTGAAAAAGAACGTTGCGCCGCGGTCGATCCCCCCCTCCGCCCAAATGCGGCCGCCGTGCCTTTTGACGATACGTTGCACGGTGGCCAAGCCGATCCCCGTCCCCTCGAACTCGGACACATGATGTAGTCGCTGAAACACGCCGAACAGGCGCCCGGCGTAGGCCATGTCGAAGCCGGCGCCGTCGTCGCGTACGAAGAATACCTTCCCTCCGTCCTGCTCGGTCACACCGAGCTCGATGTGCGCATCCTTTCTCTTGCTCGTGAACTTCCAGGCATTGCCGAGCAAGTTTTCGAGGAGAATGTGGAGAAGCCCCGAATCGCCCGAGACGCGGAGACCATTGCCGATGACGATGTTCACGCGACGCTCGGGCGCGAAGCTCTCTAGTTGCGCGATGATCGCGCGCGCAAGGTCGCTGAGCTCTACCCATTCGCCGCGCATCTCGGCGCGCGTGACGCGCGAAAGGGTGAGAAGATCGTCGATGAGCTCGGCCATGTGCTGGGCCGATGCGCGCACGCGCTGCAAATAGCTGTGCCCTTCGCCATCGAGCTTCGCGCCGTAGTCCTCGAGCAAGGCTTGGCTGAAGCCGTCGATGGCGCGTAGCGGCGAACGCAAATCGTGCGCGACCGAATAGCTGAAGGCTTCGAGCTCAAGATTGGCGGCCTCGGTCGCTTCTTTGGCGCGCAGAAGCTGCGCCTCTGCGCTGCGGCGCTCGGTGATGTCCTGAGAAATGCCGAGGAGATAGACCGGCATGCCTTCGCCATCGAGGATGGGCACCTTTTTCGTGTGTAGCCAGCGCGTGCCGCGCGCGGTCTGAATCGGTTCCTCGGGAATGTCGAGCATCGTGCCACTGGCCAATGTTTCTCGATCCTTTTGAATGAAAAACTCTGCCTCGGCCGGAGGAAAGAAGTCGTAGTCGCTCTTGCCCAGCAGCTGCTCGCGTTCGATGCCGAGGAGCTCCTCGCCGGCGCGATTGAAGCGGGTGAACGCCAAGGTGGCGGCGTCTTTGACGAACACCATGTCGGGGATGTTCTCGATGATGGCGTCGAGGAAGCGGTTGGCGCGTGCGACATCCTGCTCGGCGCGGCGCAAACGCTCGGCCTCGAACAACGCGGCTTCGGCTTGCACGCGACGATCGATCTCCCTCTGCGCGCGGTGCAGCAGACGGCTGTTGGAAATGGCCAGTGCGGCGTGATTGGCCAAATTGCTCGCCACCTCGACGTCGATTTCATCGAGCGGGGTGTGCTCGGGGCGATAGCGCACGATGCTGATGCTCCCCACGGGTTCGTTGCGCACCCGCAACGGAACCACCAGAACGCCATGGGCGCCTATGCGGCGGTGCAGCTCGTAGCTCTCCGCCGTCGTGCGGTCGCGGAACTGCTCGATGTCGAGCCGGGCAATGCAGATCGGTTTTCCCGATTGCATCGCTTCTCGCGCCAATGTCGGATCACGGATCGCGAGCGGCCGCTCGAAGAGCGCAGCATACTGGCGGGCCACTTCGGGGTCGCGATCGTGGTAGGCCGTTCCCTCGAGCGATTGCTTGTCGTCGGACAAGAGCAGCACGATGCAGACGTCGCCGATGATCTCGGCGACGCGCCGGGCAATGACGCTGAGAAGCCGGGGATAGTCCGAGGTCGCTTCGGCGAAATCGTGCAGCGACTCCGACAACAGGCGCATTCCCTCTTGTCGTCGTGACGCTTCGGTCCTCGTCGCCGCCCCGCTCTTCGTCATCGTGGGGGGTGCAGTCTATCGCGCCGGAACCCGAGGCGATAGGACCGTAGCAGCGACGAGCGACGGAGAAGGGGCTCGTGCAGCGCCTCGGCTACTTCTTTCCGTGCGCTTCGTAGAAGTAATAGGTGGCCGTGTAGCCGACGCGCGCAGTGTCGCCGACGTGGGCGGCGTCGCATCCGGTCGTCGGCGCCTTGCCGCCTGTCGTTTCCAAGCGCTGAATGTATGTGACGTCCGTCATCCGCCCTTGGCCAGCATGGCTCGTGGCGCCGAGTAGCAGCCAAGGGATGGCCGTCGCGTCCGGGGCGGGCGATTCGGCGAGCTTGGCGCCGACCACCGTGCTGCCGTCGTTCGCCTGCCAGGTCGGCCCAGCGTAGTGCGTTGCCGCCAGCTTGCCCTTTTTCCCATAGAGATTGGCCTCGGGCGCGCGGAACACCCAGCCGTAGCCCGTTGCCGTCGCGTCGCAGCCGTAGATTTGAACGCCGATGGCATCGTAATCGAAACGAAGCTTGTTGCCGGGGGGTACCGCCAGCGCGGGTGGCACTTGCGGCGCGCAGGCTGACGCAAGCTCATCACTCTCGTCGTCGCCCGCCTCTCCCACCGCGTTGGTGCAACCAGAAAAGAGCACAATCGCGGCGGCGGGAATCGTCGCCCATGAGGCACTGCGCAAATAGGATGGTTTCATTGGATCCTCCGACCTAGGTGTTGCTTCGTCGACAAACGCCGCGCTCCCTCCCACGGGTGCACGCGTGCGGGCGTCGTCGGGTCGACTCCGGGGCGGCGCTCATTGCGCCGCGCGCCTCACGTGCCAAGCGATACGCACGCTCCCGGATATGGTTTCGCCTGGCGCCGGCCCCAATCCGCCGGTGGACGGCCGTGAGGGTTCTGAAACCAAATCGACGCTCCTGCGTAAATGCCCACACCGTGTTGGATCGAGGTACGCTAGGGCCGGAGAGAGGGAGATCGGGGCGAGTCTTGGTCGTCGCTTGGACCAGCATGGGGACTTTCCGGGAGGAGGCCGCCGACAAGGCGGGGTCGGAGGCACGCCAAGGGCTGGTGCCCGTTCCCCACGAGCGGGAAACGCAACAAGGTCACGCACCGGTACCGGCAACGCGGGTCGACCCACCGTCTTCAGCCGCAGCCGACAGGGCCATGGATCGCTACGCCTCTGGCGACGGCGCGGCGTTCTCCCAGCTTTACGACCTTCTCGCTCCGCGACTTTTCGCTTTTCTCCTGCGCGCCACGCGCAGCCACTGCGAGGCAGAGGATCTCGTGCAGCAAACCATGCTGAAAATGCACTGCGCCAGGGGGCGTTTCATTCGCGGCGCCGGGGTCGTTCCGTGGGCATTTTCGATCGCGCGCCGGCTCGTCATCGACCGTGCTCGGCGCTCCAAAGTGCGTGGCACCGCGTACGAGGCGGGTGATCCGAACGAGGTGCTCGCGCAGCTGGCGGCACTCGATATCGCTGCCGACGAAATGGTTCATTCGAAATTGGTGGGCAAGCTGATCCAGCGCGAGCTGGAGCGGCTTGCGCCGCGCAATCGGCTCGCGTTCGAGCTCGTCAAGCAAGATGGTCTCACGCACGCCGAGGCGGCCAAAGTGCTCGGCACGACGGTCATGGCTGTCAAGCTGCGAACGCATCGCACCTGCGCGGCGCTTCGAGCAGCCCTTCAGAAATCGCTCGATGTGAGGGACGCATGAACCGAAGCCTGCCCTCGGAAGATTTGAAAATCCGACTGCTGCGCGCCGTCGAGGCGACACCCGCGCCGACGCGTGCAGCGGAGTCGAAACGCGCCGCTTGGCTCCTAGCCGGTGCGCTGTTCGGGTCCTTGCTCGTCTATTTCACGCTCGGCGGGGTGCGCTTGATCGGCCGCCCACCGTCACTCATCGTCGGCACCGTGGCTGGAACGGCCACCATTGCCGCGGTGGCAATGTGGATAGCCATCGCCCGAGGTCGCGCGATGGCGGGCCGAACGAGCAGCTGGCTCACCGCCGTCGCGATCGCCGCGCCCCTCGCACTGATCGCTTGGAAGATCTTCTGGAGCGCCCAATACGAGCATGGCCTCGACCGCATGGAGGGCCGCCTTGGTCTGCGCTGTCTCGGCGTCAGTTTGACATTGGCAGTCCTCCCGCTGGCGGCGCTGCTCTTCAGCCGGCGGGGCACCGACGCCGTGCATCCAGCGCGCGCCGGGATGGGCGTGGGCGTCGCGGTCGGACTCGTGGTGGCCACGCTGGTCGATACCTGGTGTCCGGTTGCTTACGTGCCGCATTTTTTGCTCGGTCACGTGGTTCCGCTCGCCGTGCTCGGCGCAGCCGGTCTCTGGTTCGGCCGCAAGATCCTCGCGCCCTGAGCGCTTCTTGCGTGCGACGCGCGCATGCCGCGGCGCGTGCTGCGATCTCCTTTGATATATAGTGCGGCGGGTGAGCCCCTCCATTTCCCCGCAGGGGGCGTCCGAGGAGAGGATCCCCCCCGCCGACCTCGCCGACTACGTCATCGAAATCGGCGGCACACTCGTAGCCTACGGCTGTCCGAGCTACCGACTCGAAGAGGTGATCCGCGTCGTCGCCGAAATCGAAGGTTACACGGCGCAGGCTTTCGCGATCCCCACTGGGCTCTTCGTCAGCATCACCGTCCCCGGACAGACCACGTCGGTGTTCCGGATGATCCGCGTCAAGGAATGGGGCACGAACCTCGACCGGCTCGTGCTCGTCGACGCTATTTTCAACGACGTCGCCGCCGATCGCATCACCATTCAGCAAGCGCGCCGGCGTCTGCGCGATCTCGATAAGCATCCGCCGCCCTATTCCGCGGTGTCGGCGGCGGCGGCGGTGTTTTTTCGGGGAGGCGCGCTGGAAGTGCTCGTTGCCGGAACGACCGGCATTGCGGTGGCGCTTCTCGCGTCCCTCATCGGCCCCAACCTCAATGGGCGTTTCCTCGTCGATTTGGCGGGGGGGCTCTTGGCAGCACTTTTCCCGTGGACCCTCGTGCGGCTAGGGCTCGATCTGTCGCAAGAGGTGGTGGTGCTGAGCGCGGTCATCGTACTCGTGCCGGGAATGACGCTAACCACTGGTCTCGCCGAGCTGGCGCAGAAAAATCTGGTGTCCGGCGCCGCGCGCTTGATGGAGGCGTTCGTCGCATTTCTCTCCATCCTTTTCGGCATCGCGCTCGCTATCGGGATCGAGCACATGGTCAGCACGGATACGACCCCTCCACCCATCCGTCAGGCGCTGTCGCTTCCTTTTCAGGCCTTGGCACTGGTAGCGGCGTCGCTCGGAATTGCCGTCATCTTTGCCGTCCCCCGCCGCTATTTGGGTGCCGCACTCGCCAGCGGCGCGATCGGGTACATCGCGACGGCGCTCGGCACCCGCTACCTGCCCGGCTATGTCTCGGCATTTGCAGCCGCTCTCGCGGTCTGCCTCTTCGCCAATGGTTTGGCGCGGGCCACCGACCGGCCGGCGCAGCTCTATCAATTGCCGGGGATGATGTTGCTCGTGCCCGGGAGCTTCGGCTTCATGAGCCTCGAAGATTTTTTGCGCGGTGATTTTCTGAACGGCGCTGCCAAAGGGTTCTCGATGCTGCTCATCGCCGGAGCGCTGGTCACCGGGATCTTGCTGGCCAACGCGCTCTTGCCGGCCAAGAAACTGCTTTAATCAGCCGGGCGGCGTGCCCTTCAGTGCTGCGTCGATGAGCGCCGAGATGGCTTCGAAGTTGGTGGGATTGGCGACGCGTGTACCGTTCACGAACATGGAGGGCGTGCCGTTGACCTGCACCTTCTCTCCGAGCTTGAGATCGGCCTCGACGACGGGCCCGAACTTGTGCTCGTCGAGCGACTTTTTGAAAGCTGCCACGTTGAGGCCCGTCTGCTTGGCGTGCTCTTCGAGGGCGGCGCGGTCGAGGTTTTTTTGGTTTTTGAAGAGACGGTCGTGAAACTCCCAGAATTTGCCCTGGGTACCTGCGGCCAGCGCGGCTTCGGCCGCTTCACGGGCGTTGGGGTGCATGGGCAGCGGGAACTGGCGGAACGTGAAGCGCACTTTATCGCCGTATTTTTGACGAATTTGGTGCACGACGTCCGCCGCCTGCGAGCAAAAGGGGCACTGAAAATCGGAAAACTCGACCACCTGCACCTTGGCGCCGGCAGGACCGAAGCTCGACGGTGACCCGGCCGCAATCGCCGCCTGCAGCTCGGCGGTGAGAGGCTTGTTGGCGTCCTCCATGCTCTTCAGCTCGGCGGCCACCTCGGGCAGATGCTGCAGCATCATCTTGCACTTTTCGGCGCCGAACTTTTTGGTCTCGCCGCTGACGAGCTTACAGCTCTGCGTTTCGGGGCCGACCGCCTCGCAAAGCTTTTGCACCAGCTCGTCGCAAGATTGACCAGCGGCGGCGAGCTTCTTGACGCTGAAGTCGAGGTTCTTCATCCCGGCGGCGCAAGCTTCGGGCGGCATCAATTCCGTGGCCGTTTTCACGGATTGGCACGTGGGGGTGTCGGTGCCCGCCTTGTCGCAGAGACGCTCCGCGTAAGCCCCGCAGGGCCCGAGCGCGCTCACGTCGGCGGCGCTCGACGCGGCCGTCGGTGCGGCAGAAACGGTTGCCGGTTTCTTGCAGCCCAGGAGGCCGATACCGATGATGGCGGCGAGCCGCACGACAAGCGCGGCCCCTCGATGTGGCGTAGTTTTTCGCAGCGTCGCTCGCATGGCCGGAGCTTATAGCAAGCCTTGGACGCCCGCGCTCCTCAGTGCTTTGGCGGCAAGCTCGTCCCAGCCACGGTTGGCCGCCGGGCTGGCTGGGCTCGGGTGAGGAATGCTGGCCACTTGGAGCCCCGGGATTCCGAGTGACGCGATCTTCTTCGTCGCGTACTGCCCGACGCCGATGGCGGTGCGCGGGTGAAGAGCGGAGAGCGCGTCACGAAGGTGCTCGTCGCACGCCGTTTCGAGCGCTGCCCGCTCGGACACGCGCAGCTTGTCCGGCGTGATGTTGGCGCCGCTTTCGGCGAGAAAGAGAAGGGGGCAATAATTGAGCACGAAGGCGCGCTGAAAGAATTGCCGCGCGTCGGGAAAGCGCCGCGCGAACGCTCCCCACAGGCGGGCCCCCGACACTTCGCTGCGTGTGCAATCGAGCCCGAGCACGGGTCGCTTGGCGTGCTCGCGCTCGGGGCGCGCCACCGACCCTCGCAGATCCATCCAATCGCGCACGAAGCCGACTTCACCGAAGGGAACGCCGGTCTGCGCCATCCCGAACGGTCCCGGATTCATCCCCACGAACACGATTTCTTTGGCGCCGCTGCCGTACTTTTCCATGTACGCCTCGGCGATGGGCCAGGCGTAGCCGAGCGGTGCATAAACGCAGTCGACGGGTGCTGCGAAGGCGAGCTTCGACGTGCGACGGTGCAGTTTCTTGGCAGCGGAAATCAGCGTGGCGGACATTGCGAACGTCTATTTTTTCTGGAACACGCGCACGTAATCGACCTCGTACCGCGTCGGAAACGGCGTTGCCGCCGGATCGCCCCCGTTCACGCCGCCGATCGCCAAATTCAAGAGCATGTAGTGCGTCTGGCGAAACGGGCTCATGCCGTCCGGGTTCAGCATGCTGGCGAGATCGGTCGTGTTCAGCAGCTGATCGTCGAGATAGAGATCAATTTTTTGATCGTCCCAATCCATACGCCAGAAATGAAACTTGGTATCCCACGCGGCGTCGCCGAAGGACGAGACCGCTTTGGTGACCGAATCCCATTTGGCTACCCAGCGCGTCGTCGTACCGCACGCCACGTTGGCCAGCACATTGCCCTTGTAAAACTCCATGATGTCGACTTCGCCGTTCGCCGGCCACTCGCCGCTCGTTCCGAGCGTCCACCACGCCGGCCACAAACCGGCCTTGGCAACGATCCTCCCGCGCATCTCGAGACGACCGAATTGCCAACTGTGCATGCCGCTCGTCAGCAAGCTGGCCGAGGTGTACTCGGCGTATTGCCGATTCGTTTTCCAATCGGTGCTGCCCGCCTGGTAGTTCGGATTCGTCACGCGTTCGCGGCGCCCTTCAATGACGAGAAAGCCACCTTCTACGCGCGCATTGTCGGGCTGGTACCACTGCAGCTCCTCGTTGCGTACGAACCCGTTTTCGTATTTCCAATTCGCTGCGTTGGGACGACCGTCAACGTCGAATTCGTCGCTCCAAACCAATTTGTAGCCGTCGGGAGGAACGATTCCCCCCGCGTCGCTCGCGTCACGGCCGGCTTCTGGAGCGCCGACGCTGCCATCCGTCGCCGCGTCGGAACTGCCATCGCGTGACCCTCCCGCTGCGTCGGATGCCGCGTCCGTGCTCCCGCTCGACCCTGCGGCGCCGCCCGTTGCGGCGTCGACGCCGCGCCCGCTCGCGCCGCCGACGCCCGAGGCGCCGCTGTTTCCGCCGGCCCCCGCGTTCCCACCTTGGCCAGCCATGCCCGCGCCGCCGCCGTTGCTACCACTCGCGCCGCCACTTCCTGCGGCCGCATCGTTCGAGTTGGCTCCCCCAGCGCCCGCTCCTGAAGTTCCGGCGCTGCCGCCGGGGACGTCGTTTCCATCCGAGCCGCAGGCGACCGCAGCAGTGCCGAGCAGGAGCGCGGCAATCCACATCGCACCCTGCGCGCCTCCCTTGCTATTTTTTCTCGCAGGAATCGCGCTTCGCGTCATGGCACTTGCCTCGTACTGGGCCGCCGAGAAGTAGCGGTGCGGGCTTCTAAGGAATGCAACCAGATGAGGTCAATCACGTGCCACAGCGGCGCTGAGGCGACAAGTTCGCGCAATGTAAGTCTCGTCCCACTTGTTTTTCGCAGCGAGCCGGGAATTGTCAGCCTGGGTCCTCCGGGGTGACGATTTGCGGCACTCGCGCCCGTAAAAAGCCGTCAAGCGCTTGGCGCTCGCGCACGATCGGTAGCTAAAATCGCGGGCTTCGGTGATCGGCGCTCGGAGCGGTCGTCAGTGGCGTAGAAGCTGCACTAACGAGATACATTCGTCGCATGAGGATCTTCACCCGCCGCCGCTCCGAACAGCGAGCTTTTACGTTGCTCGAGTTGCTCACGGTCGTCGCCATCGTCGGCGTCCTCGCGACGCTCGGCCTCGTTTCGTATCGGCGCTTCATCACCTCATCGAAGTCGAGCGAAGCGGTTTACATGGTGGGCGCGATTCGGGCCGCCGAAGAGAGCTACCGCGCCGAGACGTTGTCTTACCTCGACGTCACCGGTTCCACGATGGCCAACTACTATCCCACCGGCAGCGTGGGTGCGAAAAAGACGGGCTGGGACGCGTCGACCGACCCTGCCTTGCAGCTGCGATGGCGACAGCTCGGCGCGCGACCCGATGGGCCGGTCTATTACGGCTATGCGGTAGGCGCTGGCGCCGCGGGCAGCGTCCCTTACACGTTGCACCTCGCCAACAAACCCACTTGGCCGACGACGACCGAGCCCTGGTACGTGATCGAAGCGAAGGGCGACGTCGACGGCAACGGCGTTTACTCCTGGGTCGCCGCCTCGTCTTTCAGCGGCGAGATTTACATGGAGAACGAAGGTCAATGATTTGCGGGGGGAATTTGACTCGATGCGGCCGACGTCCGGCAAGCCGCACCCCGACCAGAAAAGGCAGCCGGAAAATACAACAACAGGAGTGATGTCGATGCGTGCATTCAAGAAATATCAAAGTCGTGGTTTTACTCTCATTGAGCTCATGATCGTCGTGGCGATCGTGGGCGTGCTGGCGGCGCTCGCCATCTACGGAGTCCGCAAGTACTTGCTCAACTCGAAGACGGCGGAAGTTCGCAACGCCGTTGGACAGATGGCCAAAGACGCCAAGGGCGCGTACGAGCGAGAGTCGATGCCGTCGACGATCCTCGCCGGTGGGGCCAGCGCCGCTGTTTCCAACAACCTCTGCCTCGACGCCAGCAAGACCGTTCCTGTGGCCAAGACGTCGATCGCCGGCAAGAAGTACCAGTCTGCCGCTTCCGATTGGACCGTCGACGAGGCGACGCCGGGCAAGGGCTTCGCTTGCCTGCGCTTCTCGATGAGCGATCCCCAGTATTATATGTACGACTACAAGGGGACCGCCGGTGCAACGGGCAAGTTCTCGGCAGTCGGTTCTGGCGACCTCAACGGCGACACCGTCACCTCTTCCTTCACGTTGGCGGGCGAAGTGACGGGCGGCATCGTTTTCGTTTCGCCGAACTTTCTGGAAGTCACGCCTGAAGAGTAGCTCCGGGGCGTGCGCACGGCTGATGTGACGGCCGGCGCAGCGTGGGGATGAGATGCCCTCCTTGCTGCAAGGCTAGGGGGGCATCGTCGTCTCCATAGGTCCGTCGCGGCGCGGGATGGGGTTCGTTAACGCAGCCGGAAAACACAACAACAGGAGTGATGTCGATGCGCGCATTCAAGAAATATCAAAACCGTGGTTTTACTCTCATTGAGCTCATGATCGTCGTGGCGATCGTGGGCGTGCTGGCGGCGCTCGCCATCTACGGAGTCCGCAAGTACTTGCTCAACTCGAAGACGGCGGAAGTTCGCAATGCCGTCGGACAGATGGCCAAAGACGCCAAGGCCGCGTACGAGCGTGAGTCGATGCCGTCGACGATCCTCGCCGGTGGGGCCAGCGCCGCTGTTTCCAACAACCTCTGCCTCGACGCCAGCAAGACCGTTCCTGTGGCCAAGACGTCGATCGCCGGCAAGAAGTACCAGTCTGCCGCTACCGATTGGACCGTCGACGAGGCAACGCCGGGCAAGGGCTTTGCTTGCCTGCGCTTCTCGATGAGCGATCCCCAGTACTATATGTACGACTACAAGGGGACCGCCGGTGCAACGGGCAAGTTCTCGGCAGTCGGTTCTGGCGACCTCAACGGTGACACCGTCACCTCTTCCTTCACGTTGGCGGGCGAAGTGACGGGCGGCATCGTTTTCGTTTCGCCGAACTTCCTGGAAGCCAGGCCCGAAGAGTGACCTTCGGGGCGCGCACACGGCCGACGAGACGGCCGGCGCAGCGCGGCGATGAGGTGCCCTCCTGCTGCGAGGCAAGGGCCGTTGTCGTTTCCAAGGTCCGTTGCGACGGGGGACCGCGTTCGTTACAACTTCTGCCATGGCGATGGCCCACACCCGTTCGCGCAGACGTTCCTGTTCGCTGCGTTCGGCGGCGGCGATAAGCGTGGGTTGCATGTTGACGTCGGCTTGGGTCACCGGCTGCAGACCGCATTCGCAACCACGCGAGCAGGACGATGCACGTGCGCCGAGCGCCGCGGTCGCATCGGTTTCGCCCTATCGCCTGCCGCCGGCAGAAGGAGATGGATGGAGCGTTGCGCGTGCAGACGCCGCGGGGTTGTCCATCGAGAAACTCGGGGCCATGGAACGGGCCATCCGTGCTGGCGATTTTCCCAAGCTCACGAGCGTCGTCATCGCCCGGCGCGGCAAGCTCGTCTACGAGGCGTACTTCGGCGAAACCGACGGGGGAACGCTGCGCAACACGCGTTCGGCGACCAAAAGCGTTACCGGCATGCTGCTCGGAATCGCCATCGACAAAGGTTTGCTGGCGGGCGTAGACGCGCCGGTCGCGAGCTTCTTTCCCGATCAACGACCGTTCGCCAATCCCGACCCGCGCAAAGAAGCGATCACGCTCGAGGACTTTCTCACCATGTCCTCGGCTCTCGAGTGCGACGATGACAACGATGAATCGCGCGGTAACGAAGCGCGCATGTACGTCGAGAAGGACTGGGTAAAGTTCACGCTCGACCTTCCCGTGCGACCGCCTGCCGCGGAAGGACCACCCCGCGAGGCAGGCCTTGCGCCTTCAGGTCGCCGATTCAGCTACTGCACCGCGGGCGTCGGAACCTTGGGTGGCGTGATCGAGCGGGCTGCGCGAAGGCCGCTCGCCGAATTCGCCAACGCGACGCTCTTTGGTCCGCTCGGCATCACGCAGGCAAACTTTCATTACTCGCCGGTCGGCCTCGCCTTCACCGGAGGCGGGCTCGAGCTGCGCAGCCGCGATTTGCTCAAGCTGGCGCAGCTCTACCTCGATGGCGGCACATGGAAGGGCGTGCGTGTCATTTCAGAGAGCTGGGTCAAGCGTTCAGTTTTGCCGCACGCGCGTAGCGACGACAAAAGCGAATATGGCTACCTCTGGTGGCTGCGAAGCTTCTCGGCCAACGGAAAGACTTGGCCGGTCTGGTTCATGTCGGGCAACGGCGGCAACAAGGTCGTCGTCGTGCCCGGTCTACAGCTCGTCGCCGTGTTGAGCAGCGTCAATTACACTACGAAAGGGATGCACGTCGCCACCGAAAGGTTACTGCAAGAGCACGTGCTCGCGGCCGTGACGGACTAGCGTGCCGCCATTGATGACATCGCTCGACGTCGAGGTGTTGCTTTTGTGGCAACGGGCGCGTCGCGAAAACGAGCGCGAGCGGCGGTCATGCGCGCTAATTGGCTGAGAATTTTCCAATTGCCGCACCGCAGCGCGACGTTGCGTCGTCGTCGATCGCCCGCGCGATGCCATTTCTTTTCTCTACAAGTTCGGTAGAGTGCCGCGCCCCTCTAAGGATCGAACTCGACCGTCCCGGGCGCTGACCAATCACACCACGGAGCATCATGCGATCTTACCTCACGACTCTTGGTTCCCTCGCCGCCGCCGGCGTCATGCTTGCCACCTTCTCCAGTTGCGGAAGCAATACGCCAACCGCCAGCGGCTCGTCGGGCGGCGCTGCCGATCCCGACCTCGCTGCGGTCAAGGCCCGGCTGGCGTCGACGCCCCTTGGCCGGGTCGTTTCGCGCGATGCGCGAGGTGCTGGTCGCTTCGTCTTGGCTTCGCCCGCTGCCAATGCGGCTCGCCTCAACGTGGGACATGAAACCGTGGCGCGCCTGCACTTCGAGAGGCACGCAGCGGCGCTCGGATTGAACGGGGCGGCCGTCAACGGCGCTGTCTTCAAAGGCTGGCATGCGCTTCCCGCCGGCGCGGGTCTCGTGCAGTTCGAGCAGCGCATCGGCGATGTCGAGGTTTTTCGTGCACGCGCCAGCGTGGTCATGGATTCGGCCCATCAGCTCGTTTCCATCTCCAACAGCTTTCCCGCAGCCAACATCAAAGCGTGGAACAAGCCGACCAGCTTCAAGCTCTCCGCAGAAGAAGCGCTTGCGTCCGCCTATACGGCACATGCCGGCGTACCGCTCGGCGCGAGCGCCGTTCGCGACGAAGGGGAGATCACTGGAACCTCGGCACGCAACTACGCCGTGGCTTCGCCCGCCGGAGCGCTGGATGTCCTTACCGCGACGGCCAAGCGCGTGTTCTTCCCCACCGGCGATCGCCTCGAGCCAGCCTACTACGTCGAGATGCTCGGTCGCGCGCCCGGTTCGCGCGACAACGATGCCCGCGGATACGTGATCGCCGCCGATGACGGGCGCGTGCTTCAGCACGAATCGCTCACGATGAACGACGTCTTCAACTACCGCGTGTGGGCGGATCCGACGGGCAGTCACGTTCCGACCGACGGGCCCATCGCCGATGTCACGCCTCACCCCACCGGTCTTCCCGATCTCAAGGCGCAAGAGTTCATCCAGCCGATCATGGTCGCGATGGAAGGGTTCAACAAAAACCCGAGCGGGGCGGCCGATCCGTGGCTTTTGCCGAGCGACACCGTGACCTGGGGCAACAACGTTCGCGCCTATAGCGATCGCAACCAGGGCACCACGGAAGCCGGCGCTCCCACCAATGACGGCTACCAAGACGCCGGTCCCGACGGCGGAGGCGGCGACTACCGCGCCGAGATCACGGCCCCCAACACGTTCGACCGCACCTACGATCTCACCAAGTCTCCCAGCGAAACGCCCGAGCAGATCAAGGCCGCTATCACGCAGCTTTTTTACGTGAACAACTGGCTGCACGACTACTGGTACGACTCCGGCTTCGACGAGGTATCCAAAAACGCGCAGCTCTCGAATTTTGGGCGCGGCGGCACGCAGGGCGACCCTCTGCGCGCCGAGGCGCAGGACAGCGCTGACATCGGCCAATCGAACAACGCCAACATGAGCCCGATGTCCGAGGGCACGTCGCCGCGCATGCAGATGTACGTTTGGACGGGGATCGCGAACCGCAAGCTCGACGTGACCGGCGCCACCTTCGCCGATCCGCTCGGTGCGGCGTCGTTCGGTCCGCAGACATTCGACTTGAGCGGTCAGGCCGTCCTCAGCGACGACGCCAGCGCGGTGATCGTCACCGCGGGGTCGACGGGATCGATCAACGATTCGTGCCAGAAGCCGCTCAACGTCATGGGCAAGATCGCGGTAGCCGACCGCGGCGGCTGCCCCTTCACCCTCAAAGTCGATATGGCGCAGCAGGGTGGCGCGACCGGCATGATCCTCATCAACAACGTGACCGGCAATCTCGCGCCGAGCCCCCCTGGACCGTTCGAAACCGCGACCATCCCGCTCATCAGCATCAGCAAGGAAGACGGCGACAAGCTGAAGCTGATCCTCGCCGGGATGCCGATGGCGCGTCTCAGGCGCGACGTCGAGACGATGCGCGACGGTACCATCGACAACACCGTGGTCGCTCACGAGTGGGGTCACTTCTGGCACCATCGCTTGGTGCAGTGCGGGTCGGCCTCGTGCGGCGGCATGAGCGAAGGGTGGGGCGATTTCCAGGCGCTCATGATGGTGATTCGCGACGGCGATCGGTTCGACAACGGCAAGACGTACGCTCTCGCGCAGTACGCGGCGCAAGGCATCGCCAAGGACGGCTCGTACTTTGGCATCCGCCGCGCGCCCTATTCAAAAGACCTTTTGAAGAATCCTTTCACGTTCAAGCACGTTAGCCAGAAGGAGATGCTGCCGACCAACGGGGCGCCCCTCGCTCCCACGGGCGCCGACCTGAGCGAGGCCCACAACGTCGGTGAGATCTGGGCCCAAACGCTATTCGAGGCCTACACGAACCTCATTGAAACCCTGCGGGCCGCCACACCGCCCGTGCCTTTCGAAGAGATCAAACGCCGCATGGCCGACTACCTCGTGGCAGGCATGAAGGCGACTCCCTCGGAGCCGACCTTCGTCGAGCAGCGCGATGCCATCCTGTCCACGATCTACGCCACCAAGCGCATGGACGACTTCACCGCCATCGCCAAAGGCTTCGCCGCGCGCGGCCTCGGTGTGGCCGCGGTAGCTCCGCCCACGAGCTCGGTGAACCTCAACGAGGCCGTCGAAAACATGGACTTCAAGGGTGCCCTCGGCTTCGTGGCAGCCAAGATCGACGACTCCGTCACGAGCTGCGACAGGGACGGCATCCTCGACGGCGGCGAGACGGGGAAGCTGACCGTCACCATCAAAAACACGGGCTGGGCCAAGCTCACCAAGACGCAAATCAAGGGTGGCAGCACCAACCCCGACGTCACGTTCACCTCGCCGACGGACATGGTGACGATCGAGCCGTTCGAGACCAAAGAGGTGGTCATCAACATCACCGCCAAAGCTGGAACCACCATGAAGACCAGCGTCCCCGTCGTCATCACCATGATCGACAGCGACGCCGCCAAGGACTCGGTCGACGCGAAGTACGAAGCGGTGATTCACTTCGACGAGAGCAAGGCCGTGTCGAAGACGGACGACGCAGAAAGCACCTTGCCCCCCGTGTGGATCATGGAAAACGCGGCGAATACTGCCACCAAGGCGTGGTCGCGCGAGGGTGACGCGATGAACCACTACTGGCATGGCGACGCGCTCGCCTCGCCAGGTGACGAAACGATGAAATCGCCGAGCCTCAATGTGAGTGCGACGGAACCGTTCACCATCTCCTTCAAGCACCGATTTGCCTTCGAGGTTGCCAACGTTCCCGGTGTCGGAATGGCGTACGTCGACGGCGGCCTGCTCGAAGTTTCGGAAGACGACGGCGCAACGTGGAACGACGTTTCGATGTACGCCAATCCCATGTACCCACAAACGATCTACAAGGCGGGCGACGGAAGCGACACCAATCCCTTGGCGGGCGTCAAAGCGTGGGCAGGGCAATCGACCGGGTATCCCACGAACATTCCCGTTACGCTCGACCTCGGGACGAAACTCGCCGGCAAGACCGCCAAGGTGCGCTTCCGCATCGGCACCGATGAGGGGACGAGCACCGCCGGTTGGGACATCGACGACATCGCGTTTACCGGGATCACCAATTCGCCGTTCGCGAAGGTCGTCGACAACGCAGGCATGTGCGGTGACGGCGGCACGCCGACCGATGGCGGCGCCAAGGACGGGAGTGCCGGGGCAGATGCAGCGACCGGCAGTGGTGGCGCGGGTGGTTCGATGCCTCCGGCTGACGATGGATGCAAGTGCTCTGTGCCGGGCGGTCGATCCGCCGGCGGCGCGGGCGCGGCGGTCGGCGCGCTCGGAGCGATCGCGATGCTGCTACGTCGCCGTCGCCGCCAGCAGAGCTAGGCGTCTCGCGTAACGAAAGGCTCGCCGGCTCCCAACGGGGAACGGCGAGCCTTCCTCCGTTTGTGGCTTACGTCGTGCTCAGGCGATCTCGGCGTCGACGCCTCTCCGCGCCAACGCTGGCTGTCGTTCTCGCCGGCGGACGAAGAGCGCCAGCCGGAGCACGCCGGGCAGAAGAAAAAGCGTCAAGGCCGTCGAAAAGAGAATTCCGCAGATGACGACGGTGGCCAAGGGGCGCTGTACTTCGGCGCCGGCACCCGTCGCCAGCGCCATGGGGAGAAAGCCGAAAGCGGCGACGGCACCCGTCGTCAGCACCGCGCGCATCGTGCCGGTCGAGCCTTCGAGAATCGCCTGGTCGAGGGGCCAGCCGGAGTCGAGCTTTTCGCGCACCGCGCTGGCGAGCACCACGCCATTCAACACGGAAACGCCGGCGAGAGCGATGAAGCCGACCGCGGCGGGGATGCTGAACGAAATGCCGCGTATGACGAGGCCGAGCGCGCCCCCTGTCAGCGCGAATGGCACGACCGCGAAGACGGCGACGGCGTAGCGCGGCGCCTGGAACATCCACAGAAGCATGCCGAAAATAATGGCCAGCGCCATGGGCACCACCATCCCCAAGCGCTCTTGGCGCGCTCGAAGTTGGCGAACTGACCGCCCCATTCGATCTTGTATTCACGAGGTAGACTGACCTGCTGTTCGACCTTGGAGCGTGCCTCGGCGATCCATGACACGAGGTCGCGTCCGCGCAGGTTGACCTCGACGCGGATGGTGCGCGCCAGGTCGATGTGCCGGATCTGGGATGCGCCTTCCGACTCGGTGATGCTGGCTACTTCCGACAAGGGCACTGTCCCGCCGTTCGCCGTCTCCACGAACAGCTCACCGAGCGCTTCCGTGGTCGGCGTGCGGAGTGGCGCGATGACCTTCACTTCGAAACGCCGCGCACCTTCGTAGACGAGGCCCACCGGAATGCCGACCCGCGATGCTTGCACGACCTTGAGCGCGTCTTGTGCGCGGATACCGTAGCGAGCGAGGCGCGCGCGATCGGGCTGGACCGTGATCTGAGGCGCGCCGAGCACACGTTCTACGCGCACGTCGCCCGAGCCCGGGATGGTGCGGACGATGGCAGCCACTTCGTCGCTGACGTGGCGAAGCCCCTCGAGCTCATCGCCGAAGATGGAGATCTGCACATCGGCGCGCGAGCCGCTGATGAGCTCGTTGGTCTTGTCCTCGATAGGCTGGGACACCGAAACGAATGTCCCGGGGACGTTTTTCTCGATCTCGTCCTTGACGGCGACGGAGAAGGCGTCGAAATCCTGGGCCGTCGTCCACTCTTTTTTGGGCCGCAGGTGAACCAAGAGGTCGGTGCTGTCATTGCCTACGGGATCGACGGCCACTTCGGCGCGTCCGGTGAGGGCGATGGCGGTAACGACTTCGGGGAATTTGCGCAGCGCTTTCTCGGCCGCCAAATCGAGGTCTTTGGCTTCGCCGAGCCCGATCGACGGGGCGCGGCGAATCGTGACGACGAGGTCCCCTTCCTCGATGCGCGGCATGAAGTCGGCGCCCATGCGTCCGAGCATGATCATGCTCGCCACCAAGCTGAGGCCTGCTCCGATGAGCAAAGGCGCACGCATCTTCAGTGCCCACGGGAGCGACGCTCCGTAGTGATGACCAAGGCGCCCGATCCAATGGGGACCATGTCCTTTTGCGGGCGGGACGAAGAGAGCGACGAGGGCGGGGAAAAAGACGGCAGAATAGAAGAGCGCGCCGAAGAGAGCGCACGCCATGGTGATGGCCATGGGACGGAACATTTTGCCCTCGATACCTTCGAGCGTGAGCAGCGGAAGGTACACGAGCATGATGATCGCGACGGCAAAGCCGACGGGCCGGATCACGCTCCCGCTGACTTCCGAATAGGCGGGATCTCGCCCGTTGCCCGCCAATTTTTTGCCCGCAAACGCGGCGATGATCGCCTCTAAAATGACGATGGGCCCATCGACCAAGAAACCGAAATCGATGGCGCCCAGGCTCATCAAGTCGCCCGTGACCCCGAAAAGGTGCATCCCGATGACCGCGATGGCCATGGATGCAGGAATCCCGAGCACGACCACCAGCGCGCCACGCAGCGTGCCGAGGAAGAGCCAAAGGACCAGCGTGACCACCAGCGCACCCTCGGCGAGATTCTTGGCCACGGTGCCGATGGTGCGTCCGACGAAATCGGAACGGTCGTACACTGCTTCGACCACGACGCCGGCCGGCAGCCCGCGCTGAATCTCGGCCACCTTTTCTTTGACGTTGTGAACGACCTCGCGACTGTTGGCGCCGAGCAGCATCAGCGTGAGGCCGACCACCGCCTCTCCCTCGCCGTCGCGGGTGATGACGCCGTAGCGCATGGCAGAGCCGATTTTGACCTCGCCGATATGGCGGACGAGCACCGGGGTGCCGTCGTCCGCCGTGCGGATGACGACGTTGCCGATCTCTTCCTCGTTGCGGAAGAGCCCCACCCCTCGCAAGGTGAGCGATTCGCTTTTACGCTCCACGTACCCGCCGCCGACGGTGGCATTGGCATCTTGGATCGCGTCCGCCACCTCGCTGAGGCGCAGCTTCTGCAGGTGCAAGCGCCCGCGATCGACGATGACTTGGTACTCTTTCAGGTCCCCGCCGAACGAGTTGATCTCCACGACGCCGGACACCTGCCGAATTTTGGGAGCGATCTCCCAGTCGAGCAGCGTGCGCAATTGCATCGGCGAGTGATGATCGGAGCGCACCACGAATCGGTAGATGTCGCCGAGCCCGCCCGAGGCAGGCGATAGCTGCGGCGTACCGGCCAACGCCGGCAAATCGCCCTCCGCGCTGCGGACGCGTTCGAGCACGATCTGCCGCGACAGCCAGAGGTCGGAACCGTCCTCGAATACAGCGGTGACGACGGAGAGCCCGCTGCGCGACATGGATCGCAACTCGTGCAGGCGAGGCGTTCCGTTGAGCGCCATCTCGATGGGGAATGTGACCGTCCGTTCCACCTCGACCGGAGAAAGTCCGGGTGCGTCGGTCAATACCGACACCTGCGTCGTAGTGAGGTCGGGTACGGCGTCGATCGGCAGCTTGCGCACGCCCTGGAGACCGACGGCCAAAAGGACGACCAGCAGCAGCAGCATCACGTACTTCAACTTTATCGATTGTAGGACGATGGATTTCAGCATGGGGATCCGCGCAGAAAAGACTGCCGCGACGTCACCAGCTTCGACGCCTTGCAGGAGGGTCGCACCGCGGTCAGCCTAGGTGCCGATGACGGCGCGGGCGATGACGCGAACCTTACAAGCTTGCAATGTTGGGCGAGGCGAACCGGTCGCCTCTAAGATGCTGGCTCTGTGAAAGTCATCCTCGTCGAAGATGCGCTCAAGGTGGCGCGATTCATTTCCCGCGTGCTGCACGAGGAAGGATTTTCCACCGACATCGCCACCAAGGGGCAGATCGCGCTGCGCCAGATCGCAAAAGGTTCTTACGATCTGGCGATTCTGGATTGGACCTTGCCGGACATGGACGGCCTTTCGATTTGTCGCGAGCTCAGGAACGCCGGCAACGCCATTCCAGTGATGATGCTCACCGCGCGCGGTCAGGTGAGCGACCGTGTGCTCGGCCTCGAGAGCGGGGCCGACGACTATCTCGTCAAGCCCTTCGAAGTCGACGAGCTAGTCGCTCGCGTGAACGCGCTCATTCGTCGCTCGAAAGGAATGCAGCGGCTCGTCTTCGGCGACCTCGAGATCGATCGCGCGGCGCACCGCGCCGTCCTGGCGAGCGTCGCGCTCGATCTCACTGTGCGCGAGTACACGCTGCTCATGCATCTCGCCCATCATGCGGGAAGGATCGTCACGCGCACCGATCTCTTGGCCCAGGTATGGGAGACGGGGTTCGATACCGGTTCCAACGTGGTCGATGTCCAGATCAGTCGATTGCGCGACAAGCTCGGCAGTCACGCGTTCATGATCGAAACCGTGCGTGGCTTCGGCTATCGCCTTCGCTCCGAGCCCGCCGCGTGACGTTTCGATCGCGGCTGGTTGCGGCGGTCGCGGCGATGACGTTCGTCACGCTCGGCGTGGCATTCATCGCCGTCTCTTTGGCGGTCAACCATGCCCAGGAGCGCCGGCTCGACGAGGCGCTGCTCGACGAAGCCGCGCAAGACGCGAAAAGCGTGGCCGGACAACAAGGCGACAACCTGGTCATCAGGGACATGCCGATGCCCGCCGCCAACGACGTGGGCCCTCTCATCAAATATGGCGCCATCTACGATCAGGATGGCTCGGTGCGGGCCAAGACGTCGAGCTTCGGCAACGACGTGCCGCCTCTCTCCGCCGTGCAGCGCGTCGCCCGTCGCCCTTTCGACTTTTGGCACGGCCGCGAACATCTGCGCGGCGTGATCGTCCCCTTGCCGGGCGCCGCCGATCAGCTGCTGCTCGTCGCGGCGCAGCGCATCGAGCTCGACGGTGATGCGGCGTTCTTGCGTCGAGCCATGACGGTGGCGTTCGTCATGGCCGTCCTGTGGGCGGGTTTGGTGGCCAATTGGATCGTGAGCCGGCTCACGCGCGACCATCAAAAGATCGCCGAAGTCGCGCAGCGCGTTGCCGCGGGCGATCTGACGGCGCGGGTGCAGCCGCACTCGGGGGACCCGGAGCTCGCCAAACTCGGCCGTAATATTGATGAAATGATCGCGCGGCTGGAAGTGCTCGTCGAATCGCAGCAACGGTTCATCGCCCTTGCCGCTCACGAGCTCAGAATGCCGCTTACCACGCTGTACGGCGAGCTCGCCCTAGCGCTCCGCCGCTCGCGGGACGCGGAGTCGTACCGCAACGCCATCGGCGAGGCGCTCGATTCGACACGCAAGTTGAAGCACCTGGCCGACGATCTACTCACCCTGGCGCGTCTCGGCGCCGAAAGAATGAGCGCCTCCATCAATTCCGTGCGCGACATCGTACAGGCGGCCGAGTCGCAGGTGGTCGCCCACGCCCGGGAGCGCGGTGTCGAGCTCACCCTGAGCGGCGAAGATCGCGCGGTGGTCGGGGACGCAAGCGATCTCGAGCGCCTCGTGCGAAATCTGCTCGAAAACGCCGTGCGCCATTCTCCTCACGGAGGCCGCGTCGCGATCGAAATCGCCACCCGAGCAGACCGCGTGACGGTGGCGGTTTGCGACGAGGGTCCCGGGATTTTGCCCGAGGAGCGCGAGAAGATCTTCGAGCCTTTCTACCGCGGCCACGGAGACGCCGAGCGATCGTCGGACGGCGCCGGACTCGGCCTTTCCATCGTGCGACAGATCGCCCGCGCTCACGGCGCCGACGTCGTGCTGGTGTCCACGGCGAACGGCAAGGGCGCTTGCTTCGAGGTGAGCTTGCGGCGAGCGGCGGACGACGTACTGGCGCGCGCAGATGCGAACGGAGAAAGCGTCGCGGCCGATGATTTCGACGCCGAGCGCGGGCATCGCGCTCACCCGGATTGAGTCCGGGTCATCCGCGTTCAGGGGCGTTGCGCGCCCGTGACGTGCGATGGCACCTCGTCAGCTCGTCCACCAAGAACTCGCGAAACGCCGCCACCCGTGCCGGTAGATAGCGCGACGAAGGCCACACCACCTGCACGGCCCCACCGCGCAGCCCATAAGCCGGTAAAACGCGCACCAGATCGTCGCTCTGACCGCCCAAGTCGCCGACGGGGAGGAGGCCAAGCCCGATGCCGGCTGCCACCGCGCGGCGCAGGAAACCGAAGTTGTCGGCCACGAGTGAGCCGGATACCTCGGCGACGACCGACCCGCGTGGCCCATCGAGGCGCCACGGTAAAATGCCGGCGTTGCTCTTCATGAAGAGACAATTGTGTCGCGCGAGGTCCGCTACGGAGCGCGGGCGTCCGTGCTTCGCCACGTAGGACTCCGATCCGAAGATACCGAGATCCGAATCTCCAATACGCCGCGCCATCAACGTCGAATCGGCCAGCGTTCCGGCGCGCACGGCCAGATCGAAGCCCTCTTCTACGAGATCCACGCGCCGGCCCGTGAACGAAAGCTCGATGTGCACGCAGGGGTGCAGCTCGAGAAAGCGCGCGATGATTCCGGGCAAAGCGAGCTCGGCGAAATCGGTGGGGGCGGTTAGCCGGATGGGCCCCCTCAGCTGGTCGTTCGCGTCGCTCACTTCGGCGACCGCCTGGTCGAGATCGATCATCGCTTGCTGCACGCGGCGAAAGAGCGACCGACCTGCATCGGTCAGCGCCAGCTTGCGCGTCGTGCGCTGCAGCAGCAAAACGCCGAGATCCGCTTCTAGGCCTGCTACGCTGCGGCTCACCGAGGATTTGGGCAGGCCGAGCGATGCTGCCGCCGCAGTGAAGCTCCCGGTTTCCGCCACCTTGACGAACGTGGCGATGCGATTGCGATCGACGTGCGCCGCCAGCCGGTTCCCGGTCGATCCTGCCCCTCCGCTGCGAGGCGCCGCTTTTTCGACCGCGTTGCGCGCGCCGTTCGCCCTGATGGGGCGCGCCGTGCCGGCCGAAGCCGCTACCCGCGGCAAACCCATTGTCTCGATTTGAGCAACAGACATGTGAATACGACCACTCTAATCCTGATTCGAGCAACAGACTAGGTTGGCGGAATCTCCCTCGGAGGTTCCTATGAAAACATGGTCGCGCATCGCTCCTATCGCACTTCGCATCCTCCTCGGCGTCGTCTTCACCGCCGCCGGGGCCATCGGTCTCTTTCAGCTCGCGCCGACGCCGCCGCACGCCGGGGTAGCGGGGGTCTTCGCGGGCGGGCTGGCAGCGGCCGGTTACTTCTTCCCGCTACTCAAGGCGACCGAGCTCGTGGCCGGGTTGCTCCTTCTCTCGGGCCGTTTCGTTCCTCTCGCTCTGACCGTGCTCGCTCCGATTGTGCTCAATATCGCGGCATTTCACTTCCTGCTCGAACCCGAGGGAGCTCCCGTCGCAGCGTTCTTGGTTTTGGCCGAAGCTGGCCTCGCGTGGTTTCACCGAGACGCTTTCGCGCCACTCTTTCGCTCGACGTCGAAGCGCGCGCCGCAACCCGACGCCGTAGCGCATGCGCCGGCCGCACTCGACGCGCAGACGGGCCAAGCGTGATGCGTCTCAGCCGAGCGCGCCGAAAACCGATTCACAACGGCGCGCTTGGCAATCCGCGCATCGCCACGCCCGGCGGACGAAGAACATGCGCTCCCACCAGCGCCGATGACAACGCACGAGATCACCACCGCATTTGCACTGCACCATTCAGAACCATGCCGCTCGTTAGAGTGTAACACCCCCACTTACGCCAAGGTCCTTTACGATACTCAGGACCGCGCGTCGAACTCATCGGACTCTCGACCGGTCGATTCGGCCCTCGATGGCCGCCTCGACGGGCAAGCGTCGTGTTGCGCCACTCGGCGGCTCGTGAAACGCTTGCCCACCGTCGTGAGGAGCGCATATGTCGAGTATTGACCACATCACTCTCGTCGTCGGCGACTACAAGCGGGCCAAGGCCTTCTACGAAAGAGCGCTGGCCCCGCTCGCTATCAGGCCGGTGATGGATTTCGGCCAAGCGTGTGGGTTCGGTCGCGACGACAAGCCCGATTTTTGGATAGGGACCGGTCCTACCAGCTTCCAAAGCCCCGAGCACTTACGCGTCATCACGCCTACGCACGTCGCTTTTGCGGCTCGGAGCCGCGCCGAGGTCGAGGCTTTTTACCGTGCGGCGATCGACGCAGGAGCCAAAGACTTCGGCGCTCCCGGCGTGCGCGCCCACTACCATCCGAGCTACTACGGCGCGTTCGTTTTGGACCTCGATGGTCACGACATCGAAGCGGTTTTCCACGGGTGAGTCGGCCGGCAATGAAGAGCGATAGACGATGGTGAGCGCTAACGCGGTGCCGGGCGATCAGGCGACCGTTACCGTTCTCGTCGCGGTGGAGCCGGCGGTGGCCTTCGCAGTGTTCACCGAGGAGATCGACGTCTGGTGGAGGCGCGGCCTCAAGTATCGCGTGGCGGGCAAGCGGCGCGGCATGCTTCATCTCGAGCCGCGGGCGGGGGGGCGTCTCTTCGAGTCGTTCGGATCGAGCACGGGCACTCGCGTCGTGCAGACCGGTCGCGTCACGATCTGGGAGCCTCCGGCGCGCCTCGTTTTGGAGTGGCGCGCCGTCAACTTTGCCCCATCCGAAAAAACCGAGGTCGAAGTCACGTTCGCGCCGAGCGCGAGCGGCACCCTCGTGACCGTTCAGCATCGCGGTTGGAGCGCCATCCGACCCGATCATCCGGCTCGCCACGGAGAGGACGTCCCCGCTTTCCTTCGCAGCATGGGCATGTGGTGGGGCGATCTTCTCACGAGTTTGCGCGAGCACGCGGCTGCCCGCCCCTCACCGCCGGCCTCCGCTAGTCCAGAGTGACTGCAATCGGTTGCCTACTGTCATTGCAAGCGTGAATTGTCGTTTGCAATTACGACGTCGCCCACATTGTCGTCTGGGGCAATGCTTCGTGATGCGGCAGAAGCAGCTCCCCCCATCGAACCACCGCCGCCCGTCGCAGATGGGGGTGGGGGAGGCGGTTCCGATGGCGGGCTGCCTTCCGTCGACGTCAGCCGGAGCAACGACGCATTCAATGATGTCAGCGCCGCGGACCGCGCCGTCGCCGATCAGACCGACCGCGCCGTCCCCGATATCGTTACGGCCGACGTGCTTGCCGACGCCGGACCGCCGCGGCTCGATGGTTGGGGGTGCGCCGTCATGAAAAACGTTCTCGTCTTCTCGGCCATCACCAACGGCGAAGCGGGCGAGTCGAATCCACCGTCCGTATCCATGGCCGCACCCCAGTTCGGATCGCGCTACCGCATCCAGACGGCGGGTACGGCAACAATCTCTACTGCATGCTGCCGAGCAGCGGTCACAAAGTCCCGCGGACCCACGCCAGCTATCCGAGCGGCGCCCGGCCTTCGCTCCTACGCCGCGGCGTCGACGTTTACGTAGTTGCTCGTCTACCGGCTGGGTGGCCCCATCCTCTGACCTCGAACGACTGCGTCCCCCCTCGCTCCGGCGCGACTTTCAGAGACTCCGGCCATCGAGAGGCGTCACCTTGAGCTTTTCGATGTCGACGCCTTCGAGACAGCGCACGTTGATCGCCATCATCGGTTTGCCCTCTTTCCCTTTGCCGCGCGAGAACGATTGGATCCCGCACGACGAGCAAAAAAGATGATGGATGTTGTGCTTGTTGAATTGATAGTCGGTGAGCGATTCCTCGCCGGAAAAGAGGCGAAACTGCTCGGGGGGCACGAACGCGAGAATGTACGCCTTCTTCGAGCAAATGGAACAATTGCAAGAAAAGACCTGCCCCAGCTCAGCCTTTACCTCGTAGCTCACTTTGCCGCAGTGACAGCCGCCCTTGTAGCTCTGCTCGTTTGCCATTCCGTTTTGAAAGCATCCGGTTCGGCGTCCGTCAAGAGCTTTAGAACCTTAGCCCCCCTGTGTGAAACGGGGCTCAGCGACTCGACGGAGCCCCCTCGGCGCGCCAGTCGAGAACCTCGCGCACCTTTCGCAACAGCGCGTCGGGGGTGATCGGCTTTTGCAGGAACGCGATGCCGGCGTCGAGCACGCCGTGATGAACCACCGAGTTCTCGGTGTAGCCGGAAACGTAGAGCACGCGCATGTCGGGGCGCATCGGCCCCAAGCGCTCGGCGAGCTGCCGGCCGCTCATGCGCGGCATGACGACATCGGTGACGAGCAGATGGATCTTGGCGGTATATCGTTCGCAAATGAGAAACGCTTCGCCCCCGTTCTGTGCTTCGAGCACGTTGTACCCATAGCGCCGCAGGATGGTGCGCGAAATGGCGCGAACCTGGTCTTCGTCTTCGACGAGCAGGATCGTCTCTACGCCGCGCAACGTGACGGGCGACGGAGGCAACGTGGCGGGCGCATCGGTCGGCCCATCTTTGCGGGGGAAATAGACCTTGAACGTGGTTCCCTTGCCCGGCTCGCTGTACACCCAAATGTGCCCGCCGCTCTGCTGCACGATGCCGAACACGGTCGACAAGCCGAGCCCGGTGCCTCGCCCTTTCTCTTTGGTAGTGAAGAAAGGCTCGAAGATTCGAGTGCGCGTGTCGGCGTCCATGCCGATACCGGTATCGGTAATGGCGAGCATGACGTAATCGCCCGGCCTAACGCCGAGGTGCAGCGCTGTATAAGCGGCGGTCAGCTCGCAGTTGCCCGACTCGATCGTGACCTTGCCCCCCTGCGGCATCGCGTCGCGCGCGTTCACCACCAGGTTCATGATGATCTGCTCGATCTGCCCTGGATCGGCGAGGATTTTTCCGAGCATGCGCGAGAGCAGGAGCGAGAGCTCGACGTCTTCGCCGATCAGACGGCGCAACATTTTCTCCAAGCCGATGACGATTTGATTGAGGTCCAGCGTGCGCGGCTCGAGCATCTGCTGTCGGCTGAAGGCCAAAAGCTGGCGCGTGAGAGCCCCGGCGCGCTCGCCCGCTTTGAGCACTTCCTCGAGCTCGATGATGATGGGATCGCCGGGCTTGAGCCCCTCCAAGATGAGGCTCGTGCCGCTCAAGATGACGGACAAGAGGTTGTTGAAATCGTGGGCGATGCCGCCCGCCAGGCTTCCCACGGCTTCCATCTTCTGCGCTTGACGGAGCTGCTCCTCGAGGCGCTTGCGGCTGCTCACGTCCATGGCCATGACCAGGGCGCCCTCGTACTGTCCAGTGCCATCGATGACGGGCGTCGTGTCGAGAAGCACCCACGTGGCTTGATCGTCTTTGCGCTCGAGCTTGATCTCGCCGTGCTTGGCGGAGTGCGGCTCGTGTTGCTGCAGCGCCGTGACGATCGAGGGGTCGCGCACGAACTCGAAGATGGACGTGCCGAGCATCGCTCTCGGTTCGAGGCCGACCATGGCTGCCATCCGCGGATTGACGAACGTCGTCTTGGAATCGGCATCGACGATCCAAACGCCCTCGTTGGTGGTTTCGATGATGCGACGGTAACGACGTTCGCTTTCGCGCAGCGCGTTTTCAGCTTCACGCCGCGACGCCCGCTCGCGTGCTTCGCGCAGCTCGCGCTCGACGACGTGGACGAGGCGCGCCAATCGCCCTTTGACGAGAAAATCGTGGGCGCCCATCTTGAGCGCTTCCACCGCGTTCTCTTCACCGATGGTCCCGGAAATGACGACGAAGGGAATGTCTTGGCCCGATTCTTTAAGAATCGCGAGTGCCTTGAGCGCATTGAAGCCAGGCATCGCGTAATCGGAAATGATGATGTCCCATGCGCGTCGGCCGAGCGATTCTCGCATGCCTTCCGCGGAAGCGACGACCTCGGAGTCCGCTTCGAATCCGCCGCGCTTCAATGCAGTTAAGAGGAGGGCAGCGTCAGACTCGCGGTCTTCCAGGACCAGCACGGATAGGGGAGTCGGCATCAGCTTTGGCGCGTCCGTTGCTCACGTAAAACCGAACGAAACCACGCTTCGCGCGCCGGCTGGGACCGGTCACCCAACGGAGGCAGAAACGCGTCGCGTCGGCCCTCTGTCGGACCTTCATCGGTGCCTTGCTCCCAATCGCCCCTCCGCACAATCCCTCGACCTCCCCACTTGCCACAGCGCATTTCGAGCACCGAGATCGTTGCGGCCTTCCGCTCTTTCCCGAGCACGAACACGCCACAAGAAACATAAACTTTGGCCGGTGTCCAGGCACATCGCCGAGCGCTGCGGGAAGGCAAGCCGGTGACATCAGGCCGAACTGCGTTGAAGCGTAAGAAGAAACTGCGTTGAAGCGTAAGAAACAGAAAACGCGAACGAGCGTTCGTTTTACTATTGAATCATCACATACCGTGTGGTTGAGTTCAGCGCATGATGATGGCTTATCTCAAGAGAGTCGGCGTTCGCACCAAAGGCGTAACGGCGATGCTGGGTTTGACATTGCCGCTCCTCGTGGCGGCCTGCGGCGGCGACACCGACAACGGCACGAGCGGTTCCGGAGCCAAGGGCGGTAGCTCCGGTTCGGGCGGCAGCACCGGTGGGTCCGGTGGCAGCACTGGCGGTTCGGGCGGCAGCACCGGTGGGTCCGGTGGCAGCACTGGCGGTTCGGGCGGTAGCACCGGTGGTTCGGGCGGCACGGTCGATGCCGGGGGCAAGGGCGGAACCGGAGGTAACACCGGTGGAACGGGCGGCGCGGCCGGAACGGGAGGCGCGTCCGGAACGAGCGGCGCGGCCGGAACGGGCGGCGCGGCGGGCAAAGCCGACGGCGGCGCGACCGATGCAGGAACCGGAGGAACG
>Ga0193706_1000139_pt1 | contig 51945 bp, 49 predicted proteins | sample U3c1metaG_FD_160130 | JGI IMG/M metagenome (GOLD analysis project Ga0193706, IMG submission 160130) | Soil microbial communities from a riparian zone of the East river system, Colorado, United States - U3c1 | ecosystem: Environmental > Terrestrial > Soil > Riparian zone | place: USA: East River... | reverse complement strand
AGGCCGACGATGCGGTCCTCGATGTGGTCGACGATGCCGACCCCGTGGCGGCAGCCGGCCTCGGCGACGCGTTCGAGCAGCGCCACCGGCGCCAGGCGCTCGCCGTTGAAGGCGACCGGGATGCCGGCCTCGAACTCGACCGTCACCTTCTCGGCCTCGTCGGGCGCCTGCTCCGGGCGGGTGACCAGCTGGAAGACGTCGTCCTCGGGCGCGTGGTCGAGATCCTCGATCCAGCGCCCCTCCGAGGAGCGGCCCCAAAGGTTGTCGTCGATCGAGTAGGGCGCCACCTCGGTGCCGCCCTTGACCGGGATGCCGTGCTCGCGGGCGTAGGCGATCTCCTCCTCGCGGCCCATCTGCCAGGAGCGCACCGGGGCGATCGTGCGCAGCTCCGGCGCCAGGGTCGCGATCGTGGCCTCGATCCGCACCTGGTCGTTGCCCTTGCCGGTGCAGCCGTGGGCGATCGTGTCGCAGTTCGTCTTACGGGCGTACTCGACCGCGAGCGCCGCGATCAGCGGCCGGCCCAGCGCCGTGAAGAGCGGGTAGCCGTTGCCGTAGACGGCGTTGGCCTTGATCGCCGGGGCCAGGTACTCGGCGGCGAAGCGCTCGCGGGCGTCGACGACGTGGCACTCGAGGGCGCCGAGTTGGCGCGCCTTCTCTTCGATCACCGAATAGTCCTCGCCAGGCTGGCCGAGGTTGACGGTCAGGCAGACGACCTCGGCCTCATAGGAGTCCTGGATCCACTTCAGCATCACGCTGGTGTCGAGGCCGCCCGAATAGAGCAGCAGGACCCGATCGACCTTGGCGGGGTCGGCCTCGTAGCTGGCGGTGGGGGTCGTCTGCGGTGGCTGGGCGCTCAAGAGAGGCGCAAGTCTCGCACTCAGATCAGCCTGAGGCTGTCTGACCAAGCAGTGCAAGGACGCAGGAAGGGAAGTGTGCTCCGCACACGAGCGCCCGAGGACGCAGCTATGCGCCGGTCAGACAGCCTCAGGGGACTTCGACGCCGCCGCTGCCGCCTTCTCCTTCTTCTTCGGGCGCGGTCGTCGGGGTCGTCGTCGGTTCGGTGGTCGTCGTGGTTTCGGTCGATTCCGTCGTCGTCGGCTCGGTTTCGGTCGTCGTCGTGTCGGTCGTCGCCGTGCTTTCGCTCGTTTCGGTCGTCGTCGGGATCGATTCGGAGCTGGAGGCGGTCGAGCTGTCGCTGCTGTCGTTGCCGGCGATCACGATCACGGCCACGACCAAGCCGACGATCACGGCGACCAGGCAGGCGACGAGCAGGCGCATGTTGCCGTGCGGCTTATGTCCGTCCGGGCCGCGGTCTTCGGGCCCCATCAGGCGGGTCGGGTCCTCGTGCATCAGTCCTCCGGTCCGAGTATCGCGTCCAGGATCGAGGCGGTGTCCTCGATCTCGAATCCGTTTCGCAGCTTCGCCTCGATCTCCTCGCGACTGCTGCCGGAGACCGCCATCTGGGTCGCCAGCAGGCGTGCCCCCGCCGGCGTGTTGGTCTCGGCCGCGGCGGGCCTGAGCTCGGTCGGCTCGCTCGCCGCCGGCCCCTCCACCGGGTCGACCGCGGTCAGGTGCGAGGGACGCGCTTGCTCGGGGCGCTGTTGGCGACCGACCTCGCCGGGCGCTTCGCCGGCCTCGAGGCGGCGCTTGGCCTCCTCCAACGAAGCGATCAAGCTCTCGGACTGGTCCCTGGTCGCCTCAGCCTGTGCAACCAGCGAGTCGATCAGGCTGGAGAGCGATGCGAGACGATCGGAGACCAGCTGCCCCGCCTCGACCTCAGCCCGCTCGAGCTGGCGACGGGCCTGCTCTTCGGCGTCATCGATGACGGTCACGGCGGCACGCTCGGCCGCCTCGACGATGGCAGCCAGCCGCTCCGCCGTGCTGGTGGCGGCTGACGGCGTCGCTGGGCGATCCCTTCGTCTCACCCGCGGAAGCCTAGAAGCGATTCGCCGATCAGTCCAACCGCCCTCTCGATGTGAGAGGAGTCGACCAGCAGCGGCGGCAGCAGGCGCAGCGTCGTCGGCCCGGGGACGTTGACGACCAGCCCCCGCCCCAGCAGGTCGGCGCCGATCGCCGCCGCGTCGATCCCCGCCGCGAGGCCGACGCCGACCATCAGGCCCCGGCCGCGCACCTCCTCGACCCCGTCGAGGGCGGCGAGACCTGCCCGCAGCTCGGCGCCCAGCTCCCGCACCCGCCGCAGCAGCGCCGGGTCGTCGATGACGTCCAGCACCGCCAGCGCCGCCGCCGTGGCGACGGGACCGCCGGCGAAGGTCGAGCCGTGGTCGCCGGGCTCGAGCACGTCAGCCGCGGCCGGCCCGGTGATGCAGGCGCCGATCGGGACGCCGCCGCCGAGCGCCTTGGCGCTGGTGATGACGTCGGGGCGGACCGGGGTCTGCTGGTAGGCCCAGAGCGAACCCGTCCTCCCCATCCCGGCCTGGATCTCGTCGAAAATCAGCAGGGCGCCGGCCTCGTCGCAGGCCTGGCGGGCGGCGAGCAGCATCTCGTCGGAGATCGGATGGATGCCGGCCTCGCCCTGGATCGGCTCGATCAGGACCGCCGCCGTGCGCTCGCCGACGGCTTCCCGCAGGGCGGCGGGATCGTCGCGCGGGACGGAGCGGAAGCCCGGCAGCATCGGCCCCAGCGCTTCGTTGCCGGCCATCCCCGGGGTCGCCGCGAGGGCGCCGTAGCTGCGGCCGTGGAAGTCACCCTCGAAGCTGACGATCTCCGGCGCGGCGATACCGCGCCCGTGGGCGTGCTTGCGGGCGACCTTGATCGCGCACTCGACCGCCTCGGCACCGGAGTTGGCGAAGAAGACGCGGCCGCCCAGGCTCGACTCCGAGAGCCGCGCCGCAAGCCGCGCCATCGGCTCGGTGTAGAAGAGGTTGGAGACGTGCATCAGCTGCCCCGCCTGCTCCTGGACGGCGGCGACCACGGCCGGGTGACAGTGGCCGAGCGAGCAGACCGAGATCCCGGTCAGGAAGTCGAGGTACTCCTTGCCGTCGGCGTCCCAGAGCAGCGGCCCCTCGCCGCGGACGAAGTCGACCGGCGCCCGCCGGTAGGTCCGCATCAGATAGCGCTCCTCCAGCGCCTGCACCTCCGCCAGGCTCATGGGATCACCATGGTCCCGATGCCGGCGTCGGTGAAGAGCTCCAACAGGAGGCTGTGCGGGACTCGGCCGTCGATGATGTGGGCGGACTGGGAGCCGCCGCGGATCGCGTCGACGCAGGCCTGCAGCTTCGGCCGCATGCCGCCGTCGATCCCGGGCAGGCGCTCTTCCACCTCGCCGACCGCGGCGCGCGAGATCAGCGAGCCCTCGTCGTCGGCGTCGGCCAGCCAACCCTCGACGTCGGTCAGGAAGATCGCCTTATGGGCGCCGAGCGCGGCCGCGACCTTGCCGGCCGCCTCGTCGGCATTGACGTTGTAGGACTGGCCCTCGCGGTCCGATGCCGAGGAGGCGATCACCGGGATGTAGTCGGCGGCGATGTGGTTGAGGACGTTGACGTCGACCCGCTCGACCGAGCCGACGAAGCCGACCTTGTCGGCGTTGGCGGCGGGCGACACCTCGAACAGGGTGCCGTCCTCACCGGCGAGCCCGACGGCGGGCTGGCCGGCGCGGTTGAGCCGCTGCACGATTTCCGAGTTGAGCTTGCCGACCAAGACCATCTTCGCGACCTCGACGGTCTCTGCGTCGGAGACGCGCAGGCCCTCGTGGAACTTCACCTCGAGGCCGAGGCGGTCCATGTAGCGGGTGATCTCGGGACCGCCGCCGTGGACGATCACCGGGTTGAGGCCGACGTACTTGAGCAGGACGACGTCGGTGGCGAAATCCTGGCGCAGACCCTCGTCGAGCATCGCCGCGCCGCCGTACTTGATCACCACGGTGCGGCCGTGGAACTCGCGGATATAGGGCAGCGCCTCGAGCAGCGTCTCGACGCTGGTTTGTCTAGGTGGGGTCATCTCATCGCCTTTCCAGGATGCGAAAACCAAGCAGATCAAGGACGAGGGCGGGAGTGTGCTCTGCACATGACCGAACGAGGACGCCGAGATGCGCCGGTTTGCAGCCTCCTGGGCTCAAGTCGTGTACTCCGCGTTGATGCGGATGTACTCGTGGCCGAGGTCGGAGAACCAGACGTGGGCGCGGTGCTCGCCGCGGCCCAGCCGCAGGCCGATCTCGGCCTCGGCGGTCTCGGCGCCCAGCTCGGCGGCGTCGATCGAGTCGGCGCCCAGCTCGTCGAGGTCCTCGCCGACCAGCGCCGCGCCGGCGGCCTGGGCGATCCGGCCCCAGTTGGGGTCGCGGCCGAAGAGAGCGGTCTTGACCAGCGGCGAGTTGGCGATCGCGCGGGCGACCCGCTCGGCCTCGGCGGCCGAGGCCGCCTCGCCGACCTCGACCCGGCCGACCCGGACCGCGCCCTCGCCGTCGCGGACGATCTCGATCGCCAGCTGCTGGAGGACCGCCTCCAGCAGCCCCTCCGGCAGCGGCTGCCCGGAGGCGCCGGTCGCCTGCAGCAGCACGGTGTCGTTGGTGCTCATCTGGCCGTCGACGGTGATCCGGTTGAAGGAGGCGTCGACGGCGTCGCGCAGCGCCGCGGCCGGGTCGGCGACGACGGCGTCGGTCTGCACGAAGCAGAGCATCGTCGCCATGTTCGGCTCGATCATCCCCGCCCCCTTCGCCTGGGCGGAGAGGGTGACGCCGCCCATCTTCAGCGTGCAGCGCTTCGGCCAGCGGTCGGTGGTGCAGATCGCCGCGGAGAAGGCGTCGCCGCCGTCGCCGGAAAGTCCCTCCGCGGCCTCCTCGATGCCGAGCAGGACGGCGCCGATCGGCAGTGGCACGCCGATCGTCCCGGTCTCGGCGACGGCGACCCTCGCCGCCTCGATGCCGAGGGCGTCGGCGGCGCGCCGGCACATGTCGAGCGCGTCCTCGTAGCCCTTGGCGCCGGTCTCGGCGTTGGCGTTGCCGGAGTTGACGACGGCGGCGCGCACCCGAGCGCGATCGACGACGTCGCGACAGACGCGGATCGGCGCCGCCGCCGAGGCGTTGCGGGTCAGCACCATCGCCGAGCTGACCTCGTCGGCGTCGCAGACGACCAGGCCGACATCGGTGCCACCGCTTTTCTTCAGCCCGCAGTGGGCGCCCCCGGCGCGAAAGCCCGGCGCCAGCTGGGCGGGGTCGAGCTCCTCCACCCCGTCCGGAGCGGCGACCCAGCGCGACCTGAAGAAGGGCTCGCTCACAGCAGCCCCGCGGTCTCGTCGAGGCCGAGCATCAGGTTGAGGTTCTGGATCCCCTGGCTGGAGGCGCCCTTCCAGATGTTGTCGATCGCCGCGAAGGCGAGCACGCGGCCGTGCTCGGCGACGGTGACGTAGACGTGGCACTCGTTGCTGTCCCGCACCGCCCGCAGGTTGGGGGGGCCGTCGAGCACCTTGACGAACGGCTCGCCGGCGTAGCGCTCGCGGTAGAGCGCCTGCACCGCCTCCTTGGTGATCGGCTCGGTCGTCTGCGCGAAGCAGCTCGCCAGCTCGCCCTGGTCGAGCGGCAGCAGGTGTGGCACGAAGGTGACCGGGGCGGCGCTGCCGAGCGCCGCCAGCTCCTGCTCGATCTCGGGCCGGTGGCGATGCCCCTCGGTCTTGTAGGGGAAGGCGTTCTCGGTCATCGCCGAGAAGTGGACGAGGTCGTCGCTGCTGCGCCCGTAGCCGGAGGTGCCCTGCATGGCGTTGACGACGACGTCGGCCACAAGGCCCTGCTCGGCCAGGGGCGCCAGCGCCAGCACGCTCGCGGTCGGATAGCAGCCGGGGGTCGCGACCAGCTTCGCGTCGCGCAGCTGCTCGCGGTAGATCTCGGAGAGGCCGTAGACGCCGGTCCCGAACAGCTCCGGCGCCCCGTGCTTGCCATACCAGCGCTCGTAGGTGTCCATCTCGCGCAGCCGGAAGTCGGCCGAGAGGTCGACGACGAGGATCCCCTGGGCGCGCAGGGCGGCCACGGTCGGGGCGGCGGCGCCGTGCGGGTAGGCGACGATCGCGGCGTCGACGCCCTCGACCCGCTCGGGGTCGAGGGCGCTCAGCGTCAGCGGCACCCGGTAGCGGGGGTAGAGGCTGTCGAGCCGCTTGCCGGCGTCGCTGCGCGAAGTGATGGCGACCAGCTGCAGTCGCGGGTGGCGCCAGACGATCTGCGCCGCCAGGGCGCCGGTGAAGCCGGAGGCGCCGGCGACCAGCACCCGCGCGGCGGGCTCGCCATGCAGCGGTTGTGCGTCGATCTCATTCACGCAGACTGCCTCCGATCTGCTCCAGCTTTGCCTTGATCGCGTCCCGCAGCGGAGCGACCTCGTCGTCGGTGAGGGTGCGGTCGGCGGCGCGGAACTCGAGCCGCAGCGCCAGGCTCTTGCGTCCCTCGCCGAGCTGCTCGCCCTCGTAGAGGTCGAAGACCCGGGCCGAGCGCAGCAGCTCGCCGCCTCCGAGCAGGACCGCGTCGCGGACGGCCTCCGCGCTCACCTCGACCGGGACGACGACGGCGAGGTCCTGATGGACGGCGGGAGAGGTGGTGACGTCCTCGTAGACCTCCCCGCCCACGGTGGCCGCGGCGATCAGCGCCGCGCTGGCGATTTCGAAGCCGACCGCCGTCTCGATATCCCACTCGCGGCAGACCAGCGGGTGGATCTCGCCGATCCAGCCGATCGGGGCACCGGCGATCTCGACCGCGGCCGAGCGGCCAGGGTGCAGGAAGGGCTCCGGAGCACTCGCAAAGCTCAGCTCGACCCCCAGCTGACCGACAAGGGCTTCCAGCACCGCCTTGAGCGCGAAGAAGTCGGCCGGCTCGCCACCGCCGCGCCACGACTTCTCGGCCAGCGGCCCAACCGCGAGGCAGGCCAGCCGATGCGGCTCGGCGAAAGGCGCCGCCCGCTGACCGGAGAAGACGCCCGCCAGCGGGCCGTCGCCGACGGCGTCGAGCCGCAGGTAGACCTGGCCGGACTCGAAGAGGGCGACGCTGTCGGCGTCGCGGGCGAGGTTGCGGGAGGCGACGTCGAGCAGCGAGCCGAGCAGCGTCGTCCGCATCGCCGACTGGTCCTCGGAGAGCGGGTTGGCGAGCATGATCGTCTCGGCCCGCGGATCCGTCGCGGGAATCCGCAGCCGGCCGGTCTCGCCGGGGTCGGTGAAGCTCCAGCCGACGATCTGGTCGAAGCCGAGGTCGCAGAGGCCGTCCTCGGCCCGCCGCCGCAGCTGCTGCTCGCGGCTGAGGCCGCCGACCTTCTCGGCAACCGCCGGCAGCGTCGTCGGCAGGTGCTCGTCGAAGCCGTGGACGCGACCGACCTCCTCGATCAGGTCGACCTCGCGGGTGACGTCGAAGTGGCGGTCGGGCGGAACCTCGACCGTGAGGTCATCGCCATCGACCGCGGCTGCGAAGCCCAGCCGCTCCAGGTAGGCAACCTGGTCTCCTTGCGAAATCGGCATCCCCAGCAGCCCCTCGACCCGCGTCGCCCGCAGCTTGATCCGCGGCGCGGCGGGGATCTCCGCGGCGACGTCGATCGTCCCCGGGACCAGCTTCGCCCCGCAGAGCTCGACCAGCAGCCGCGAGGCGATCTTCTGGGCCCGCATGCAGAGCTCCGGGTGCAGCTGCTTCTCGAAGCGCGAGGAGGCCTCCGAGCGCAGCCCCAGCAGCCGCGAGGTGCGGAGAATGTTGGTGCCGTTCCAGTTGGCGACCTCGAGCAGGACCCGCGTCGTCTCATTCGAGACCTCGGAGACCTGGCCGCCCATGATCCCGGCGATTCCGGTCGGGCCGTCGCTGTCGCAGACGAGCACCGTCTCGGCGTCGAGGGCGCGCTCGACCCCGTCCAGGGTCGTCATCTTCTCGCCCGCCGATGCCGCCCGCACGGTCAGCGCTCCGCCCGGGACCTTGTCGAGGTCGAAGGCGTGCAGCGGCTGCGCGGTCAGCAGCATCACGTAGTTGGTGATGTCGACGACGTTGTTGATCGGCCGCTGCCCGGCCGCGCTGAGGCGCGCCTGCAGCCAGAGCGGCGAGGTGCCGATCGTGACGTCGGTGAAGGCGCGGGCGGTGAAGCGCGGGCAGAGCTCGGGCACCTCGACCACGACCGAGGCGTAGTCGGCGACGTCCCCCCCGCCCGCGGCGACGGCGTCCTCGCCCCAGGGCTCGGCGGCCAGCGGCGCCGCGGTGACCGCGTGGACCTCGCGGGCGACGCCCCAGACACCGAAGCAGTCGACCCGGTTCGGCGTCACCTCCAGCTCCAGGACAGGCTCGGCCAGCGGCAGGACCTCGGCCAGCGGCGTCCCCGCGGCGACCCCGTCCTCGAGCACGAGGATGCCGTCGGCGTCCTCGCCGATCTCCAGCTCGGAGACCGAGAGGATCATCCCTTCCGAGGCGACCCCCCGCAGCTTCGCCTTGCGCAGCTTCTCGCCGCCCGGCATCCGCGCCCCGGGCAGCGCCACCGCGACGGTCTGGCCGGCGGCGACGTTGGGGGCGCCGCAGACGATCGTCCGCTCGCCGTCGCCGTCGGTGACCGTGCAGACTCGCAGCCGGTCGGCGTCGGGGTGCTGCTCGGCGCTCAGCACCTTGCCGACGACGAAGCCGTCCGCCGAAGGTGGGCCGACGGCGCCGACCCGCTCGACCTCGGTCCCGGTCATCACCAGGCGGTCGGCGAGCGCCGCGACCTCGAGGCCGGGGTCGCAGTACTCGCGCAGCCATGAGTACGGGATTCTCATCAGTGGCCCTTCATCCGAACTGCTCCAGCATCCGCACGTCGTTGTCGAAGAAGCGCCGCAGGTCCGGCACCGCGTGGCGCAGCATCGCCACCCGCTCGACGCCGAGGCCGAAGGCGAAGCCCTGCACCCGCTCCGGGTCGTAGCCGTGCTGCTCGACGAAGCCGAGCACGTTGGGGTCGACCATGCCGGCGCCGAGGATCTCGATCCAGCCCTGCCCCTTGCAGAGGTTGCAGCGCTCGCCGGAGGGCAGCGTGCCCGTGCCCTCGCACTGGAAGCAGGAGACGTCGACCTCGACGCTGGGCTCGGTGAAGGGGAAGAAGTGGGGCCGCAGCCGCACCTCGCGCCTGCCGCCGAAGATCGCCGTGACCATCGCCAGCAGCGTGCCCTTGAGGTCGGCGAGGGTCAGCCCCTCGGCGATCGCCAGCCCCTCCATCTGGTGGAACATCGGGCTGTGGGTGGCGTCGGAGTCGCGCCGGTAGACCTTGCCGGGGACGATGATGAAGATCGGCGGCGGCTGCGCCTCCATCGAGCGGACCTGGACCGGTGAGGTGTGGGTGCGCAGCAGCACCTCGGGGTGCGACTGCACGTAGAAGGTGTCCTGGAGCATCCGCGCCGGGTGCCCGGGTGGGTGGTTGAGGGCGGTGAAGTTGTAGTAGTCGTGCTCGATCTCCGGCCCCTCCATCACCCGGTAGCCGAGCCCGACCATCGTGTCCTCGATCAGCCGGGTCGTGCGGGCGATCAGGTGCGCGTGGCCGAGCGGCCGCGGCGGGGCGCCCGGCAGGGTGACGTCGACGCGGTCGTCGACCAGCCGGCTCTCCAGCTCGCTGGCGCCGAGCCGCTCGGCGCTCGCCTCCAGCAGCGCCTCCAGCTCCTTGCGCGCCTTGTTGGCGGCGCCGCCGACCACGCCCCGTTCACTGGATGGGAGCTCGGCGATCCCGCGCAGGACCGTCGTCAACTCGGCTTTGCGGCCGAGGTAGCGGACCCGCAGCTCCTCCAGCGCGGCGCTCGACGACGCCGCCTCGATCGCCGCCGCGGCCTCGCTCCTGATCTCCTCGATCCGCTCAAGCATCGGCCTGCTCCGACATGGCGGGCGACGATATCCGCTCGCAGGCGATCGCAGCAGCAGCCGCGACGTTGAGCGACTCGGCGCCGGCCCGCAGCGGGATCGTCGCCTCGACCTCGCACTCGGCCAGGATCGCGGCGGGCAGCCCCTCGCGCTCGGCGCCGAGGCAGAGCGTCGCCGCTCCCGCCAGGGCATCCAGGCCGGCGCCGCCGTGGGCGACCAGCGCCGCCCGCGGCGCCGGCGTCTCCCCCAGCTGGCCCCGCGACGGCGGCTGGGCGAACAGCGAGCCCATGCTGGCCCGGACCGCCTTCGGCGAGAAGGGATCGGCGCAGCCGGGCCCGAGCGCGACCGGGCCGTCGAGCAGGGCGTGGACGGTGCGGACGATCGTGCCGACGTTGCCGGGGTCGGCGACGCCGTGCAGGTAGACGCAGGGCGCCGCGGACCGCTCGGACCAGCGCAGCGGCCAGACCGCGATCGCCCTGGTGCCGGAGCCGAGCGAGGAGGCCGTCGCCAGTAGCTCCGGCTCGACCTCGTCGCCGCCCCATTTCAGCGACAACCCCGAGCCGGCCGCGGTCAGCAGGAAGCGCGGCTCGGCGCCGGCGGCCAGTCCCGCCTCGACCAGGTCCTCGCCCTCGGTCGCGAACAGCCCCTCGCGCTCGCGGTGCTTGCGGTCGCGCAGCTTGCGGACCAGCTTCAGCTTCTCGTTTTGTGGGCTGACGATCATCGGAAGTCCTGTTCGGGATGTTTCTTGTCGGCGGTTTCTTCTCCTGGAACGAAAAAGCGGGCCGTTTTCACGGCCCGCCCGGGAGATTGGAGTGTCGGTGAGCCGCTAGGCGGCCGCACCCTCCCGGGCTAGCTCCACGAATCGGCGGAAGGCATCGCGATCGCTGACGGCGATCTCGGCGAGCATCTTGCGGTTGACCTCGACTTCGGCTTTGCCGAGGCCGTGAATGAGTTCGGAGTAGCTCATGCCCTCGAGGCGCGCGGCGGCATTGATGCGGGTGATCCAGAGCCGCCGGAAGACGCGCTTTTTGTTGCGCCGGTCGCGGTAGGCGTACATGCCCGACCGCTGTACCTGCTCTTTGGCGAAGCGGTAGGAGGAATGCTTGCGGCCGAAGTAGCCCTTCGCTTCCTTGAGGACCTTGCGGCGCTTCTTGCGCGCGTGGACGGAGCGCTTGACGCGGCTCACTTCTTGCCTCCCTGCAGCAGCGCCCGCACGGTCGGGGCGTCGTTCGGGGAGATGTCGACCGGCCGCGCCATCTTCCGCTTGCGCTTCGGCGACTTCTTCTCGAGGATGTGACTCGAGTACGCACGACGGCCCCGGAGTTTGCCGGTGGCGGTTTTGCGGAAGCGCTTGGAAGCGCCGGAATGGCTTTTCATCTTCGGCACGGGGTCGCTATTGAAGCAGACGCGGATACGCTGCGCGGCGATGCGGATTGTCTACGTGGTCGGGACGCGGCCGAACTTCGTCAAGACGGCCCCTGTAATCGGGGCCCTGCGGGCACGCCTGCCGCAGGGCAGGCACGCGATCGTCCACACCGGCCAGCATTACGACCGGCTGATGTCGGAGGTCTTCCTCGAAGAGCTCGGCGTGCCGGCGCCCGATCACATGCTCGAGGTCGGCTCCGGCAGCCACGCGGCGATGACGGCCCGCACGATGGAGCGCCTGGAGCCGGTCCTGATCGAGGAGGCCCCCGACCTGGTGATCGTGCCCGGCGACGTCAACTCCACCCTGGCGGCGGTCCTCACCGCGGTGAAGATGGAGATCCCCGTCGCCCACATCGAGTCCGGCCTGCGCAGCTTCGACATGACGATGCCGGAGGAGGTAAACCGGATCGTCGCCGACCGCTTCTCCGAGCTGCTCTTCCTGCACAGCGACGAGGCGGTCGAGAACCTGCGCGCCGAAGGCATCCCCGACGACCGCATGCACATGGTCGGCAACACGATGATCGACACCCTGGTCGCGCTCGAGGATCGCTTCCGGGCCGCCGGCGCCGCCGCTCGGCTCGGGATGGAGCCCGGCTCCTACGCGCTGGTCACCCTGCACCGCCCGGCCCTGGTCGACGGCCCGCTGCTGCCGCAGACGGTCGAACAGCTTGCCTCCCTCGCCCGCCAGATGCCGGTCGTCTTCCCGGTCCACCCCCGCACCCGCAAGATGATGGAGAGCGTCGAGTCCGAGCACCCGGGGCTGCTGCTGACCGAGCCGCTCGGCTACCTCGACTTCCTCTCGCTGCTGGCCGACTCCGGCGCCGTGCTGACCGACTCCGGCGGCATCCAGGAGGAGACGACCTACCTCGGCATCCCCTGCTTCACGCTGCGCGACAACACCGAGCGGCCAGTCACGGTCAGCGCCGGCACCAACACCCTGCTCGGCCTCGACCCGGCCGCGATCGCCGGCATCCCGGCGGCGCTGGCCGCGCGCGGGAACGCACCGAGCGAACCGCCCCCACTCTGGGACGGGCGGGCGGCGAAGCGAATCGCCGACGTCGTGGTGGCCGGCGCTTAAGAGTCGGCGGGAGCGTCTGCCGCGGAGCCAGCCGAGGTCTCGGCCGGGGCCTCGGCAGCCGAGTCGTCGGCGGCCTCGACAGGCGCGGGAGCCTCGGCCTCAGCGGCCGGAGCCTCGTCGCTCGCGGGAGCGGCATCGCTGGCCGCAGCAGCGTCCTCGGACTGAGCGGGCTCGGCGGCCGCGGGAGTGACACCGGCATCGGCTGGCGCGGAATCGCCGTTGGGAGCCGAGTCGTCGATCTTGTCGATCTCTTTGCTCGGAGCCAGCAGCATGCTCATGTTGCGGCCTTCCTGCAGCGGCGCGGACTCGATCACGGCGATGCCGCCGAGGTCCTCGAAGAGTTTCTGCAGCAGCGCCCGGCCGCGCTCCGGATGGGCCTGCTCGCGACCGCGGAACATGATCGTCACCTTGACCTTGTCGTGGTGCTTGAGGAAGCGCTCGACATGGCCTTTCTTGGTCGCGTAGTCGTGCGTGGCGATCTTCGGCCGCAGCTTGATTTCGCGGATGTTGACCTGCTGCTGGTGCTTGCGCGCCTGCTTCAGCTTCTGCTCCTGCTCGTACTTGTACTTCGAGTAGTCGAGCAGGCGGGTCACCGGCGGCTTCGATCCGGCGGCCACCTCGACCAGGTCGAGATCGGCGTCCTGGGCGCGTTTGAGGGCGTCGGCGATGTCGACGATGCCGAGCTGCTCACCGTCGGCGCCGATCAGGCGCACCTGCGGAACGCGGATACGTTCGTTTATCCGGGTCGTGTCGCGCTCTGGTGGGCGCCGATCGAACCTACGAGGGACCGGCACTATCGAGAAGAGCGGTGGAGCTTCAAGGGGACGAGATACCGGGACACAGGCACGGGGTGCTCAGCGGCGGCGGTGATTTGAGGTGCCTGCAGTCAAGTTGGGCGGAGTATAGAGGCAGAAGCGAAGTTGGCAACCCGGCGACGCTCAGCCTGTGCCGGTTTCGGACTTGACACGCGCGGCGAACTCGGCCAGCGACATCGTCCCCAGCTCGCCGTCGGCGTGGGAACGCACGGCGACGGCGCCCGCCTCCTGCTCGCGATCGCCGACCACCAGCATGTACGGGTAGCGGCCGATCGCGGCATCGCGGATCTTCTTACCGACCGACTCGGAGCGGTCGTCGAGGGCGACCCGCACTCCCGCTTCGCGCAGCTCGGTCATCGCCTTCAGCGCGTACTCGTTGTGGCGATCGGAGATCGGCAGGACGATCGCCTGGACCGGCGCCAGCCAGACCGGGAAACGGCCGGCGTAGTGCTCGATGAGGATCCCGGCAAAGCGCTCCATCGAGCCGAGCAGGGCGCGGTGGATCATCACCGGCCGGTAGGGGGCGTCGTCGGCACCGGTGTAATAGAGGTCGAAGCGCTCTGGCATCTGGAAGTCGAGCTGGCAGGTGCCGCACTGCCAGGAGCGGCCCAGCGCGTCGGTGACGTGGAAGTCGATCTTTGGCCCGTAGAAGGCGCCGTCGCCGGGATTGAGCTCGTACTCGCGGCCCTGGCGATCGAGCGCCTCGGTCAGCGCCGCCTCGGCTTTTTCCCACTGCTCCTCCGAGCCCATCGACTTCTCCGGCCGGGTCGAGAGCTCGACTTTGACGTCCGCGAAGCCGAAGCGCGCGTAGAGCTCGTCGATCGCTTCGCAGATGCTCGCCACCGCGTCGGTGATCTGGTCCTCGGTGCAGTAGACGTGGGCGTCGTCCTGAGTGAAGGCGCGGACCCGCAGCAGGCCGTGGAGCACGCCCTCGCGCTCGTTACGGGAGACGCGGCCGAACTCGGCCAGGCGCAGCGGCAGCTCGCGGTAGGAGTGGCGATCCGACGAATAGACGAGGCAGGCGCCGGGGCAGTTCATCGGCCGCAGCGCGAAGCGCCGCTCGCCGTCGTCCATGAAGTACATCTCATCGCGATAGTTGTCCCAGTGCCCGGAGCGGTGCCAGAGCTGCTCGTCGAGGACCTGCGGCGTGGCGATCTCCTGATAGCCGCGCTTGCGCAGCTGCCCCTGGACCTCGTCCTCGATCAGGTGCAGCAGGGTGGTGCCGTTGGGCAGCCAGAAGGGCATCCCCGGCGCCTCGTCGCGCAGCATGAAGATGCCGAGCTGGGGGCCGAGGCGGCGGTGGTCGCGGGCCTTGGCCTCCTCGATCCGCTCCAGGTGCTGCTCGAGGTCCTTCTTGGAGAAGAAGGCGGTGCCGTAGATCCGCGTCAGCTGCTCGCGGTTCTCGTCACCGCGCCAGTAGGCGCCGGCCACCGAGCTGAGCTTGATCGCCTTGATCCGCCCGGTCGAGGGCGCGTGCGGGCCGCGGCAGAGGTCCTCGAAGGGGCCGTTGCGGTAGAGCGAGACGGTCTCGACACCTTCGTCGCGGACCAGGTCTTCGATCAGCTCGACCTTGAAGCTCTGGTCCTGGCCCGCGAAGATCTCGATCGCCTCGGCGACCGGCACGTCGCGGCGGCCGAACTCCTCATCGGCGGCGATGTGCTCGAACATCGCCTTCTCGATTTTCGGCAGCTCGTCCTCGGTGATCTTTGTATCGGCCGGGAACTCGAAGTCGTAGTAGAAGCCGGAATCGATCGGCGGCCCGATCGTCACCTTCGTCCCCGGGTACAGATCCATCACCGCCTCGGCCATCACGTGGGCGGCGTCGTGGCGGATCAGCTCCAGCGCCTCGGGGTCGCGGTCGGTGACGATCCCGATCTCGGCACCCTCCGCGGGCAGCGGCGCGGCGAGGTCACGCAGCTCGCCGCCGACCCGGATCGCCAGCGCCGCCTTGGCGAGGCCCGGGCCGATCGCCGCTGCGGCGTCGGCGCCGGTCGCCCCGGCGGGCAGCTCCAGCGGCTTCCCGTCGGGCAGGGTGACGGTGATGTTGTCGGTCGCGGCCTCCACGGCGGCTATCGTACCCACGCCTCGACTGCCGGCCTCGCGACGAGACCTGCATTCGACCCCTATTACGTGGTGAATGCAGGTCTCGTCTCGGTCGGGTCAGCGTGCCGGGCCCTGGCGTGCCTGGCGAACGGCGATCAGCGGGCAGGGGCTGGGGCCGTGCACGGGGCGGGTCGATTCCCAGAGGACGTAGGGCGACGCGACGCGGCTGACCCGAAGCGCGGGGAATGGTGGCTGGGTCGGCGCACCACGGGTGACCACGAAGCGCACGCCGCTCGGCGGCCGCTGGCCCACTTCGCTTGCGGAGGCGATGCAGACGCGCCCGCCGCGCAGCTCCCAGGAGATGTAGGGGACGCCATGCTGGTCGGCGAGCAGCTCATCACTGGCGATCACCACGGTCGAGTCGGAGGCAACCAGCGGGCGCAGGCCGGTCAGCGCCGACGAGTAGGAGGTGGGGCCGACCGGCGCGTTGGCGAGGGCGAGCAGGGAGCAGACGCCGGCGGCGAGGACAAACAGCGTCGCCGCCAGTCCCGCGAGCGGCAGTCCCAGCACTCGCCTCTCCCCCGTCCCCCCGTCGCGGTCGAGCAGTGACAGCAGAATCGTCAGGCTGACCAGCGGTGCGCCGACCTCGATCGCCTTGGCGGCGGTGTAGGGCGTGCCACCGACGCGGGCAGCCGCGTACGCCAACCCGGCGGCGGCGAGACCGGCCAGGACCGCCGACTCGCGGCGGCGCCAGCAGCGGCCGACGCCGTAGAGCAGCAGGACCAGAGCGAAAGCGGCGCCCAGGTAGTAGCCGAGAGCTGGCACCGCCCCGTCCCCCGGGGCGAGCCGGAAGTCGCCGGAGGGCCAGATTCCCAGCGCCTCGAAGGGCGAGACCTGGCCGAAGAGGTTGCCGAGGCCGGGGCCGTTGGGGTCGAAGGTCTCGAAGCTGTGGAAGTCCAGCATCCGGCCGATCTCGGGTGCGATCAGGACGAGGAAGGTGAGGGACGCCAGAAGGACGGGGGGCCAGGCGAGGGGAGCAGTGGCGAGGGGATCCTGCGGGCGGGGCAAACTGGCTCCGTTCTCGGACCCCCTCCCCACTGCTCCCGCCTCCGGGCGCATCCGGCTGACGGTGAGTTCCAGGAGTGCCCAGATGGCGGCGGTACCGATCAGCCAGATCAGGCCCGGGAAGGAGTAGATGTAGACGGCGCCTGCCGCTAACAGGGCCGCCGGGACGAGGCGTAGGGGGAGGTTGCGCCAGGTGCGGGTCGACTCTCTTAGAGAGAGGGCGAAGGCGAGGACGATCAGGGCCTCCATCGTCTCCTTGAAGGCGCCCTGGGCGAAGTAGGAGGCGACCACGTAGGCGAGGCCGACGACCAGGGCCGCGGCCGTCCTCGGAATCGGCCTGAGATGGGCGAAGGCCGACAGTGCCGTAAGTGGGGCGAGAACTGCGACGGCAACCGTGAGGCCGCCGAAGCCCTGGACCAGGCCGATGCCAAGGCCCTTGCCGAGGGCGACGACCACCGCGTGGGGCCCGAGCGGGTAGCCCTGGTGGAGGAGCTGGGAGCCGTGGCCGTGCGCCAAGCCGTCTGCCGCCAGCAGGTGCTGGGACATGTCGGGGTTGAAGCTGGTGCCGAGGATCCCGAAGTGGCCTTCGACCGCGAACGGCAACGAGGCGGCGAGCAGCGCCACCAGGGCCACCGGCCAGCCGACTCGCAGCGCCTCCACCCCACCCTCCAGGCGTCCCCACAGATAGGCGACCGCGGCGATCGTCAACGCCAGCACGAAGATCGCCGAGACGACGCCGTCGCCACCGATGCGCACCGTCCCCCAGCAAACCGCACAGAGCAGCGCCAGCCCGATCGCCGGTGCAAGCCACGACCAGCGGCGGGCGCCACAGAGCGCAACCGCCGCCTGCCCGATCGCCAGCGAGGCCGCACACACCGCCAGCACTGCTGCATAGGTCCCGATCACGAAGCGGCGAGCCTAGAGGACGAGGCCACAGTCACCTACGACGAGCTCGGCCGTACCCCTACAGCCAGGTATGCAAAGGCTTCCTAGATTTACTCACTCAATCTCTTCAAATACAGATCGAGGGAGAGTGAATGAAGTCCTTGAGTCTCTTGTTCTCGGCCGTTGCGGCAATCGCGGTGGCTCTTGCCGTACAAGCCCCGAGCCCGGCATCTGCGGCCGACCTTGACTGCGCTGACTTTTCCAGCCAGGCGGAAGCACAGGAAAATCTGCTTCCCGGCGACCCCTACGGGCTAGATGGCGATAACGACGGTGTCGCCTGCGAGGACAACCCCTGCCCCTGCGGCATCGCCGGTGGCAGCGGTGGCGGTGGCGGTGGCGGCCAACCCTCAACGCCTCCACCTCCGCCTCCCTACCGCCTCGAGAAGGGCGTAGCCCGGCACGCCTCCCACGCGGTCGTCAAGAGGTTCACCCGCAACAGCCCACGCGTTGTCACTGCTGCCGTTGGAACCTGTCGCCGCCTGGGAGAAAGAAGGGTCGATTGCCTTGCGATCGCGCGCGGACAGACGGCCACGAGCAGAACCGTCTGCCGGCTGCGCATCGCGGTCCGCGCCGTCAACCGCCACCCGAGTGCGAAGTTGGCGTCCTCTCGCTGTCAGACCCAGCTGACGGGCGAGTCCTACGTCATTCCGAGGACTCGCGGAATGGACTCAGTCCCGGGTTGACCGCCTAGGCTTAAGACATGGCGTTTGTCCCTCCCGCCCGCCATCTGCTGCGCGCCAAGGACCTGGCCGACTGGCGCTATTTCGAGCCGCTCGGCGTCGACGACCTCGCCAAGGCGGCCGGGCTCTCGCGGGCTCATTTCAGCCGTGAGTTTCGGCGTACCTTCGGCGAGTCCCCGCACGCCTACCTGCTGACCCGCCGCCTGGAGCGGGCGGCGGCGCTGCTGCGGGGCACCGACAACTCGGTCGCCGAGGTCTGCCTCGCGGTCGGCCTGCAGGGCATCGGCTCCTTCACGAGCAGCTTCAAACGGACCTACGGGATGACGCCGACCGCCTATCGGGCGAGCTTCCCGCCCGCGACCAGCCTGGCGATCGTCCCCACCTGCGTGGTGCGCGCCTACGGCCGCCCCCAACACCGCACGTTTCGAGAAGACAGCCCCGCGGCCGCGACCTAGCATCGGCGCCAAGCTGACTCAACCAAGGAGGAACCGATGAAGATCGCAAACACGCAGCTGTGGGTCCACGACCAGGACGTGGCGCTGGCCTTCTACACCGAGAAGCTCGGCATGGAGGTCCGCACCGACGTCACCCTCGCCGAGATGGGTGACTTTCGCTGGCTCGCCGTCGGGCCTCCCGGCCAGGATGACTTCGCGATCGTCCTGATGGCGATTCCGGGCCCGCCGATGATGGACGCCGAGACCACCAAGCAGGTCGAGGGCCTGATGGCGAAGGGATTCGCCGGCACGGTCTTCCTGACCACCGACGACTGCCAGGCCTCCTATGAAGAGCTGAGGGCGCGCGGCGTCGAGTTCACCGAGGCGCCAGAAGAGCGGCCCTACGGCATCGACTCCGGCTTCCGCGACCCTTCGGGGAACAGCCTGCGGCTGACCCAGGTGATGTTGCCCGCGACCGCCTAGCGCCCCAACCCCCGAACCGGGAACGGAAAAGGGCCCCATATGGGGCCCTTTGTCTCCGAAGGACGTGCCACCAGAGAGTCTGAAGTCGCTGGCTCGTCGGTCCTCGAGCTTTGAAGTTCTAGCCGCCGCTGCTCGTGCGACGTACCCATAAACACGGGCGGGGCTGAAAAGTTGCACTGCTTGCATCGGCTGATGCAAGGCTCACCTTTAGCCGCGCGGCGACCGCCGGCCGGCCTCGGGTTTCTCGCTGCTAGATTCACGGCTCCCGGGCGTTTAGCTCAGTTGGGAGAGCGCTACCTCGACAAGGTAGAGGTCACTGGTTCGAGCCCAGTAACGCCCACTCTTCCCGGTCAGACGTGGTCGTTGGGCAGGTGCCAGTGGCGCGGGGCGATCAGCTCGTCGATCGCGGCCGGGCCCCAGGAGCCGGGTTCATAGATCTGCGTCGGCGGCGGCTGCTCGAGGACCGGCTCGGAGATCTCCCAGAGCCGCTCGATCGCGGTGGAGCTGGTGAAGAGGGTGCGGTCGCCGACCATCACGTCGTGGATCAGGCGCTCGTAGGCGTCGAGGGCGTGCTCGGCGCCGCCGAAGGTGTCGGCGTAGCTGAAGCGCATGTGCGCCTCGCCGAGCTGGATCGTCGGGCCGGGGACCTTGGCGAGGAAAGAGGCGGAGATGCTGCCCGGGTCGCCGAGCTCGAAAGTGAGATGGTCGTGGCCGAAAGACTCGGCGATCTGGTCGCAGTCGAGCGGGAACATGCGGCGCGGCGGCTGCGCGAAGGCGATCGTCAGCAGGTGCCGGCTCTCGGCCAGGCGCTTGCCGGAGCGCAGGTAGAACGGCACGCCCTCCCAGCGCCAGTTGTCGATGAAGGCCTTGATCGCGACGAAGGTCTCCGTCTCGGAGTCGGCGGCCACACCGTCCTCGTCGCGGTAGCCGGCGTACTGACCGCGGACGACGTTCTCCGGCAGCAGCGCCGGCATCGAGTCGAAGACCTTCTCGCGCTCCAAGCCCAGCGCTTTGGGTTCGAAGGAGACCGGCGGCTCCATCGCGACGAAGCCGAGCACCTGGAAGAGGTGGGTGACGATCATGTCGCGGAAGGCCCCGGTCTGCTCGTAGAAGCTGCCGCGCATCTCGATCGAGAGCGTCTCGGGGATGTCGAGCTGGATGTGGTCGATGTGGTTGCGGTTCCAGACCGGCTCGAACATCCCGTTGGCGAAGCGCAGCGCCAGCAGGTTCTGCACCGCCTCGCGGCCGAGATAGTGGTCGATCCGGTAGATGCAGCGCTCGTCGAAGACCGAGTGCAGCAGCGCGTTCAGCTCGCGGGCCGAGGCGAGATCGGTGCCGAACGGCTTCTCGGTGATGACCCGGGCGCCGGCGCCGAGGCCGGAGGCGCCGAGCTGCTCGACGGTGCCGTGGGCCGCCGTCGGTGGCAGCGACAGGTAGTAGAGGAGGCCGGCCTCCTCGCCAAGCTCCTCGCGGGCCGCGGCGATGGCTTCGCCGAGTGGCTCGAACCCGTCGCCGACGGCGACGAACTGCAGCGAGTCGGCAAAGGGGTCCCAGGTCGCCGGCGACATGTCCTCGCGACCCGATGCCTCGATCGCCTGCCGGGCGACCTCCCGAAACTCCTCGACGTCGACCTGGTGCCGCGCCGCGCCGATGATGCGGAAGCGCTTCGGCATCAGCCCCACCTGGGCGAGGTGGAACATCCCCGGCAACAGCTTCCGCTTCGCCAGGTCTCCGGTCGCCCCGAACAAGACGATCACCTGGTTCTCCGGGATCCGTGACCCCGTTTGCTCGGCGGTGGCGCTTGCGGTGACGACGCTCACACCCTCAGGCTGACAGATATGCCGTCCTGGCCGGCGACGGCAACGCGACTTATCCTGTCTGACCAGATGGCGCGCGAAGCAACCCCTGGCGGAGTCGAGTACGACCCGGCGCGGCTGGATCTGGTCGAGCGCCGATTCTGGCGCGACTTCTGGGAGTCGGTGCCGGCCGAGGTGGCCGCCCGCCGGGGCGTCGAGGTACGGGACTTCGGACCCGTGCAGGCGACGATCGCGACCGCGCTGCCTGGGCTGGGGATGATGAACCTCGTCCTCGGGGTGACCGAGCCGGGCGCCGTCGCGGAGGGGCACCTCGCCGCCGCCGCCGAGTGGACGCGGTCGCGCGACGTCGCCAGCTGGGTGCCGGTGACGGCGGGCCTGGCCGAGGCCGAGGCGGCGCAGCGCTGGCTGGACGCCCATGGCTACGCCCCGGCCTACGCCTGGATGAAGTTCGTCCGCGATGCCCACCCCCCGCGCTTCGTCGCCCCAGAGGACGTCGAGGTCGTCGAGGTGACCGACCCTGACGAGGAGCCCTTCGGGATGATCGCGGCGACCGGCTTCGGGCTGCCGGCCTGGGCGTCCGCCTTCTTCGCCGACCTGCCCCGACGCAGCGACTGGCGCTGCTACGTCGCCCGCGTCGACGACACGACCCAGGCCTGCGCCGCGATGCTCCTCGACGACGGCATCGCCGAGCTCGGCGTCGCCGCGACCCTCGAGCCGGCCCGCGGCCGCGGCTGCCAGCTCGCCCTGCTGCACCGCCGCATCGCCGACGCGGCAGCCGCCGGCTGCCACACCCTCTTCATCGAGACCGGCGAGCGAGTCCCCGGGCGACCGTCGAGCAGCTACCGCAACATCCTCCGGGCGGGTTTCGAAGAGGCCTACCTGCGGCCGAACTGGCAACGGGCGGCGTGATGGTCGCCCACCCGTCCAGCAGCTAGGGTCGCCCATGCGCACCTACATTCGCTTCAGCGAGGACCACTCCGTGGCCATCCAGGAGGATCTGGCCGAGGCCAAGGCGCTGATCAACGCCACCGAGGAAACCGACGTCCCGCTCTTCGACGCCGCGCAAAGCAGCCTGAGCAGACCATCGACGCCTTTGCAGAGCCAAAGGCGCCCCACCAGAATCGAACTGGTGTAAACGGCAGGCGGTGCATAGACCGGTTTTCGGCGGTCAGAGCGGTTCTTCCCTACGGAAAGCGATTCGTCAGGTACGACTCTCCAGCCACCTGACGATTTCGTTGGGAGTCGCTTCGCCAGCCGCGATCTTCTCCACCATCGGAACGTCCGTGTCGGCATCTTCCCCAGCGAACGGTCGGCCGTTGGCTTCAAGGAACAGCCACACGGAGAGAAAAGCGGCTCGCTTGTTGCCGTCCGGCAGCGGGTGGTTGCGGGCCAGATGCTCGACCAGAACCGCCGCTTTCTCTACGAGCGTGGGATATGCGTCCTGATCGCCAAAGCCCGCCTGAGGCGTGGCAAGGGCCGAATCCGCAAGGGCGATCCTGGGCAAGCGCGCGACCTGCTCGGGAGTCGTACCGAGCAATTCAGCGGCGATCTCGCAGTAATCGCCAAGCTCCAGGTAGATCGTCAAGGGCTACTTGGCGAGGCGGCGTAGCGTCTCGCGATTGGCCTGGATCGCAGCCTTGATCCGACCCTTGCGCTCCGTGCTGCTTCCGGGCAGGCCAAAGCGCAGCTTGTCTCGCTCGGTCTTCGGGGCGGTGGGAGCTTGCGGCTTCATCGCCCGCACATTGTTGCACTCGGGTTCTACGCAATCTGCAATCCGAGCGGATGAACGAAGCCGTGGCCAGTCGTGGGCCAGTTTTACATCCAGATAATCGGCAACAACCGGACCCAGCCGGAGAAGGAAGCGGCCTGAAAAGGCCGCGCAAAGCGCTCTAACAAGCCAAACTCCGCTCGCCAGAGCGGAAGGCGCCTACCAGAATCGAACTGGTGTAAACGGCTTTGCAGGCCGCTGCGTAGCCACTCCGCCAAGGCGCCAGGAAGCGCCTCAAGCCTAGCGACGCTCAGTCGTCGTAGGGCTTGACGGTGCCGTAGCCCTCGACCGTGCCGGCGTCGCGGGTGCTGGCCTCGTCGGGGTCCTCGCCGTACTGGCGCAGGGCGCGGCGCTGGCGCAGGTAGTCCCAGGCCTGGTCGAGCTGGACTTTGAGCTCCTCGAGGCGGGTGTTCTCCTCCGGACTGAGCGGCTCGCCGTCGCTTTCGTGACGGTGCAGGAGCGACTCCTCCTCTTGGACGAGCTGGTCGATGCGGCTGAGAACCTCTTGGTCATCCATGGCCACATACAGTAGCCCGCGTGAAACCGGTGTCGCTGGGACGGGTGCTGCCGCTCTACCTCGTCGTCTTCATCGGCTTCGTCGGCTACAGCCTGATGATCACCGTCTTCACGCCGATGATCCTGGCCGACGACGGTGGCCTGCTGCCGCAGTCCAGCTCGATCTCCGAGCGGACCCTGGTGCTCGGGGCGCTGCTCGCCCTCTATCCCCTGGCCCAGTTCGTCGGCTCGCCGATCCTCGGGGCGCTCTCGGACCGTTTCGGGCGGCGGCCGGTGCTGCTGACCTCGCTGGCGACCAGCGCCGCCTGTTACGCCGCGATCGCCCTGGCGCTCGACGCCCAGAGCCTGCCGCTGCTGATGTTGGCCTGCCTGCTGGCCGGCCTCTCGGAGGCGAACATCGCGATCGCCCAGAGCGCGATCGCCGACGTCACCCCCCAGCAGCAGCGCAGCCGGCTGTTCGGCTACGTCTACCTCAGCTCCAGCCTCGCCTACGTGGTCGGGCCGCTCGCCGGCGGCAAGCTCGCCGACCCCGGGCTCGTCTCCTGGTTCGGCTTCTCGACCCCGTACTGGGCCGTGGCGCTGCTGCTGCTCGCCACGCTGGCCCTCACCGCGGCCCGCTTCCGCGAGACGCATTTCCCCGCGGCCGGCACCTCGATCGGCATCGCCCGCGCCTTTGCCAACGTCGGCGCCGCTTTCGCGCCGGGGCGGCTGCGCCCGCTCTTCCTCGCCAACTTCGCCCTCTACCTGGCGATCTTCGGCTTCTTCCGCGTCTATCCGATCTACCTGGTCGACCACTTCGGGATGGGGATCTCGCGCGAGTCGGAGTTCATCGCCTGGGTCGCGGTGCCGATCGTCATCGCCAACCTCGGCCTGGTCGCGTTCCTCTCGCGGCGGCTGGACCCGCGGCGCCTGACGGTCCGCTGCGGGCTCGCGCTGGCTGTCTGCCTCGCGGTGGTCGTGGTCCCGCACCCGCAGGGAGCGCTCTGGATCACCCTCGGCGCCTGCGCGCTGGCGCTCGCCATCTGCCTGCCCTCGATGGCCTCGATGATCTCCCAGGCGGTCGGGCCGGACGAGCAGGGCAGCGCGCTCGGCTCCAACCAGTCGCTTCAGGTCGGCGCCGAGGGACTCTCCGGCCTGGCCGGCGGCGGCCTGGCGGCGATCTCGACGGCGCTGCCGCTGCCGGCGATGGGCGCGCTCGCGCTGGTCGGCTCGGGCCTGTTGATGCGCCCCGGCGCGAAGGCCGCCGTCGACCCGGCCATATCCTCGCCGGGAGCGCGCCCCTGAACTTGGAAACTGCCTGCTGAGCCGAGCACCGTCGTGCTCTCAGACCAGGCCCTTGCGGATCAGGAGGAAGAGGTCAGGGCCTGGGTCTCGGTCTGAGGCCGCGGCGCCGGGTTGGAGAAGGCGATCGTGCCGTCCTCGATCGAGCCGTGGCGCAGCATCCGCAGGTCGACCGGGTAGTTCTGGCGCAGTTTCCACGGCTCCTTCGAGCCCTGCTTGGGCAGGTGGTCGATCGAGCGCAGGACGTAGCCGGAGTTGAAGTCGAGCAGCGGCTGCTCGGTGATCGAGGGGTCGCTGACCCGGGGCGTGCAGATGCGGTGGCCGCCGGCGTCCATGTGGTTGAGCAGACGGCAGAGGTATTCGCTGGTGAGGTCGGCCTTCAGCGTCCAGGAGGCATTGGTGTAGCCGAGCGTGTAGGCGAAGTTGGGGAGGTCGCTCAGCATCATCCCCTTGTAGGTGAGGGTGCGGGCCAGGTCGGGCTCCTCGCCGTCGATCGAGATCCGCATGCCGCCCAGGAAGAGCAGGTTGAGGCCGGTCGCGGTGACGACGACGTCGGCCTCCAGCTCGCGTCCCGACTCGAGCTTGATGCCGCCCTCCGTGAAGGTCTGGATCCGGTCGGTGACGATCTCGGCGCTGTCGTCGTGGAGCGCCTTGAAGAGATCGGCGTCGGGGACCAGGCAGAGCCGCTGGTCCCAGGGGTTGTAGTGGGGCTTGAAGTGGGTGTCGACGTCGTAGCCGGGCGGCAGTGCTTTCATGACGCCGCGCCGCAGCAGCTTTTTCATCAGCTCGGGACGGCGGCGGCTGAGCCGGTAGCTGACCCCCTGCAGGAAGACGTTCTTCCAGCGCACGATCGGGTAGACGACCCGCTCGGGCAGGATCGCGCGCAGGCGGTTGGCGAGCCCGTCTTCGCCGGGCATCGAGACGACGTAGGTGGGAGAGCGCTGCAGCATCGTCACCCGCGCCGCTTCCCTGGCCATCGCCGGCACCAGCGTCATCGCGGTGGCGCCGCTGCCGATCACGACGACGCGCTTGCCGGCGTAGTCGAGGTCCTCGGGCCAGTGCTGGGGGTGGACGACCTGGCCGGCGAAGCGGTCGAGGCCGGGGAAGTCCGGCGTGTAGCCCTGGTCATAGCGGTAGTAACCGCTGTTCATGAAGAGGAAGCCGCAGGTCAGCGTGACCGTCTCCCCCGTGTCGGTGCGCTCCGCCTCGACGGTCCAGCGCGCCTCGGCGCTCGACCACTCGGCACTGACGACGCGGTGACGGAGGCGGATGTGGCGGTCGATGCCACCCTCGCGGGCGGTGTCACGGACGTAGCGCAGGATCGAGGGACCGTCGGCAATCGATTTCGCCTCCGTCCAGGGCCGGAAGCGGTAGCCGAGCGTGTGCATGTCGGAGTCGGAGCGGATGCCGGGATAGCGAAAGAGGTCCCAGGTGCCGCCGGTAGCCTCGCGCGCCTCGAGGATCGCGTAGCTCTTGCCGGGACAGCGCTCCTGCAGATGATGGGCGGCGCCGATCCCGGAAAGGCCGGCGCCGACGATCAGCACGTCTACATGTTCTGCGGGCATCTCGAGTGGCATCTTGGCGGAGAGCTTATCAACGCTGTGTCGAGAGAGTCGACAACTTGTTGGGATCATCAACGCTGTGTATCGTGAGCAGTGCAATGAGCCCTTCCCCACCCACCTCCGAGGCAGCTCCCCGCGGCCGTCGCGCTCCACGCGCCAGCGGCGACGAGCGCGAGCGGGCGATCCTCACCACGGCCGAGCGCCTGCTCGAAGAGCGCCCGCTGAGTGAGATCTCGGTCGAGGATCTGGCCAACGGCGCCGGCATCTCCCGGCCCACCTTCTACTTCTACTTCCCCTCCAAGAACGCGGTGCTGCTGACCCTGGTCGACCGCATGGTGAGCGAGGCCGCCGCCAGCCGCGCCGAGGCGCTGGCCAAGCTCGCCGAGGAACCGCGGGAAGGGTTGCGCCTGGCGCTGCAGGACACGTTCGAGGTCTTCGGCTCGCGACGGGCCGTGATCCTCGCCGCCGCCGAGTTGCGCGCCACCAACGTCGAGGCACGCGAGCTCTGGTCGCAGGTGATGGAGGGCTGGGTCGCCGACCTCAGCGAGATCATCGAGTCCGAGCGCGCCCGCGGCGCTGCACCCCCGGGCCAGGCGGCCCGCGACCTCGCGATCGCCCTGGTGCAGATGAACGAGCGAGCCCACTACGCCAGCTTCTCCGGCGAGGTCCCCTCGCTCGCAGAGGACCGCGTCCTCGATGTCCTCGTCGACGTCTGGGTGCGGGCGATCTACGGCGCCGCGGCGACCGACAGGCCCAGCTAGTCCCTCCTAAGCCGGATCGAGCACGCGGAAGGCGATACCCGCCCGCTGCACCCGGGCCAGCAGGGCATCCCCCATCGCCTCCGCCGTCGTCACCTGGCCGGCGCTCGTCGGCAGCCCCTCGTCGAAAGCCAGGCAGAGAGCCGACTCGGCCAGCATCTTCGAGGTCTCGGTATAGCCGGGGTCGCCGCCGGAGACCTCGGTGACTACGCGCTTGCCGCCGCCCTCGCCGACGAACTTGACCTTGAACCAGCTCTTGGCGCGCTCGGCCTGGTCGGGCCCGTCGCCGGGAGATTTGAGCTTCAGCAGCAGCTTGCGGGTCGGCGGCAGCGGCGCCAGCACGGCGACTGCCCCCACCCCGGCCCCCAGCGCCGCCAGCGTCGAGAGCCGCTTGGCGACCATGTGGTGGCCGTAGGTGAAGTTCGGCCCGTAGCGATCGAGAGCGGCGGCGGAGCGGCGGACGATGCCGCCGTCGATGGTCGGCAGCGGCACGACCCAGCCGCCCAGCTCGGAGTCATGGCGGATGCCGGGCGAGGCTGAGTGGACCCCACGCCCCACCGGGCGCGGCTCGCCGCGGCGGCGCTCTTTGGCGGCGCCGATCGTCTGCCGGGCGCGGGCAAAGCCGTTGATCGCCGAGTGGTAGGTGCCGCCGGAGAACTGGGCGGCGCTGCGGACATAGCCGTTGACCTTCAGCGGCACGCCCTCGGGTAGCTGCTGGACCGTGAAGTAGGCGCCGAGATCGTGCGGGATCGAGTCGAAGCCGCAGCAGTGGACCAGCCGCGCGCCGGTTCGTTGGGCCTCGGCGTGGTGCAAAACCCACATCCGGTCGACGAACTCCGGCTCGCCGGTGAGGTCGACGTAGTCGGTCCCGGCCGCCGCGCAGGCGGCGACGATCGGGGCGCCGTAGAGAGCGTAGGGGCCGACGGTGGTGATCACGACCCGGGACGACTCGGCGACCTTGGTCAGCGCGGCCGCGTCGGCCGCGTCGGCCTCGAGCAAGTCCGGCACCGGGGCCTCGGGGGAAGCCGCGGCGAGCCGCGAGCGAACCGCCTCGAGCTTCGCCCGGTTGCGCCCGACCAGCGCCCAGCTCAGCTCCTCCGGCGCCTTGGCCGCCAGGTACTCGGCGGTCAGCCCACCGGTGAAGCCCGTCGCCCCGAATAGCGCCAGGTCGTATTGCCTCTCCGCCGTCACGGCCGGGATTCTCGCAGGCTCCTCCGCGGATGCGAGGGGCCGACGGCGCCGGTCGGGCCAATCGGCCCGGCGCGCCAGCCTGACCCGGCGCCCCCTTCGGGCCACGCGGGCCGGGTCGGCCTCGACCTGGTAGGCCTGGTTTCATGAGCGAAAGCGCAACGTTTGATGAGCGTTGTGTTAGTGCCCCCAGACTCCGTCGCGCAGGGCGGCGGGGCAAACTGGGGAGGAATTGAGAATGAAGACCAGGATCAGGAAAAGTCGAAGCTCGAGTCGATTTGGCCTCGCGGCCTTGGTCGCGGCAGCCTTGACGCTGCTTGCCGCAACCGGCGCGCAGGCATCCACGATCACGGTCGGCAGCGTCCTGCCGCCCGGCGCGACGCCGAAGAAATTCGAAGCCGTGGAGACCCTCTTCAACACGGCGCTGCCGGAGAAAGGCGCCAACCTCGTCTCGCCCGCCAACGGCGCGATCGTGCGCTGGCGCATTCAGGGAGCCAGCGGCGGCCCCTTCTACCTGCGGGTGCTGCGACCCAACGGCTCGGGCGCCAACATGGCGGCCGGCACCAGCGGCGCCGTGACCCCGTCGGGGCCCGGCCTGCAGACCTTCACCGCGAACATCCCGATCCACGCCGGCGACCTGATCGGCGTCGACTCCACCAACCCCACCGATGAGATCGGCGTCGCGGAAGTGCCGGGAGCGAGCTACGGCTTCATCTTCCCGCCGCCATTCGACGGTGCCACCGTGGCCCCCAGCGGCGGCGTCTCGGGACAGGAGATCGCCCTCAACGCCGAAGTCCAACCGGCTCCGGCGATCACCTCGATCACCCCCACCTCCGGCTCGATCGCCGGCGGCACCGCGGTGACGATCACCGGCACCAACCTGGCCGGAGCCAGCGCCGTCAAGTTCGGCACCGTGCCGGCGGCCAGCTTCACGGTCAACTCCGAAACCGAGATCACCGCGACCGCCCCGGCCAGCCTCACCCCCAGCGCGGTCGACCTGACTGTCACCACCCTGGCCGGAACCAGTCCGACCGTGAGCGGCGACAGGTTCACCTACACCGCCTGCATCGTGCCCAAGCTCGAGAACAAGAAGCTCAAGCAGGCCAAGCGAGCGCTGTGGAGCGCCGGCTGCATGCCCGGCACCATCAAGGGCAAGAAGACCAAAGCAGCCAAGGTCACCAAGCAGAACCCGAAACCGGGCAAGACGCTGGCGCCGGGCGCCAAGGTCAACGTCAAGCTGGCCGGCTAGGCCTCAGTTCCGTCACATCCCGCCCCGGCCAGCGTGCCGGGGCGGACGGCTCCCTAGATCCCGAGTTGGCGGCTCCGCCGGCAGATTGCGAGCCGGCTGGCAGATGCCCTTCACCGGCCCGCCCAGGCAGCGAAGACAGCGGCCCGCCGCCCTATCCTCTGATTGGTGAACGAGGATCCACAGCCGGACCCCCGTCCAGCGGCGGAGCACGGCTCCGGCTGGCGCTCTCGTGCGCTGCTCGTCGGCGGCGCCGTCCTGGTCCTCATCATCGCCGGATTCGCGGTCGCCGCCTTCGCGATGTCGGGCACCAGCCTCGGTGCCGACCCGAACGCGCTGGCCAAGGTCGACGCCCAGACCTTCGGCGGCACGGTCGAGCAGGTGCACGCAACCGGCCCCAGCGGCAAGCCGATCCCGGTCGCCGTCCGCGCTGGCCGCGTGATCCCCAAGCAGAAGGTCAGACCCGGCGAGACGATCTCCGTCGACGTCGTCGTCAAGCGGCCCGCCGTCGTCGGCTGGCTGGTTGGCAGCGAACAGCACGAGCACCTGACCCTGCAGGCGCCCGTCGCCCAGGCCCGCACCCGCTGGCTGACCGTCAAGCAGGGCGCGCCGCCGCGTGTCGCCTTCGACCAACCCGTGCGCGCCGTCGCCTACGGAGTCCCCGGCCAGCTGCGCCACCGCGTCTTCGCCAGTCCTCGCCGCTCGGTCAGCCTCGGCTCGCGCCAGTCGGCCGGGACCGTCGTCATCGCCGCGGCCCCCCGCGCCTGGGAGCGGCTGGGCGGCCCGCAGAGCGTCACCTGGTTCCCGGCGGGCGACTCGCCAAGCGTCGCCGCCAGCCCGGCGCCGGGCACGGAGGTCTCGCCGGCGACGCCGCTGCGGCTCACCTTCTCCAAGCCCGTCGAGGAGGTCCTCGGCTCAGCCCGGCCGACCCTCTCCCCCGCTGCTTCCGGAAGCTGGCACCAGGTCGACAGCCACACCCTGCTCTTCCGACCCTCCGGCTACGGCGCCGGCCTCAGCACCAACCTCGAAGCCAAGCTGCCCAAGCAGGTCGACGTGATCGAATCCGACGGCTCACTGCACAGCGCCGACACGATCGCCTGGAGCATCCCGACCGGCTCGACCCTGAGGCTGCAGCAGCTGCTCGCCCAGGCCGGTTACCTACCGGTCGACTGGAAGCCCACGGGCACTCCGGTGGCCCGCACGCCGGCCGGGGAGCTGCGCGCCGCCGTCGAGCCGCCCAGGGGTCACTTCAGGTGGCGCTACCCGAACGTCCCCCCCAGCCTGCGGGAATCCTGGTCCGCCGGGGATGAGAACGTCATCACCGAAGGCGCGGTGATGGCCTTCGAGAGCCAGCACGAAATGGAAGTCGACGGCAGCGCCGGCTCCGAAGTCTGGGACGCCCTGCTGCGGACGGCGATCGCCGGCAAGCGCAGCTCCGAACCCGGCTACAGCTACGTCTACGTCACCGAGTCGATCCCCGAGCGGGTGACGCTCTGGCACAACGGCAAGACGATCTTCACCGCCGACGCCAACACCGGCATCCCCGGCGCCGAAACCGCCCTCGGCACCTATCCCGTCTTCGAGCACCTCGAAGAAACGACGATGAGCGGCGAAAACCCCGACGGCTCCCACTACGAAGACCCGGGGATCATGTGGGTCAGCTACTTCAACGGCGGCGACGCCCTGCACTCCTTCGACCGCCCCTCCTACGGCAGCCCCCAGAGCCTCGGCTGCGTCGAGATGCGCCTCGAAGACGCCGCCGAGATCTGGCCCTACACGCCGATCGGCACCCTGGTCACCGTCGCAAGCTAAGGCCGCGCGCAGATCGCGTAGGCACGGAAGAAGACGGTCTCCGGGGAGTCGTTGCGCAGCACGACCACCCAGCCGCTGGCGGCGCTCCCCTCGGCGGGCGCCGGGTAGACGAGTTCACCTTCGACCTCGACTGCGTCGAGACTGGGCCGGTCGGCGAGCAGGGTGTACTCGAGCGGTTCGGATTCCTCGAGAATGTCGTAGCCGCCACCCGTGACCGCCTCACCCGGAAGGCATTTCGCGGCGGACCGGTCCACCTCGTCTTCTTCCTTGGGCTTGCCTTCTTCGCCGTAGCGGACGACCGCGTCGGTGGCGCCGGGGGCGCCGGCCCTGCCAGGCGCGCCGGCAACGCCGGCCGGGCCGGACAGGCCCTGCGGTCCACGCTCGCCCACCGGCAGCTGCCCCGCTTTGAAGTCGCCGGCCAGAAGCGAGCCGTCCTTGACCTTCACGCTCGTGACCGCGTTCTTCCTCAGCTGCTTGGCGCCAACGCTGTTCTTGCCGAGGCTGGCCGCATAGGCCGCGCCGCCGCCCAGCGCAAGAAACAGAGCCAGCGTCGCGATCACATTGGCGTAGGTCAACCTGGGCCGCGGTCGCTTCTCCATCTGAATTCCCCGATTCGGTCTATTGGTGGACGAGACCACCTCTGTCGACCGATCGGGCCGGGGGCTGAACCCCTGCATCGAGAATGCCCGGGCGCCTCCCGGCGCCCGCAATACACCCCCAGAACGCGAGTGGGACCACGCGTTCGGCGCAGTCCCTTGTCTTCAGCACGGACAAACCTCGTCCGTTAACGCATCCAACGAGCAGCACTATGGCAGGTCGAACGGCCCGAGCGGGGAAACATCGCCGTCGCGGGCGCCTTCGTCGATCGCGTGCTCAGGAGGAGGCCGACCGGTTCGCTAGGGCTTGGTAGCTGCGACATGGCTCCCCCCGCAGGCCCGGGCACGGGGGCAGGGCGGTCGGCACGCCGACCGCGGGCACCACGGGCAGGAGGAGGTTCGAGGGAGTGTCTCCCCCGTAGGCGATCGCGACCTGCGCGGTGCCCGCCGGCTCGGCTTGGTCGAAGGCCCAGATCGGCTGAGTGCCGTTCGGGCCGGCGATCGTCACTCGGATCCGCGAGCCGGCTCGATAAGCGTGGCCCTCGTAGTAGAGCGGGATCGTGACCGGCACGAACTGATCGGCCGGAAGCGGGGAGACGTCGGCTTCCCGCAGGCTCAGCACCGGCTCGAGCGGGGTGCTCTTTTCGGGGTCGAGCTTGCGCTCGTTGCCTCGCACCCAGCCGTTCTGGACGAAGGTCTCCTTGCCGTCGGGCCGGACCTCGCTGATCGTCGCCTGGAGGTCGACGTTGGGAGTCGAGGAGCGAACCCAGACGTTCACGGCCCCGGCTCCGATCACCGTCGTGTTCGCGGTCAACGGAGCGGTGAGGTAGGAGACGGCGCTTCCGGGCGGGCTCTGCGCCCACTCGTAGTTGGGCGAGGCCGTCCACAGACCACCGGAGCCGGCGCCGGTGTCGCCGCTGAAGTCGGTCCTCGGCAGGGCGTGGGCGTCCGAGGTGAATTCGTCGGCAGCGGAGCCGCCGGGCAGGCTGCCGCTCAGGCTGCCGCCCGGCGAGAGGTACCAGGCCTTGGCTTCGGTACCGGGCACAGGCAATTCGTCGAAGGACTTCTCGAAGCCCGGGTAGGGCCGGCCCGGCGAGAGTCCTCCGGCGCCGCTGTCGAAGAGGACTCGGACCGGCTTCAGCTTTTCGAAGGCGTTGAGCGCAGAGCCGTAGGTCGGCTGCAGCTGGACGGGATCAAGGGGAAGCGTGAGCCCGGGTATACCCATCGCTTCCTGGTAGACCAGCGGCGCGGCGGCGTGGATCACCGCTGAGCCGAGGATCGGCGGCCGCTTGGCGACGTAGAGCTGGAGGAAGTCGTACCAGCGGTTGAACGTCGCCGGGTCGAGCGAGTCGACGTGCGTGCCGTTGGTGAAGGTGAACCACTTCCGCCGGGTGCCGGTGAAGTGCTTGGCCAGGGTCGGGCAGTGCCCGCCGGTCTGCTCGTCGGTCCACTGGCAGGCCAGGAAGGTCGGCACGTCGATCTTGTTCACGAAGGTGATCGGCGCCAGCGGATCGGCGACCGCGGGTTCGTAGTGGCTGTTTTCTTCGACCTTCTCGAGGAGATCCACCGCTTCGGGGTGCAGGGCCTGGTTGGCCGCGCAGGTCTGGTCGCCTTCCTGGATGCGCTTGTAGGCCCATTCCTGGCCAGCCCCGGGAGAGGCCGCTTCGGCGTCGTGGACCCGCTCCTTTGCCCATTCGACCGCGAATCCGGTGTTGAGGATGCCGCCCGGATAGAGCGTCGTCTGGGTGCTGTCGATCACCGACAGCGGCGAGATCGCCGCCAGGCTCGGTGGCTGGGTGGCTGCGGTGAAGAGCTGGCTGATCCCGCCGTAGGAGATCCCCATCATCCCGACCTTGTGGTGCAGGGCCCAGGGCTGGTGGGCGATCGTCTCGATGACGTCGTAGCCGTCGAGGCTCTGCAGCGGCTCGAAGAAGTCATAGGCGCCCCCCGAGCATCCGGTGCCACGCATATTGACGTCGACCACCGTGAACCCCATCAGGTTGGCGAGGAGCGAGATCCCGCTTTCGGGGCCGGCGGGGTTGGCGTATCCGTAGCCGGAGTACTCGATCAGGGTCGGCGTCGGGCCGCTCGGCAGGGGCGGCAGTTCGACCCCCGGAAGCACGTGGGTCACGTCCTGCGGCGGATGGACGTCGATCGCAAGTTTGGTGCCGTCGCGAGTGGCGAGATATCCGTACCCGCTCGCGGGGATCGACTGGTTGTAGAGGTCCGTGCTGGGCGGTGCGGGCTGGGTCGTCAGAACCTGTAGCGGGGGGGACTGCGGTCCCCCGGAAGCGAGGCCGACGCGGTAGCCATCGCCCGGCGCGACGTCGCGAAAGAGGGTCCCGCCGAGGCTGTTCGCGCTCTTCGTCGCGACTTCGTGACCTTCGCTGTCATATAGAGACACCTGGTCGCCGGGAAGGAGGCCCGTCGCATACACCTGTTCGGCGCTGCCGTGGGCTTCGAGTGACGACACGGCTGGATCGGCGCCGGCGCCGCCGGAGATCACCAGCGAGACGAGCAGAGCCACACCCAGCGCCGCCCCAAGGAGCGCCCGGCACCGGCTTCGCCTGAAATCGGAAGTTCCCGCTCTACTCAAGATTAAGTATGTCTACCACCCCCGCGCTATTTCAAACCAGCGGCCGCCCGGCTTGATCAGTCGCCAGGCAGATCGTGCGATAGCTGCGACTTGAATCCAGGCCCGACGAGGGAGGCATTCCTCAGGCCCGGAAGCGAAACCTTGAGTGAGCCGGTCCAGCGGGTGGCGCCTCCGGCGCCGCGGGTGAAGCGGGCGCTGCCGACGAAGGGCGGGCCCGGATGAACGGCTGCCGCTCCAGATCTTCGTCAAATCGAAAATGCCTACGGAAGTCCTCAATCGCCACTTCTCGGGCGATCACCACGGACTCATGACTTTCGAAAGTCGCCGCGACGAAGAAGGCGGGGCCAAAGCGTCCATTCGCATCCGGTCCTCCGACGGCTCGGAAGAACAGCTGACCTGGAAGGTAAGCAATGAGATGCCCGTATTCACGAGCCTGCGCCTCTTCTTCGCGTTCCTGCGTGCTCAAGCGCCCCAGGGGCCGGCCTGGTCGACGAGCGGCTTCTTCGCTTCGGTGGCAGTCCCACCGACTTGAAGCGCCGACCTTTCCCTTCGCCCGGTCGGCTCTTATCCGGGCATAGCCTTCCTCGCCTCGGAAGTGAATCGCGCCCGTGAACGTCCCGCTCTTGCCTTTGACGTAATAGCCATCGCATCCGGCGGGCGGAGCAAGTCCTTGCGCCCCGTCGGTCGGATGGAAGGCGACATCAATCGAGCCGAGAGACCCGAACTCGGCCTTGATCCCTCGCGTCGATACCTCCCCGGCGGCGACGTACTGCACCAGTTCGCGTCTGTGCCTCAGCCTCCGCGAAAGCGTCAGATGCACCCGCCCGGCGCCGGCATCCACATCGGCCTCGAAACCGTTGCTCGCTTTGACCTGAAAGCGAGCAGCTTCGACGCGTTGGTCCGACGAGCCGACCGATTTGCCAGATGCGCTCGCAGCGACGAAGGCAATCGCGGTGACCGCGATCGCCGGGAGCAAAAAGAAGGCACGGCGCACAGTCAGAGACTATGCGGGAACGAAGAAGGGCCGCATTCGCCCTTCCTTCCTATGGCCGGGACGTGGATTAGAAAAGCGGCGACGCCTACGTATATCTGCGTGAGGGCGATTGGTTTCCATCTGGGGGGTATAAAGGGCTGCATGGAGGCCCGGCAGACGCAGGTGGGAGAGGGGCCTCCTGTCTCCGTGGGTCGCCGCGACCATCTGCTCAGCATCACTGACTCCGCGCTCGAGTACATGTCCTTGGAAGACATGCTCTCCGAGCTGCTGGAGCGGATCCGCGACTCGCTCGAGGTCGACACCGCAGCGGTCCTGCTGCTGGACGAGGACCGCGGCGTCCTCGTCGCGCGCGCCGCGCGAGGGCTGGAGGAGGAGGTCCGCCAGGGCGTCCAGGTGCCGCTCGCGCGTGGCTTCGCGGGCCGTGTCGCCGCCGAGGCGCGACCGATCATCATCGACCTCGACCACGCCGACGTCGTAAACCCGATCCTCCGGCAGAGAGGCATCCGCTCGATGCTGGGCGTGCCGGTCCACGTCGAAGGCCGTGTCATCGGCGTCATGCACATCGGCACGCTCGTCCGGCGCGACTTCGATGAGGACGACGTGACGCTGCTGCAGCTTGCCGCCGACCGTGCCGCGCTCGCGATCGACGACGCCCGCATCTCAGAGCAGCGCGCCACCACCGCGATCATGCAGCGCACGCTTCTGCCGGACGCGCTGCCGGAGATACCCGGCATGCGCTTTAGCGCCAAGTACCTGCCGGCCGGCTCGGGCATCAAGATCGGAGGCGACTGGTACGACGTCTTCCAGCTCGCCAACGGACGCCTTGCTTTCGTGATCGGCGATGTGGTCGGTCGCGGGGTCCTGGCCGCCTCGGTGATGGCCGAGATCCGCACGGCGCTTCGCGCGTACATGGTGCAAGGGCACCAGCTCGGCGAGGTCGTCTCGATGCTGAACGAGCTGCTCATCTCGATGGGCCGTAACCGGGGGGCCACTCTTTCGATTTTCGAACTCGACCTCGAAGCGGAAGAGCTGGAGGCCGTCACCGCGGGGCATCTCCCCCCGCTGTTGATCGAGCCGGACGGCCGCACGCGGCTGCTCGAGCAAACGCACGGCTTGCCGGTCGGCGTTCGCAGCGGACACGCGTACCAGTCCTTTCGCTGCCCATTTCCGACGGGCAGCCGGCTGCTGCTCTACACGGACGGGCTGATCGAGCGGCGCAACGAGTCGATCGACGCCGGGCTCCAACGGCTGGCTGCCGCCGCCCAAACGGCCACGCAGCACCCCGACACTTCCCTCGCCGACGACGTGTACCGCGCGCTCCTCGACGAGACCCCGCTCGAGGACGACGTAGCGCTCCTCGCCATCGAGGCCCTGCCGCTCGAGGGACCTCTCGAGATAACCCTCCCAGCGCGCCCTGACGTCCTCAGCGGGCTCCGCGGGACGCTCGGGCGCTGGCTCCGAGCCGCCGGCGCCGACGAAGCCGAGCTGTTCGACATCACCCTCTCGGCATCCGAGGCCGCCGCCAACGCGATCGAGCACGCCTACGGGGCCCGCGAAGCGGCCTTCACCATCTCCTGCGAGCACGATGGCCAACAGGTGAGGATCATCGTGCGCGACATCGGCCGATGGCGGACCGCCCGGCCGCCCGGCGGCGGCAGAGGGCTCGAAATCATGCGCGCCCTGCTCGACGACGTGAAGATCGACAGCGACGACGGTGGAACCGTCGTGACGATGACCAAGAGGCTGTCCCGCCAGACATGAGCTCGCTGGACATCGAACAGATCGAGCGGGTCCTGGTCGTCCGCGTCAACGAGGACGTCGACGCCGCGAACGCCCCGGCAACCCTGCAGCAACTGGACGACGCACTCGGCCCTGACGCCTTGAGCCTCGTCATCGACCTCAGCGCCACTCGTTACGTCGACAGTGCGGGGATCGACATGCTGCTGCGCCTCAATGATCGCCTCGACCACCGCCGCGCCAAGCTGATCCTGGTGATCCCCGACGCTTCCCAGCTGAAGCGCCTGGTCGCGCTCGTCGGCCTGCCCGAGGCCATCACCATCCATTCCAACCTCGCGAACGCGCTGCAAGGGGCCGCAGAGACGCAGGCGTGAGCCGTCACGCCCCGTCCTGACCCCGGCCGGCAACAAGCGTCCCTCGAGCACCCCCAGGATTGAAGCGGCCCTCAAGAGGCCTGCGCCGATGGAGCTGGTCGCGCCGAAGCCGTCGGCCGCCCTCCGACCGCGGGCGACCCTATTGTTGCGCGCCCTTGTACGACGCCTCTCAGCATTTGATCGGCCGCGGGGCGCGTGCCGGATCGCTTCCGGATTGGCCCGATGCCCGACCCCTCCGCTCGTGGCAGCAGGAGGCGACCGAGGCCGTGCGGGCGCACTCGGCCACCAGCTTCTTGGCCTCGGCTACGCCGGCGGCCGGCAAGACCACCTTCGGCCTGCACATCGCCCACCGGATGCTGAGCGCCAAGTTCGTCTCCCGTGTCGTCGTCGCCGGTCCGACCACCCACATCTGCCGCCAGTGGGCCGCCGACGCGGGCCGCTACGGCATCGACCTCGAGCCGAACAGGCCAAACTCGGACGGGGCGGAGTCGGCCGACTTCCACGGCGTCGCCGTCACCTACCAGACGATCGCGGCCGGGCCGGATATGCACCGCGCGGCCGCCGACCGCCGGCCGACCCTGCTGATCGCCGACGAGCCGCACCACATGGGCGATCTGGCCGCCTGGGGCCTGCGCACCCGCAAGGCCTTCGACGGCGCCCGCTTCCGGCTGCTGCTCTCGGGCACGCCCTTCCGCTCCGACAACTCGGCGATTCCCTGGGTCACCTACGACGAGGACGGCTTCAGCCGGGCCGACTACGTCTACGGCTATCCGCAGGCGCTGGTCGACCGGGTATGCCGCCCGATCACCTTCCTGCCGTATGACGGCGAGATGGAGTGGCTCTCGGACGGCCGCCTGCGCAGCGCCGACTTCGACCTCGTCCTGCCGGCGGCGGAGGCGGCCCGGCGCCTGCGGACGGCGCTCAGCCCGGAGGGGGAGTGGATGGGCGAGGTGCTGCGCGACGGCGATGCCAGGCTGAGCGAGGTGCGCGCCGACGGGCACCCTGACGCGGGGGGCCTGGTCATCGCCTCCGATCAGGATCACGCGCGGGCGATCGCGGCGCGGCTCGGCTCGGTCTCGGGGGAGCAGCCCGAGCTGGTGATGAGCGACGAGCCCGATGCCAGCCGCCGCATCGCCGATTTCGCCTCCTCCGATCGACGCTGGCTGGTCTCGGTCCTGATGGTCTCGGAGGGCGTCGACATCCCCCGCCTGCGGGTCGGCGTCTATGCGACGGCGGCCCGGACCGAGCTCTTCTTCCGCCAGGTCGTCGGTCGCTTCATCCGGACCACCCCGGGGCCACGCCGCCAGATGAGCTACCTGCTGATGCCGGCCGACCCACGGCTGAAGGCACTCGCCCACGAGATCGAGCTGGAGCGCCGCCACGCGCTCGACCTCTTGCCGGACGCCGAGGAGGAAGAGGACGAAGAGATGGACGACTTCGGTCCGGAGCCGGGCGAGCCGGGCGGCGGCTTTGCCGTCCTCAGCTCGGGCGACGCCGAACTGGACGAGGCGATCATGAGCGAGACCGCGCTGCAGCTCTTCCCGACCGACGACCCCAAGCCAGTGGCGAAGAAGGCGACCGCCCCGGCCAGGCCCGAAGCCGCGTCGGAGGACCTCGAACCCGAGCGGGAGTCGGCCTATGCGGCCCGAGAGCGGCTGCGCGGCGAGCGCAGGAGCCTGGTCACCGACGTCGCCCGTCGCACCGGCAAACCGCACCGGGAGATCCAGGCCCGCATCAATCGCGACACCCGGGTTCGCTCGGTCGCCAGCGCCACCATCGAGCAGCTCGAGCGCGGCAATGCGATTCTGCGCCGCGAGCTGTGGCGGTGAGCGCCGGGTGAAACGCCGCCGAGTTCCCGATCACATTTAAGGAAGCCGACGAACTGGGTCGATACGACCGCGTGAGATCGTCCACCCACGACGAGCCCTTCCACAGAAAGACAGGACAGCAGCGATGAAACGCCTCCGCGCCCACCTCACCTACGCCAACGCGATCTCGACCCTCTGCCTCTTCCTCCTGCTCGGCGGCGGCGCCGCCTATGCGGCAACCCAGGCGCTGCCGAAGAACTCGGTCGGCCCCAAGCAGCTGCGGAAGGGCGCCGTCACCCCGGCGAAACTGAGCGGCGCGGCCAAATCGACGCTGGTTGGCCCGGCCGGAGAGCGCGGGCCACAGGGCCTGCAGGGCCCGCGGGGCGAGACCGGGCCCAGGGGCGGGACGGGTGCGAAGGGCGAGACCGGCCTGCGCGGCCCGAGCGACGCCTATTCCACCTTCAACGTCGGCGCGCCCTCGAATCCGCGGACGGCGTCCCTCACCGTGCCCGCGGGAAACTACGTCGTCTCGGGCTCCATGTTGGCGAAACTGGAAGGCTCGAACTACGCGATCGTGACCTGCTCGATCGAACCCCCCGCCGGCGGCAGCGGCAGCGGGATATCCGAAGTGACGGTGCCACCCCCTCCCCCACCCTCCTCCGTCTTCTTCGTACAGGCCGAGGTCGAAGCGGCGATCACGGTTGGGGCCGGCGGCGGCGCGATCACGCTCACCTGCAGCAAAACCAGCGGCTCGCCCACCACCCTCAACTTCCTCGCCCCGAGCCTGATCGCGACCCGGGTCGAAACGCTGACCAGGTCCTAGCTCTCAGGGAGAGTCGACCGGCAACACGGGCGCGCGGCGCGCCGCAGCCAGTCGAAACGCCGGCCATGGTCGCAGTCGGCCGCGCCAGCGCCGTTGCTCGGCGTGAACTTGACCGCCGGCTTCACCCTCAGGCCGCCCCTCTTCTTCAGGCTGCCGCGCTGCGACCTCGTCGGGTTCACGGTCACCGTCACCGCTTCGGGCGCCTTCGCGGTGATGGTGAAGAACATCGCCACGCGCGCGGCGCGCGGCGCGCGGCGCAGGCGACGACCTGCCCGGCGCCGGCTGCTGCGGAAGGGAGGAGTTCGCAATCCCGGATTGGGCGGTACGTTGTCCTCGGTCCACCTCGGTGTCTTCGCCCCACCATCCAATCGGAGAGAAATGCGGAAGCTGTCGCTCGTCCTTGCGCTTGCCACGTCCCTTGCCTGCCTCGTTGCGGTCTGCAGCGTCGCCGCCACCACGCCGGCGGGCGCGAAACTGACGATCCAAAGCTCCCCGGAAGGAGTCTTCGGCTACGTCTCGAGCGCCTCCAAGAGCTGCGCGGAGAACCGCAAGGTCGTGGTCTTCGACCAGCGGGGCGATCAGCGCGATCCCGACTCCGACCCGAAGCTCGGCAACAGCCGGGCAACCCTCGACGAAGGCGCCTATCGCTGGCAGGTGAATACCGACGACCCCGGCCGCTACTACGCCCAGGCCGTGGCAAAGCAGGGATGCGCGGCAGCGCTCAGCGGCAGCGTCGAGGCGACGGAAGTCGGTGCGGCCGCCGGCAGCGACTTCCCGACCTGTTCCCCCTACACCGCTGAAGGGCCGAGCGAAGTCTGCTTCCTGCCCCAGCTGCACTACGACCTGCTTGCCGTCGGGGTGGAAGCCTGCAAGTTCCAGAAGGACAGCTACAGCTGCGAAGGCTACGTCTCCGGTCCGTTCCCCTGGGGCAACGGACCGAGCGGCGGAAACAGCTGGACCTTCTTCAACTGGGGCGGCAGCAATCCGCGCTCGGTGGTGATCATCTCCCAGGTGGCCAAGAACCAGGAACCGTTCCTGACCCGGATGGAGTGTCACCTCACCGGGCCCGGCTCGGACCGCCTGATGGTCGACCGGGCGATCGTCCGGACCGACGCCGGCACCACCGAGTTTTACACCCCCAACCTGCCGGGCCAGGCCGCCGGCGAGCCGGGCGGGCCCCTCCACCTCAATTTCCAAAACGGCCGGGGCCTCGGGGCGGACGCCTGGATCGAAGGCTACCTCTACGTGAAGCGCTAGGAGCGGAACCATGAAACTGCGAAAGATCACCATCCCGCTCATCGTCGCGCTGGCCTGCGTCGCCGCCGGGCTCGCCAGCCTGCCCGCCGCGGCCGCGCCCCAGAAGGGCTCGGCGCATGCCCACCACCAGCCCGGAGCGCTGCGGATCGACTCCGTCGCGGTCGCCGGCAAGGCCGGCCCGCTGGCCCTGCGCGTCCACGCCAACATCCACACCACGGTCGCGATGACCGTCAACGGCCGCAAGGTCACGCACCCTTTCGAACCGGCCGGCGAGCACGTCCAGTCGATCGAGCTGAGTGGCTCCGACGGCCTCCGCGCCGGTCCCAACGAACTGCGGATCACTGCCAGGCGCGGCGGTCTCGCCCGCAAGGCGACCCGCACCGTCGACGTCCCGCGCTGGGCGCTCCGGGCGGATGCCGGAGAAGACGCCGACACGATCGTCCACCTCCGCACGCAGGTCGGCGTCGAGCCGGCCCCAGGGGCTGCCGGCGGCGACGTCGACTACGACTGGCGGGTCCTCGGCCGTCCGTACGGTGCCAGGGCCACCCTCAGCGACCGCGACGACGACCAGCCGGTGCTGCACGCGAAGCAGCCGGGCCGCTACCTGCTGCAGGAGACCGTCGACCCCCGAAGGCAGCGATGAACCGACCTCCTACGATCAGGTGACGGTCTCGGTCGTCCCGAACGATCCGCCGCTCGGCGCCGCGATCAACACCCTCGGCGACGACGGCACGATCACGATCGCCGGCACCTCCTACGGCGGCGGCACGACCGGGCTCTCCTACGTCCTGCTCGAACGGACCACCCGCGCGGTCGTCGCTTCCGGCACCGTCGCGATCGACACCACCGGTGCCGCCCAGCTCGCGAGCCTCGCCGACCAGTACGGCAGCGGCGGCAACTACATGCGCTACCTGATGATCGTCAGCGGCCGCAACGGCCTCGCCACCAAAGGGTCTCCACTACTGGAATCTCCGATGGCGGCCTTCGCCGGCTTCCTGAAGAAGATCGGCGCCGCGCTCCCTTCGGTGGAGAACTTCCTGGCGCTGCAGGTCGGTCTGCCCTTCTCGGTGATCGGCATCCCCGGCGCCCCCGCCGGCGCGGCCACCACCCGGATCCCGGGCGGCTATGCCGACCCGGTCTCCGGCGCGATCACCGGCTACCTGACCAAGAACCAGGCGATCGACGCGGCGGGCACGCCGCTCTACGACTACAACGCCGGCCGGCAGCCGAACTTCGACACCAAGGCCGCCGGCAGCAGCGGCACCACCAACAGGATGACGATCGACGGCAGGACCTACGCGGCGACGCTTCCGGGCACGGCGACGGCCGGCTTTCACGTGGTCGTCCTGGAGAGTCTCACGCTGCGCGAGCTCAGCAACGAAGCGCTGCCGACCAACGGCCTCGGCAACGACCGCAACACCCAGAAAGAAGCCGCTGAAAAGCTGGTGAAGGCAATCGAAAAGGGGGGCGGCCCGACCGTCTTCGTGCAGACGATCGGCAAGCCGAAGGGGGCCGGCCCCGAGTGGCAGGGCGTGGTCGATGCGTTCAGCTATCTCGGTGCCAACCTGCTCGAGATCAACGCGCTTGACGGCGGCAACGAATTCGCGCTGGTCGCCCGCCGCGGCGCGAAATCGCCGCCGGCCGAATCGAGCACCGCCGCCGATTCGGGCAAATGGGGCCGGCCGACCTACCCCCCGGCGCGTCTCGTCGGCACCCTCGTTCGCAGCCGCACCTCGAACTACGTGCCCAACGTCTACAGCACGCCGAGTCCGGCCAACCCCGACGGCACCGTCAACCTGCAGATGATGAACCTGGCCTACCAGGCGCCGACGGCGTGGCCCGACCTCGGCAGACTTCCAGGCGTGGGCAGCGCCGACGAAGCGACGGCGGCGGCCAAGTACCTCTGCGAAGAACTCAACTTCTGCCAGTCGACGAACAGCTGCCCGAGCGTGCGCGAATGCTTCTGGCAGCGCTACGAATCGGATTGGAACGCCAAGTTCACGAAGCTGAGCCAGGCCGGTCTATTCCGCCCCGGCAAGGGCTTCACCGAACCCACCTTGGAAGCGGTCCGCAAGGAGCTCGCGGATGAGACCGAGGCGGTCACCAACGTAAAGCGCTACCTGGAAAAGCTGCAGCAGCCGTTCGAAACCTCCCAGACCGAATCCTACGTCGACCTGAAGGGGATCAGCGACCAAATCTGGGGCTCGCTGCAGCAGGGGGCCCCCAGCGACACCACCTCCTGGGCCCTCGGACTGGTCGGCAAAGTGGCTGCTCTCGGGGGCTTCTTCGGTCCTCCGACCAGTGCCGCCGCCGCCGGCCTCTCGGCTGCCTTCGGCCTCGCCTCCTACCTCTCCAAGAAGGACGGTGCGCCGATCCTCGGCAGCGAGGTCAAAGCCCGCAGCGACGCCCTCGCCCAGGAAATGCTGAGCCGGCTCGGCGCGGCCGCAAAGACCATCGAAGGTCTCGGCAAGCTGTACGTCAGCGACTACGGGAAACTGATGACCGCATACCGGCAGGTCGACTCCGGTTGGGCCCTGCCGGGCCGCACCCAGGCGGTCGGGGCTCTCCGCATCTCGACCAAGCAGTGGTTCTGGGAAACGCTGCTGCCGACCGCCTACCCGGATCTGATCCGGGCCGCAAACCAGAACAACGCCCGCCACCTGGATTGCAAGTTGGGTTCCGACCGGGGCGCCTGGCCGAACCAGCCCGACGAATATCAGATGAACGCGACCGTCGGCTACAGGGCCGATGGCAGCCCGATCAACGGCGTCTCCTTCTTCACGCGCGGGGTCGGCGGCAAACTGACCGCGTCGCCCCTGATCGGCGACGAAGTGTTCAAGCCGCTCGCGGAAGGAGGCCTGGGGATGGAGAAGCTGCAGTTGTTCACCCCCCGGGTGTTCGGCCAGATCTTCCATGCGGTCGATCACACCAGCGTCTGCCAGGTCGGCTTCCTGCCACAGGAATGGTGACCGCGGCAGGCCAGGAGGGTCTCGCGTATCCGGGCGACGCCTCGGAGCCGAGGGCTCCGATCCCTGGACCGGCTAGTTGTCCTGCCTCAAGACGTCCCGAATGCGACTGATCGGGGGACGATTGCCGATCGAACTGTGGCGTCGAGCGTGGTTGTAGTGGTGCAGCGCGTCATTTTGGGAACTAGCACCCGAAATGGAGGCGATATGCAGGGGTGGTTTGATTCTCCCCCACAAATGACGAAGCCCCTGTTTGCGGGGGCTTCGTCGGCAAGCGGCTGAAGAGATTCGAACTCTCGACCTTCTGCATGGCAATTACAGGGGCCACCGAGAGTCGCGCGCCGCGAGTAGCCGCTTGCAGGGGTTTCGGTACGGCCCGACCGACGGCCGCGATCTCGAATACGTGGGGATATGCGCCGATATGCGGTGATTTGGGAACTTCGGCGCGGTAGTGCCCGAAATGGGAGGTGGCGGTTTGATTTTGCTGCGGATCACCAAAACCAGCTCGCATCTAGGCTGCCGTGATGGTTTCCACCGAAGACGACCGTTGGGCACAGCCGCTCACCCTCATGGGGCTGGGCCAACTCACGGCGCAATGGCTTGAGGGGTCGGTCCGTCGGCACCCCTGGAACGGTGGATCGCAACCCGATCCCGAGACGCGTCCGCTCGTCCCGTACCTCACGGCCATGAATCGGCTCGGCTACATCACGGAGTTCTCGCAGCCGGGCATCGCAAAGGCGCAGCGGGCGAGTGTCGCTGGCTTCTGTGAGAAAGCCCAAGCCGAGTGCCTGGCGTCAGTATCGCTCGAAGGCGAGCTTGTCGTCCTGACGGAGTACCCAGGCGTCGAGGCAGCCTACGAGCTTCCCATCACCCAGGACGAGAAGCGCACGTTCACCATCCTGCCTGGCCACCCTTTTGTCGATGAGGCCTGGGGTCTGCATCCTCGGACCTTGTCTTTGCTCTCGGAGTGCCATTACGTTTCGATCTGCGATCCGTGTTGGGGACGCGACGACCTGCTTTGGGCATCCGTTGTCGCTGCCCTGGAGCGCGACCATCGCGACTGCGCGGGCTCCCTCATAGATCCCAGCGGCTTTTGACCGCACGGAAGTCGGGGCACTTGTGCCGACCATGAGCGCGGTCGCGGCGGCGCTGGGCAACTGTCCGCAATAACGTGCCGCGATGGCTTTTTCCGAGTCATACCTGGGACAGCTGCGAAAGCGGATCGGTAGCGAGCTCGTCCTGATGCCGGGGGCGATGATCGCGGTGCGGCGCCCTGTTGATGGCCGGGTGCTGTTCACGCGCCGAGCAGATAATGGGACGTGGTGCCTCCCGGCTGGGGCAGCCGAGCCCGGAGGCAGCTTTGCCGCCACGGCGATCGGCGAGCTCAAGGAGGAGGCCGGGGTCACGGTGGCCGAAGACGACCTCATCCCGTTCGCGACTCTCTCCGAGGCTGAGCTGCACACGATCGTTTATCCGAACGGGGACGAAACCCACTGCTTCGCCGTCTGCTTCCTGGCTGAATCCTGGCGCGGTGAGCCCCAGCCGGACGGCGAGGAGACGACGACGATCGAGTTTGCCGACCCGGCGAACCCGCCTTCGCCGATTCACCGACCCACCTCCCATGCCCTTGAGCTGCTGAGCGCCTACCTTCGCTCTGGTCGGTTCCAACTTCGGTAGTCAGCGGCCGAGCTATCGTCTCCTCAATGATTCTCAGCGAGTTCGAGCGAACGGCGGGCATGCGCGAATTCCCCCTGCGCGAGCGCTACCGAGTCGTCGTATTCACCGGACCCAAGGGCTGCGAGATCCACAACACCGATGCCAAAGGGCGAAGCATTGACAGCTATCCGCTCCTCTCCTTCTCGGACGTCGAGGACCGCTTGAGCGATCGGCCGAACGCGCTGGCAGAAGCGAGGCTTTTGGAGAAGGAACGCTTGCCAAGGGCGGGCCGGGACGCTGGCTGATCCTCACTCTGCTCGTGTCGCGATTCGCAGGAGCACCCACAGCACCGCCTCGGCGATCGCTGCAGTGCGCCGCCCGTCAGGGCTGACCCATTCGCTTTCCTCCGCCGCAGGCCGCTGCGGCGAATCGGCTCCAGGGCGAGGCTGCCGTTCACGACGACCTTGATCTCAGGGTCCGCCAGCTTCCCTACGGTAAGCGGGTTATCCAATCCAGGTCGAAGCTCGGAAGGATCGAGCTGGCGCATATCGAGCCACTCGGCTACCGCAGCCGCTGACTGATCGCCGGTAACCAGGATCTCGCTCGTGGACGGATCGAAGGTCCCGACCGGGACCAGGGCATTGCGAGGCACTGACATCGCGGCCGCGGTCGGGTAGTCGTCCACCATTCGACCGCAGGCATAGACGGCGCGGTCAGCGAGCGTCGAATTTCGCTCTGCCCGTAGATCGCGCCCTCGTAGTAGATCCGCACGTCCTCTCGCCTTGCGTCTGGGCGACCGACGATCGCCGAGCCGCGAGCGATGCCGGCGCTGGCGCGATGGCCGGCGGCGGGAACGTACCGTTTCCGTTGCATCGAAGTCACTGGCTTCGATGCCGGCCCCGGGGCGTTGTCGCGCTCGCCGGGGCACTTGCTTATGTCGGCTCGGCGACCGTAGCTCCGCCGCTGGGCGAAAGCGAGGCGGAATCGCGCGGAATCGCCGGTAATCCCCACGCATCGCCTGATGGTTTCATTTCCCCAACGCGCCTCCATAAACGACGAAATCCCGCCCTAGAGCGAGATTCCGTGCGAAGCGGCTGAAGAGATTCGAACTCTCGACCTTCTGCATGGCAATTAGGCCCATCTCCGAGACCAGCCCGGCAAAGAATATTGTCATTTGCAGGGATTTCGTATCGGTGTTGTAGAAGGCCGTGATCGGAAATGAGTGCCGATATGCGCCGATATGCAGCCATTCGGGCACTCACGCGCACGAGTGCCCGAAATTAGAGGTGGCGGTTTGATTCTCTCTGACGCCGGCTACGGCAATCCGCAAGATGGCGAGGCGATCAAGGTCTACATCGAATCGCTCGTCGGGTACGGCGACTCCGTTCCGAGGCCGGTCGAGATCGAGCGAGCACCGTCGCCGCGTGACGCCGCGGCTTCGCCTTTGAATTTCCAGCGTCCGGAGCCGTCGGCACGGACGTTGCCGAGCGGCCGCGGCGGGCCGCCGGCGAGGATCTGGCCGCGGACGAGGCGATTGCTCAGGCAGGCTGACTTCGACGAGGAGAGCTTGCCTTCGAATCCCTCCTTGCCGGGGAGGATCGTGGTCGTCGTCTTGTAGCTCTTGGCGGCGAAGGATGGCGCGGCGGCGAGGGCTGTCAGGATGAGACAGGCAGTGAGGGCGGTCGAGATATGGTGCTTCATCGGCTTCTCTCCTGCGACCGAGCCGAGCGACCCCCGGACTCGATTCCCAGAAGACGACTGAGACGGAACTTCGCTTCCGCCCCGACCCTCGCGGGTCCATTTTATTTCACCTCCAGCCGATTGACTGTTGATAGGCAGCGGCCCGGCGCGGTGTGAGCGGGAGGCCGACAACCGAGTCCAGACTTGCTCTTGACCTCAGCCCATCGGCCGCCTGAAAAGATGCTTCTTCAGCACGACTTTCCGGGTCTCGGTGTTGGCGCCTCCCCCAAGAGGTGTGTAGGTGACCTGCAGGTTCAGCTTGAGCGATCCGGCTCGGTCGAGCTTCTTCTTCGCCTTGCCTTTTGCCTTGAGGGAAAGCTTCACCTCCCCTGCGGCGGTGACGCTCCGACTGAGCTTCTTCAGTGCCTTGCCGGCCAGCGTGAGCGAGCCGGGGCCGGGCACCTCGATGGCCAGGGTCGCAGTTCCCTTCTTCCGGTTCAGCTTCAACGCGCCGAAGCTGAAGGCGTTCGCGGGTAGGCTGCCTCCGGTTCCGGCTGGACCGCCCCCGTTCCCGCCCCCGCCGCCGCTGCTTCCGCCCGCGCCTCCGGCGGACGGTGGGCCAGAGGTGCCGGAGAGCTTGAAGAGCTGGTCGGGCCGTTCTTCGCCAAAGCCTCCCTGGCACGTCGTCCGCACCCCCCACGAGGGGCAGGGGCCGGTGTTCCCTCGATATGCGGCGGGATTTCCGGATTTCGCCAGGCGATCGAGCCAGAACCACTCCGAATTGCCGCTGCCGTCGACACCCGTCACCTGCACGGAGAGCCAGTGGGTCCCTGCGTCCAGAGCCGCCGGCGTGGCGAGGGGAATCGAGAAGTTGGCGTCCACCGTCGACATGCTCGTGGTTTGCACGTATTCCTGGGCGCCAGGGAGACCGCTCGCGTCTGCGTAGAAAAATACCGACACGGCCTGGCTGGCCATGCCGCCGTAGCCGGCTCCTCGTACATCCACCTGCGAGATCGTCCACCGTGCACCCTCGGGAACTGTGAAGTCGTCGGCCGTCTGGTTGGTCTGGGCGCTGTAGCCGGTTTCAGGGGGGTAGAGGATCGACCCCGACGAGTAGGACGCGGGTTGACCCGATTCGATTTGATCGACAAGCACTTCGGCGCTGGCGGGGACGGCTATCGCACCAAGCGCAAGGAGTGCGAGGAAGAGGGCGACAGCGACTCCTCTGCTTGTGCGGCGCGAGACCATATCGGCAGTCGAGTCGCTCAAATCCCGGTTTCGCCGGATGTGGCGTTCAGATCGGACGGCCGCGCCGCCATCGTCTGGCAGGCCGAGATGGAGGCCTCGACCCGGGCGACCGAGGAGACCTCCGCGGGAGGCGGGCCCTTCAACCCGCCGAAGACCATGTCGCATGCCCCTCCCCCCCAGTAGACGGTTCGTATTGGTTCACGCGTCGTCCCGGAAAGCAGGCGCCGCATCGCGACCGTACCCGACCCGCCCCGAGGGATCTAGATCCTTTAGGGGCCTCTACGCACCTAGTACGTAGATCGATCCGCTTGTCCTGCGAACCAAACCCTGCTGGAATCACGCCGGTGGAGACCGACGGCAGGCTCTTGCTGGACCTGATCGGGGATCTCTACGGAGTGCTCGATATAGAGGAGTTCCGGGTCGACCTGCTGGCGGCGCTCTCGCGAGTGATTCCCTGTGACTGGATCTCGCTGAACGACATCGGCCCTGAGCCGGGGGACGCGACCGTCCTCGTCGAGCCCCGGTTCTCGCCGGAGGATCACGAGTTGTTCGCTCGATTCGCTCACGAGAACCCGCTCATAGTTCGTTATCGGGAAACGCTCGACGGCCGCGCGTGCCGATTTTCGGACGTCGTCACCTCGGCTGAGCTCCACGAGCTCGCGCTATATCGCGAGTTCTACGCCTCGATCGGCTTGGAGCATCAGATCGCCTTCACCCTTCCCGGCAAGCCCAATCGGCTGCTCGGCCTGGCGCTGAGCCGCCGCGACTGCGACTTCACCGACGCCGAGCGGGCGCTCCTGAATGATGGTCGCCCCTTCCTGATCCAGGCATACCGCAACTCGATTGAGCACGCACAACTGCGGAGCGGGGCGACAGTCGATCCTCGCCGGTCCCCTGTCGAGTCTCTGACCGCGGTGCTCGCCGACAAGGGTCTGACCCCGCGAGAGTCGGCAACCCTCGCCATCGTCGCAACCGGCCGCTCCGACGCAGCGGCTGCCAGTTTGCTCGGGATAAGCCGCAGGACCGTTCAGAAGCACCTGGAGCGCAGCTACCGAAAGCTCGGAGTGAGTGGCCGCTCCGACGCGGCCACCGTGGCCTGGTCCCTGCTCGCCGAGTCGGTCGAAGCCGTCGCCGCGGTGACCGCTGACGCCGGATCCTGAGCGGTCCGAGCGTCCGGAGCCGCCGCTGAGACGGTATGCGGGGATGGTTTGGTTTCCCCCCTGGGGGCAGCCTGTCGAAGTGCAGGGAACTTGATCCGAAGCGGCTGAAGAGATTCGAACTCTCGACCTTCTGCATGGCAACTACGCCAGTCTCCAGAAGCCGCACGCTGCGAATGTGACAGTCAGCAGGGGTTCTCGGGTGCCGCGGGAACGGCCCGCGGTCAGTCATATGCGCGGATATGCGGCGATATGCGGCGTTTCGGGCACTCGTGCGCGCGAGTGCCCGAAAACCGAGGTGGCGGTTTGATTCTCACTACCCTGCCGCGAGCTTGATCGTGAACCGGGCCTTGGCTACGGGACCTCGCAGGCCGCCAACCCCGATCGCCCTGGCGCGCAGGGTGTGGACCCCAAGGTGTGCATAGATGCGTAGCGGTGACCGGCAACGATGGAACCGGTGCCGGTCAAGGCGGCAGAGGAACCCCTGCACCCGGCCGAAGGGACGCAGGCGGAAGGTGACCCGGCTGCCTGTGCCTTTGGTCCTTGACTGCCGGTTGAAATGGTCTCCACGCAGAATTCGCAGGCGCGGTCGACGCGGGCCGCGCGTTGCCCCGCCCGAATCGCCACCGTTCTTCTCGGCCTTGAACGGGTCCCGGCTAGTGAAGATCAACCCGTCCGCGCCGACCGCCACGCAAAGCTCGATGCTCGGACAGGACAGACCGAATAGGGCGTTCAGGGGAGAGTCGTTCCCGCCGCCGCTGGAATAGGGAATCAGGTTGGTGGCGGTCCAGGAGCCGGTCGGGCCGGTCGGGTCTCCCGAGACGATGACATCGCCGTTGTTATCGACAGCAGCGCAGCGGGACTGGCTCGGACAGGAGATGTCGGTGATAGGCACCGAGGGGCCGGTGCCGGCCTCGCTCCAGTGCGGCGTCGGCGCGCTCGCGTCAGCACTTGAGAGCACGTTGCCCCGGGCGTCGCCAGCCAGGCAGAGGCGAGCTGCTGGGCAAGTAACGGACTCGAGATCGGCGGTCCCGCCGGGTGCGCCGAGCGTCCGCCACGATGGGCCGCCGGAACCAGGCGCGGCGCCGGCCACCACTCTGCCGAGCCGCGCGACCACGAGGCAGAAGGACGGCCCCGTGCAGGAGACCGCCTGCAGGTCGAGCGACTCATCAAGCTGGACCTGTGTGACGTCAGGGGAGGGCGCGAACGGTTGGCCGACGCCGATCACCTTGCCGCCTGGCCCGAGCCCGGTCGAGCCACCCGCCGCGACGGCCACGCAGAGCGTCGTGGTCGGGCAGGAGAGACCCTTCAGGTGGGTGTCGCCTTCACTGCCGTCGAGATCGGTGGCGTGCCAGGTCGACGCGCCGCCGGTCGGGTCGGTCGAAGCGTAGAAGTCGCCCGCGTAGGTGACTGCGCCGCACATCTGTGCGGTCGGGCAGGAGACCGCCTGAAAGGTGCCGGGCGAGGTGCGATCGGGCTCACCCGCTGAAGTTCCGACGTACGACCCCGACTGCACCGTGCCGCTCCGCCAGGCAGCGCTCCCTCCGCTTGGGTTGGTTGAGATGACGATCGTGCCACGGCTGCCGACCGCCACACAGAACGAAGCCGCCGGACAGGCGATGCCGAACAGCCCGTCGCCCGGTCTGCCGCCCATCGTGACCTGCCGTGACTCCCAGGTCCCGGCGGCTTGCGTCGGGGAAGGCGTCGCGGCGAGCAGGACGGCTATCGCGAAAAACCCCATTGCCGCAGATCGGAGGAGCCGCATCGGCCTCATCGGGCAAAGCGTAGTCGTCTCCCAATCAGTGGATAGTCGATCGGTTCTCGGCCGATCTCCTTTTCGCCTGCATCGAGGGCGATCACTTCGATCGGCCCGCGGTTTGGTTCCGCGAGCAGGACGAAGCCTCCTTCGACCCCGGAGACCCGGAGGGCCAGTCCCGATTCGTAGGTGAGTTCGACACTCCTCACCGACCGGGCCGCGATCCCCCACACCGGGACGTGGCCCTGGGCATCGGCGTGAGGCCGCGCACCCGGATCGAGGAGATGCAACGGGGCATCGCCGAGTCCCGCCACGCTTTCATTGCCGAAGCCGACACCGATGCCACCGAAGAGGAAATTCAGGCTGCCGCCGGAGCCGATGTAGGAAAAGAGCTTGTAGCCGCCGGCTTCGGCGAGCACCTGCGGTTCCTTGCTGTCGTGGAGATATTCCATATATTCGGGCAGCTTTTCGCCGGCCTCGAGCGGCTTTCCGGGGGCCTCGGCGGAGTCGCCGCCGAGCCAGCCGGAGAAGACGCCGCCGACGCTTTCCCCCGTTCCTTCGATCGCCGCGCGGGTGACCGGCACTGAATAGAGGGCCGCCCCGAGAAGT